>WNFT01004551.1_pt1 | contig 12552 bp, 12 predicted proteins | sample 5400191 | NCBI WGS metagenome assembly WNFT01 (sample SAMN13153359, study PRJNA577476) | soil metagenome | isolation source: 80 cm saprolite under Madrone tree | place: USA:California | collected 2016-06-14
GGACTCGCACTCGGGGAATCCCCACACCCCCGGCACCCGCCGGGGCCGCATGCTCGCCGAATCGGCCGTGGTCGAAGAGATGCCGGTGTGGCTCGAAGTGAACGGCGACCCGGCGGTGACGTGGATGTGCACACCGGACCAGCTCGAGGAGTTGGCCACGGGGTGGCTCCACGGTGAGGGCTACATCGAGTCGCTCGACGACCTGGTGAAGCTGCGGCCCTGCGCTCCGGACCTCGGGTTTTGGGCCGAGGTGAAGCCGGAGCGCGTGGCCGCCGTCAAGGCCGAGAACCGCAGACGCGTGCTCGCCTCTGGATGTGGTGCCGTATCCACCTTCCTCGCCGATCCGCACGCCGTGGCGCACGCGCCCACTCGGGGCGAGCCGCCGGCGCCGGAACGCCTGCGCGTGCTTTTCAAGGAGCTGTTCGGGCGCGGGGAGCGCTACAACGAGACCGGGGGCATCCACGCCGCGGCGCTCACGGACGACGCGCGGCTGCTGTTCCATGCCGAAGACATCGGGCGGCACAATGCCGTGGACAAAGTCGTGGGCGCGGCGGTGATCGCGCGGGAGCCGATCGCGCGGGAGCCGATCGCCGGGCGCGGGCTCCTCGTGACCGGTCGCATTTCGGCCGAGCTCGCGTACAAGGCCGCGCGGGCCGGGCTCGCCTACGTCGCGACGCCGAGCGTACCCTCGACGCTCGCCGTGACCATCGCGCGGCGCACAGGGATCGTGCTGGTCGGGCGAGCGGTGAGCGGCACGCCGCATGTCCACCGGCCCGACGCGTGACGGCGGAGGCGCTGCGCGACATTCTCGCGACGTCGCGTACGGTCGCTGTCGTGGGGCTGTCGCCCACGGCGACGCGCCCGAGCCACGGGGTTGCGCGGTACCTGCGGGAAGCGGGCTACCGGATCGTGCCGGTGAACCCGGGCCACAGCACGGTCCTCGGCGAAAAGAGCTACCCGACCCTGACCGCTGCCTCCGCGGACCACGCGATCGACGTGGTGGATGTGTTTCGGCGCAGCGAGTTCGTCGGCCCGATCGTGGACGAGGCCATCGGCCTACGGTCTCGCCCCCGACTGATTTGGCTGCAAATGGGCGTGGTGGACGAGGCGGCGCGGGCGCGGGCCCAGACGGCGGGCATTGCCTGCGTGATGGACCGCTGTCTCATGGTCGACCACCGCGCGCTCGGAGTCTGAGAGGGTGCGCGGCGCCGTCCTGGCCGGCGGCGCCGCCCGTCGCTACGGCGGGCATCCCAAGGGGCTGGTCGAGCTCGGGGGGCGACGTATCCTCGACCGCGTCGTGGACGCCGTCGCTACCGTAACCGGCGAGCCCCCGTTGCTCGTCGCCAACGCTCCCGACGGGCCCACTTGGCGCCCGGACCTGCGAACCATCCCCGACGTGCGCCCGGGCCAGGGCAGCCTGGGAGGGATCTACACGGCGGTCGTGTCGGGGGTGGGACCGGTGCTGTGCGTCGCCTGGGACATGCCGTTCCTCACCACCGAGCTGCTGCGCGCGTTGCTGGAGGAGGCGACCGAGTGGGACGTTTTCCTCCCCGAAAGCGACGGCCGGCGCGGGGTGGAGCCGCTGTGCGCCGTGTACGGACCGGCCTGCGGGGCCGCCATCGAGCGGCAGCTCGCGCGCGGCGACCTGCGGGCGATCGGCTTCCACGCCGATGTGAAGGTCGGTACACTACCGCTCGAACGGGTGCGCGCCTTCGGCGACCCGGACGTGCTGTTCTTCAACGTGAACACTCCGGCGGATCTCGAACGGGCGGAGGCGGCGTGGCGGCAACGCGGATGATGTCGATCATCGGACGCAAGAACGCCGGCAAGACGACGCTCCTGGTGGCGCTCGCGGCGGAGCTGGTACGCCGGAAATTCCGCGTGATGACGATCAAGCACGGCACCCACCCCGCCGATACGGACCAACGCGGGAAAGACTCCTGGCGCCACTGGCACGAGGGGCACGCCGAGCGTGTCCTCATGGAGGGGCCCGGGCAGCGGGTACTGTGGGAGCGGACCGAGCACGAGTCCGACCCGGTCGCCCTGACTCGCCGCTATCTCGAGGGAGCCGAGATCGTGCTGGTCGAGGGCTTCAAGGGCGCGCCCCTGCCCAAGATCGAGGTGTATCGTCTGGCGGCGGGGCCCGAGCCGCTATTCGACCCAGCGGTCCATGACCCGGGAGACTGGGTCGCCATGGTGACGGACAATTCGAAGTATCATGCCGACTTTCCGGTGTTCCGTTTCTCGGACACCGCCTGGCTCGTGACGATCGCCAACCTCGCGTGGGATCGGGCCAAGATTCTTCCACCCTGACATGCTCACGCCGACCGAAGCGGCCCGTCTGATCCTCCAGCACATCGCTCCGCTCCCCGCGGCGCGCCGGCCGCTGCGCGAGGCGCTGGAGCACGTGCTCGCCGAGGATGTAACGAGCCCCATCGACCTCCCGGCCTGGGACAATTCCGCGATGGACGGCTACGCGGCGCGCGCGGCAGACGTAGAGCGCGCCGGGCCCGAACACAAGATCACCCTGGCGGTGATCGAGGCCGTGGCCGCCGGCCAGTTCCCGACCAGGCCGATCGGTCCCGGCCAGGTCACGCGCATCTTCACGGGCGCGCCCTTGCCGGCCGGCGCCGACACCGTGGTGCGGCAGGAGGACACCGAGCCCGCGCAGCCGGGGGAGGGGGGAGGGCGCATCACGGTGGTGACGGGCCGGGACGCCCGGAAGAACGTGCGCTACCGCGGCGAAGACATCCGGAAGGGAGAGGTCGTGCTCGGCGCGGGCACACCGCTGGGCCCTGCGCAACTCGGCGTCCTCGCGTCCATCGCCCACGCGACCCCGCTGGTCCACGATGCGCCACGCGTGGCGTTCATGGGGTCGGGCGACGAGATCGTGGACCTGGACCGTACGGACGACATCCTCGCAGGTAAAAAGGTCGCGAGCTCCAATTCCTACACGCTGGACGCGCTGATCCGCCGGACCGGCGGCATCCCCGTGGACCTGGGCCTGGCGCGCGACACGAAGCAAAGCCTGCGCGAGCACCTCGCCCAAGCGCGGGCACGGGGTGCGGATTTGGTGGTCACCACCGCCGGAGTGAGCGTGGGCGAGCACGACTTCGTACGTGAAGTCCTGACCGAGCTGGGCGGGGAGATCAAGCTGTGGCGCATCGCCATGCGCCCGGGCGCCCCGGTGGGATTCGGCCTGCTGGGCGGCAAACCGTGGATCGGGCTTCCGGGAAATCCGGTGAGCGCGATGGTCACCTTCGAGCTGTTCGTGCGCCCGGCCCTGCGGCGCCTGCTCGGCCACCGGCTGCCGTTCCGCCGCACCGTGCCTGTGTGCGTGGGTGAGCCGATAAAGCTCGGACCGAAGCTGCGCCACTTCCTGCGGGCGGTTGTCCAACCGGAAGGATCAGGTGTGGAGGGGGGGCTGACGGCGCGCTTGACGGGTCCCCAGGGTTCCGGCATCCTCACGTCAATGGCCCGCGCTAATGCGCTGCTGATCGTCCCCGAAGACCGGCCCACGGTGGCCGCGGGCGAGACCCTCCCGGCGCTGCTGCTGGACGATCCGAGCCACGTCGCTGAGGCCCCGTTCTAAGTGGCGCGCCGCCCTGGCCTGCTGCGCGCGCTGCGGCTCGTCGGGTGGGCCCTCCTCACCGGGGGCGTGTATGTCCTGAATGTGCGGACGCCGCACGAGCTGCGCCTGGAGATCCTGTACGTGATTCCCGTTCTCCTCGCGGCCTGGCACGACGGGATGCACTGGGGCATCGCGTTCGCGCTGGCGACGAGCCTGTTGCGCTTCAGCGTCGGCCTCGACCAGTTGCCCCCGAGTACGCTGCTCGATTACCGCGTCGTGAACGAGCTCGCGTACCTCGCGGTGGTGGGCATCGCCATCGCCGGCCTGTCGCAGCTGCGGCACACGCACTCGCAGCTCGAGCAGCTGGCGACCCAGGATCCCCTCACGAACGTACTGAACGCCCGGGCGTTCTCCCACGAGCTGGCGCAGGAGCTGAGCCGCAACCGGCGTTACGGCCGGCCGCTGGCCCTGATCTACCTCGATCTGGACGACTTCAAGTCCGTCAACGACGCCCATGGCCACGCCACCGGCGACGCCGTGCTGCGGCTCGTGGCCGACGCGATGCGTGGCGCCGTGCGCCAGGCGGACGTCGTCGGCCGGCTGGGGGGCGACGAGTTCGCTGTCCTGATGCCCGAGACCGACGGCGACGTCGCGCACGCCGCTGCCACCCGCCTCGTCATCGGCATCCGGACGGTGTTCCGGGGCACCCCGTCGGTCACGGCCAGCATCGGCGTCGTGGCGGTCTCGGGCACTGAAGCCGGGACCGATGAGCTGCTCCGCAAGGCCGACCAGGCGATGTACGCGGCAAAGCGCGCCGGCAAGGACCGCGTCGTGCAGGTCGCGATGTGAGCGACACGCTGCGGACGCTCCAGGATCTGTTCCTCATCTTCACGTCGGTCCTGTTCATCGTCGATCCTCTCACCGCGGTGCCGACGTTCCTCGCCATGACGGCTCGGGACCCACCCGAGGTGCGTCGTCAGATGGCCAAGCGGGGCGCCTGGACCTGCGCCATCACCCTGACGGCCTTCGCCCTGGGCGGCAGCCTCATCTTCCGCCTGTTCGGCATCACCATCGGGGCGTTTAAGATCGCCGGCGGTGTGCTGATCGGCCTCAACGCGCTCGACATGGTGCAGGCGCGCCGCAGCCAGCAGCGGGAGACGGCGGTCGAAAAAGCCGAGGGGATCGAGAAAGAGGACGTGGGCATCATGCCGCTCGGCGTCCCGATGCTCGCCGGGCCCGGGGCGATCTCGACGGTCATGGTGCTGTCGGGCGCCTCGAAGAGTGCGATGACCACGGTTGGCGTTTACGCCGCGATCGCGCTCACCGCGTTCCTCACGTACGTCACGCTCGCGGCCGCGCCGCGAGTGGAGCAACAGCTCGGTCAGACGGGCATGCGGATCCTGACACGGCTCATGGGGCTCGTGCTGTGCGCGATCGCCGCACAGTTCATCATCGATGGGATCAAGATGGCAGGACTATGATCGGCGCAGCGGCGGCGGCATGTCGAATCCCGGGGGAAGCCGGAACGGACGCCGCAACCGCGCCGGCTCGAACCCCTCGAGCGGCTGGGGAGCGATCACCTCGCACCACACCGTGTCATTCCCGGCGCCCTTCGCGCCGGTCAGCAGGCGGTCCGCAGCACCGATGACCGCCTCGAGGCTCTCCGCCGGCTGCAGGCACGTCACGACACCCCCGCTGATGGAAAGCGGCAGGGCGGTCTCGTGCGACTCGTCGCGCAGCGACTGCCGGAGCTTGCGGAGCACGGTGTCGGCCGCCTCCGGACCCGCTTCGGGGAGCAACATGCCGAAGGTGTCGCCGCCCAGGCGCGCCACCACATCGCTCGCGCGGATCGAGCGGAGGGCCGATTCGGCTACCAACCGCAGCATCTCCTCTGCCGCCGCGTGGCTGAAGCGGTCGGCAACTTCCTTGTAGTCGTCGACGTCGAAGTAGCCCAGCGTGAACGGATGGTCGTAGCGCCGCGCGCGCTCGAACTCCCCACCGGCAAGCTCGTAGAACGCCCTCCGGTTCTCGTTCCACGTCAGGCGGCCGGCAGCGCGTCTATGTGCTTTGAGCAGCGCACGACCGCGCAAGTACAGGTCGCACGCGACGGCGAGCGCCAGCACGGCGATCACCACGGTATGCCAGGCCATAAAGCGCGAGACTACAGGCTCAACCGCTGAAACCCTTCCGGGTCCGAGTTGCGTCGACCGGCCTGGGCGCGACGGGGAGCTTCCGCGCGTCGCTCGACCCCACGGCGTCGCTCGAACGGAACGTCGACCTTCTCGCGCCGGCGATCGCGGACCATGCGGCGGCCACCATCGGCCCGCCGGTCCCAGCCCCGCCGCCGGGGCTGCTCGTGCAGCGTGGAATCGCTTCGCATGCGGCTCACCTCCTGGCGTCTCCAATCGGCGCGCGGCGACCCCACAGATCGGGGCCATGGTACACAGGGCTCAGTGGGCACCTGTGCATAGGCAGTGCCATGTCGAGTCTGCGAGGCGATGCGGGCTATCGTGTTGGTAGGATTGGCGATGCGGACCGATCACGGGCCCGGCACCGATGGCAGGACGCCTCAAACTGTGCTGGTCAGGCGATACCTGATGCGAGGATGCCAGTCTCAGGGGCGTGCCCCACCAAGTGCTACATCCGCTTGTATTTGGGCCCGCTCCCGCCTTCCCGCGGCGTCCACCTCGGTCCCAGCACGTCCGTGGCCTTGCAGTCGACGCAGTTCGGGGCATTTACCCGCACGCCGCCCTGCACCACCTCGTACACTCCCGCCGGGCACATCCGGGTGTAGAACTCGGCCACCGCGGCCGGGACGTCTTTACCCACCACCAGATGAGTCGGAATCGTATCGCGGGTCGCGTTTCCGGATCTGAAAACGCCATCGACCTTCGAAAACGTTAGGCGGCCGTCTGGGATGGGTAGCCCCGGCCGTGAGACCGGGGTGAACCGGCGCTCCACCTCCGCGTCGCGCCGCACGGCGATCTTCCGACCCGGGAACCGTCCCCCCGTGAGCGTCATGAGGGCCGCCTTAACTCCGCCCGCGTAGAATCCGTCCTTGAACGCGAGCCGCATGTTCCGGGTGCGATGCAGGTCCTTCATGATAAAGGACGCGTTCACCAGGCGATCGTATTCGGCGAGCCGGGCGGCGGACGCGTCGCCTGCCTTGAGGCCCGCATGGATGGCGCGAGCGGCCAACATCCCCGACTGCATAGCGTAATGGATTCCCTTGAGGGACGGCACGTCCACGAAGCCGGCCGAGTCACCCAGGATCACGACACCGTCGCCGGAGCGGCGGGCTGGGACCGCGTAGTAGCCGCCTTCGGGGATCGTCTTCGCACCCCACTCGACCATCTCGCCCCCTTCGAGGTACCCGCGGAACAACGGGTGCAGCTTCATCCGCTGGAGCAACTCGTGGACATCGAGGGCGGCATCCCGGTAGTCGAGCCCCACCACCAGCCCGAGCGCCACGACGCTCGGCTCGAGCGGATACATGAAGCTGCCGCCGAAGGCATCCGTCGGGACCGGCCAGCCGAGGGTGTGGACGATCGTGTCGAGCGGCCGTCTGGTTTCCCAGATCTCCTTGACGCCGAGCGCGAAGATCTGCGGATTCTCGGACGTCACGCCCTGCCACTCGAGCCACGCCTGCGACAGGCTCCCCCGGGTCCCCTCCCCGAGCGCCGTCACCCTCGCGATGAGATCGTTCGGCGCCATGTAGTTCGCGAGCGGCTGCCCCTTGCGGTCCAGCCCGGTCGCCGCCGTGCGGACCCCCGCCACCCGCTGGCCGTCCACGAGCAGGCTCGCGGCCGGGAAGCCCGTGAAGATGTTGACGCCGAGTGCCGCGGCCCGCTCGCCCAGCCAGCGCACGATCTCGCACAACGACGCGACGTAGTTCCCGGTGTTGTGCATCGTCGGCGGCGTGGGAAGGGTGAACGCCAGGCGGGAGGTGAGGAGGGCAACCTGTTCCTTGTGGACAGGTGCGCGGAACGGGAAGTCGGCGTCTGTGAGGTCGGGGAACAGCTCGCGGAAGGCACGCGGGTTCACCACAGCGCCTGAGAGGGAGTGTTCGCCCAGCGCCTCGGCCTTCTCGAGCACCCCGATGCTCAAGTCGCCCCCCTCTCGCTGCGCGAGGTGCGCCAGCTCGATCGCGCAGGCGAGGCCGCCCGGGCCCGCTCCCACGATCAGCACGTCGAGCTCCATCCGATCGCCCGCACCCGGAGCGCCTTGCTTGAGGATCACCCGGTCCACGGGCAACGGCGGCTGATATCGCGCCGGAACGAACCGCTCTCCGCCCCCCGCTCCCTCAGCCATGGAGCTTGCGGATCTCCTCGGTCAGCTTCGGCACGACCTCGAACAGGTCTCCGACGATCCCGTAGTCCGCCACCTTGAAGATCGGCGCGTCCTTGTCCTTGTTGATCGCCACGATGACCTTCGAGGTGCGCATCCCGGCGAGGTGTTGAATCGCGCCCGAGATGCCGACGGCGACGTACAACGTCGGGCTGACCGTCTTGCCCGTCTGTCCCACCTGGTCGGCGTGCGGCCGCCACCCGGCATCCACCACCGCGCGCGACGCACCCACGGCGGCGCGGCCCGCGAATGCCGCAGCCAGCGCCTCCAGGACCTTGAAGTTGGCCGGCTCCTTGAGCCCGCGGCCGCCGGAGACGATGATCGGTGCTTCGGCTACGTCGAGTGTGCCCGCGGGCGCGGGCTTGATCTGCCTGACGAGCACACGACCCGCAGACCCGTCCACCGTCGCGCTTTCCTGCGCGCCGGCCTTGGGACGCTGCACCGGCGTGAACACGTTGGGCCGGAGCGACAGCACGGCAGGGCTGCCGGCCACGCGGACCTTGAGGAGCGCCTTGCCGGCGTATACCGGCCGAATCGCAATCACCGCGCCGCCAGCGACACTCAGCTCGGTGATATCCTGCACCAGGGGACGGCCGAGCCGGGCGGCGATGCGGGGAGCGAGATCCTTCCCCGTGGCGCTCGCCGCGAACACCACGGCTCCGTAACCGGCGGTCTTCACACGGTCGGCGATCGCCCGTGCGTATCCCTCCGGGGCATACATCCCGAACCCCGCGTTCGTCAGCGTGATCACCTTGTCCGCACCGAACCCGCCCAGCTGGTCCGTGCCTCGCACGGGACCGGCCGCGAGAACCAGAGCGTCCACCGTGACGCTCCCGCCGAGCGCATCCGCCAGGCGGCGGGCCCCGGTCACGACCTCATGGGACACTTTGCGGATGGCACCGTCCCGCTGCTCGAGCACCGCGAGGACGTTGCTCACAGGACCTTCGCTTCCTCGCGCAGCAGACGCACCAGCTCGGGAACGGCTGCGGAGCCCTCGCCGACGATCTTTCCCGCCTGTCGCTCGGGGGGGAGGGTGAGCGAGAGGATCTCGAGGGCTCCCGGGCCGGGCGCGGTGGGTTTGATCTCGAGCGGTTTCTTTTTCGCCGCCATGATTCCCTTGAGCGCGGGATAGCGCGGCTCGTTCAATCCCTTGTCGGTGGTGAGCACGGCCGGTAGCGGGAACTCCACGACCTCGACGCCCCCTTCGATCTCCCGTTCCGCGGTCCCCTTACCACCGGCGATATCGAGGTGGGCCACCGTCGTCACGCATGGCAGGTCGAGCAGCTCGGCTACCATGGGGCCGACCTGATGGTTGTAGTCGTCAATGGCCATCTTGCCGAACAGGATGAGATCGAAGCCGGCGCTCTTGAGCTCGGCGGCCAGCGCTTTCGCCACTTCCAGACCATCCGTGGGGATCCGCTCCGCCTGGAGCAGGATGCCGCGATCGGCGCCCATCGCGAGCGCGGTCCGGATCGTCTCCTGCGCGGCCGCCGGCCCGAGCGCCACCACGATCACCTCGCCGGAACCGGCCTTCTCCTTGAGCCGCAGCCCCTCTTCGACGGCGAACTCATCGTAGGGATTGAGGATGAACTTGACGCCGGCTTCGTCGAGTGATTTGCCGTCGGAGGCGATCTTGACGCGGGTCTCGGAATCAGGGACGCGTTTGATGCACACGGCTATTTTCATGAGAGGCGACGCTACGACGCCACGTTGTACGTTGTATGTGGTGAATCACATTTCGGCGCAGGAAAGCAAACCTGCCTAATCCCATCTGGCAACCTTTCGTATGACGTAGCGTCGTAGCGACGTACCACGCCTAGAAATCCGTACTCAGGCTTATCTGTACATGCCGCGGCGGTCCGGGCGTGAGCCAGCGCTGCACCGGCGTGCCCGGCGCCGTGGGATTCTCCGCGAACGTGCCGAAGGTGAAGACCTGCCCATCGAACAGGTTCCGCACCGCGCCGCGCAGCTCGAAGTCGCGCCAGGTCAGCGTGAGCGACAGGTCGGCGACGGCATAGTCGGACAGGCGCCGCGTGACGTTCTCCTCGTCACCCCGCAGCCACTGCCGCCCGACGTAGCGGGCGTCCAGCCCCGCGAGGAGCGCTACGCCGCTCTCGGTTCCATGGGGACGCAGGATCGGCACCGCGAGCCCGGCATTCAATCGATGGCGCGGCACCATTGGGAGCTCGTCGCCCGGCGTCACCGTCTCACCGGCCGGATCGCGCGTGGTGGCGAGGGTCGCGGTGGTCTGGAAGGTGGCACGCGTGTACCCGTAGTTGGCGTACGCACGCAGGCCCGCGGGGGTGGGGCCGCGCCACTCGAGCGCCAGTTCCACGCCGCTGCGACGGGTGGCGCCGATATTCTGGAAGTAGCCACCGGTGACCGTCGACGCGATGAAGAAGATGTCGTCGCGCACGGCGGTGCGGTACACGTCGGCACTGGCGTCGAGACGCCCACCCGGCGCGCGCACGTGCCAGCCCAGCTCGTACGTCGTGGCCACCACCGGGTTCAACGCGGGATCGGGGCCGAGGGCGAAGGGCAACGGACACGCGGCGGTCGGGTCCGCACATCCCAGCTCCACTACGGCGGGCGCGCGGAATCCGCGGCTTACGGAGGCGAACAGCTCGTGCCCGCTGCCGCTCCAGGTGAGCCCCGCCCGCGGAGAGAGCCGCCGGAAGATGTGGAGGCCGTTCTGGGTCGAGTCGATCAGGTCGTCGAACGGCACGCGGATCCAGTCGTAGCGCGCGGCGACCGTGGCCGTGAGGCGCGGGACGACCTCCAGGTTCACCCCGGCGAACGCGCCCGCGTTGACCTGACTGGTGGCCACCGACTCCGTAAGCGAATCGGGGGAGCCGCCGCCCGGGACACCGAAGATGGTGACGGCCACATGGTCGTAGTCGGCGTCGGCGCCCGCGAGCCAGCGGAGCTCGCGAGCCCCGAGCGGCAGCTTCCCCGAGAGCTGCACCGCGCCGCCGCCGCTGCGCGTCGCGTTTCGCTGGCGCGAGTCTTCCCCGACGAAGTTCACGTTGAACTGCTCGCTCGAGAGCGTGCGCCCGAACGCGTTGATCGCGAGCTGGGTGCGCCCAACCAGACGCTGCGCGTTGAGAATGACGAGGTGTGCCCGTGGAGCGAAGTAGTCGCCGCCGGTGAAGTTGCGGCGCGGATTCGCCGCGGCGACGCTCTCGGGGAGGCTGCCGGCCTGGAAAATCTTGTTGTCCGCACCCGAGTAGCTGAGGGTGGCATCCCAGGTGCCGTTCAGGAGCCCGAGCTTCGCGAACAGCGTGCCGATCCGGCTGCGGGTGTCCTCGCGCCAGCCACCCTCCCGCTCGTAGCGCGCCCCTATGTAATAATCCCACACGCCGTGACGCGCACCGGCGCGCGCCTTCAGCTCGTAGCGCCCCCAGCTCCCCGCCGACGCTTCGAGTTCGCGCGCCGCCGGGCTCGCGCTGCCCCCCCGACGGGTCACCAGGTTCACCGCCGCGCCGAGCGCGTTGCGGCCCAGCAGCACCGAAGGGCCGTACACCACCTCGACCCGTTCCACGTCCTCGAGCGGCAACAGGTCGAAGTTCACTTCGTGCGCGTCGGGCTCGTTGGCGCGCACACCGTCCACGTACACCGTCACCCCCTGCGGCACGCCGATCACCGGCGAGACCTGAAACCCGCGAAGCGAGACGTCCAGCTGCACGGTGGCGCCCAGCTCGTCCGACGTCGTCACACCCGGCAGCTGCTCCAAGGCGTCCGCGAGGGAGCGCACGCCGCGTGCGTCCAAGTCCCGGGCGTCGAGCGAGGCGGTCCGGCCGGCGAGGCCGCGCACCAGCTCGCGCACGGTCGGAAGCCGGACGCCGGTGACGACGACCGGGGCGAGCGTGGTGGTGTCGTTGGGAACCGAATCGGGCTGTTGGGCGCCGGCGGGCGGGGGGAGCAAGGAGACCAGCACGGCGCCGACTAGCCAACGCGGAACGCGGAAGTGGGAACGCGGAACAGCAGAATGCTCTTCAGTTCCGCCTTCCGCGTTCCACCTTCCGCGTTCAGTTGAACGCACTCAGCCCCGTGATTTCCTGCCCCAGGATGAGCGTGTGGATGTCGTGCGTCCCCTCGTAGGTATAGACCGACTCGAGGTTGGCGAGGTGGCGCATCGCCTGATACTCCGCCAGGATGCCGTTCGCGCCAAGCAGGCGACGCGTCTCGCGCGCGACGTCGGTCGCGATGCTGACGTTGTTCCGCTTCGCGAGCGACACCTGTTGCGGTGTGGCCTTGCCCTGATCCTTGAGACGCCCGAGCTGCAGGCAGAGCAGCTGCGCCTTGGTGATCTCGGTGAGCATCTCGGCGAGCCGCGCCTGTTGCAGCTGGAACCCGCCGACGGGCTTCCCGAACATCACTCGGTTCTTGGCGTAGCTCACCGCCTCATCGTAGCACGCCATCGCCGCGCCCACCGCTCCCCACGCGATGCCGTAGCGTGCCTGGGTGAGGCACATGAGCGGGGACTTGAGCCCTCCCGACTTCGGGAGCACCGCGTCCTTGGAGACACACACGTCCTGCAACACCAGCTCGCTCGTGTCGCTGGCACGCAGGCTGAGCTTACCCTTCTGGTCCTTGGCGGAGAAGCCCTTCGTATTCGTGGGGACGATGAAGCC
>WNFT01004223.1_pt1 | contig 12548 bp, 13 predicted proteins | sample 5400191 | NCBI WGS metagenome assembly WNFT01 (sample SAMN13153359, study PRJNA577476) | soil metagenome | isolation source: 80 cm saprolite under Madrone tree | place: USA:California | collected 2016-06-14
TGTTCCGTGAAATTAGCGAAAGAGTTCCAGCTTATGCGAATCTTCGATATCCGCTGCTGAAAGACGAGAGCACGCCGGTGCAGGTGAAGCATGCGATTGCGCCGCAGCGCGATCTTTCAAATGAGATCGCGGTGATTCGCCGCGGTGTTGAGGGCATGAATGAGAGCCGCGAGCCAATTGAGGAAACGCCGTTGGTCGGACACGAACTGTTCAGGTTAGGCACGCTGACCGACAAAGTGCCGCAGTTTCATCTGCTGGCGGCGGGTAATCCAAAACCGGAGACGTTTCGGATTTCGCCGTTATACCAGATAACTGTTGATGAGAGTTTGAAACGTGAACCAGCGGCTGCATGAGATTGAAGTGTACGCCGGAAACGGGTGATCTCATCTTGTCTTATTCACGCCCTGCTTTAGCTGAGTCTAGGAGGAGTTCACTTATCAACCGTTTCAACGGTTTCCCGTGCGAAAGGAAACCGTTGAAACGGTTCAGCGGTTAACTACCTTTGTCCGGTCACCCAGCTAAAGCTGGGTGTGTATGAGAAACGATCAGAAGGCTGAATGGAAGATCTAAAACATCTCATCTTGGTGCTCGTCGGCATCATCATCGCCTTCACCGTAGTGATGACGATGGTCGCTTACACCGTGCTGGCTGAGCGCCGCGTGCTGGGGTTTATTCAAGGCCGCCTCGGACCAAATCGAGTCGGTCCTCAGGGGCTCTTGCAACCGCTCGCCGATCTACTCAAGTTCATCTTTAAGGAAGACATCGTTCCCGATAAATCAACGCGGTTCGTCTATTTTCTGGCGCCGGTGATCGCCACCACCGCGGCCTTGATGACGATTGTCGTCTATCCCTTTGGTCCGGAGATTCGTCTGCCTCTTCTCGGCACGATCCAGCTAGTTGTCGCCCGATTCGACGTCGCACTGCTGTACGTGCTTGGAATCACTTCGATTGGCGTTTACGGAATCGCGCTCGCCGGCTGGTCGTCGAACAACAAATACAGTTTGATGGGCGGGCTACGTTCTGCGGCGCAGATGATTTCGTATGAACTGGCCCTGGGACTTGCGCTGATCGGTGTGATTCTACAATCCGGCACGCTCGATCTTTATCGAATTGTCGAGCTGCAAAGCGGGCACTTGGGCGTGACGGGTTGGAACCTGATTTGGGTGCAGCCGCTCGGCTTTCTTATTTACTTGATCGCAGCCATTGCTGAAACGAACCGCGTCCCTTTCGATCTTCCTGAAGCGGAAACTGAGCTCGTGGCCGGATTTCACACTGAATACAGCGCCATGAAGTTTGCGCTGTTCTTCCTGGCCGAATACGTCAACATGTTCACCGTTTCGATGCTGGCTACTACTCTGTTTCTCGGTGGTTGGAATGGCCCATTTGTACATCAGTTGCCGTGGCTGGGTATCTTTTATTTCCTCGGAAAAGTGATCCTGTTTCTATTTCTCTATATTTGGCTGCGGGGCACTCTGCCGCGCTTTCGTTTCGATCAGTTGATGGCGTTTGGTTGGAAGTATCTGGTGCCGGCGGCGATTATCAACATCGTGCTGACGGCGACTCTGCAGTGGTTGCCGGTGTTTGATTACGTGAGCAAGTTTCTAAAAACGACCGCTGGATTTTGGGGATAGAAGCGCGAGGCAACGACCCGAAGGTTGAACTCTGAACTCTGGTTGCGAGTGTTGAGAGTTCAAGCTTTAGCTTGGTTTGTTCAGCAAGAAAATGGTGGCTCTACTTTTTGTTTTGTTCGCTGGTTTGGCGGTCGGGTGTGCAATCTCTATGGTCGCGCAGCGCAATCCGCTTTACAGCGCGATTTCGCTGATTGGCGTCTTCATTTCGCTGGCTTGTTTGTACGTGACGCTGGCGGCGCCGTTCATCGCCGCCGTCCAGGTAATTGTTTATGCGGGCGCGATCATGGTGCTGGTGGTGTTCGTGATCATGTTGCTAAACGTTGAAGCGGAAGAGCGGCCGATGCGTCTGCGCTCTTTGATTCCAATCGCTGTTGGACTGGCGGCGGTCCTTTTTGCGGAGGCCGTTTTCATAATCTTCTTCGTCCACGCATCGCCGTCGACGCCGACCGACAATATTGCTAATGTTGGTTTGACGGCATCGATCGGCGCCGGGCTGTTTACCAGCTATCTTTTGCCATTCGAGATCACGTCGGTGCTTTTATTGATGGCGATCGTCGGCGCGATGACTTTGGCGCGGCGCGGCGGCTTGCTGCCACCCGGCGCGGGCATCGTGCCTGGGGATCAGGTTTTCTCAAAGGAGTTGTTGGACCGCCGCGACATCGGCGACCTGAGCGCCGTCGAGACGCATTCGACGGAGGAAGCGGCGCGTTTGCTCGGTGTCGAAGAGCATCCCGCTCACGACGATGAATGAGGAAGAATTCTTTGTACTTGGTGCTTTGTTCTTGGATGTGTCGTTGAAAAGCTCTACTACCGATAAAGAAATCAAAGCACAAAGTACCAAGCACGAAGCACAAAACACGTTTTTATGATTCCCCAGCTATCATGGTATCTGGCGCTTTCGGCCGTGCTGTTCACGATCGGCGCAGTCGGTGTGCTGATCAAGCGCAACGTGATCTCGATGTTCATGTGCATCGAGCTGATGCTGAACGCCGTTAACCTGACTTTCGTCGCGTTCTCGAGTTTCTTCCGCGATGTCTCGGGCCAGTTGTTCGTCTTTATCGTGATGACGGTCGCGGCGGCGGAAGCAGCAGTCGGCTTAGGAATCATCATCGCCATCTTTCGCAATCGCGAATCTCTGGATGTCGATGATGCGAGCATCCTAAGGCTTTGAGCTTTGTTCTTTGAGCTTTGTTCTTTGTACTTTGATGAGCAGCGATAGGTGCACGTCCAAGTACAAAGTACCAAGCACAAAGCACCGCGAGTCTATGACTCAGAACAACCTTCTCAGTCTAATCATCTTCGCTCCACTGCTTGGCGCAGCGATCAATTGGTTCGTTGGCCGTCGTCTGCGCAGCGAGCGCTTTATCGGAATCGTCGGCTGCGCATCGGTTGGCATATCGACAATCATCGCTTTCTACCTCGCCTTCAAATCAGATGGCGCGCTGCGGACGATGCAGCCCATCATGGATCACTTATGGACGTGGATTCAGGTTGGGACGTTCCGCGCCGACTTCGGATTGGCCATGGATCGTCTGAGCGGCATCTACGCGCTGTTCGTTACCTTCATCGGTCTTTTGATTCACATTTTCGCGACCGGCTACATGCGCGGCGACGATGGCTACTATCGCTTCTTCGCCTACCTGAATCTGTTCATGTTCGCGATGCTGACCCTCGTGCTGGCGGACAACTTTCTGCTGATGTTCGTCGGTTGGGAAGGCGTCGGGCTTTGTTCTTATCTGCTGATCGGTTATTACCTCGATCGCGACGAAGCTGCGCCGGCCGCGAAAAAAGCATTCATTGCTAACCGGGTCGGCGACTGGGGTTTTGTGCTTGGGGTCATGCTGGTGTTCTTTTTTACATCATCGCTCGGCAAGGCATCGATCAGTTTCTTTGATAAGCCGGCATATGGTGTAGCCAGCGCCTTGAACACTATCGCCGCGATCCCGTCGGCCGATCCGTTTTCCTGGCACACGATCTTTGCCGGAGGCATTACCTCGATAGCAGTTCTGCTTTTCATCGGCGCCACGGGCAAGAGCGCGCAGATTCCGCTATTTGTTTGGCTGCCCGACGCGATGGCCGGCCCGACGCCGGTCTCAGCATTAATCCATGCCGCGACGATGGTGACCGCGGGAGTTTATATGGTTGTGCGCTGCTCGGCGATTTTCACGCATGCTCCCACAGCGATGTTCACCATGGCGATCATCGGCGCCGCAACTGCCCTGTTCGCGGCCACGATTGGCATCGCGCAGAACGACATCAAGAAAGTCCTCGCCTACTCGACCATCTCGCAGCTCGGCTACATGTTTCTCGCCTGCGGAGTTGGAGCCTTCGTGGCTGCGGTCTTCCATGTCGTGATGCATGCATTCTTCAAGGCCCAACTTTTCCTCGGTTCGGGGTCGGTAATCATCGGCACTCATCACGAGCAGGACATGCGCCGTATGGGCGGACTACGAAAGTACATGCCAATCACCTGGCTGACGATGAGCGCGGGCTGGCTGGCGATTTGCGGTGTGCCGATCTTCGCGGGATTCTTTTCCAAGGACCAGATTCTCTGGAAGACCTGGGTGGCCGGACAATTCAATCTGCCGGCTGGTTTTGGCAAAGCGCTCTGGTTCATCGGATTAGTGACGGCGCTGCTGACTGCGGTTTACATGACTCGTTTGATGGTCATGACCTTTTGGGGCAGCGAACGCTTTCGCGACCAACATGTAGGGCAAACTGTTAGTTTGCATCACAACGAACACGAGACTAACGGATTGCAAATTGACAATTTGCGCCACTCGCACGAACCGCGCGAGTCGCCGTTGTCGATGACGGTGCCGTTGGTTGTGTTGGCTGTGCTTTCAACGATCGGCGGGTTAGTTGGTGTTCCCTACGCTATCAGCTCCCTCACTGGCGGCCATCCCGAGAATTATTTTGAAAGGACCCTGTCGCCAATCATTAGTGCTGTACCGGCTAATGAAACTGCCGAGCGCGGCGCCCAGAGCGAACCGATATGGTTATCGCCGAAACCAGAGCCGATCGATGGCCGTCCGGCAGTTGCGCCCGTCGGCGAGGCTCCGAATTCGGCAACCGGCGCCGAAACACCGAGCCCGCGAGAGATCTCACAAGAACGCATCTTTGCGCTTATTTCGATCGCGATTGCCTTTGTCGGGATAGGAATTGGTTGGTTCATGTTTCAGACTCAGCCGCTGCGTCATATGCCGAGCTTGTTGGAGCACAAATACTACGTTGACGAAATCTACGACGCGGCGATCATCAATCCAATTCATGTGATGTCGCGCGAAGGTTTGTGGAAGATTTTTGATCTTGGAGTAATCGATGGCTTGATTCACAGTTTAGGAAGAACGGTGGTCAACTTTGGCCGGACACTCCGTTATATGCAGATTGGTTTCGCGCGCGGGTATGCGGCGATCATTTTGGCTGGTGCGATAATCATTATAGGTTACTTCGCGTACAACGGCGCGCACGTGCTGAGGTTCTTGATGAGATAATTCTCTGTGCCCTCTGTGGTAAATCCTTCGGACGTATTTCACCACGGAGTAGCTTTGCTCGTCTACGACGCGCAGATAGCGAAATGAAACAGGTCAAAAATAGGGATTTTTTGACATGTTTCTAAGAAGGACACAGAGGTAGGCTGCGGTAAATGCAGAATCACTTGCTCACAATCCTTATTCTCCTTCCGCTAATCGGCGCGGCGACGGCGCTTGTCTATAGTTTCACTCCCGGCGCGCGCGAGTCGCATCATCGTTGGATTGTCCTGGGCTTCACGACGCTCTCGTTCTTTGTGTCACTCCTGTTGCTTCAGGGCGCTGGTGGCAACATCGCATCGTTTCGTTTTGAAGAAAATTATTCCTGGATTACGTCCATCGGCGCGCGCTTCCACCTTGGCGTGGATGGGATCAGTCTCTGGCTCGTCTTGTTAACGACATTGCTGATGCCGATTTCCATTCTTTCAAGCTGGACGGCCATCACCAAGCGACAGCTCACGTATTACATACTGATGTTACTGCTCGAATCGGCGATGATCGGCGTCTTCGTCTCACTCGATCTGTTGCTGTTCTATCTTTTTTTCGAAGCGTCTCTGATCCCGATGTTCTTCCTAATCGGCATCTGGGGCGGCGAGCGAAAGATTTACGCCGCGGTCAAATTCTTTATCTATACATCGGTCGGCTCGCTGCTGATGCTGGTGGGCATTATCGCGCTCTATTTTATTCATCAGAAAACAACCGGCATTGCGACGTTTGATTACACGCTGCTCGTAGAGACTTTGCGAAGCGGTGCGCTAACAATCTCGCCGCGTGCGGAGTTCTGGCTGTTCCTGGCGTTCGCGTTTGCCTTCTGCATCAAGGTGCCGCTATGGCCGCTGCATACATGGCTGCCTGACGCGCACACCGAAGCGCCCACCGCGGGGTCCGTCATTCTCGCTGGTATTCTGCTCAAGATGGGAACGTACGGTTTACTGCGATTCAATTTTGGCCTTTTTCCGAACGCCGCGAAACAGTTTGCGCCGATTATGATCACACTGGCTGTCATCGGCATCATCTACGGCGCGCTCGTCGCGATGGTGCAGCCGGATGTGAAGCGACTCGTGGCTTATTCATCAGTCAGCCATATGGGCTTTGTTGTGCTCGGTCTTTTTTCGTTCACCGAACAAGGAATGCAGGGGGCACTCTATCAAATGCTCAATCACGGTGTCTCAACCGGCGCGCTCTTTTTGTTCGTGGGCATGATTTACGAGCGCCGCCACACGCGCATTATTTCGGACTTCGGCGGTTTGGCCCGACCAATGCCGTGGTTCTCGGCGTTCTTCGTCATCGCTTCGCTCTCGTCGATCGGACTGCCGTTCCTAAATGGTTTTGTCGGCGAGCTCTTAATCATGCTGGGAGCGTGGACATCGACAATCATTCGCCACGCTTGGATTGTAACCATGCTGGCGGGAACTGGAGTCATTTGGGCCGCAGTGTACATGCTCTGGATGTTACAGCGCGTCATCTTCGGCCCGAAGACCAGCGAAGCAAACGCCAAGCTCTCTGATCTAAATGCGCGCGAGATTGGATTGCTGGTGCCGCTGCTGGTGTTGATGTTCTTCATGGGCGTGTATCCAATGACGTTTCTGAGCCGCTCGCGGGCAAGCATTGAGGCGGTGCGGCAACTCGTTACTTCTCCGCGGTCGGGCGTAATGAATATGGCCGCGGCGACGAATGCGCCGCCTCGCTAGCTCGGTATCATGAAGCAAGCCTATCGAATCTTATTAGAGGCGTTATTTTTTATCGCGCTGGTTTGCGCCGCGCATCAACTGACTTTTGCACAACAGAACATCGCGAGCGTTGAACCGAAGCTGAAGTTGCAAGGTCTCGACGGTCGCGTCTACGACTTGGCTGACCAGCGGGGCAACGTCGTGCTGGTTTCGTTCGGGGCGACTTGGTGCGCACCGTGCAGCACCGAGTTAAGGGAGTTGGAAGAACTGTTGGCGGAATATCAGAACCAGCCGGTAAAGTTTTACTGGGTCAGCATTGAAAGACCCGAAGAAATCAGCGATAACGCCCTAAAGCGCTACGCGCGAGAACGAAAGGTAAGCTTCCCAGTGCTGCGCGACACCGCCAAAATGGTCTTTCTACAATTTTCACCGCGCGTGCGTCTGCCAATGATTGTAATGCTTGGCAAGGATGGCCGCGTCGATGCCCCCGTGCAGTTTGGCATGCGCACGCCTGCCGAAAGCTACAAGGCGGATATTCGGGCCCGGCTTAATAGGTTGTTAACTCAGAAGGTACGCTCAGGGTTAGTTCGTGTTTCTTCGTTTTGAATTCGCTGTTTGACGCAGAAAATGTTCTTAGCATTCCAAGCCGCCAATCCGGATATCAGCTTCTCGCTGATCGCGCCCGAAGTAATCGTCAGTGTTGCGGGCGTGATCGTGATGATGGTTGATGCTTTTTCCCGCCGCGGCCAGCGTTGGCTGACGGGAGGGCTGTCGATCATCGCTTTGATCACCGCCGGTATTTCTTCACTCTGGCTTTGGGCCGCGGCGCCGCTCCAGCGAGCAGCGTTCAACGGCATGATTGTGCTGGACGAGTTGCGTCTGAGCTTCACGCTCATCTTCGTCATTGTCTCGATCCTAACGGTTCTGATCGCGTCGGTGTGGATCGATCGCGAGAAACTTCCCGCGGGCGAGTTCCATTCGCTGCTATTGTTTGCGACCTGCGGCATGATGTTGATGGCTTCAGCGGGTGATTTGGTGATTGTTTTTCTCGGCCTGGAAATCCTTTCCATCGCCACTTACGTGCTGGCCGGGTTTCGCCGCACCGATGTTCGTTCGAATGAATCTTCATTGAAATATTTCATTCTCGGTTCGTTTGCCTCCGCATTTCTGCTTTACGGCATCGCTTTGATCTACGGAGCGACCGCGACTGAGACATTGCCAGGCACCACGAACATCTCGGCAATCGCCGGACGCTTGGATCAATCGTTGTATCCGCCGCTCTTATTCGCGGGCATAGCGATGCTGATCGTTGGTTTTGGTTTCAAGATCGCCACTGCGCCATTTCACGTCTGGACACCCGATGTCTACGAAGGCGCGCCCACGCCCGTAACCGCGTTTATGGCTGCCGGCCCGAAAGCTGCCGGGTTCGCTTCGTTCATGCGCGTCTTTCTATTTGGTTTTCCGATCGCGACTGTGGCCGCGAGCACCAGCGGCTATGCACACCAAAGTTGGGTTGGCGCGCTGGCCATCATGGCAGTGCTGACGATGACGATTGGTAACGTGGTGGCGATCGTGCAGAACAACGTCAAGCGCATGCTGGCTTATTCTTCGATCGCGCATGCCGGTTATGCGCTCCTGGGATTTGTCGCCGCAGGCGCCGCTTCGGATCCGTTGGAGAGAAGTACTGCCCTGACCGCCGTCACATTCTATCTGCTCACTTACGCCGTGATGAATATGGGCGCCTTCGGGATCGTCACCCTAATTGCTCGCAGCGGTGACCGGCGTAACGAGGTGGACGATTACAACGGCATCGGCTTCATTTCGCCGGTGCTGGCGTTCTCGCTTTCAATTTTCCTGTTGAGTTTGTTGGGCATACCGCTGACGGCGGGTTTCATGGGGAAGATCATGGTCTTCAGCGCCGCTCTGCGCGAAGGGTACGTTTGGTTGGTCGTCATAGCTGTGCTCAATACAGTAGTCTCTGCTTATTACTACTTGCGTCTGATTATCGTCATGTTCTTTCGCGAGCGAACCGAGGCCTGGGAGCCTCCACGCATTCCTGCAAGCGTAGCGCTCGCACTCGTGCTAACGATTGTCGGAGTCTTTTATCTGGGCCTCTTTCCCGGACGGGTAATCAATGCGTTCAGTTCGCGGCCAGCCATCTCTCTGTCGATTCGATAACACATGAAATCGGCTGCTGACTTGTTGTTGGATATTGAAGAGACAATGGGCGACTCATGGTTGCCGAGAATTTATCACGAACTCATTCTAAAGAGGCGTACGCGCTCTTATGAATTTCCGGCGGTGCAAAAGCGCGTTGACCCACAGATTTACCACACCTTACTCGGGGTTGAATTGAAGGTCGGTCGACGGCGAATGCTTTGTCCCGACCTGGCAACGGCGCGTTATCTTGCAGTGTTCGCGCGCCTGGGCAGCCAAGCGGTCGCCATCCCTTACGACATCACAAGGATTTCCCTGGTTGCGGACGAACTTGAAAGGTCCTGGCATCGCATGTTGCTTTTGGCCGACAGCATGACAACTGATCGAACTTCTGCGTTTCGCACTCGCCTTCGCAAGCTATTAATTGCTAAAGTACGGGAGGAGATTACCGCGGCCGGCCCCGGGCCGCGCATCCCCGAGTTCCAACAAACAACAAGACAAAGAGAGCCGCCACCAAAAGGCACAAAATGCGCAAAAGAGTTTCAGAACCGCAAGCCGTAGCGACCGGATCAAAGCCAGCCCTTCTATCTTTGATCTGTTTTATGCTTCTGGCGCCTTTTTGTGGCTAAAATCTTCTGATGACCCCTGAGACACACGAGCTTATCACCGGCGAAACTCAAAGCTCTGAAGTAATTGAGTCGCTTCCCTTCCCCTTCAATCAGCGCACGTTCTGCAACTACGAGCCTGTTGAGAAAAGTATCGATCAGGCGCGCGTGCTGATTGTCGACAACCTGCTCCGCGACGAAAGCGATCTATCGGAGATGGCGCGAGCGGATTGGGGAAAAGACATTGCAGTTCAGCTCAAGCGCGAGCGCCAGATTGCCGTTTTGGCTTTGCAAAATATCGTTGCCAACGTCGAGCGTCTGGTTAAGCAACCCGAGACGCGCATCGTCCACGTGACCGCACTCACCGATAGCGTTACCGAGTTTCAACCCCATGCGATCGTGCTCAGCGGTACGCTGCGAGACTTCGATTACTATAAATCGGAAATCCTTGAAAACTTTGCCGGCTTCGTTCGCCAGACGACGACACCCGTGCTCGGCATCTGCGGTGGGCATCAACTCGTTGGTTTGAGTTTCGGCGCGCGGGTCATCACCTTAGACAGCCGGGAGCAACGTGAGCGCCGCGACAATCGCATCACCGAATATCAATACCGTCTGGTGCGCATCACCGACCCCAGCGATCCGATCTTTGCCGGCATCGACAATCCGCAATCAAGCATCTGGCAGGATTACACCAAGGAAGGACGCATCCTGCGCGTCTGGCAAAACCACGGCCTGCAACTCGATCGCGTGCCCGAAGGATTCGCTCTGCTCGCAACTTCATATCTCTGCAAGAATCAAATGATGGTCAAGCGCTCTGACGGCCAGCTAATCTACTCCGTTCAGTTTCATCTGGAGAAATCTTTCGAAGACTGGAACAAGAGCCGCACCCGCTGGGAACACCCAAACGAATCGCGCGATGGAAGAATTCTGTTTGAGAATTTTCTTAGACTTGCCCTTGACCACGGCAAATGAGAATTTGAAGAGCCACAAACAGAGATAGTAATCTCGGCATTATTCGGAGGACTGAAAGATGAGCCAGAATTTCGCCCAAGTCGTAGAGGCAGTAAAGGAGCTTTCGCTCGCCGAGAAAGAAGAGTTGCAAGAGTTACTTCGGAAGTATGCAATCGAGGAGAGGCGTCAAGAACTTATGGAGGATCTTGAGGCTAGTCTTCAAGAATGGCGTGAAGGAAAACTAACGTTTTCCAGCGATATCGACACCCTCAAACAAGATCTCTCCCATGATTGAGATTTCGTTCAGCACATCGTTTCGCAAAGCATTCAAGCGAAAGGTCCGCGGTAATCCAACCCTGGAAGAGCGTTTCTGGGAACGAGTCGAAATCTTTGAAAACAATCCTTTTGACCCAAGACTGAGAACTCATAAGCTCACCGGGTCGATGCGAGATTGGTGGAGTTTCAGCATCGACTATGACTTAAGGGTCCTTTTTGTATTCGTCGAACCGGGCCGTGCTCTGTTTGGCAATATCGGGACCCATGACGAAGTCTATTGAGGGGCATCGGAGAACCGCCACGCTAGGAACGCGTCTTTGTCGCGCAAATCTAGCTGCTGCCGCCGAATCGTTGGCAGCGCGCGATCCTCATCTCGCTTCAATCTATCAGGTTCATGGTGTGCCGCCGATGTGGGGAAGACCACAGGGTTTCGTTACTCTGTTGCGCATCGTTCTTGAGCAACAAGTTTCGCTGGTTTCCGCGCGTTCAATGTTCGAGCGACTCAATAAGAACATCGAGCCGTTTACGACTGAACGCTTCATCAACGCAGGTGAAAGTTACTTGCGCTCGCTCGGCGTGACGCGGCAGAAAGCGCATTACTGCATTCAGGTGGCGCAAGCTTTCAATGATGGGCGATTAGACCAACTCGGCAGATTGAACGACGAAGATGCGCACGCGGTTCTGCTCAGCATTAAGGGCGTCGGTCCCTGGACTGCAAACATTTATCTGCTGATGGCGCTTAGACGTCCCGACATCTGGCCCGACGGCGACGTAGCCCTCGCCACTGCGGTTAGCAGACTTCGCAAAATGAACACGCGTCCTTCATTCGCAGGCCTCGCGCAGATCGCCGAAGCCTGGCGTCCCTATCGTTCCGTTGCCGCGAGGATGTTGTGGCAATACTACCTGGCGGAACGCAGTCGGTCGAATGATCGGGTGACATAGCATGACTGCCGCGGAGGCAATTTCCTTCATCCAGGAACACGGCGTAGTTCTCGCGTCGGCCAAAGGACCTGTGCCGAGTCTAACTGAGGCGATCGTCAACGGGCCGATCAAGCGGAGTTGGTGGGCTCATCCGAAGAGCCATCAAATTTTCGCTGTGCTTCAAGCAGTAACCGATTCTGACGAGGTGCTGGTTTGCCGTCTGGTGAATGGAAAGGTCACTTTCATCCATCGCCGTCTTTGGCCGGCATTGGTTCGAGTAGCGAAACGATTTCCATCCGCCCAGATTGCGGAGGTACATGAAGAGCACACGGCCTCGGGTCGACACGTTACTCGAGAAGTCCCGTTTCCAAAGTGGGTTCCAGGGAAGGTTGCTGAGCAAGCGAAGAGGATGAGCGAGAAAGAGGCTCTTGATGCTTTGGGCCCGTGGGCGAGGGACGCATGACAACGCGACAACTTATCCTTGTGACCTGCGCGTACCTGGTCGAGTTGGTTGTCGTGGTCTACTTCACGCGGGCAACTTCGCGGCGCGTCGTGGGAGCATTCGCCGGTGGAGCAGCCGTCGGGTGTTTCGGGATGGGCGCGATCGTCCTCAGCAATGCGTTGGGGCTGTGGCGCGTACCGATCACTTGGACACCGTACTTCGTGGCGCTGTTCTACGTCGGGCTCGCCATCTCGGTAACCCCAATCTATCTCGTTACATGGCGGCTGGCCCGTCGGTTCGCGTGGCGCGGATTGACGGTGTTCATTAGTATCGTGTCGATCATCGGCCCGCCACGGGATTACCTG
>WNFT01010109.1_pt1 | contig 12547 bp, 15 predicted proteins | sample 5400191 | NCBI WGS metagenome assembly WNFT01 (sample SAMN13153359, study PRJNA577476) | soil metagenome | isolation source: 80 cm saprolite under Madrone tree | place: USA:California | collected 2016-06-14
CTTTGCCGAGAAGCTTGAGCTGCTTCTGAAAATTCGCGAAAACACGCATGTGCATTGGTCAGGCAAGCATCGCGCTCCGCTTACCGGGCAGGGCGTTTACCCGCGCCCGTTGCAGAACCCGCTGCCGATTTGGCTCGGTGTCGGAGGTACGCCGGGCTCTTTCGTTCGCGCCGGCATGCTCGGGTTGCCGCTGATGGTCGCGATTATCGGCGGCGAGCCGCACCGTTTTCGGCCATTGATCGACCGCTACCGCGAGGCGGGTTTGCGCTCAGGACACTCTCCAGATCAGCTCAAGGTTGGAATCCATTCTTTAGGTTACGTCGCCGACAGTTCGACGACGGCCGAAGACGAGTTTTTTCCCGGCTATGCGCAAAGCTTCACTGAGATTGGCAGAGAGCGCGGATGGCCACCTATGACCCGCGCGCACTTCGACGCCCAGCTTGGACCGACCGGTGCGCTTCTGGTGGGCGATCCAGAAACGGTCGCGGAAAAGATCCTGCGCGTCCACGAGTCGTTAGGCGGCATCTCTCGCCTTACCTTTCAGATGAGCGTCGCGGACTTGCCCCACGCCAAACTGATGCGCGCGATCGAGCTGCTCGGGACGCGGGTTGCTCCCCTCGTCCGGAGGGCGCTCGCGTCTGGGACGCCGGCCCTTTCCTCAACGAAATCCAAACGCGCTGCGTAATCGCGAAGGCCGACCTAAAAATAATTTGTGCTCTGCCTGATAGCGAACGCCTCAGTCGCGGCTTAAATTTCCGTGTGACGCCGAAACCAGAGGCAAACCGAGAAATACATATGCCAGCCTGCCTTCCAACCCCGATCGCTATTTATATCGCGGCGGCGAACCGGGGCGAGACGGAGGCGTTGGCGCAATGTTTTGCCGAGAGCGCGGTCGTGCGCGATGAAGGCACAACGATCGAAGGCCTGGCCGCGATCAAGAAATGGATGGATGAGACCAAACAGAAGTATCAGCACACCATCGAACCACTCGCGTCCAATCAGAAGGACGGCAAGACCGTCGTTACCAACCGACTGACCGGTAATTTCCCAGGCAGCCCCATCGAACTTGAGTTTGTCTTCACGTTCGATCGCGACAAGATTGCAGCGCTGGAGATTCTCTCATGAAGGACGATCATGTCCTGATCGTAGCCGGGTAATTCCGGCTTTATCGTCCACGCTTCCCGTTTTCGGCGACAATTCTAGAGCAAGTCGATCACGCGGACGATTGCCATCATCATGGGTCTCGAGGCGCATTTTGGACTGCGCCGGCAAATCACAGCGACGACGGCGCTTTTCCATTCCGGTGTGATCCTTTGGTGCATTGAGCGCCAGGTGATTCGCGAACGTTCGCGAAGCTGAGCAAAGAAAAGCGGTGTGGCGCTGCGCTTCCCACCGCATTCCAAAAACGCGGCCCTATCGGCTGAGGCGACCGATAGTCGTCTTTCTCGTGTCACCGTGCGCCGCCCTATCACTGGCACGAGTACGTCATCGGTGGTAGGACCGTGCCTACGGCCCAGGAAAAGGAACATTCGACATCCTGACGCCGCTTTAAATTAACCCGCATTTTCCGCCGGTCAGCGAAATGTTCGCGAAGGCAGCTACTTCAGAGGAAGCAGCTGGGTTAACCCAGCCCCTTCCGCCGATCTACTACACCAATCCAAACTGTAATCTCGGATTGTTCTTATGTACGCACTGGGTCTCATTCACTCCGAAGGGGCTGCTCGGCTTCCGGCCGAGCGGATACTAACATCCGGGTTAAATCGTTCACGTAGGCAAACAGCGCCGGCGCGCCGCCGGTGTGCCAGAACAGAACTGTTTCATCCGACCGGAAAGCTTTCTTGCGAATTAAATCAAGTAGCGCTCCCATCGCGCGACCAGTGTAAACCGGATCGAGCACGATTCCTTCGCGCGAGGCGAGCAGCCGAATTGCCTCGCGCTCCAAGTCACCCACTATGCCGTAGCCGCCGCCAAGGTAATCGTACGCGACGGTGAAATCGCTGGCCGCGAACTGCGCGTTGAAGCCGACATATTTGGCGGTCTCGTTCGCGATATCAGCCAGCTCGCACTCGTAAGTCGCGCCGTCACCGTCGTCCTTGTCGATGCTCACACCATGCAGCTTGCCCTTGAAACCGGTAACCTGGGCGCCGACGACAATGCCCGCTTGCGTTCCGCCGGAGCTTGAAGCGAAGACGACGTGATCAACGCGCCGATTCATCACATCCAACTGTTCGGCCAGCTCCATCATTGCCAGCACGTAGCCGGTCGCACCGACGCCATTAGAGCCCCCAACCGGGATCACGTATGGCTTAGCGCCCTGTTTACGAAGTTCATTTGGAATCTCGCTCAGTTTGGCCTCGCGCTCAGAACGTTGCACCCAATGAATGCCTGCGCCGAGTAATTCATCGAGCAGCAAATTGCCATTCGGCAACTCGGGTTTCGTCCCATTCAGCAAAAGCTGGCAACGCAAACCCGCCCTGGCAGCCGCCGCCGCGGTTTGGCGACAATGATTCGATTGCGCCGCGCCCGCCGTGACCAGCGTATCCGCCCCCTGCTCCAGCGCCTGCCCAACAAGAAACTCGAGCTTGCGCGTCTTGTTACCGCCAAGCGCGAGGCCAGTTTGATCGTCGCGCTTAATCAATAGCTCCGGCCCTCCGACCTCTCGCGAAAGCGATTTCAATTCTTCAATCGGCGTTGGCAGTTGGCCCAAAGGGAAACGCGCCAGCGCTTCGATTCTCATCAGACCTTTTTATCCGCAGGATCGACGCGTGGTCAATTCGCAGTCGCTCGAAACGCCTGCGCTCTTCTTCGAAAGGTAAAAAAAGGTTCCCTCTTAAGAGGTAAAGATTATTCTTCCCTCTGGCCTATGGTTAGCGGCCCGGCAATCGACGAAAACCGGCAATGAGGAGAACAATATGAAAAGAAATAATTCGACAAAAACTGCAGAGCTTCGCCAGAGACGCGATGCTCCACTGACAATCCCGACCGATCTGACACGTTCCGCCACCAAGGACATTGCCGGAGCAATGAACGCCATTCTCGCGGACGTGTTCGCGCTCTACCTGAAAACGAAAAATTTCCACTGGCACATGAGCGGCCCGCACTTCCGTGATTACCATTTATTGCTCGACGAACATAGCGACCAGCTTTTTGCGATGACCGATCCGATTGCCGAGCGAATTCGAAAGCTTGGCGGACTCACCATCAAATCGATCGGCCAGATCGCACGCATTCAGCGCGTGCTCGACAACGACGCGGACTACGTCGATCCCGCGGACATGATTGCTGAGTTGGCCGAGGACAACCAAACGCTGGCCGCGCGACTGCGCGAGGCGCACAACGTGTGCGATGAGCATCGTGACGTCGCCACAGCGAGTCTGATCGAAGTTTGGATCGATGAAACCGAGCGTCGCACCTGGTTTTTAACGGAGATAAGACGCGGCCGGCACCAATAAACCACTAACAAGGAAGAAAAAGTGCAATGCCGTACGTAACTGTCGGAAAAGAAAACGGAGCCAACATCGACATCTACTATAAGGACTGGGGCAAAGGCCAGCCCATCGTGTTCAGCCACGGACGGCCATGACATGGATCATTACGCCGACGACCTTGCGGCTTTGACCGCACATCTTGATCTGAAATATGCCGTGCACGTTGGTCATTCCACCGGCGGCGGCGAAGTGGCGCATTATTTGGGGCGACATGGCGAAAGCCGAGTGGCGAAGGCTGCATTGATCAGCGCGGTGCCACCGTTGATGGTGAAAACGGAGAAAAATCCGGGCGGCCTTCCCAAATCAGTGTTCGATGATTTGCAGGCGCAGCTAGCTGCCAATCGCTCGCAGTTCTACTACGATCTGGCGGCGGGGCCTTTCTATGGCTACAACCGGCCGGGCGCGAAAGCTTCGGAGGCGATCATCTGGAATTGGTGGCGCCAGGGCATGATGGGCGGCGCGAAGGCGCATTACGATGGCATCGTCGCCTTCTCCCAGACCGATTTCACCGAAGACCTGAAGAAGATCACTGTCCCTGTACTGGTGATGCATGGCGACGACGATCAGATCGTTCCCTACGCCGACGCCGGGCCATTGTCGGCCAAGCTGCTAAAAAACGGGACACTCAAGACCTACAAAAGTTTCCCGCACGGGATGCCCACCACGCAGGCAGACACGATCAACGCGGACCTGCTCGCGTTCATCAAGAGTTAACCCAACGAAAGTATCGCCATGAAGATCGGACGATCCGGTCGGGTTTCGCGTCGGAATTTCCTCGCCTCGATTTCCGTTGCTACGGCCGGCGTTTGGTTAATGCCGCGCCCGCTATTCGCCGACGCTGAAAGTCCTGTCATCACTATTCGTAAGGCGGCGGCCACCGCCCAGATCAATGTTCAAAAACTTCGCGGGAACATCAGCGTTCTCGAGGGTTCGGGCGGAAATATCGCCGTGCTCACCGGCCGTGACGGAAAACTTCTGGTCGATGCTGGCATCACGGCGTCACGGCCGCGAATTACGGAAGCGCTCGCCAGTCTCAGCGACGATCCTGTCAAACATCTGATCAGCTCACACTGGCATTTTGATCACACCGACGGCAACGAATGGCTTCATTCCGTAGGCGCCGAAATCACGGCGCATGAAAACACTCGAAAACATCTTGCCGTCACCACGCGTGTTGAAGACTGGAACTTCACTTTCCTACCGGCGCCGCCGGGGGCTCTACCGACGAAACTTTTTGATAATGAGCAAACTCTTCACCTCAACGGTTCGGCGCTCGCCCTCAAGAAGTACGCTCCTGCCCACACCGATTCCGACATCTCAGTCGAATTCACCGATGCCGACATCATCCACGTCGCCGATACTTTTTGGAACGGCCACTTTCCATTCATTGACTATTCAACGGGCGGCAGCATCGACGGAATGATTCGCGCAGCCGAGGCAAACGTCGCCCGAGTCACGGACAAAACGATCGTCATTCCAGGCCATGGTCCCGTCGGCAACAAGTCTCAATTGACCGAATTCCGCGACATGCTCGTTTCGGTCCGCGAGAAAGTGAGCGCACTAAAAAAGGAAGGTAAGTCTCGCGAAGAAGTTGTTGGCGCCAAACCGACCGCTGACTACGACGCAAAATGGGGCGGCTTCGTCATCGACGGCAATTTCTTTACCAGGTTGATTTATGCCGGCGTCTGACTCGTTACGCATCGCGGAAGGCCTAACCACCATCCCGAGCAACTTCGATCCAAAAGAGACGATGGATCGGCTGCGAGCAGAGATTCGTTCGAAAGGTCTAACAATTTTTGCGCAAATCGACCATTCCGCCGGCGCTGTAGAGGCCGGACTAACGCTTGGGCCTACGAACCTCATCATCTTCGGCAACGCACGAGGCGGCACGCCGCTCATGCAGGCGTCCCAGACCGCAGGGATCGATCTGCCGTTAAAGGCACTTGTTTGGCAGGATGCGGCGGGCAAGACATGGCTTTCCTATAACGAACCAAGCTGGATCGTCCAGCGACAGGGCCTCGGCGTCCGGGCAGAGATCGTCGATAATATGACTGCGGCGCTTAGCGCGATATCGAGAAACGCCGCGGGCGTTGCGTAACGAAAAATCAAACATGAGTACCGTAGATGCGCTCGTCCCTCATACGTCGGTCCATCACGTCAATGCCGACGGCGTAACTGTTTTCTATCGGGAAGCTGGTGCCACGAATGCTCCGGTGTTGCTATTGCTGCACGGCTTTCCGACATCTTCGTTTCAATTTCGGGAATTGATTCCAAGCCTGGCTGACCGCTACCGAGTGATCGCCCTGGATTATCCAGGGTTCGGCTTCACCGAGGTCCCCGAGCAACGCCGTTACAAATATTCGTTCGATGCGCTCGCGAACACCGTGCTGGCGTTCACAGACGCTCTTCAACTCAAACGCTATGCGCTTTATGTGTTCGACTACGGCGCCCCGGTAGGCCTTCGTTTGGCGATGGCGCACCCAGAGCGGGTCACGGCAATTATTTCGCAAAACGGCAATGCTTATGAAGAAGGCCTTGGTGATGCCTGGGATCCGATCCGCAAATACTGGGCTGAGCCAACAGCAGAAAACCGGGAGGTAATCCGCAAGAACATTCTGACACTAGAAGGAACGCGATGGCAGTACACGCACGGTGTCATCAATCCGGAGGATGTTCCACCTGAGTCATATACATTGGACACCGCTCTGCTTGAAGGTCCGGGCAACAAAGATATTCAGCTTGATTTGTTTCTGGATTACGCGACGAACGTCAAGCTCTATCCCAAATTTCAGGAATATTTTCGCAAATCGAAGCCGCCCTTGCTGGCGATCTGGGGCAAGAACGATCCCTTCTTCATTCCGCCGGGAGCCGAGGCGTTTCGGAGAGACTTACCAAACGCAAAGGTCCAGTTTCTCGATACCGGACATTTTGCGATAGAAACCCACGTCGTCGAAATTGCCGCGGCGATCAAAGAATTCTTCGACGCAAACAGCATCGCGTTCTGAAGCGGAGAAAGCGGGCATCGAGGATGATTACACGGAGCCGGACCTCGTGATTCGTGATCTTGGAGGCGGCGCGTGAAACCCTCTCGTGATAGACATTGATGGCAACAGACGTCGCATGGATCTCCGCCCAGAAAGGAAGAGTCGCATCAAGAGCACGAAGGAGATTTCCACTGCTTAGGTAAACGAGAATATGCAACCCGAAGAGTTCGATTTAGTCATGCTCGGTGGTGGCACGGGGTCGACCGTTGCTGCGTGGACGTTTGCTGGCGAAGGGAAGCGGGTCGCAGTCGTCGATCGCAAATACATTGGCGGATCCTGCCCGAACATTGCCTGCCTGCCGAGCAAAAACATTATCCACAGTGCGAAGATCGCGTCCTACATTCGCCGAAGCAAAGAGTTTGGCATCTCTCTCGACGGCTTCACAATCGACATGTCGGGCGTCCGCGATCGCAAACGCAAGATGGTAAGCGACCTCAACGACATGTACCTTGAAAACTACAGAAACACGGGAGCGATATTGATTTTGGGAGGAACCGGTCGGTTCATCGCTCCGAAAACTGTGGAGGTCACTCTCCCCGAATGGGACCAAGCGTCTGTTGCGCGGCACCAACGTGATCATAAGTACCGGTACGCGAGCCACCCTGGAAGCAATCCCTGGCCTTGCTGAAGCGGAACCACTCACCCATGTTGAGGCACTCGAACTTGACCGCGTTCCCGAACGTTTACTTGTGATCGGTGGCGGATATGTCGGAATAGAGTTGTCGCAGGCGATACGCCGCTTTGGAAGCAAAGTAACGCTAATTGATCGCAACCAGCGCTTGATGTCTAAAGAAGACGAAGACGTGTGTGAAGCTCTTCGTACTCTGCTTCAGGACGAGGGCGTAGACATTCTTCTCTCTACGCAGGTCAAAGAACTGTCAGGGAAGTCTGGCGATGCAGTGAGCATCATCGTGGACCAAAACGGAACTGAGAAGACCTTGAAGGGCAGTCACGTGCTGGTGGCGGCAGGCCGCACGCCAAACACCGAGGGGCTTGGATTGGACTTAGCTGGAGTTGAATTGACGGACCGTGGATACATCAAGGTCAACGAACGACTGCAGACTACTGCGCCCGGCGTGTGGGCAATCGGTGAGGTTGCGGGCAGCCCGCAGTTTACACATATCAGCCTGGACGATTTTCGCGTGGTCCATGCGAATCTAACCGGCGGCAACCGTGTGACTACGGGCAGGCAGGTTCCTTATTGCCTATTCACGGATCCGGAATTGGCGCGCGTTGGATTAAATGAAATGGAAGCCAAAGCTCGGAGTATCGCGTACCGCTTGTTCAAAGTTCCAATGGAAGCAAATCTGCGCGCACGCACGCTTTCGGAAACGCGAGGATTTCTCAAGGCCTTGGTAGAGACTGACAGTGATCGCATCCTCGGCTTCACGGCTTTCGGTGTTAGCGCGGGGGAGATTATGACCGCCGTCCAGATGGTGATGATCGCAGGATTGCCCTATACCGCACTGCGGGATGCCGTCCTAACTCATCCCACATTAGTAGAGGGACTGATAGCGCTGTTCTCATCAGTGCCGTCGACCCACGATGTTGTCGATGCGACGTCGTCACAGCATTAATCTGGAAGGCATGCATAAGGAATACGCCATTGGCACTCCAAACCCGGAATCGATTGCGCTGGAAGGTTACACGCTTGACGCAGCACTCATGGCGCGGCCGGGCAATGTGGACATTCAGTTGGATCTTTTTCTCGACGACGCTAACAAGGTAAAGCTGTATCCTTCCTTCCAGGAATACTTGAGGAAATGGAAACCACCGCTGCTCGCGATCTGGGGCAAACACGATCTTTACTTTATCCGCGCAGGCGCCGAAGCCTTCCGACGCGACAATCCTAACGCGACAGTACAATTCCTGGACCGGGACATTTCGCCCTCGAAACGCACCTTGAGGAAATTGCTGTCGCGATGCGGGGTTTCCTGGGAAGGTTGCCACCCCACGAACCGAGGCCCAAAGAGGTCCCAGCTGTTATCGATGAAGCCGCTTCACTTCAAGGGAGGACCAACGGCAAATGAACGGTGTGCGTAGTTCGCAACCTATCGCCGTGAGTCGCATGGCACTGAGAAGTATCGCAACCGGAGCGATTGCAGTTGGCGCCTTCGCTCTTGGGGCCGCCGCAATCGGTGCGCTGGCGATCGGGGCATTAGTTGTTGGACGAGTCGCGATTCGCTCGCTCTCAGTGGGCCGGGGCGAATTCAAGTCTCTAACGGTGGACGATCTTACGGTGAAACGGCTTCATGTTAGCGAAGGTGCATTTGATAAGGCTCTGAGCAGCGCAAGAAATAGATGAAGCCGCTAACTACCTGCGCTGCGGTCGCCTGTTTTCTTTGCCCTGCGTCAGAGCTAGCTGAGGCCGCATCGGCTCCTGGTCCCGACTCGGCTTTCGCCCAAGCTCTGATGCAAAGCATGGAGAAGATGGACAGCGACATGATGAGCGCGCCGATGAACGGTGATCCCGATCACGACATGTCCGCTATGATGATTCCACACCATCAAGGTGCGATCGACATGGCTAGAAGGTACCTGCTGCACGGTAAAGACCCTACATTGCGAAGGCTGGCGCAGGAAATCATTGTCACGCAGACCCAGGAGATCGATGTGATGCAACGGCGGTTAGCGGCCCTAGAGAGTGGCCAGACGAGTAGCGCGCTCGAGGTAACGCAGGACGGCACCGGGGCAACGAAGATCGGAGGCGGCGACCGCGTCTATGTCGCGGAGCAAACCTCGAACACGGTCTCCGTCATCGATCCCGCTTTGAACAAGCTGCTAGGCGTTATCCGTCTAGGCGATCCCGTGCCCGCCGCTCTGAGTCCACTATATCGGGGGCAGCTACTGGTGCACGGCCTTGGTTTCTCACCCGATCACCGCATACTCGCCGTCGTCTCTATTGGATCCAATTCGGTTACCTTCATCGACACGGCGACGAACAAGGTGAAAGGGGTCGTTTACATTGGCCGCTCGCCGCATGAAGTTTTCTTCACGCCTGACGGTAAAGAGCTGTGGGCCGTCGTCCGCGGCGAAGACTACGTGTCAGTTATTGACCCGGTGAAGATGAAGGAAACGCGGCGCATACAAACCACAAATGGCCCTGGGATGGTATTATTTCGCCCGGACGGCAAGTATGCGTTTGTTCCCTCGAGCTTCACACCCCAACTCGCGGTAATAGACGCACACTTACCAAGTGGTAGCTCGCGTTCCGCAAGCAAGCCCATTCTCGCCTAACCTGGCGGTGAGCCGAGACGGAATGGAAGTGTGGTTCACACTTAAGGACTCAGGCAAAACACAGGTAATGAGCGCGCAGCCTCCATTCCAAATCCTAGCGACGCTTGATACTGGTCCGATAACGAACCATGTCACGCTCGTAGAAAACGGCGGCCACAAACTTGCCTACATTTCTGTAGGTGGAGAAAACGTGGTGAAGGTGTTTCGTCGCGACGAGAAACACGAGTTAGTTGCCACGATCCCCACGGGCGATTTGCCTCACGGAATCTGGGGTTCGGGCGATGGCAGCAGGGTTTATGTCGGGCTTGAGAACGAGGATGCGGTCTCAGCCATCGACACCAGCACGAACACAATCATCGCGACCATCCCGATCGGTCAGCAACCGCAGGCATTAGTTTACGTACCAAATGCGGTACCTAACGGAGAGGGCAGCGCGAATCTGACGCCGCTCGGTGATATCGGAAAAGCAGAGCATCTGAAGCTCGCACCACCACCAGGCAATGATAGCTCGGCGCGCGCAACGGTTTCGGTAAATTCGTTAGGAGCGCTCGATCTGCTGCAAGCTGCGGTCTCCGGCTTGAAACCTACCAGCAGTTACACGCTCTGGTTGGTTACTTCACGGATCGCACCGTTTGGCAATAAAGAGGCGCTGGTCACATTCAAAACTAATCTGGCTGGCGCGCAGGTCGCCCAGGCAATTGGCCCGTTGCGGCAAGTTCTCACCCGCGCGGATGCTTCAGCTAGCCAGCCTAATGAGCGTTTTTTGCTGGTTACTCAAGAAGGCAGCGACACTCCAGAACTTATTCAGAATGACAACACGGGAGAAATAAAATGATACTGCAAATCTACACCATTATTCACACGCTGATTAGCCTGGTCGCGCTCTTTGCCGGCTTCGTCGTTTTGTTTGGACTCCTCACCGGCAATCGCATCGATGGCTGGACGAAATGGTTTCTCATCAGCGCGGTTGCAACAACGGTAACGGGTTTCTTCTTTCCGTTTCACGGAATTACACCTGCCATCAAGCTTGGTATCATTTCGTCGGTCGTCCTTGTGATCACGATATACGCCCGTTATGCAAAGCATCTCACCGGAGCGTGGCGCTGGATTTATGTCGTCGGCGCTTCCCTTGCTCTTTATTTCAATGTCTTTGTCGGAACCGTGCAATCCTTCGAGAAAATCCCCGCGCTGAAAGCGATGGCTCCGACACAGAGCGAGCCGCCATTCAAACTCACTCAGCTCGTGGCATTAGCCTTGTTCGTCCTCCTCACGCTTGTCGCCGTGATCAGATTCCGACCTGAGCCGATTCGCGTTCGATAACAATGCCCCAACACGGAACTCGCACTCGCGTTTTTCCCCGATAGCATTGGCCGATGAAAAACGCGCAATTGCTCGCGGCGAAATTTCACGCGTTGCACGAGTCAGGCTGTTTTGTCCTGCCCAACCCATGGGATGTCGGCACCGCGATTTATCTGGAACATCTCGGCTTCAAAGCGCTCGCCACTACCTCCGCCGGTTTCGCCTTTTCCCGCGGCAAGCCCGATGGCGGAGTTTCCCTCGACGAAATGCTCAGACACATTGGTGAAATTACGGCCGCCACGGCATTGCCGGTGAATGCCGACTTCCTGAACGGATTCGCCGACGAGCCAGAAGCGGTAGCCACAAATACAAATCTCTGTATCGCGCAAGGCGTAGCCGGCCTGTCAATTGAGGACAACGCTGGGAATAGCGCCGTGCCGCTCTACCAAAAAAAACGGGCTGCCGATCGCATCCGTGCGGCACGCAACGCTATCGATGCGTCAGGAATTCCAGTAGTTTTGACCGGACGATGTGAGGCGTGGCTGGTCGGAAGCCCCGATCCATTTCGCGTCGCCCTCGATCGGCTTATCTCTTACGCTGAGGCTGGGGCTGATTGTCTTTACGCGCCCGGCGTCCGGGAACCTAACGAGATTGAGCAAATCGTGAAAGCGGTTTCGCCAAAACCGATCAACGTCCTCGTTTCCGGTTTCAATTGCGAGCTCACGGTCTCCCAGCTCGCTGATCTCGGCGTTCGGCGCATATCCGTCGGATCCGGCCTGGCCTTGGCGGCATGGGGCGCTTTTCTTCGCGCCGCCCAAACGATCAAGAAGGACGGCAGCTGGACGAAAACGGTCGGGACAAATGTGCCGACTTTTTACCTCAAAACCCAAGTTCCAAGCAAATCCCAAAGCCCCCAATGAGCAGAACCAGCCACAAACCGAAGCCGAATGGGTGTTGATATGGAAATGTTGCGCTTGCTTGCGGCTCCGCAGAGCGTCGCCCTACCGGGGAAACTTTCGCGAGCACGGAATGGTAGGGCGAGACTCCGTCGAGCCGCGGCGCCGTCCGACTAATCCGCGGTTAAGTCCTTTCCGTCTTTTGGGCTTTGAGGTTCCTTGGGATTTGGAGCTTGGGTTTTGGGATTTCCGAGAGGTTGGACACCGGCATCAAATGCGACCGCGACCCCCGGTTGGTTTGAGGTCACAGACTTCCCTAAACAGATACACGGCTCCGCGGTTTCACCGTCACCTGACACTTAGCCGGTCTATTTGAGGCTCTCGCATTTCGTTTGATACGTCTCGATGAAAGCCGCGATCTTTGAATGAAAAGCCTCTTGCGCCGAGTAGAGAGCGCCAATTGCTTCGGAAAATTCCCGCTGCTTCAGCTCTTCTTCGATCGTCAGAATAAGCTCGGCCAGGGTCTCGATATTGGCGCGGGAATGAAACTCCAAATCCTTGAGCTTGGAGAGAACCGCCAGTG
>WNFT01017261.1_pt1 | contig 12546 bp, 9 predicted proteins | sample 5400191 | NCBI WGS metagenome assembly WNFT01 (sample SAMN13153359, study PRJNA577476) | soil metagenome | isolation source: 80 cm saprolite under Madrone tree | place: USA:California | collected 2016-06-14
GCGTCGATCATCGGCGTATCGATCGCGTTCTTCTTCTCCGGCCGGTTGAGCGTCGCCGTGAGGACCCCGCCCTCGAGCGCCACCAGCACCCGGTCGCTCACCTGGGGATTTCCACCTCGAGGCGCAACAGGGCGGTCGAGAACACCTTGCCCTGGGCGTCGGTCTTGAGCGAGATCGTGCCGCCGCCGTCGAGCGCACCGTGCAGCAGGAAGTTCAGGGCGTGCAGGTTCGGCAGCTCGTAGCGCTCCACCGGGCCCGAGATCATGCCCTTGAAGTGCCGGGCGACGCGCGCCGCCGTCACGTGCTTCACCAGAATCGGATAGTACTCGGGCTTCAGCGCGATGAGCCCCACGTTGGCCGTGTCCCCTTTGTCTCCCGATCGCGCATGCGCGATGTCGAGGAGACGGACGCGTTTCATACCTCCACGATGTCGACGCACGGCTCCACCATGTGCTTGTCGAGGAGCGCGGGCCAGTAGGCCACGACCTCCTCCGGCTTGGGCCGTCCGCCGGCGAACCCGGTGACGCTGGGCGGTCCGTTCAGGATCAGCGGCGCGATCTCCCGCGTGAACCGCTCCACCGCGGGCTTGTCGGGTGATCGGACGCCGATCCGCAGCTGCACCTCCGGCAGCTCGTCGAGCCGTGCCGCCGCGCGCGCCAGCGGGCCGTGGGTGGCGTCGGCACCGACGAACTCCGTCAACACCGCCTCGAACTTGAGATCGAGATCGGCAAGCCGCTGGCGGAGAATGCGATCCGCAGCCTGGGCCTTTTTGTAGGCGTCGGGCCACGCGTAGACGAGTGTGCCGACCGCCTTGTACCCGTAGAAGTACGCTACCGAAACCTTGAGCTTGTCGGTGGCGGGTCGCCCCTTGACCCCCGACACGCGCACCCGGTCTTTCCCCTTCTGCTCGAGTCTGATCGTGGTAAAGTCCGCGACGCAATCGGGCGTGATGTACTCCGCGGGATTTCCCATCTCGTAGACGAGCTGTTCGGTCACGCCGGCCACGCTGATCCGCCCGCCGGTGCCGGGATGCTTGAAGATCTCGAACGTCCCGTCTGGGGCCGCGTCCACGATCGGGTAGCCGACATTCGCGAGGTCGGGGATGCGCTCCCAGTCTACGAGGCAGTTGCCCCCGCTGCACTGCGCGCCGCACTCGATCGTATGGCCCGCGACCGTCCCGGCGGCGAGGAGGTCCCAGGCGTCCGGCCGCCACCCAAAGGCATGAATCAATGGCCCGAGGGTGAGCCCGGTATCGGTGACGCGTCCCGTGACGACGACGTCCGCGCCGCCGCGCAGCGCGTCGACGACCGGCCACGCGCCGAGATAGGCGTTCGCCGAGAGGACGCGGTCGCGCACGTCGGACAGGGGCCGGCCCGTGTCGAGGTTCCTGAGCTCGTGGCCGCGGGCCAACAGCCCGTCCAATCGCGCCAGCAGATCGTCGCCCGTCACCACCCCGATCCGGAGCTTGCCGCCAAGCCGCAGGCGGCGCGCGACCTCGGCCACGGCCTGCGCACACGCCTGGGGGTTCACGCCGCCCGCGTTGGCCGTGATCTTGATCCCCCGCTCCGCGACGGTCGGCAGGATGCGCTCCATCAGGGGGATGAAATCGCTCGCGTAGCCCAGGGACGGGTCGCGCGCCTTCTGCTTCTGCAAGATGGACATCGTGACTTCGGCCAGGTAGTCCATCATGAGGTAGTCGACCGGTCCGCCGGTCACCTGGCGATACGGTGCCTCGAGCCAGTCGCCCCAGAACCCCTGCCCCGCGGCGATGCGTACCGTGGCTGGACGCGACTTCACGGGCTGACGACGACGCGGCGGACCGCGTCCGGCGCTCCGGCCGATGCGCGTACCTTCACCTCGACGAGCGGCGCGAAGCCCTCGGGCAAGGTCCGCTGCGGCGGCCGCTGAGCGGGGAGCGGAGCGCGTCCGCCCGGGAGCACGGTGATGTCTTGGCCGTCGCCGATCGGGCGTGGATCGCTCAGCAGGAATCGCACTCGCAGCTTCGCGCGCCATGCATGCACGCCCCTGTCGCGTGCAAAGCCCGGGTACAATTCCACGGTGAGCGGATGGCCCTGCAAGGCCGCCGGTACCGCGAACGCTTGCCGCCCGAAGGCGAACTCGAGCGGTCCCTGGGACACCTGCTGTCCGGTGGAATCGAATTCAGTCACACCGAAGTCGGTGAACTCGCGCCACAGCTCGCGCGGCAGCTCCACCTCGACCACCGCCGTAGCGGCCCATTCAGGCACCGAGACCGTGAGGCTCTCCGGCGTCGCGCCGCGACCGGCGACCTCCAGAATACGCTCGGCGCCGAGCGACACCTGCGTGACGCGTCCGCTCACGCTCTCCTGCCCCGGATTCGTCGCTTCCCGGTCCGCCAAGGCGAGCGGCGCGAGCCGCGCGCGGACCGTGGCGACGACCCCGGTGCGGGGCGGTGCGACGACGTCCAGCTCGTACACGCCGACCACGGCGTCTTCCGCGCGGACCACGAATCGCGCCGTGCCCGGCTGGGATCCGCCGATCGGGACGATCGAATCGCGCGTGAGCTCTCGGAACGGCGCGCCGTTGGGCTCGTACAGGATCACCTTCGCGGTCTGGTGCCCGGAGTCGGCGAGCGCCGCGCTGGCGACGAGAGTGGCACCCGGCGATGCGACGCGGAGAAAGTACCGGCGCACCTGGCCGGGACCGACCGAGCGCCGCTCATCGAACAGGGGCTTGTCCGCGAGGTCGTACGGGACGGCCACGACGTTGACCAGGCTGAATAACGGGCCGGCGAGGGCGTCACTGGGATTCCAGGCCGTCACCGTGCCCACGTACACGCCCGGCGCCGCGAGCGCCGGGGCGGAGTACGCCAGCGGGATCTCGGTCTCGCGGGATCCTGCCGCCACCATCGCGGGCGCGGACAGCCACGGCGCATCGCTCTTCAACGAGAACCGCGCGACTCGGAGTCCGGTCACGTGTCGCGCCCGGAATGTTTCGACCGTGTCGTCCGGTCCCGCTAGACCTTCGCGCCGGAAGGCGGCCGAGCCACCGCCGCTGGTCGCGCGCACGACGTAGCCGGAGCCTTGATGTCCGGCCAGGAGCCACCGGTATGCCCGCTCCAGCTGCGGTAGGCCGGCCCCCTGGTCGAGCACGCTCGCGTTGGGCAAGCCGGCCGCGGCCACGCGGAGTGCGGCGCTCACCGCGGCGCCGTCCGGGCTACGCCCCTCTTGTGCCAGGGCCGATATGAGACACGCCGCGAGCCCGGCGGCATAGGGGGCGGACATGCTGGTGCCGGCCTTGATCTCGTTCCCGGTGTCGAACGAGGGAACGGTAGAGAACGCCCATCCCGGCGCGAGCAGGTCGGGCTTCGCGAAGCGTCCGCCCCGGCCGCTGAACGAGCCCACGAAGTCGCTCGCCGCCGGCCGCGCGCCGTCCTCCTCGAGCGGGACATAGATCCCCGGCAGCGCCGCGCCCACGGAGAGGGCCAGGTCGGCCGATCCGGGCAGGCCCACCGTGGAGAGGCCGGGGCCGTCGTTCCCCGCGCTGATTGCGAACACGATCCCCGGATGGGCGACGACGAACGCGTTGACGATCGAGTCCATGACGGCGCGCTCGCCGGGCTCGTTGCCGATACCCCAGCTCAGATTCAGCACGAGCGGCAGGTTGCGCTGCTCCGCGAAGCGGGCGGCGTACTCCATCGCGTGCTGAATGCTGCCGGTCATCGAGATGCCGCCCCGCGCGTCGTTCGCGATCTTCAGCCCCAGCAGCTGCGCGCCCGGCGCGACGCCGTCGAAGCCCGCGACGTCGAACAGATTGTGCCCCGCGGCGATCCCGGCGACATGCGTGCCGTGCGCGTTGTTGTCGAACACGAAGGCCAGCGTCGGCACGCCGCTCACTTCGCCGAAGTTGGCGGCGAGGGTGATCGGCTTCGTGCCGAGCGCGACCGTCTCACGGCCCTGGCGGTAGTCGTGCAACGGCATCTCGTCCTCGAATGAGCCGTCCAGGTTCGTGTCGATGAACGCGACCCAGCCGTCCGTCGCCTTCACCACGAGCACCGGAAAGGTGTCGCTGTTGGCCCCGTCCCCGTTCAAGTCGGCGGCGGGCAGCTTCCCGAGCGGCCGTTCCGCCAGAACGCCGGCATACCATGTGGTCGCGGTCGTGAGCCGGCCGACCCGACCGGCCCCGGAAAGCACTCGGCCGGCGACCGAGATGGTGCCGTCGCCCGTTGCGGTGACGGGCGCGAGTCGGACCACCCCCTCTCCGGAAAAATCCCGCACGTCGAGCGTCTTGGGGGCGCCGGTGCTGGTGACGATGAGACCCTCCACACCCGGGTCCACGCCGGTGTCGAGGATGGCGATCAGGACGCCGCGCCCGTCATAGGTGGGGTGTCGGGCGCGGAAGTCGTCGACGCCCGCGCTGTGGAGCGGCATCAGCCCGACGAGCAGCGCGCGTGCCGGCGGCAGGATGGGGAGACGAGTCGCGACCCCGGTGGCCGTCGGCGCCGGTGTGGACGTCGGCGGTGGACCGGAGGGGGACACTCCGGAGGCCGGCGTGGGGGCCGGCCTCGGTCGCGTGGCGGGCGAGCGGGCGGAGCCGCCGCAGCCGGCGGTGAGGGCGACGAGCAGGAGCGAAATGCAGCGCGATCTCATGGTTGACTCGGGAGCACGAAGGCCCCGACGTGGGGGCCGGTGAATTCGCCACTCGCTTCAAGCAGAAACGCGAGCGTATCGCGGGTCTCCTCCGGCAGGACGATTGCGTCCACGAAGCCGCGGGCGGCGGCGAATCTGGCGTCGAGCTGTTGCTCGTAGTCCGCGCGCATGGCGTCGACGGCCGGGGCGTTTTCGGGCTTCGCCGCTTCATTCCCGAACACCGCCTGGATGGCCGACTCGCCTTCCATCACGCCCATCCGGCCGGTCGGCCACGAGACGAGGAAGTCGGGATCGAAGCCCTGCCCCGCCATCGCGTAGTAGCCCGCTCCCGAGGCATGGTTCACGGTGAGCACCAGCTTCGGCACCGTCGCCGTCGCCATCGCCTCCACGAAGCGCGCTCCCGCACGGATGATCCCCGAGTGCTCCGCTTCGGTGCCGACCATAAACCCCGACACGTCCTGGACGAACAGGAGCGGGATCCGCTCCCGGTCGGCGTTCTCGATGAAGTAAGCCACCTTCTCGGCACTCTCGGTATAGATGATTCCCCCGATCTTCGGCGCGCTCCCCCCTCCCTCCCCCACGCCCTTTTTGCCCTTGATGACCCCACGCGAGTTGGCGATCAGCGCAACGACGCGGCCTTCGATGGCGCCGTGACCGCAGATCATCTCGGGCGCGAGGGCGGGCTGGAACTCGTCCAGCTTGCCCGCATCGAGTACGCACTCGAGCACCGCTCGGACGTCGTAGCTCATGCGGTGGTCCGAGGGCAGCAGATCATACAGCTCTTTGGGATTGCGCTTGGGGTTGCCGCCCGGCGCGGGAGGTCGGAGCGCACGCGGCAGGCGCGCCACGTATTCCCGGACCCGGGCCAGGCACTCACGGTCGTCCTTCGCGCGATAGTGCGCCACCCCGCTCACTGCCGTGTGCGTCGCCGCGCCCCCCAAGGATTCGGCGTCCACGATCTGTCCCGTCGCGCCCTTCACAAGGTTCGGGCCGCCGAGCCCCATGAACGACGTCCCTTCGACCATGAAGATCACATCCGACAGCGCCGGCAGGTACGCCCCCCCCGCGATGCATGGTCCCATGACGGCGGCGATCTGGGGCACGCGGAGGTAGTGTCGCATGATCGAGTTGTAGTAGAAGATCCGCGCCGCGCCGTACTGGCCCGGGAAGACGCCGCCCTGATAGGGAAGATTCACGCCGGCCGAGTCCACGAGGTATACGATCGGGATGCGCTGGCGCATCGCGATCTCCTGGGCGCGGAGCATCTTCTTGATCGTCTCCGGCCACCAGGAGCCCGCCTTCACGGTGGCGTCGTTCGCCACGACCACCACCGGCCGGCCGGCGATCCGCCCCAGGCCCGTGACCACGCCCGCTCCGGGCGCCTGCCCGTCGTACTGATCGGACGCGACCAGCAGGCCAATTTCGAACCAGACCGCACCCTGGTCGAGCAGCGCTTCGATTCGCTCCCGCGCCGTCAGCTTTCCCTGCTCGTGCTGGCGACGCACCTTGTCGGGCCCGCCGCCCTGCTCGAGGCGCGCCTTGAGCTCGCGGTATTCCGCGGTCAGCGTTTTAAGACGGCTCAAGGGAGACGGCGGTCACGCCGAGACATGCTCGGCGGCCCACTCCTCGATGTACTTCACCAGTTCGGAGGTCGGGGTTCCGGGACCGAACAGCCTGCCGATCCCCTGCTGCTGCAGGGCCGTCATGTCCGCCGGAGGAATGATACCGCCGCCGGTCACGAGCACGTCGTCGCGTCCGGCATCGACCAGCAGCTGCTTGACCCGGGGGAACAGGGTCAAGTGGGCGCCGGAGAGAATCGACAGGCCCACGACGTCGACGTCTTCCTGGATCGCCGCCTGCGCGATCATTTCGGGAGTCTGGTGCAGCCCCGTGTAGATGACTTCCATGCCTGCGTCCCGCAACGCCGCGGCCACGACCTTCGCGCCGCGGTCATGCCCGTCCAGGCCGGGCTTGGCGCGAGCAGCGTGCGCACCTGGCCGCGCTCCAGCGCCTTGAGCGTCGGCGCGATGCCGTTCACCGCCCAGCCGGAGCCGACGCCCTCGCGCACGGCCTCGGCGTGCGCGCGCTCCCAGGCGCGCTCGCGCTCCTCGCGCAAGGAGAGCGCCGCCTCGCGCACCTCGGCCGCCGCGACGCGCTTGGGATTCAAGCGCACCACGCCCAGGACGAGGTCGTGGAGGTACGTGTGCAGGTGGGGCAGCAGGGCCGCCGCGTCCACGCCGATGCCGGCGACCACGAGTCCGGCGAGCGCGCGCTGACTGTGAATCTGGAAGATCCGGTCCGCCACCTGTGCATAGTGTCGCTGGCGTTCCTCCCGGATCCGCATGTGGTAGTTGTGCTCCCCGAAGCCCCCTGCGAGCATGTTTCCCCGCTTCGCCTGGCGCTCGCCGTGGAACTTCCCCGGTCGCGTTGCCTCCGCGGTCAGGCTGGCCAGCTCCACCACGTCGTAGGCCGTCACCTCGAAGAAGCGCGCGCTGGTGCGGTCGCACGCCGCGACGAGGATGGTTCCGAATTCCTCCTCCAGCGCCACCAGCTCCCGTATCAGGGGCACGGCTGCGACCGCGAGGCGCGAGCGGTGGACATGGGGGAGCGGTAGGACCTCGAACAGGTCGAGCGCGCCGCAGGTAAATAGCGCGATGCCGCGCGCCGGCGGGAGCCGCGTCGGCTCTCCGAAGTACGCCTGCACGCGCTCCAGGTCCGCCGCCACCTGGGCCCGGAGGGCGCGCTCGAGGTCCTGACGCTGCAGCGCCGCGAGCGCTTCGCGGATGCGGTTCTTGATCTTGATCAGGTACTTGCCACGGGTCTTGTCGCGGGGCTCGAGCTTCAAGTAGCACGACACGACCTGATACGCGCCGGGCTCGATCCGCGACAGCCGCTCGACGGCGGCGCGCACCGCGCTCTCGCTGCCGGAAACCGAAAGTGCAGTCATGGCCTAGAAGAATACCGGCTCGCGGTAGGCGCCGTAGACGGTCTCGAGCGCGTGCCGGATCTCGTACAGGGTGCAGTAGGCGCGGGCGCAGTCGAGCATGGGGCCGATCACGTTTTCGTCGGCGCGGGCCGCCCGGCGCAAGGCCTCGAGCCGCTCCGCGACGAGCGCGTTGTCGCGCTCGGCCCGCAGTCGCGCGAGCCGGCGTCGCTGACCCTCCTCGGTGTCGCCCGAAACCTTGAGGATCTCGACGGGATGGTCGTCCGCACTCAAGTAGTCGTTCACGCCGACGAGGATGCGCCCACCCGCTTCGACCTCACGCTGGAACTCCTCTGCAGAGCGCGCGATCTGCCGCTGGAACCAGCCGCTTTCGATTCCCTTCACCACGCCACCCATCGACTGGATCTCGGCGAACAGCCCCTCCGCTTCCCGCTCGAGCTGATCGGTGAGCGACTCCACGTAGTAGGATCCGCCGAACGGGTCGATCACCTCCGGGACGCCGGTCTCATGCGCGATGATCTGCTGGGTCCGGAGCGCGAGGCGGACCGCCTCCTCGGTGGGGAGCGCGAGCGTCTCGTCCAGGGAGTTGGTATGAAGCGACTGCGTGCCTCCCAGCACCGCCGCGAGAGCCTGATAGGCCACCCGGACCAGGTTGTTCATCGGCTGCTGCGCGGTGAGGGTGACCCCGGCGGTCTGGGCGTGGAACCGCATCATGGCGGAGCGCGGGTTCTTCGCGCCGTAGCGCTCCTGGAGGTGACGCGCCCAGATGCGCCGGGCGGCTCGAAGCTTCCCGATCTCCTCGAAGAAATCGTTGTGGATGTCCCAGAAGAAGGAGAGGCGCGGCGCGAACGCGTCCACATCCAGTCCGCGCGCGATGCCCCGCTCCACGTAGGTGAATCCGTTGGCCAGTGTGAACGCGAGCTCCTGCGCCGCCGTGGCTCCGGCCTCGCGGATGTGGTAGCCGGAGATCGAGATCGTGTTCCAGAGCGGGGTGTGTGCGGCGCACCACTCGAACATGTCCACGATGATCTTCAGGGCGGGCTCGACCGGATACACCCAGGCGTGCTGGGCCATGTACTCCTTGAGGATGTCGTTCTGTACCGTACCGCGGAGCGCGGCGCTCGGCACACCCTGTTTCTCCGCTGCGGCGACGTAGAAGCAGAACAGCATCGCCGCCGGCCCGTTGATGGTCATCGAGGTCGAGACCTGATCGAGCGGAATCCCGCGGAACAGGTCTTCCATATCCGCGAGCGACGAGATCGCGACCCCGCACTTCCCCACCTCGCCCTCGGCGCGGGGGTGGTCGGAGTCGTACCCCATGAGCGTGGGGAAGTCGAAGGCCACGGATAGACCCGTCTGTCCGTGCTCCAGCAGGAACTTGTAGCGCCGGTTCGTGTCTTCCGCGCTGCCGAACCCGGCAAACTGCCGCATCGTCCACAGCTTCCCCCGGTACATGGTCGGATGGATGCCGCGGGTGAACGGGTAGCCGCCCGGCACCCCCAACCGACTGCGCGGGTCGAAGCCGGCCAGGTCATCCGGCGTATACACGGGCTTTTTCTCGATGCCGCTCATCGGGTCGCGTTCCCCCCGGCCTTAACCTGAGCGAGGATCTCCGCCGCCACGTCGTACGGGCTGCGCCGGCCGTCGGCCACCTCGTCCAGTCGCGACGTGAGGAGTTGCTCGACGTCCGTCGCCTCCAGCAGCCAGCGTCGAACACTGCGCTCCAGGACGGCGCGCGTCCGCGCTGCCAGGCGCCGTCGCCGCCGCTCCCCCAGCAAGCCGCTCGTTTGAAGATAGGCGTAATGGCGATCGAGAGCAGCCGCGAGCTCGTCCACGCCGACGCCGGTCGACGCAACGGTCCCCAACACGGGGGGCTCCCACGCGTCGGACGGGCGGACGGGCGGACGGGCGGACAGAGCGGCGCCACCGTCCGCCCGTGGTCGGGCGGCGTGGTGTGGCGCGATGTGGCGAAACGCATTGCCCCGCCGAATGCCCAGCATCACCTCGACCTCTTGCCGGAATTTGTCCGCGCCGGGACGGTCGCTCTTGTTCACCACGTAGATGTCGGCAATCTCCATTACTCCGGCCTTCAGGGCCTGAATCCCGTCGCCCGATTCCGGCACGAGCACCAGTACGGTCGTTTCGGCGGTGCCTGCGATGTCGAGCTCCGTCTGCCCGACGCCCACCGTCTCCACCAGCACGCGCTCGAATCCGAACGCCTCGAGCAGATCGGCGATTTCCTCCGTCGTAGTCGCCAGCCCGCCCTGCGCCCCGCGGGTCGCCATCGAGCGGATGAACACGCCGGGGTCGAGGCTGGCGGATTCCATTCGGATCCGATCGCCGAGCAGCGCGCCGCCCGTGAACGGGCTGGTTGGATCCACGGCCACGACGCCGACGGAGAGGCGTTGGGCGCGGAACCGCTGGATCAGCGCTTCCGTCAGCGTGCTCTTACCCGCTCCGGGCGGGCCGGTGATCCCGACGCGCCGCGTGCCCCCGCGCCCGAGCAGGCCGTGCGTGTGCGACAGGACCCGCTCGAATCCGTCGCGCTGGTTCTCGACCAGGGAGATGGCACGAGCCAGGGCGGCGGGCTCGCGCCGGGCGAGCCCCTCGAGAATCCGGTCGGTCGTCACGCAAGACTCATGCTTCAGGTTCCCTCTTCGGGGCGCTCGAGCGGCACGGTGCGCACCGGCCCCGGCCGCACGGCGACGCGCTCCACGCGGGTGGCCGTGGCAGCGAGAATGTCGAACTCGAGCCCGTGCAGCGCGAAGCGCTCACCCGGTCGGGGAATGCGTCCCAGCGCCTGCACGAGCAGCCCGGCCACGGTCTGGACCCCGCGCGTGTCCAGGCTGACGCCGAGCGCCTCGGCGAGCCGGCTGGCCGGCGCGCTTCCCTCCAGCTCGACGATCCGTACGGGCGGCTCGTCGGTGGGGGCTACACTGCCCGGCTCGAAGATCTCTGACACGAGGTCGCGCAACAGGTCCTCGAACGTGACCAGGCCGGCCGTCCCGCCAAATTCGTCCAGCACGACGGCGAGGTGGCTCTGGCCGCGCTGCATGTCCAGCATGAGGTCGGCCGCCCGCGTGGTGCCCGGGACGACCAGCGCGGGCAGGACGGGGACGGGCGCGTCGGGCGGCAGTCGGAGCAGATCGAAGGCGTGCGTCACGCCGATGACCTCGTCGAGCGACCCCCGGTATACCGGATATCGGCTATAGCCCGACTGGAGACACACGTGGGCCGCTTCTGCTGCGAGCAGCCCCTCGGGAATGGCCACGATCGACGTGCGGGGCGTCATCAGCTCCCGCACGGGCCGGTCCGCGAAGGCGAGCACGCCCGACACGACCGCCATCTCGTCCGCGGACGCCAGCGCTTCGGTGTCGGCGTTCGTGAGCACGGCTGCAAGGGTAGTGCGTGTCGAGGGGTCGCGCCACGGGACGAAGGGCGCGAACGCGCGGCCGAGCTTCTCGAGCCGGGGTGCCGCGTGCGCCACGATCGGCTCCGCCCAGCGTCGGCCCACCACGCGCGGGACGAGGTAGGCAGCGCTCACGAGCAGCGGGATGCCGAGGGCGATGGTAAAGACGCCGAGCACGGTCGGCGTCGTGCGGGCGAGGAGCGCGGGGATCGCGGCCGCCGCGCAAATGATGCCGACCGTGGTCAAGGCATTGGCGGTTGCGAGTACCCGCCCCGGGTTCTCGATCACGCCGGCGGCGCCGCCCGCCCCGCGGAGCTTGTACGACACCCAGCGGGTCAGCTCGAGCTGGCTCACGGCCGCGGCCGCAACGCCGACGGCCGCCGACGCGGCCGCGAGGAGCAGCCCGCTCGCGAGCAGCAGGGCGGGCAGCGTCACCGTTGCCTCTGGAGCAGCACACTGGTCACCCGGCGTCGATCCACGCGCTCCACCACGACCTGATAGCCGTCGAGCGTGAGCTCGTCTCCTGCGCGGGGTACGCGCCCCAGCACCGAATAGACGAGCCCGCCCACGGTCGACACGTCCGGGTGCTCGAACGGGCGCCCGAGGGCCTGCGAGAGGTCGTCGAGCGTGACGCGGCCGTCCACCCAGTAACGGTCGCCGTCCCGACGGATCGAGGGCGCCTCGCCCACATCGTGCTCGTCGTGGATCTCGCCGACGATCTCCTCGAGGATGTCCTCGAGCGTAATGAGACCCGACGTGCCGCCGAACTCGTCCACCACGATCGCCAGATGCGCCGGGCCGCGCTGGAAGTCACGCAGCTGGCTGTCGAGTGTTTTCGTCTCGGGCACGAAGGCCGCGGGCCGAACCAGATCCTGCCACCGTGCGGCGGCTGCCGCCTCTCCCCCTCCGAGGCCCATGGCGAACGGCACCAGGTCCTTCGCGAAGACGACGCCGGCGATGCTGTCCGGAGTGCCGTCATACACGGGGAGGCGCGAGTGCTCGCTTTGCCGGAAGGCCTCGATCACCTCATCACCGGGCGCGGCGAGATCGACCGCTACCATATCGAGCCGGGACGTCATGACCTCGTCCACCCGCGTGTCCGCCAGCGTGAACACGCCGAGCAGCATGTCGCGCTGCGCGGCGCCGAGATCGGGCTCGAGGGGACGCCGCGTGGCGACGAGCCCATGCAGGCCCTTGTCGACCCACGCGAGCAGCCAGAGGAGCAGGCCGAACGGAGCGAGGGTGCGGCGCGCGAGCGGCAGGGCCGTGGCCGCCAGCTCGGGTGCGACGCGGGCCAGGCTGCGCGGCAACGCATCGCCGATGATGAAGAGAAACACCACCGCGACGCCCCAGCTGCTCAAGGCCTCCGCCCAGGGGCGATCCCACCAGTCGAGCGCGTGGCCCGCGGCGACCGCCCCGAGGACGAGCAGCGCGAGGCGGCCGACATGCAGCGCGCGGTGCAGCGGCACGCGTGCGCCCACCGTCGTGGGCGGCGCGTCGCCCAGCGTATGGAGCGCCTCGCCCACCGCCGCCTCCTCGCCGAGCGCCAGCAGACCAGCCCACAA
>WNFT01005420.1_pt1 | contig 12542 bp, 9 predicted proteins | sample 5400191 | NCBI WGS metagenome assembly WNFT01 (sample SAMN13153359, study PRJNA577476) | soil metagenome | isolation source: 80 cm saprolite under Madrone tree | place: USA:California | collected 2016-06-14
TGACGTCGATCTTCTGCTGGAGCAGTGACCGAACCGTGTCTCGATCCGCCCGCATCACCGCGTCAGCCAATCGAAAATCGGCGCCGGCTGCCGCGGCCAGGCTAACAGCCGAAAGCAACATGCCGATCAACAACTTATACATAAGGCATATCCCCCTTGCGAGGCTCTTAAGGAAAAACGCCGCCAGTTTATCTCATCCTCGGGGTTTGTGAGAAACGATTCCCGGCCGCTGTAGCGGCGGTCTATGACCGCCGGCTTTTCGTCGATTCTAAGAAAAACCGGCGCTCATAGAGCGCCGCTACAGTTCTAGGCATAAGACAGAATCTCATCCAGCACGCGGATGAACTTCCAGCTCTGCGGTACATAGAACCCGAAGAAGCTTTCAATTCCAAACTCGGGCCAAACCGGGCGGGTGTGTCCATACATACCGAGAACAGTGAGGCTGTATGGGATGTGGAGCGCCTTCGCGGCTTCCACCATTCGAACACTTTCCGACGACGGGACACAGGGATCGGAACCGAGGTGGACGACGATCAATCGGGCGCGAATACCATCGATGTAGCGCGAAGGCGACAGTCTCTCGGATCGATCCTTGAGCTGAGGGACTGCTGCAAGCCGGACGCTGAACTCTTCTGCGTCGCGCGATTCGAACAATGCAGTCATGGCCTTCTTGTCGCTCTCGTTCCGAACCAGGTCCAGGTTCGCTTTCATGTAGACCCACTTGCTGTAGGCGAGCGCGCTGGGCGGACTGGTAATAACGAATCGAAGCGTATCCGTCAGGTCGAAATAGGCGCCGAACGTTAGAACGAACCGAACCCTATCGCGGATCTCCGGCCGGCTTGCCGCGATCAAAGCCGGACCGCAACCATAGCTGACGCATGCGATGGCAGCTTCGCTTCGCAGTGAATCGAAAACTGAAACAACATCATCGATGTCCTCGGGTGTGACATTCTGCCGCGTGAGCCGCTCGAATTGGGGGACGACGACACGGAATCCCGATCCGGCGAAGGCTTCGGCAAAAGGTTTCACCTCAGGGCTGTTTTTGCCCGTCTCGTTCACTCCGTGAACCAGGAGCAGGGGAAAGCGGGATCGTGAGCTGGTGTAAACATCGGCCGGAATCTTTCCGATCGATGTCGACGAGAGGCTTACCGGGCCATGCCAGAGGTCGAACAGATAGCCCGAGCCCAGCGCCTTGGCCGATGCCGTGGCCACCACCGCAAATTTATAAAGCGCAAAAATGCTTACCGCGATGACCAAAAGCAAAAATATTCGCCGACGTCTCATGTCGTTTCGCTGCGAGTCCAGGTTCCTCGATTTTGGCGTATCGTCTCACCTATACTATCGCTCCGCAAGGAGGTTATCAGGCTATGAGGATCCCGCGTGCGCTGAAGCAAACTGTGGTGGTTGGGCTCGCACTGGCTGCGCTGTTGTTCGCAACTGTTGGTGGCGCGCAGCAGCGTGTTCCATTTCGAAATAACATTCCGGTTGCGCCGCAGGGAATTCCTGCGCGCCCGCTGCCGGATAAACCGGTGGAATTCCAGACGGCGGAAGGACAGGATATCCGGGTCGTTGTGGTTACGAAGGGACTATCGCATCCCTGGGGTCTCGCGTTCCTGCCCGACGGCAGCATGCTGGTCACGGAGCGTCCCGGCCGGCTACGAATCATTCGTAACGGAGTGCTCGATCCGCAGCCGATTGCAGGTGTGCCGGAAGTACGGGCTGCCGGCCTGTCCGGCTTGATGGACATCGCGCTCCACCCAAAGTTCGCTGAAAACGGCTTCGTATATCTCACCTACACCAAGCCAACCTCGGATGCGCAGACGACAATCGCGCTCTCACGAGGACACTGGAACGGAAGCGCGCTTACGGATTCCCGCGACATCTTCGTGGCGGGGCCCGGCACCAATGGTGCGTCACGTATTGCGTTCGGCCGCGACGGCTTACTCTTCATGACGACCGGCGGCGTCAACAACGGTGCCCAGGATCCCAACAGCCATGCCGGCAAAGTGCTCCGGCTTCGTGGTGACGGCAGTGTGCCGGGCGACAATCCCTTTGTAGGAAAGCCCGGCTATAAGCCTGAGGTGTACTCGCTCGGTCATCGAAACGCGCTTGGCCTGGCTGTCCATCCCGGAACCGGCGAGGTCTGGGAAAACGAAAACGGGCCGAACGGCGGCGACGAGATCAATATCATCAGGCCGGGCGGCAATTACGGCTGGCCCATCGTCAGCTATGGACGCACATATCCGGGTCCGCGGCAATCGGAACAGCCATGGCAGCCAGGATTCGAGCAGCCGATTGTGTTCTGGGTACCGTCGATTGCCATCTCGGGAATGGCGTTCTACACAGGGGACCGGCTCCCCAAGTGGAAGGGCGATGTCTTCGTCGGCGGTCAGCGCACCGGCGAGATTCCGGGCACCGGGCACCTCGAGCGAATCCTGTTCAATGAAAATATGGAGGAACTCCGCCGGGAATCACTGCTCGTCGAGTTGAGGCAGCGGATCCGCGACGTTCGCCAGGGTCCGGATGGACTTCTCTACCTGTTGACGGACGCAGACGACGGCGCGGTTTTGCGGATCGAGCCGAAGTAAGGAAACATTTTTAGCCGCGGATTACGCGAATTACGGGGATGGGTGCTCGCACACTGTTGCCCGGCTGTATGAGGATATTGCGAGCGCCCATCCGCGTAATTCGCGGCTAAAAATGTTTCCCAATCAACCCGGCGATGGCCAGTTGCCTTTTTGGGCGAACTCAAGTACTAAACTATGATGAGCCGTCAAATTCGATTTGGAGTACAAACACCACCGCAGAACACCACCTGGCAGGAACTTGTCTCGGTTTGGAAGGCCATCGATCAGGCCGGCTATGACACTGCCTGGGTGTTCGATCATTTTTTCCCGATCTTCAGCGAACCTTCCGGGCCATGCTTCGAAGCATGGACCACGCTGACCGGCCTTGCCCTGCAAACGAGCAGGATCGAAGTCGGCGTGCTCGTGACGGGCAACACGTACAGGCATCCCCCAGTCCTGGCCAAGATAGCCGCGACTCTCGATCATGCAACCGGCGGTCGTCTCATTCTCGGCATTGGCGCGGGCTGGTTTGAAGCCGAACACCGGGCTTATGGAATCCCGTTCTACACCGCTGCGGAGCGCATTCGACGCCTGGATGAGTCCGTTCAAATCATCAAGGGTCTCTGGACGCAGCCGAAAACGACATTCGAGGGCCGCTACTACAGCATCAAGGATGCGTGGTGCGAGCCCAAACCCGTGCGCAAACCGCACCCGCCAATCCTCATTGGAGCGGCAGGCGAGAAGATGACCCTGAAGGTCGTGGCAAGACATGCCGATATCTGGAATACATTTGGTTCGCCGGCGGTTTTCAGCAACAAGATCCGGGCCCTGCAGGAACACTGTGCGAGTGTCGGACGCAACTTTGACGAAATCGAAATCTCATGGGCCGGTGTCGCCGTGATTTGCGACTCGGCGGCCATGAAGCAGGAAGTGTTAGGCAAGATAGCCGAGGCCTGGCACCGACCGGTCGAAGAAATGGATCAAAGTGCGCTGGTGGGCACTGTGGACCAGATCCGATCCCGAATCGACGAATTCATCAAGATCGGCGTGACACACTTCATCGTAGGCGCAACTCCACCGTTCGATCCAGCAGGGATTCGCCGGTTCGCCGCAGAGGTGATACCAAAATTCAAGTAATTCGGGGACAACGCGGGCTAAAGCCCGCGTTGTCCCCGAATCATTCGAGTCCCCAACTGAATTTCCTGTTGGGTGTCACTTCCACGATGACGGAATCACGTTCGCCAAGGGGGGCATTCGATTCGTACTGAGAAAATTTGCTGTAGATCTTCTTTCGGAGTTCCTGAAACTCCTTCTTATTGACTACACGACCTGTTCCCTGGATCGTGATTCCGCGAAGAAAACTCCACGCCTCCGAGTATTCGTCGAAGACGACCGTCACGTTGGGATTGGCCTGAATATTACGAACCTTCCTGGCCTTTCGCTCGGTTCCGAAGTAAATCTTGTCTTTGTCCACGAGAGGACAAACCGGGACGTTGTGTGCAACACCGTTCGAATCAACCGACGCCACTCGCGCCACACGCTGATACTGCAAGAAGTCCTTCTCTGTTTTCGTGAGTTTCATGTTGCCTCGGCAGGCGGGCCTGCCGGCGATTTTCATCACCGGAGGCCCGCCTCGGTTGAATTTTCTTAATGGTTACAAGCCGCCCAGCAAGCCCAACACCTGGTTGAGAAGATTGACCAGGTTGGCGACATTTGTAAGGGTTGACAGAACATTGCAGAGGAGAGTACCCAGAGCATTGGATCCGCCGGTTTGCCCTCCAAGGGTGAGATCCACCGGCATTGTGGTCACCGTCAGGCCGGCAACATTCAGATTCACCGCGCCAATCGAAATTGCGACCGCCTGACAGGTCGACTGAGGTGGTGCTGGCGGCACGGTGAGCAGCAAAAGCACCGATCGTTTGACCGCGGCGCCCGGAGACGAGTCAGCGGTACTGGACTGCCTCGATTCAGGTTGTGTCATCGCCGCGACGGGAGTGGTTGCCGCCCCGACTGTTACCGGCAAAAGCAGCGGTCCTCTCAGAGCGGTGCCTAGTGGGACGCCGGACGCGTCGGATAACATGCCCTTGATTACGCCAACGGCTTTGACCTGGCCGTTGACTTGAACAAATCGTTGAATGGTTAAATTTCCGGTGAATTTCGCAGTTCCCGCACTTCCACCGATCGGAAGTGTTAACTGCTCCTGGTCTCGGTCTCGGTCTTCTTTGGCCAGAGACGAAACGGGTGTTAACAGAAGGCACAGGAGGCCAACAGTTGCAATAAGGGCCAGCCGTGTCCTTTGACTCGGAATTCGTTGTGCAGACATCTGAGAGGCCATGCTCCTCCTTTGTAGGAATTTTCTTGTCGTGGAATGCGTCCTGCTCTGGTTCCAGAACAAATCACGTCTTGTGAACAATTACTCAGGCGTAACGTAGGCAGGCGGATGGCCAAAATTTCGTGCAGGTAAATCATGGTGGACTGAAGGTTACATCGCAGTTCCACCGACAAAAATTTCCGAAGGAAGGAGAAAAATACCTGTCGCAATTCCTGCGTTGTACATAGCCGCGCCGGGCGGCGCGGCTATGTGGTCAGGCGCTATTGTTCACCCTGGTGGTCTTCGTCGTGGTTTGTTTTGAGGTCGATCGTGTCCGCTTCGCGGTTTGTTTTGGCGTCGCGGTACATCAGCAGGATTCCGGTTTGTGATGGTGAAGCGGCATCGCCTCCGCGGACCGCCTGGATGGTCAGCGTACTCTTCCCGCCCTTAGGCACTCCTGTTGCCGGCACGCCTGAGGCCACGAAACGAGGTGTCGACGGCGTATAAGTCTTGCCGACGATCGCGTCCGTCAGTTTTCCAGTGAAGTAGTTGTCAAACGCAAACACTGAAAAATCGAACTTGCTGCTGGCGTTCAGGCCAAGGGCAGACAGTGGCGCGGTGAGAATGGCGTTTGATGAATCGAGATCCGCGTCAGTGAAGAAAAAGATCGAACCGGCGCCAGTGGCAAGGTTGACGACAGCCACGACATTCTGGCCCGTCACTGCAAATCCTCCATTCTCCAAATTGAAAATGACGTAGTCGAATACGCCATCGCGATTGGAGTCAATGTAGATGTCGAACTCCGCAGGGTAGTTGGGATGGGAGCGTGCGCCGAAGGTGTTGATGGCGAATTGGATTCCCGGTCCCAATCCAGTGCTGACCAGCCGGGCTCCGACAGCCTTCAGGTCGATGACGGCGAAGTTGTCGCCGGGGCCGGGCAGCAAATTTTTCGGGATTCTGGGGCTTGTACCCAGGAGTGAGAAGACGTCGACGCGGCCATTCACCGCTCCATCCTCGTTGCTCAGGACGACCTTTCCTGTACCTCCGTGGAATTCGCCCTCGTCATCGAGATTCACGTCTGCTGCGCGGTGTGGCAGGAAGTGCCAGGGCAGGTGGATGTTGTCGGACCCAGCGCCCAAATTGATGAATCCGTCAAACTCCACGTCTTGTAGCCTGAAGCCGTCGCCGCCGAGGCTACCTCCGTTCAACGTCCACACCGGAAGTTTCATCGCGTCCGTCTTTAGCTTCACTTTGAATTTCGCAGTGCCGTGGGCCGGCACGCTAACGCTGGACGGGGCACTGATATCCACCGCACCACTCGCGGCGTCCGAGGCGTATCGGAAACTCGTTGTGATGGAGTACGTTCGATTGCTCCCGCCGTAATTATGAACCTCGACCGTCTTGTTGAACGTCTTCGACTCACTGAGCGCGTTGTACCCGAACGAAAGGCTTGGCGTCAGGTCATCTGCATCCCATGCCGCTGTCGTGCTTGAAAATGCGCGATTCACGCGGACTTCACCACCGCCAATCCGAGTGATTGGCGCCAGAACGCCCGGCTGTGTGGCTGGGTTGATCTTGATATTTGTTTCTGCCGTATTCATCAGCAGGGCTTTGATCTCGAGTGGAGCGAACGAGGGGTGGGCTTGAATCAAGAGTGCAGCCGATCCTGAAATCATCGGTGTTGCACCGGACGTGCCGCCAAAAGATGTTTGTCCGGTCCCGGTGCCGGCTTCTGCGGAGACGGATGCGCCGGGAGCGCCGATCTCGGGCTTGATGCTGTTAAAGCTATAGGACGGGCCGCGCGCCGAAGTGCCGACCATGCTCATCACGAGCGGAACCTTGTTGTTGGGATCAAAATTTGCAATGACGCCGGGGAGTTGACTCTTGACTTTGTTAGACGTGTCCTGGCTGACCATGAAACCCGGAATGGTTATCGCCGGACCACCGCCGAAAGCGCCCTCGAACGGTTCGCCTGGTACGACAAGCCCGATGACGCCAACTAATCCACCGGCATTGGCGATATTGCGAATCTTCTGGCTGAAGGCACACATCCCCCGATCTACCAATACGATTTTTCCGCTCAATGAACCCGCAGGAAAGGGGTCGCAGCCGAGGGTGTTTTGTTTAGCGTCTCCAAATTGGACCGGCGCCTGGATGACCGCGGTCAGCGGAGCCGACCAGGGCTGAAATACCGCAGGATAATTGCCGGCGATGGATGGCGGCGAAACGATCCTCATGAAGTTCTGCACCGCGGAGGGCACTTGAGTCTGAGCTACGCTGATCGCCTCCGGAGCGACGGAGGGCGAAGAGACGATGTAAGGACGGTCCCCCTCGTTGCCTGCGGCAGCGACAACGACTACTCCAAGCTGGGACGCAATCGACGAGGCTTCCGTGAGGTCATCTTGAATCTGGCCATAGGAAGATCCCAGTGACATGTTGATCACATCCACCGCATCGGAAATATCGCCATCCCCGTTGGGATCCAGGGCGAACTCTATTCCCTGCAGCAATGCCAGCCCGCTGCAGGCGGACGAGACTGCGCTGCAAACCTTGACTGCATATAGAGACGCGCCGGGGGCAACACCCTTATGCGAACCGCCGTCGTTGCCGGCAATGATGTCGGCGACATGGGTTCCGTGTCCTCCGTTGCAGGGAGCAGGAATCGCGCTCGGTCCGCAATCGATCGGATCCGGATCCGGCGCAAGCGGCCCGTTCGGCCACGCTTCGCCGACGAAGTCGAACCCGCCGATCACCTTGGCGGTAGGAAACAAACCGTCTGTCGTCGTGTTCTTCGGATCGCTTGTGCTGGTCCCGTATGCAGCTTGATAGGCCGCGGCCGTACCGGCTCCTCCGAAGAACTTGTGGGTGTAATCGATGCCCGTGTCCAACACAGCCACCCGAACGCCGGTGCCATTCACACCCGCACTTTGCGCGGCGGCTGCGCCGATGTAAGGCACGGTTTGAGACAAGTCCAATTGGTAATCGTGCAGCTGGCGCACCGTGAGCACACCGGGTAAAGCGGCAACTGCAGGCACCTGAGACGCGGGAACCGTGACAACCACAGCGTTGAGCGCTTTGGTTAGCCTCTCCCCGTCGCGGCCGCCAAGACTGCGTATCTGCGCCAGTAATGTGTCCTGCTTCTGGCCCAGTTGCACAGCGTAATCACGCTGTTGTGCCGCAGTGAGGTTCCCGCCGCCCTTTTTTGCATTCCTTCCGTGTGCCGCCGCGAGCGGGGCGTCGGTCAGCCGGACAACGACTTGAATGTCTCCCCCTGATGCAAGAGTTCTCGGGGTCGCGTTTGTCTGGACTGGCCCACCTGGCAAAGCGAGTTGCGAAACGTCAGGTGCCTGTTGCGCTCCGGCCATTTGTACAAGCGTAAGTGTGACGACGAATGCAATACCCAGCAGCTTTAAACGAATTGATAGCATAGCTCTCCTCCGATTCAGTTTTCAGACGAGGACGTTAAGTGATGGCGGGTTGTTTAAGGAACGCTCGGTCGAGGCGTCTTGCTGCCAGGCTCCTGGTTTCACTCTCATTTTCGAACTGCGTCATCGCAGACTCGTCAAATAAGAGTCACATGAAGAGTGTCCCTCGCCTTGGGCAGAAACCGGCGGGATTAGAGAGCAGCAGCGGGTTACTTGTCAAGTCTTCATTCGGAAGGGGGTGCCTGGTATCAAATTCGGGGGGACAGACATTTAGCCGCAAATGACGCGAATTACACCAAATGGGCGCTTCAAGAATCCTTTGAAGCGCCCATTTGGTGTAATTCGCGTCATTTGCGGCTAAATGTCTGTCCCCCCGAATCTCAGCGGAATCTCAGCGAAGAACAACGACGCCGAGGCCGATCAGTCCTGCCAGAATCAGGTAAATCGCCACAAGGTAATTCAAGAATCGCGGAAAGATCAGGATCAAGATTCCAAAGAGAATCGAAAGCAAAGGCCCGACATTCACAATCATGGCGCCTCCGGAGGATTTTCCTTATGGTTCTTAAATATCGGACGACCGGCGGCAGGAAAGGTTCAGGTCTCGAGGCAACTTTTCGGCTGATAATAGCGACGGCCTTTAACGGTTGAATTCCTGCTCACTGTTGGCGATAATGGGCGGCCGTTCTTAACCGCTCTATCTTGAGAGCTAAGCTTACTTGACCCTAATCGATTCATAACTCGAGGCAAAGGTGCGTCAAGCCGCACGTACTGAACACATCCTGGCCGCTGCCCGTGCCGTGCTCGCGGGAGCCTTGTTGGTCGCAATTTATTTTGATCCCGCCTCGCCGGTACGAAATGGGGTGATGGCCTATACCGTCTTACTCACCTACGCGTGCCTGAGTTTTGCCTTCTTTATCTGGGTTCGCCGGCGGCCCATTCAGTCCGGAATCGTCCCGATTGTGCACGCCCTCGATTTCCTGGCTGTTGTTCTAATCAGTATTTTCACCCACGGTCCCGAGAGCCTTGTCTACGTCTGCTTCACTTTCGTGGTTTTGGCGGCGGCCAACCGCTGGGGACTTTTGGAAACTGTCGTCACCGGGGGCGCATTCCTGATCGTGTTCCTGATTCAAGGTCTCGCGGTTACCGGCCTGGGCAGCTTCGATCTGAAACAGTTCGCGATGCGTTCAATTTATTTGTCCCTCGTTACCGGGCTTGTCGGTTACGTCGCCGAAGGGGACAAGCGAGGCAGAGAAGAGAATTCGCTGGTCGCACGCCTCTTGCGAATGTGTCAAATCGAAGGAGAATTGACCCCAATCATACAAACATGTTTGCAGGTGATCGGCGAGTTTTACCGTGCTAAAGGTGTCCTGATTCTGATCCACGAGAACAGCAGTCAACGGACTTTTCGGTGGCAGTATCCGGCATCTGGAGGCGAGACACCTTCGCGTTTGCCGGAGCTGAGTCCTGACGAGGGACGGAAATATCTGTTCTGGGCCCCGGCGCCGGTCTGGTCCTGGCGAAAATTGCATTCCGGATCGAATTGCCGAACGGCCTGGGTAGGCAGCGACGGTGTTTTCAAGCCGCAGGCTCGATTCGAGCCCCCGGAACTCTTTCCTGAAGCGGCTTTCTGTGATTCGCTGCTGGCGGCGACCTTTCTATTCGGGGACGACCTTGCTGGGCGGCTTTATATTTTAGAGCCCAGACTACCAAGTTTACCTTCCAGGGAAATGCTCTATCTGATGAGACTCTCGGATGAGATCGGTCCGGTTGTTCTCAATCTCTATCTTTGGCGGAGGCTGCGCTCCAGAGTCCGAGTGGTCGAGCAGGCCCGCGCTGCCCGCGAGATGCACGACGGTATCATCCAGTCCTTGATCGGCCTGGAGCTCGAAATCGAGGCTCTGCTTATCAAGAACGAGCAGGATGCGGCAAGCCGCCGCCAACTGGAGCGAGTTCAGCGCATACTCCGGCAAGAGGGCCAGGAACTTCGTGACTTGATGCATCGAATGAAAACGCCGGCCCTGACGCCTGACGAGCTCCTCGTTTTCCTGTCCGACCTTGTCACGAAGTTCGGCTACGAAACAGGAATCAAAGCTCGGTTTGTTTCCCGGACCGAAGCTCCGCACCTGCCTGTCAAAGCCTGCCACGAAGTGGCGCGCATCGTTCAGGAGGCACTGGTAAACGTCAGAAAACATAGCCTCGCCACTCGTGTGGAAGTGACGTTGAGCAGTGACGAAGAGGGGCTCATTCTGACGATCGAGGATGACGGAACTGGTGCCAGACTCGCAGATACGGACTCCGAAGAGACGATCAGCGAAAACGGTTGGGAACCAGTAGTCATCCGGGAGAGAGTGCGCCTCCTTAACGGCAGCCTGAGAGTCGAGTCCCGCACCGGCCCGGGGGTATGCCTGGTGATCCGAATCCCCGCTTCCGAACATACGAAATGGTGGGGGGCGGCCCGATCTTGATGTTGAGGAATTCCGGCTGGACCTTCCGATTTCGGTAGTCATAAAACCACCGCCTATGTAGAATCGCCCCGATTTTCGTCTGCAATTTCTGGGTGTTGGGGATTGAAGTTTTGGCAAAGCATCTGGTAATCGGTGGGTCTGGATTCATTGGTTCAAATCTTGTTGCGCGCCTGTTGTCGCGGGGTGAGCGCGTTACCGTATTCGATAATCTGAGCCGGCACGGAGTCGACGTCAATCTGCAATGGCTGCAAACGCTGGACAGCGGTTCACGGCTGACTTTCTGTCTGGGCGATATACGTGACGCGGAAGCCGTGTCGGCCGTTGCACAGGACGCGGATGTCATCTACCATCTTGCCGCGCAGACAGCGGTCACGACTTCAGTCGAAAATCCCCGTGAAGACTACGAAATCTACAGGTACGTTCAATGTTCTCGAAGCGGCGCGGCAATCGGATCGCAATCCAATCTTCATCTACGCCTCGACAAATAAGGTGTACGGAGGCATGGATGAAGTGGATGTCGTCGAGCAGGGAACACGCTACGCCTATCAAGACAAACCACTTGGCATTGACGAGACAGCGCCGCTGGATTTTCATTCCCCCTATGGTTGCTCTAAAGGCGCGGGCGACCAGTACACTCGCGATTACGCCCGCATTTATGGCCTCCGTTCAGTCGTCGCCCGGCAGAGTTGCATTTTTGGGCCACGCCAGTTTGGCACCGAGGACCAGGGCTGGTTAGCATGGTTCTTCATCGCTGCTGCGAAGAATCAGCCGCTGACGGTTTATGGGGATGGTAAACAGGTTCGCGACCTCCTCTACATCGACGACCTGCTCGATTTCTACGACCTGGCAGTTGAAAACATAGAGCGGGTTAAGGGCAAAATTTACAACGTCGGGGGCGGTCCAGAAAACAGCATGTCGGTATGGTCGGAGCTGAAACCGCATATCGATGGCCTGTTCCAACGGCAGGTTAGCGCAGACTATGCGCCCTGGAGGCCCGGTGACCAGCGTATCTACGTCTCGGACATCCGCCGGGCTGCTATGGATCTTGGCTGGCGTCCAAAGACGGATCTACAGGAAGGCCTCGCGAGACTCTACGAGTGGGTTCAGGAACTTCTCGGCGCCGCCTCCCCGCAGGACTTGGAAAAGAAAGCGGCTTTGATGTACCGTTAAAACGAGCCGCGAATTACGCCAATGACGGCTGGTCTTCGTCCTTTCTTTGTCCCCCTTCAAGTGTTGGTTGACAAATGTTCATAGCCGACAAAAATCTGACAAATCGGTAGTGACTCAGTTTTGAATGAACGCGGGCTTGAGCCCACGACGATTCAGACCGAACGTTGATCCCGAATGTAGTCGCGGGCTTTAGGCCGCGTTGATCCAGGACATTTTTTCAAACTGAGTCACGAACCAGAAATCTCTATACTCAAGGAGGAGAGATCATGATTTTGATCTATGGCAGTAAGCTTGGTTCGAAAATCGTCCGCATGTCTGCTTTGATATCAATTTTGTTAGTGTGCATGGTGTCGGCCGTTCCTGTCTTCGCTGAGGATCTTCCGAGCGGCGCGTGCCAGGCATCGAATTCGCTATCCGTGCTGGTGCGCGGTAAGAGCGTAGTCGCGTACGTACCCAAGGGCGCCTGGGTGTGGCCAGTAAATAACGTCGGTGTTGTGAACATCGAGGGGAACAGTATTCAACCGCAGCAGATCACCACGCCGAACCCAGTGAATGCCTGCGCCTCGAATTCTGCGACGGGCCAGACCGTCTGCACGGCGAATAA
>WNFT01004229.1_pt1 | contig 12540 bp, 7 predicted proteins | sample 5400191 | NCBI WGS metagenome assembly WNFT01 (sample SAMN13153359, study PRJNA577476) | soil metagenome | isolation source: 80 cm saprolite under Madrone tree | place: USA:California | collected 2016-06-14
GGCGCGAGCATCGCGCACTCCATGGCGACGGCGTATGGGTGCGCGGGGACCTCGTCCGGCAGGACCAGGATGGGGTTTTGGCAATTACGCACGAAATCGCGTGTCACGGTGAAGACGAAGTCGGGGTTGGTTTCGAACATCTTGGTCACAAATTGGTCGGTGGTCTGCATCGTGATCTCCGGCCGCTTAGCAATCAGCGCCGGACCCCAGCTCTTCCAAAATGTGCCTGGGTACTTAGGGTCGCGCATCTCCGGACGCCAGCCCACGGGCTGCGCCAGCACGGCTGCGGAAATACGATTGGGTGCGCGCTTCAAGAGACTCCAGATGAAGGGGCCGCCGATGCAGAAACCCATCACCATGAACTTGTCGATCCGCAAATGATCCATCAGGCCGAGATGGTCGTCGGCGTAGGATTCCCACGGCCGATCGACCTCTACTGGGCCGGTGGACTGGCCGCTGGGGGCGTTGCGCAGGTCTGCCGTGATGCAGCGATACTGTCCCTTGAACTCCTCGATCGCATTAAAGGGCGAGTTGCCGGTGAAGAAAGAAATGGTCGAGTTCAACCCTCCGCCCGGAAGCAGTAACAGCGGGAAGCCGGAACCGGCCTCCTCATAGTAGATGCGAACAGGGCCCTTTTCATAGAACTTGCCAGTTCCTGTTTTGCCCGATTGCTGAGCAAATAGGCGCGGCACGGCGGTCGTTGCGGCTGCCGCAGCTCCCGCTGCCAGTATCGTGCGTCTGGTCAAACCCATAATCGGCGTCCTCCTTGATAATTGATCTTAATCGCGGGTGCGGCGGCTCGAAGCTTCAGCGTGCCACGCGGATGACAGTGATCCGTTAGCGCGAAAGCATCATAGCACAGGCTCTTTTTGCGCTGAAGGGTCGACTGCCCGCTGGCGGTCCATCGGAGAAAATTCCTGACCGCGTCAAATGCCACCCCCGTTAACGTCGTCGTATGATCCTCGTCTCTCGGCGGCGCAAAAGAAGGCCGGCGGCTCGAGCAGGTAGCAACCAACCTTTTGTCCAACGCCATTAAGCTCGACATTCACCGTCGAAACTAACAACCCGTGGCAGAAGTGCGGGCGGCACACCCTTCGGGTTGCGCCCCTCCAGACGTCTGCCACGGGGTTGGCGGGCATGGAGCGCGTGGAGCTTGAGAGTCATCCTAAGGAGAAGTCATATGTCAGCGGGAGCTGACATTGGATGTGGGAAATCTCCTCTAATGACGGAAGGACGGCCATAGACGTCGAATACAGTAGATACAGAAGATCTCCAGGTGGGAAACGCGCTGGTGATCGCATGAACAGAAGGTTGATCATTGCCGGGCTTGCCGCGCGGCCTGTTAGAACGACGGTAAGCATCATGGCTGTCGCTCTCGAAGTGATCCTGATCCTGACGATTATCGGTCTGGCCAATGGCATTACCAATGAGACAGGGAGACGAACCGAGGGTGTTGGCGCCGACATCATGTTCCAGGCGCCTGGTTCGTCCCTGTTGCTGGCGTTGAACAATTCGACGCTACCCATTGCCCTCGGCAACAAGATCCGCGACGTTGAGGGCATTAAGGCCGTGGCGCCGGTCCAACTCCAGGTCAACGCGTCAAACGGGCTCGAGGTTGTTTACGGCATTGAACCCAAAACCTTTGACGAGATCACGGGGGGCTTCATCTGGCACGGGGGCCGAAGCTTTTCGGGCCCGGATGAGGTTCTGGTGGACGACCTTTACGCGCGCTCCAAAGGCCTCAGCACGGGAGATTCTGTTGACATCCTGGGTCATAAGTTCAAGGTTGCCGGCGTCGTAGAGCATGGCAAAGGTGCTCGGCTGTACATACCGTTGAAAACCGCTCAGGCAATGGCCGGCACGGCGAACCGAGCGTCGCTTTTCTATATAAAACTGAACAACCCGGATCGGCTCAACGACGTAATCGATCGCATGAAAAAAGAATTCCCCGCCTACAGGATGTTGCCCCTGAAGGAATACACAATGCTGATGATGTCGAACAATATGCCTGCGCTGGAGGCTTTCATTAAGATCGTGGTCTTCATTGCGGTCTTTATCGGCGTGCTGGTGATCTTCCTTTCAATGTACATGACGATTACCGAGAGGACGCGGGAGATCGGCATTCTGCGTTCGCTGGGCGCTTCGAAATGGTTTATTGTCACCTTGATTTTTCAAGAGACGGCGGTGGTGTGCGTCGTAGGCATTGTGCTCGGAATCGTTGCCAGTTTCCTCATTGCCCGCGGGGTGACTGCCATGTTTCCAACGCTACTGGTTATGATCACGGCCACCTGGGTAACGAAGGCATCGATTTTTGCCCTGCTGAGTGGCCTGATCGGAACGCTGTATCCATCTTTGAAAGCGGCGGCGCAAGATCCTGTGGAAGCGATCGCGTACGAATAATGATTTTGGAAACGATCGATCTCCGAAAAACTTACAAGCTCGGGAAGGTCGATGTCGAGGCTCTGCGCGGAGTGAACCTCAGAATCCGCGAAGGTGAGCTTGTTGCCATCAAGGGGCCATCGGGCTGCGGAAAATCCACGCTCATGCACATTCTGGGCGCTATGGCCAGGCCGACGTATGGAAAAGCGCTGATCTCCGGCCAGAGCATCGGCGACATGAACGATCGCCAGTTGACCCAGGTTCGCCGCCGAAATATCGGCTTTGTCTTTCAGAAATCCAATCTCCTCCCCACCCTCACGGTCCGCGACAATATTGAAATAGCACGGCACATTCACGGTGCTGCGGGCGACAGCAAGGATCAAGACTCGTCCGGCATCGCGCAGCTTCTGATGATCCAGGACAAAATGGGCCGCAAGCCCTCGGAGCTTTCCGGCGGCGAGCAGCAGCGTGTCGCGATCGCACGCGCTGTGGTGAACAGGCCGAGCATTCTTCTGGCCGACGAACCGACTGGAAATCTGGATTCCCGAAATTCCGAAATCGTCCTGGACATGTTCCGCGAACTGAACCGAAAGCTGCGGCAGACGATCGTGCTGGTCACACACAATCCCGATCTCATTGCTTATGCCGGCAGACTCATCGAAATGCGAGACGGAATGATCGTCGCCGATTCGGTCTGTCGACAGACCTTTACGGACGAGTGACCCAGGGCAGACAGGCGATTGACTTCGTTACCCCGGCTTTGCGGCACCTGGCATGCGAAAGTGTAATCGGAGGTTTTGTTATGAAAAAGCTGCGTGTTTTGTTACAGACGACCACTAACCTCGAACGGATTTTCGGCGAAGCGACGTTTACTGGCCCGAAATCAGTTCAGGTCCGGACGAAGGATGGCGCACAGCGTCTTCTATCAGCCAACAAGGTCTTCATCAACGCTGGCACACGTGCTTCCCGTCCCAGACTTGATGGCCTTGGGGCGTACACGAACGAGCCTGGCGACGATGATTGCTGGTGCACGCCAGCCGGGCCAGAGGGCCCGGGCTGGTTCTGGTCCTGTGCGATTCCTAGAACGTGTACCTGAAACCTATCTGAGCCTGACGCGGGAACCCGCCGCCGCCGGCCAGGTTCGTCAACACGAGGAAGCTGCTGGGTAGCCGCCGATCCGAGTTTGCGGTGATTGGATTGTCGAAGTTCACGCGGTTCGTGATATTGAAAATGTCCAGGAAGAGCTCGATGGCCTGGCTTTCTCGCACCCGACCCCGCCAGCCGGTGCGCAGATTGAGCTGGAAGGAGTCGGGGCCGATGGCGCCGTTGCGTCCGCCCTTGTACTTCAGGTCCTGCATCGCGTTCAACGCGGTGCCACTGTAGGTGCCTGACGGCACCGGGTCGGTCAGCTCGCCGTTCTGGTTGGCGTCGTTGCTGCTGTCGTAGATCGAGAACGGCGCACCGCTCAGATACGACAACCCGCCCGACAGCGTCACCCCGCGGGTCTTCGGGATCTCCAACCGGCCACTGATCTTCAGGTTGTGCCTGCGATCCACGCCCGACGGTCCATACCACTGGTCCAGATTCAGATTGGTCAGGTACTGGTATGTGTTGCGGTCGGCCTGGTTTTCGCCCGTCCCCCGCGACTTCGACAGCGAATACGAAATTCGGCCGGCCCAGTTTTTCGAGTACCGCTTTTCAAGCGAGAGGTTCAAGGCGTCGTACTTGGACACGCCGGTGTTTTCCATCACCCAGACGCGTTCGTTGTAGCGCTCGCCCAGCACCCCGAAGGCGTCTACGCGCGTGATCGGGCCAGTCCGGCTCGTGTTGGCGCGCAGCATTGGATTCAGGTTGCGCGACAGGAACATGTCCTTGTTGTGCATGTGGACGTAATCGGCCTGCACGGCAATCGACCTGCCCAACTCGCGGCCGTAGCCGACGGTTACCTGGTGCGCGAACGGCTGCCGCCGGTTCGGCGAATCGAAAATCACGACACCGTCGTTGCGGAGAAGCGCTCCTGACGGATAGATCTGATTGAGAAGGGCGCGGTTCAGGAACGGTCCGTTCACCAGGAACGGGTCGGTCGGGAACCGGCCGGCGGTCGGGCCCGGGTCGACGGTGTCGTTCGGGAAATTGACCTGGGCCGACGAGGTGTACTTGGGGAACTCAATCGTATCGTCGACGGCCCCCAAGATGGTCCGGTTGTAGAAGATCCCATAGCCACCGCGGATGACCGACTTGGCCGCGTCGTTGAGCGCGTGGGTGATCCCAATGCGCGGCGCAAAGTTGTTCTTGTCCACCGGATACTTCTTATTGTTCGATGGGAACAGCGGGTTGTCCGTTTCGTCGAGCGGGATTAGCTCGAGGTCGTAGCGAAGCCCAAGGCTCAGCGTCGTGCGGCCTCCCATTTTCCACTTATCCTGGGCGTACGCCTCGTACGTGTGGTTCTTGATGAACTGGTTGTACGTCCCTAACCGGATACTGAGACGTTCGGGATACGTCCGCGGGTTCGCCGGGTCGAACGGCAAGTCGGTGTTGAACGCGAACGTGCCGTTACTATTGATCTGAGAGACCCGCTTGAGCCCCGTGTAGTTGTACCGCACGCCGAACTTCAGCTCATGGTCTCCTCTCTTTCCAGGGACGAACCAGGAGTAATCGTCCTCGATCTGGTAGTTGGAATCCCAAGGGCCCTGCGCTTCGGTGCTGGCCTGGCCCCGGAAGCTCGTGTAGTTAAGCTGCGGCGGACAGAGGGCCTGATTGCCGCGGGCTTCGTCCCCGAACTTGAAGCCCTCGCGGCCGCCGGCCGGGCCTTGTTTGCGGAAGCACTCGTTCCCGTGCCACCAATGTTCCCATGTCCTCGCCACTCGGACGGTGTTGACGCGGGTGTTGCTGAGTACGCTGGTCAGCGTGCCAACTGCCGTCTGGTCCAGATCGGTTTCATCCTGATAGGATTGCAACGTTCGACGATCGCCCCCGATTGTGTACCACTGCGGCGCCACTTCGCGGAGCCACCGGACTGCCCAGCTATGGGTGCGGTTGATCTGGTGGTCGAAGCGAACCAGCGTGTTCCAATCGGTGCGATCTTCAGCGATCGAGAAGTTGTATTGCGGCCGGGTTGGAAAAATTCCTGTCCGGTTCGGGTTGTCGACCTGCCGCTCGAGACTGAAGAAGAAATGTGCCTTGTTCCGAACGATCGGGCCGCCGATCACGCCGCCCCAATCGCGCTGGGTAGTCGTTGGTTTCTCCAAATTGTTCTGTTTGACCAGAAAGTCCTTGGCCGTCAACCGGTTGCTCACGAAGGATCCGAACACTACACCTTTGAACTGGTTTGTTCCGGCTTTCGTGACGGCGTTGATGATGGCGCCACTGGCGCGGCCGAACTCCGCGTCGTACATGCCAGTCATCACCTGGAATTCCTGAATGGCTTCGAGCGGCGTGCGCACCTGTGCGCCCGAGCTGGTGCCGAGCGCGTCGTCCGCGTTGTAACCGCCGTCGACCGAGACGTTGTTGTTCTGACTGGTCTGACCGGCGGCGACAATCGTGTCGTTGCCCATTTGATTCGAGGGCGTGAAGACGACGCCCGGCAGGAGCGAAACGATCGCAAAGTAGTTGCGGTGTGTCGCGGGGGTCTCGGCAAGCTCCTCGGCCTCGATGTTGCCCCCGACTCTGGCGCTGGTCGTGTCAATGAGCGGTGACTCGCCGATGACGGTGACGGTTTCCTCAACCCCCCCAACTGCCAGCGCCAGGTTGATGGTGAGCGTGGTTCCCACCGGCAGAATCAAGCCGCCCCGTTCCATTGTCCGAAAGCCGGGCAGCCTGGCGACAACCCTGTAACGTCCAGGGGTAAGCTGCGACGCCAGATAGGTCCCCTCCTCGCTTGTGGTCATCTCCCGGAAGATCCCCGTTTCTTCATTGGTCACGACAATCGCAACGCCCGGGAGAACCGCGCCTTGCTGATCCGTGACCTTTCCGGCAATTACTGCTGTGCCCTGCTGGGCGAGCGCCGGTACTGCCAGTGCGAAAAACAACGTCCCGACAATCAATCCGATCCTTAATCTGGACATTCGCCGCCTCCTCTCCTGAGATGGTCCGCCTTCTTCATCCTCCAAAACGTCAAACCGACTTGTGCCGTCCTGGATTTGTCCGCCACAATCGTCTTCGGTAAATTGAGTGGTTGTTAGTGCCCCTTGGATTACCGAAGCTCGCCTGGTTTGTCAAGTCGTAAATCCGAGGTTGACGCAGCAGCGAATCGGCAATTACGCGAAGTTCATCGTGTCCGAGGCGGACGCGGGCGACTACATGCTCAACAGTGCGCGCAGTCCTGACTGTTGCTCATGTGGTGTCGTATTATGGCAGGGTCGCCGAAGCGACGACGCGGTCAAACTCCAGTCGTGAGCGCACTCAGCTGGTCGGGGGTGGTATACGCGAAGAACTTACGCGGCTATTCGGTGTGAAGATCCGCGTTGGCCGTTCCACTCGCGGCTGTCCCGACTTGCGTCTCTGAAAGTCGGCGACTGCAACTACAGCTTCGGTCCCGATGCGATCGCAATCAACGATTCTCTGGGGGATCGATCCCGTCAGTACGGGGGGCTTTTTCGGTGCGGTCGTCATTTTCGATTGCGCACGCGCCCGTAGCCGCGCACTCGACGTCGGTTTGACCATCATCTTGTTAGTGTCAGCAGATCCCCCATGCCGCTATTAACTTCGCGTTGCAGCCAGGCTTTGGCCATTGTCCAGTCGCGCCTGATCGTGCCGGGTGATACGCCCAGAATTTTCGCTGTTTCTTCAATGCTTAGGCCGCCGAAAAAACGCAACTCAATCATCCTGCTTTTGCGCGGATCGATCTCAGCCAAAGTTGTGAGAGCCTCGTCTAGCGCGATAACATTGGCCGCTCGGCGGCTGGACACAGCCATATTTTCCTCGAACGACACCTTCTGTGCTCCCCCTCCGCGCTTGGCATAACAGCGGCTTCTGGCGTAATCCACCAGGATGCGGCGCATCATCTGGGCTGCTATGGCGTAGAAGTGGGCACGGTTTTGCCAATGAGCTGCTCTTTGACCAACCAGCCGGAGATACGCTTCATGAACGAGCGCAGTGGTTTGCAGTGTATGGTCGGCATTTTCGCGGCCAAGGCGTCGGCGTGCCAGGCGGCGCAGTTCCCGATAGACCAGGGGCATTAACTGGTCGAACGCCGCCTTATCACCATTGCTCCAGGCAATAAGAAGTTGAGTCACTTCCTCTGATGAACGCATCGTTGATAGCGCACCGCACCCGCGAACCCCGCGAATTATAGCATGGCATTTCGGTACCACACTGCTCGACGTGCTCAAAAAATTCCGAGGATGGTGTTGGACGTTTGGCGGAAGTTTCCCGCGTATACAAGCGAAACCAGAATCAAAAACAAAGGAAGGGAGACGAAAAGTGAAACTCACCAAACGTTACGTCATACCAATGGTCGCTCTATGCATCCTGTTGGGTGCTGGTATCAGTTACGCCGAAGCTGTCATGCAGCGTCAGCAACACTACGGAAACGTGGTTACCGATTGGAATGCTATTGCGCAAAACGCGATTGTGACCGTGGGTGCTCAACCGATTCAGAGATCGCAGCTGTGGATAACGCTCGTTCATGTTGCGATCTACGACGCTGTTATGTCGATCAATGGCGGATATGAACAGTTCAAAGTTACCCCTGCCCACCTCAGACCGGCATCTCCGGAGGCTGCTGCCGTTGCAGCGGCTCACGGAGTACTCGTAAGACTCCTGCCAAGTCAGCAGGCGAGACTCGATACGGCGCGCGTGAACTCACTGGGTGCAATTCGGGATGGAAAAAAGAAAGATAATGGAATCATGATTGGCGAGGAGGTTGCTGAGCGCCTGCTGCAGATCCACAACGGTGTGATTCCGACCGTTACCTACACGCCTGGGACTGGTCCTGGAGTCTGGCAACCAACTCCGCCGGGCTTTTTGTCCGCTCTCCTTCCAGGTTTTGCGCAGGTCACTCCGTTTGCGCTGGCCAACGCCTCGCAGTTCCGCCCGGGTCCACCGCCGGCCCTGTCAAGCGCCCTGTGGGTCGACAGCTACAATGAGGTCAAAGCCTACGGTCGTGCGGACGGATCTCTTCGGACAGATTTGCAAACCGAGATCGGCTTGTTCTACACCGAGCACGCTGTCGCCCAGTTCAGTCGTGCCTTCCGGCGCTACGCGACAGAGAACGGTTTGAACGTTCGCAAAGCCGCTCGGTTCTTTGCAATTGCGAACACTTCGATTCTGGACTCTCAGATCGCCTGCTGGGACGCCAAGTACACTTATAACTTCTGGCGACCTGTCACTGCAATTCGTGCCGGTGGCGGCAATCCAGTTACGAAACTCGATCCGGACTGGATCGGTCTTGCGATCACCCCTCCACATCCTGAATATCCTGCAGCGCACGGATGCTGGACGAGCGCGACGGCCAAGATGCTCGAACACTTCAATGGAACTAACATTGTCCACTTCGAGCTTGACAGTTCTGTGACCGGCACGACTCGTGTCTTCGAAAACACTAATGACCTTCAGGCTGAAATCATCAATGCTCGTGTGTACGGCGGCATGCACTATCGATTTTCCGTTGAAACCGGCGCCGCCATCGGCGAACACGTCGCTGACTATGTCGATGCCAACTATTTCCAACGCATCGACAACGACGAAGACAGCGAGCTCGAGGGTCAGCAATAGCTGGCGCTGGATTCGTGGACTGACGAACATCGGTCGCGGGCTTTCCCCATGCTCGGACAGATCGGAAGGGCACCGGAAAGACCCGCTGCCGACGTCTCGGTCAACCGCGGTTCCCACTGTTCATTTCGCAAGGTCGATCAGGACAATATCCGAGTTCTCCCGGAGGCGGTCGAAAACAATCTGCTTTCCATCGGGCGCGATGTCGAAGGTCCGCATGGTTGCAGTGTTCGTGAGTTGAGTCAGTTGACGGGTCTTCTTCGTAGCCAAATCGAGCAGCCAAAAATCCTGTTGCGCAGTGAATCCCTGTCTGAATCCCTGCATGTATATCAAGCCCTGGCCATTAGGCAAGAAACGATACGTCGCGCCGTCTCCCGTGACATGGACTGTGGGCAGTTCGACGGAGACCCCGTCCGGATGCACGCCCTGGAGGAGGGCTTCCGCACCAGGACTCGCGCGTGTAAAGACGATAAGATTTCCGTCCGAGGACCACACCGGATTCAATGCCGGACCCGGGGCAAGACGAAGCGGTGCGCCACCCGCGATCGGAATTTTAAATAGAGCTTCACCTTGTGCGTCGTAGCCGTCAGTCACGATCCATTTCCCATCGGGCGACCAACATGCCGTCCCACGGACGTCAATGTTCTCTGCCAGGGGTTGGAGTTCTGCTCCATCGGCAGAGACGACGTGCAAGCCTAGTTTCCCTTGCTGCCGGAATACTATCGCAACTCGGCGTCCGTCCGGCGCCGCGGCTGGGAGCTCCAGCAACGCGCCATCCGTCCCCTTCCAGACTTCGGAGGCTTGCCCGTCCTGGTAGCGCCAAAGCCCGTCGCCGGCGCCGCGTGAGGACAAATAAAAAAGAGACATTCCCCCAAAGCGTGGCGCCAACGCTCGCAGCGTCGGCAGTGGAAAGGGCTTTACATCACTTTCCCCGGCCAGGCGATCTAGAATAGGTACGCTCCACAGACTCGCGCTGGGGTTGGCAACAGTTGCTACGATCCGGTGACCATCGGCACTGGCTGCCACCGATGTGTACTTTTCCACACCGAAGCTCAGCCGGCGTGTAATCTTGCGATCAACATCGAAGGCCCACAGCCATCGCCCCGAGCCATCCTCGGCCGGCGCCACGTATAACACGGTCCGCCGATCAAGCGGCGTCACGTAGGCCACGTCATTGTTGTGATACGTTAACCGCTCCGCCTGTCCGCCCGAGGACCGGATGCGCCATAGATCCATTTCATAAGTAGCCCAAATACCCCTGACGAAGTAGATCCATTCTCCATCCCGCGACCAGGCCGGATAGTGACTGTGCTCTCCCGGCCGGCCCACAAAGATCTGACGGGCGTTGGCGCCAGTGCGATCCGCAACAAAAATTGGATCACCATCCTCGCCCGTGTGATACACCAGCCGTGCACCGTCCGGAGACCAGTCGACGTTGCGCACGCTCTCTCTCAGGAAAGGCCGCGGCGTGCCGCCGATCAGTGGCAAAAGCCGCAGTCTTCTGTCGGGACTGCCGCCCAGCCAGATTTCCGACCCATCGGCGGAAAAGCCCACGCTCCTCAGCCGATTTCGTTCGTCTTGATCGTGGAGTTTGACAAAACGCCCGCTACCAATCTGGGTCAGCCAGACCTGGAATGGCCCGTCGTGGTCCGAAAGGAGAGCGACAAACTTGCCGTCCGGCGAGATGGCGGCGTCCATTTCTGCTCCCTCGAAATCGGTCAGGCGCGTGAATTGAGCATTGGCAAGCGGGTTCTCCAGAGCAGGTATCGGGCGTGTCGTCGCCCACACGGCGGCGGCCACAGCGAGTCCGACGACAGCGACCCAACGGAGCCATCTTCGGTGCGCGTTCGCCACTGTAGCTGGCGTGCCCTCGGCGACTTTATGCCGCAATGCCCGCCGCAGATCCACGACCAGATCGCGCATCGTCTGGTACCGGTCGGCCGGATCCTTTTCGAGCGCCTTATCCACCACGAGGCGCAGCTCGAACGACAGATCGTCGTTCAAAGGAGAATGTGGACGGTGGATGATATTCTGTAACAATTCAAGTTCTGTGGCGCCCTCAAATGGACGACGCCCAGTCAAAATCTCGTACAGCACGACGCCGAACGAAAAAATGTCGCTGCGCATGTCGATCACGCGTCCGGACGCCTGTTCGGGTGACATATAAGCGATCGTACCCATAATGATGCCCGGCCGCGTACGGCCTTCAGTGGCGTCTCGTGTGAGCGCGTCTGCGTCCACTCTCTCTATTAATTTTGCAAGCCCGAAGTCCGCCAACTTAGCAATGCCGTTTTTTGCCACCAGGATGTTGTCGGGCTTGATATCCCGGTGCAGAATTCCGGCCAGATGTGCAGCTGCCAATCCGTCGGCTACACCTACGAGCAAGCCGACGGACTCTCGCCAGGTGCGGTTTTTCGTTTCAGACCAGCTCTTGAGTGTTCCGCCATCGACGTACTCGGCGGCTATAAAGTGCGCGTCGTCCGCATCGCCAATCTCGTATATGGTCACGATGTGCGCATGATTGAGAGCTGAGGCGGCTTGCGCTTCCTGCTCGAAGCGGCGGACCGAGTCTTTTTGAGCAGCGAGCTCGGGCGGGAGCAGCTTGAGCGCGACTTTGCGTCGAAGCTTCTGGTCTTCAGCCAGATATACTTCGCCCATCCCGCCTTTGCCTAATTCGGAAAGAATTTGGAAGTGGCCGATCACTTGGCCGCTCTTCAGATGTTCGTGTTCTTGCACCCACTCGGCCGCAAGATCGGAAGCCGCATTGCCGATACTGCCACTCCGTTCTTGCTGGCTTAACAACGAATCCAGTTCACGCCGCAGCTCTTCGTCGCCTGCGCACGCTTCGTCCAAGAAGGCTGCGCGCTCACCGAATTCGCGTTCGAGCGCTGCATGGAACAGAGTCTCAATCTCTCGCCAGCGCTCTTTCATCCTTCTGGCCATAGTTGGTCTCCGTTGGGTGCCTGGCTTGACCGAGGGGCGGTGCGGATTATAGCACCGGTCATGGACATTATCCCCCTTCCGGCCCTGTAGAACAGAACGCCAATCGCGGGATGATTCCGGTACGGATGTTAGAAATTATAAGGGGGCGCGTTTAGCACTGCCCCTTCTATGCCCACGTTCAAAACGGCCATCGACACCTTGACCGTTCTGGTGACGGACGCGGCGGATGGAGGCAGGAAAGCCATCAGCGCGAAGCAGAAACATCGCGAGGTCGTGATGAAGATGTACAAGCAGCTCGGACACTACGTCGAGGCAGCCTGCGACGGCGACATGGCGAAGTTTAACACCAGCGGATTCGTCGCGGCTTCCACCACACGCACGGCGCCGCAGCCGCTGCCTCCGGCAACCTTCGAGTACATCGACCGTGGCCCGAAGGCCGGGGACATCGTGGTTAAAGTGAAGCCGATAATCACCCGGTCCCCAGCCTGTAACATTTCCATGAGTTTC
>WNFT01005938.1_pt1 | contig 12540 bp, 7 predicted proteins | sample 5400191 | NCBI WGS metagenome assembly WNFT01 (sample SAMN13153359, study PRJNA577476) | soil metagenome | isolation source: 80 cm saprolite under Madrone tree | place: USA:California | collected 2016-06-14
AGCGTGTCGTCCACCGCGTAGAGCGAGAACGTCTGCTCGACGTTGTGGCACATCTCGTGGACGGCGATGTTGTAGCCCTTGTAGTCCATCCCGTCGGGGTTCACCCGCGTGCGCAGGTGCGCGGAGTCGCCCGGACCCCACCACGGATACATCTCGCTGCGCCGGTCGGCCTCCAGCGCATGGCCCGAGCCGCGGGCCGGGTCGACGACGATGTGGGAATCGATCCAGCGCGCCTTCTCCGCCGTGAACCCGAGGCCCTGCAGCAGTCGCGGGATGTCCTTCTTGTAGGCGTCCGCGGTCGGATACCGGGCGCGCGTCAGCTTCGACAGCTCGCCCTCCGGCTGCTTCTCGATGAAGCCGTCGTACCAGATGTCGAAGGGCTCGAGCGGGCGCCCGAGCCGCTTCTGGATCAGGGCCGCGACCCTGGGAACCAGCGGCGATTCAAGCACCTGCGTGAGCAGCGCCCGCACGCGCTGCTCGGGAAGCTCGTCGTCGAGCTGGAAATGGCGATCGATCTCCGTGCGCGCCATCGGAGAGTCCGCGTCGAGCTGGCGCGAGGCGCGGAAATCCGCGAGCAGCACCGCATAGCGCGTGTCCGGTTCGCGCGCAGGCGAAATGGAAGGCGACGGCGGACGCTTCCCCTGCGCCTTCATCTGCTCGGTCTCGACCGTCTCGGGCGGGGCCGCGCTCACCGTGTTGGTCGCCGGGTTCCAGTCCACCCGGGGATCGTCGATCACCGCCTGCGGGATCTCCTGCGTGACAATGCGCTCCATCACCTCGCGCACCAGCCGCTGCCGCGCCAGCGCCACCGGCCGGTCGGCCTCCGCGTAGTCGGCCTTGATCTGGTCACGGAGGTTCCAATGCGTGAGGAGCCTCACGCCCTTGGGGAACAGCCGGCTCCCGTCCTGCGCGAGGACGTGATGCATCCAGACGTTGTAGCCGGCGATGTACCCCTCGGCGTCCGCCCTCGCCTTCGCCACCGCCTGCAGCGCAGCGCCGCTCGGCCGCAGCGCGAACCTGCGCATCAGCCGCGCCTGGGCCCATTGCTTGCGCGACCAATGTGGGCCCTGGGTCACCATTTCCTGTAGATCGGGCTGCGCGAAGTTGAGCAGCGCGACGAAGGCGAGCTTCGAGGAGAACAGGTCCTCCGAGAGGTGCGCCCCGACCTCGAGCGCGGCGAAGAGTTGGTCCACCTCCATCTGCGGACCGAGCTCCAGCTCGTTCCAGCTGCGCAGGGCGCGCCCGATCTCCAGCAGGTGTCCGTCGATCTGCTCGAACGCCGCGGAAAAGCGCTGGTACAGCGCATCGAGCTGCTTCGGCTCGGCGACGAAACTCTCCTCCACGAATGCGCGCAGCGTCGCGGCATCCCCGTCCTGGCCACGCCAGTAGGTAGCCACCTGGCGGACGCCCCGCTCGGCGCGGTCCCGGGAGGACTGTCCGTGCTTCTGGGCCAGCGCGGCAACCAAGCCGGCAGAGTCGACTTCGATCCGGGCAGAGCTCGCGGCGGCCGCCGGGCCACCTGGCGAGGTAGTCTTGCAGCCCGGCGCAGCGGCGACGACGGCGGTCAGTACGAGTGCGCTGCAGCGCGCCCATGAGAGCGGCGTGCGCATCACCCGGCCTGCGATCGCCAGCCGTCGTAAGCGGACGCGGTGCGCACGCAACCCACCGTGCACCCTTCGTTGCACGATTTGCTGGTGTGGAACTGCTGCCGCAGATCGTCGAGCGAGTACGTCTCCAGATCGCGCCCGAAAAACGCCCGGGTCTGGCTGCACCAGGCGACCTTGCCGAACTCATCGATGTAGAGATAGCGCGAGCCGGCGCGACAGCGAAAAGGCGCCCGCCCGCGCGCGATCAGGTCCTCGCGGTAGTCGGCAGCCTCGCGCCCCGCGTGCCCCAGCAGACGCTTCACCTCACGGTAAGCGGCGAGCTCGTCCGTGGAGAGGTTCAAGCGACCGGAGCCGTCGTGCAAGAGGATGATGCGGGGGGTCAACCCATTCGCGCGCGTGAAGCGCACCACCTCGAGCGCCTCTTGCGGCGGCGCGCTGCCGATCACGGCGCTCACCACCACCTGGAAGCGCGCGCGGCGTCCGAGCTCCACGAGCTTTCCGCGGAGCCGGTCGAGCACCTTCACCGTGGTGGCGTTGCGCTCGACGCCGTCGACGCTGATCTGGAGATCGGTCAATCCCGCATCGTTCAGGGCATCGATCAGCTTCGGGGTCAGCAGGTATCCGTTGGTGATGATCTGCCGGCGCCGGAATCCGAGCTCGTGCATGCGCGCGACGATGCGGACGAGCTCCGGGTGAACGGTCGGCTCGCCACCGGTCAGGCATACGACCCAGGTGCGCAGCTGATGCAGCTTCAAGAGCCGCCGGTCGAGCGTCTCGAAGGGAATGGGAGGGGAGTGATCGTCGTATTCGTTGCAGTAACCGCAGCTCAGATTGCAGCGGCGCGTGACGACCATCTGGGCGAGGAAGGGACCAAACCGCAGCCACTCGGCGACGGTGAGTCTGGCCGAGGGCGCCGCGGGACGAACGGGCGCTTCGGCGGTTCCCAGGGGGTCGGGAACCACGGATAGAGGGAGCGTCATGGCGGAGCCTCCCCGGCGCGCAGGGCCCGGACACCGAGCGATGCCCGTGCCAGGACCACCGCACCCCAGATGGTCTCGGGGATGAACTGCATCATGTGGTAGAGGACGCCCAACGCGAGCCCTTGCTCGGGGCTTGCGCCCACCGCGAGGCAGGCGGCGGTGGCGCCCGCTTCGAACAGTCCGAACTGTCCCGGCGTGACCGGGATGGCATTGGTGAGGTTGACGAACAAGAGCACCAGCGCCGCGCCTGTGAAGCCCGGCGCAATGCCCACCGCCGCCATGAGCAGGGCGATCTGCGCGAGATCGACCAGCCAGAGGATCGCTGTTTGCACGAAGACCCGCAAGGCCGCGCTGGGATCGGCGAGCAGCGCCAGGCCGTCGGCGAGACGGCGCCGCAGACCGCTCGGACGCGCCCGGCCGCTCCGGACCAGCCAGAGGGCGACTCCGAGACCGAGGAAGGCGCCCACGCCGACCAGCGCCAGCACCACCGAGGTGCGCCTCCCCAGATCGAGCATGAATGGCAGCGGCAAGGCGATCAACGCCAGCACCGACGCATTCAGGATCTCTTCGAGGACGACAACGGCGATGGCGCCCGTGACCGGCAGGCCATGGCGGCACACCAGGACGACGCGCACCGCCTGGCCCGACCGCGCCGGCAGCACATTCGTCGCGGCGCAGCCGGCGAGATTGTACTGGTACAAGGTCCAGGGCGAGATCCGCTGCATCGGCGCGAGCATGAGCGACCAGCGCCATGCCTTGAGCGGATGCAGGATCACCATGTGCCCGACCGCGCACAGCAGCACCAGGCGATAGTCGGCGCCGCCGAGCGCCCGCACGAGCGCGGCCGGGTCGAGCCGGGTTGCGAAGAACCAACCGAAGCCGAGGAGCAGACCGACCGCGATGAACCATCGCAGGGCCCGACCCGTCCGCCCCCGAACTCCCGCGGCAACTCCCATGCGGCCCTCGGACAGGTTCACGGCCGCAGGTATAACACCCCCGCCCGGTCCCTCTGCCGGTCAGACCGTAACAAAGCGGGCCGCGCGGCGCGCCTCCGGAATGCGACCGGTGTCCTGGAACGGAGCTGCGAGATCGTGCGGGTGCGTGCGCCGTAAACGCCGCGCCTCGAATCAGGTTGACGAGAGCGCGTTCCGCCGTAAGTTCCGCGCCCATGCCCGTTCAGCCTTCATTCCTCGCGCGCCTGTGGCTCGCGGTCGTCTGCTGGTTCCGCATCGTCTTCGACGCTCGCTTTGCGGCGCGGGTCGTAGCCCTCCGCTCCGACAGCGCCCTTCCCGCAGCCGAGCGCCCCCCGCTCGCAAACCGTCCCGACCCCGTGAACGCCGCGCAGGCGCTCCACCTCCTGTCCCTCCTGCAGCGCGAGGGGCGCCTGATCGACTTCTGCGAGGAGGATCTGGCCGGCTTTTCGGACGCGCAAGTGGGCGCCGCCGCCCGCACGGTGCACGACGGCTGCCGCAAGGCCGTGCGGGAAGCGTTCACGCTCGTCCCCGTCCGCGCCGAGCGCGAGGGAAGTCCCGTCACCCTCCCCGCCGGCTTCGATCCCCGAGCCGTGCGCCTGACCGGCAACGTGAGCGGAAATCCACCCTTTTCAGGCGTCCTCCGCCACCACGGTTGGAAGGCGGAGCAGATCCGGATGCCGGCGGCGTCGGGCGACTCCAACGTGATCGCGCCCGCGGAAGTGGAGCTGCCTTGACGGATCGGCGCTATTCGGTCGGGATCGATCTCGGCACCACCAACAGCGCCGTCGCCGAGGTGGACCTCGCGATCGAGCCCGCCGGGCCCGGCGAGCCACTGCCGGCTCCCATTCCGTTGGAGATTCCGCAGATGGTCGCGCGCCAGGAAATGGCGGCGCGGCAGCTGCTTCCCTCCTTCATCTACCTGCCGCCGCCGCACGAGGAGCTCGGCGAATCCATCGTCGGGACGTACGCGCGGGAGCGCGGCGGTCAGGTCCCGGGGCGCCTCGTCAGCTCTTCGAAGAGCTGGCTCTCCCATCCCGGCGTGGACCGTCGCTCGCAGCTCCTCCCGGTGGGAGCGGACGCCTCGACGCCGAGGATCTCGCCGCTCGATGCTGCTGCGCGCATCCTCGGCCAGATCCGTGCCGGCTGGGAAGAGGCGCACGCGCACGAGGGCCTCTCACTGGGTGATCAGGCGGTCACGCTGACCGTGCCCGCTTCGTTCGATGCGGTGGCGCGCGAGCTGACGGTCCAGGCGGCGGCGCAAGCGGGTCTGGCGAGTCTCACCCTTCTCGAAGAGCCGCAGGCCGCGCTCTACGCCTGGGTGGAAACGGCGGGAGACGAATGGCGCAAGCATGTCCGGCCGGGCGACGTGATCCTGGTGGTCGATGTCGGTGGCGGCACCAGCGACTTCTCGCTCATCTCCGTCGGCGAGGACGAAGGCCGGCTCGCCCTGACGCGCCTCGCCGTCGGCGACCACATCCTGCTCGGGGGCGACAACGTCGACCTCGCCCTCGCACACGTCGTCAGCGAAAAGCTGAGGTCGCAGGGCACGAAGCTCGATTCCTGGCAGTTCGCCGCCCTCGCCCACGCCTGCCGCAACGCCAAGGAGATCGGGACGACTTCGCTCTCGATTCCTGGGCGGGGCAGCGGCCTCGTGGGCGGAACGATAAGGGCGGAGATCACCAAGGAGGAGCTGCGGCGCACGGTGGACGCATTCTTCCCCGACGTCGACGTCGCGGCCGCACCAGCCACGCAGCGGCGGACGGGACTCACCACGCTCGGACTGCCGTACGCGCAGGATCCGGCGGTCACCAGGCATCTCGCGGCGTTCTTGCGCCGCGGCAGCGGCACGCTGGCCCGGCGGCCGGGGGCGACCTTCCTGCATCCCACCGCCATCCTCTTCAACGGCGGCGTCTTCAAGGACGCATCGCTGCAAGAGGGCGTCGCCTCGCTCGTCGATCGCTGGGTGCGCGCCGAAGGCGGGGCGCCGCTCAAGCTGCTGCGTTCCGCCTCGCTCGACCTGGCGGTGGCGATCGGCGCCTCCTACTCAGGGTTGGCGCGTCGCGGCCGCGGAATCCGCATCCGCGGAGGCACGGCGCGCGCCTACTACGTCGGCGTGGAAGCGGCGACACCAGCGGTCCCCGGGTTCGCCCCGCCCGTTCGCGCGGTCTGCCTGGCGCCGTTCGGGATGGAGGAAGGCAGCACCGTCGACCTCCCGCAGCTCGAGGTCGGCGCGGTGGTCGGCGAGACCGCTTCGTTCCGCTTCTTCGCCTCCAGCGCGCGCCGCGACGACGCGCCCGGCGCCGTCGTCGAGGAGGTGGACGATCTGGACGAGCTGCCGCCCATCGAGACGACGCTCCCCGCCGCCGACGGCAGCGCGGGCGAAGTGCTGCCCGTCCACCTGCGGTCGCACGTCACCGAGGTCGGAACGCTCGAGCTGCACCTCGTCTCGCCGGCGGGACGCGCTTGGAAGCTCGAGTTCTCCGTGAGGCAGGAGTGACCCTGCGGTACGCAGTCGGCATCGATCTCGGCACCTCCAACTCGGCGCTGGCGTACGCGGACCTGCTGGAGCGCGATCCGCAGCTTCAGGTGTTCGACGTCCCACAGCTCGTCGATGCCTCGCTCACGCAGGGTCGCCAGCTTTTGCCTTCGCATCTCTACCTTCCCTCGCCACACGAAGGATTGGGTGAGGCCGTGGTCGGGACGTTCGCGCGTGATCGCGGGGCCCAGGTGCCCGGCCGGCACGTAGCGTCAGCGAAAAGCTGGCTCTGCCACCCCGCGGTGGACCGCACCGCGCCCATCCTGCCTTGGGGGGCGCCGCCGGACGTGCCGCGCCTCTCTCCGGTAGCCGCAAGCGCGCGCATCCTCCGCCACCTGCGCGAAGCCTGGGATCGGGCGCACGCCGACGCGCCGCTCGCGGAGCAGGACGTGATCGTGACCGTCCCCGCTTCCTTCGACGAAGGTGCGCGCGCGCTGACGCTGCGGGCGGCGGAAGAGGCCGGGCTGCCGGAGATCCTCCTGCTGGAAGAGCCGCAAGCCGCATTCTACGACTGGACCCGGGTCCACCGCGGTCAGCTCGGGCCGGAGCTCGCAGACATCCACCTCGTCCTGGTGGTCGACGTCGGCGGAGGCACTACGGATCTCACCCTGATCCGCACCGAGGTGCGCGACGAGGCACCGCCTCTGCTGGAGCGAATCGCCGTCGGGGACCATCTGCTGCTCGGCGGCGACAACATGGACATCGCGCTCGCTCGCACCGCGGAAAGACGGATCGGGCAGAGATTGAACGCGTCGCAATTCGGAGCGCTGGTGCAGGCCTCGCGCGCCGCCAAGGAGCTGCTGCTCGGCGAGGGCGCGCCGGAGCGGACGTCGGTAGCGGTCGCCGGGGCCGGGTCACGGCTGATCGGCGGCACGGTGGCGGCGGAGCTGGGCCGGGACGAGGTTCGCGCCCTGCTGCTCGACGGGTTCTTCCCGCGCGTGGCTCCGACGGACGCCCCGGCGCGGGCGGCGCGCGCCACCGGTCTCGCGGAACTGGGCCTGCCATACGCCGCCGACCCCGCGATCACCAGGCACGCCGCGGCCTTCCTCCAGCGCCACGCGCGCACCGCCGGCGAGCTGCGCGTCGACGCCGTGCTCTTCAACGGCGGCGCGCTCACGCCGCCCCTGCTGGCAGGGCGGCTCACCGAGGTGCTCTCGAGCTGGAGCTCGCGGTCCGTGCGCCGCCTGCGCAACGATGCCCCAGACCTGGCGGTTGCCCGCGGAGCAGCGACGTATGCGCTCGTCCGCCGGGGCCTCGGACTGCGCATCGGCGGGGGCAGCCCCCGCACGTACTACGTCGGCGTCGGAGACGGCGGCCAAGCCGTCTGCGTGGTTCCGCGGGGAGCGCCGGAGGGAGTCGAACAGACGCTCGACCGCGACTTCTCACTGGTGCTCGGGCGCCCGGTCCGGTTCCGCCTGTTCGCGTCGGCCGGATTCCGTCCCGAGCGCGCCGGCGATCTAGTGGCGGTGGACGAAGAGCTCGCCGAGCTGCCGCCGCTGCAGACCGTCATTTCCGGCGAAGGGACCGCTCCGGTGCGGCTGAAGGCCGTGCTCACCGAGATCGGCACGCTCGAGGTGTTCTGCGAAGGCGCGCAGCGCTGGAAGCTGGAATTCCAGCTTCGGGGAGAAGCGCGGGAATCCGGCGGTGTCTCGCAGCTCCCGCGCAACATCGATGCGGCCCGCGAGCAGCTCCAGATCGTGTTCGGCAAGAAGCCCGTGCACGACGCGAGCGCGAAGGACGTCTGGCGCAATCTCGAGCGCGTGCTCGGCGATCGCGCCTCCTGGACGCTGGCGACCGACCGTGACCTCTGGGGCGTGCTCTGGGCTGGGACGCAGAAGCGGCGGCGCAGTCCCGACCACGAGCGCATGTTCCTCTCCCTCTGCGGTTTCCTGCTGCGGCCCGGGTTTGGCGCGCCACTCGACGCATGGCGGGTCGAGCAGGCGTGGACCCTCTTTTCGCAGGGGCTGACCCACCACAAGGAGTCCGCGGCCTGGGCGGCCTGGTGGGTGCTCTGGCGGCGGATCGCAGCGGGGCTGCCGGACGAAGCCCATCTGGCGCTCTTCGAAGCCATCGCTCCTCACTTGAAGCCCGCCCCGAAGCAGCGGGTCGCCAACCCGGCGAAGAAAGCTCCGGGGGTCGGCATCGACGAGATGGTGCGGCTCCTCGGCGCCCTCGAGCGGCTGCCGGTGGACCGGAAGATCGAAGCCGGCGCGTGGCTCTTGGAGAAGCTGTCCGCCGCCCGCGCTCCCGGTGTCGCCTGGGCCTTGGGCCGACTGGGCGCACGCGTTCCCGTCGCGGGTGCCGCGCACCATGCCGTTCCCCCGGAAGTGGCCAGCGAATGGCTCGCTCGCCTTCTTGTGCTCGACTTCGGCGCGGTCGAGGACGCGCCGTTCGCGATTGCGCAGATCGCCCGGCGGTCGGGAGACCGCGCCCGGGACCTGGACGAGGAGACGCGCGAGCGGGCCGCAGCGCGACTGGAGCGCTCCGCCGCGCCCGAGGACTGGGCCCTCTCTGTCCGCGAGGCGCGTGCGCTCGGGGAGAAGGACGAGCAGCGGGTGTTCGGCGAGGCGTTGCCCTTGGGCTTGCACCTGGCCGCGTGAGGTTTGACTCTCCGCCAAAAGTCCTGCTACCCATCCGTCCCGGCGGGCGCCAGCCCGCTCCGAGACCACAGGGCGGCGGACCCGTCCGTAACAAAGAGAAGGTTCTTCATGGCGCAGGGTACGGTGAAGTGGTTCAACGACAGCAAGGGGTTTGGCTTCATCTCGCAGGAGGGCGGCGAGGACGTCTTCGTCCATCACACCGCCATCCAGATGGACGGCTTCCGCTCGCTCAGCGAAGGCGATCGCGTGGAGTTCGACATCATCAAGGGTCCGAAAGGGTTACAAGCGCAGAACGTACGCAAGCAGTGAAGCAATTCTCCTTGCCTCTCATGAGGGCCGCTCCCGGAAACGGGGCGGCCCTTGTCGCGGCCGCCGAAGGCACCTTGGCGACAAATGCAGCTGGGGTTCCGAATCAGTGCAGGGTAAACGCCTTCGCCAGGCGGCGCGCGCGGGGACTTCGCCGCATGCGCCGGCTCATCTTCGTCTCGCGCGCCCGCTTCGGCAGCTCCGCCGCCGCCGATCGGCCCGTCTTCAGCAGCTCGAGCAACGCCCGTTCTGCGCCGTGGCTCCGCGCCGCGATCAGCTCCTCCATCGTCTTGAAGTAGGTCTTCACCACCGTCCCCTTCTCGAAGCTGTGAAGCACGGACGGCCAGATGTAGCTCGTCTTGCACACCGCCGGAGTGTTGCCGAGCTGGGCCGCGGTCTCCTTGACCGCGGCGACGATCATCTTGCGCCGATCGGTGCGGCCTTCGATCTCCTCCTCATCGAGCCGAGCCAGGGCGCAGGCTGCGATCAGGGTCCCCGCCCAGGTGCGGAAATCCTTCGCCGAGAAGCGCTCGCCCATCACTTCCTTGATGTAACCGTTGATGTGCCGCCGGCGGACGTTCACGACCGTGCCGTCTTCGGCGACGTACTCGAAGAGGTCTTTACCCGGCACTTTCTTCAGCTCGCGGACGATCCGCGCCACGCGGCGGTCGCGCAGCTCGTTGACCTGCTCCTTGCCGGCCTTGCCGCGGTAGTGGAACCGCACCGTGTCTCCCTGGACGCTGGCGTGCCGGTTCTGCAACGTAGCGATGCCGAAGCTGCCGTTCTCCTTCGCGTAGGCCTCGCTGCCCGGCCGCATGAAGCAGGTCGAGAGGATGCGGAGGATGCACGCCATCACCTTCTCGCGCGGCAGCCCTGGCAGCCGCATGTCCCGATCGACGGCCTTGCGCATCAGCGGCAGCGCGCGGCCGAACGCGACCAGCCTGTCGTACTTCTTCTGCTCGCGGACGCGGACCGCGCCCTCGCTGTAGCGGTACTGCCAGCGGCCCTTCTTGTCGCGCCCGACCGCCTGCAGCTTCGCGCGCGGGTTGCGATTGATGGCGACGTCGGTCCAGGCCGGAGGAATCCGCAGGGAGCGCAGGCGGGACACCTCGCGCACGGGGGCGCCGGCGAAACGAAAACCGCTTTTCGGCGAACCGACCCGCCTGTACCCCGTTTCCTGCAAGAGCTCGATGTGGGTCATCCGTGCAACAAGATTGTTTCTCCTGGCCGGCGGATGCTCGGCGGCTCGCCCGCCCTACGGTTGCCCGCACCCAACCGCGCCGTCATCCGAGAGGGATTGCGGCGGCGCGGCGCGTTGTTTTCCCCGGAACCAAACGTGCCGCGAGGCATCCAAGAAGTCGCTCGGCACTCGCGGCAATGGCAGACTCGGTCGCTAGCAGTGCGTCCGGGCGCTTGATTTTCCGCACCGATTCTTGTTAGTGGCAGCGCTCCTTTTTCGGAGGGGGCTTCAGGAAGGCAAGGCAGACGTGGCGAACATCGACTTCATCCGCAACATCGGCATCTCCGCGCACATCGATTCGGGCAAGACGACCCTGTCCGAGCGCATCCTGTATTACACGGGGCGCATTCACCAGATCCACGAGGTGAAGGGCAAGGACGCGGTCGGCGCCAAGATGGACTCGATGGATCTGGAGCGCGAGAAGGGGATCACCATCCAGTCGGCGGCCACGTACTGCGAGTGGGACGCGACGGACGGCACTCTCACCATCGAGGTGGAGCGCGCGTTGCGCGTGCTCGACGGCGCCATCCTGGTGCTCTGCTCCGTCTCCGGCGTCCAGTCGCAGTCGATCACCGTCGACCGGCAGATGCGGCGCTACAAGGTTCCCCGGCTGGCGTTCATCAACAAGATGGACCGCGCCGGCGCCAACGCCTTCCGCGTCACGCAGCAGCTGCGGGAGAAGCTGAACCACAACGCGGTGCTGATGGAGCTGCCGATCGGCGCCGAGGACAAGTTCCAGGGCGTCATCGATCTGGTCACCATGAAGGCGCACCACTACGACGGGGAAAACGGCGAGAAGATCCGCACCGAGGAGCTCCCCGCCGACCTGCTCGAGCAGGCGAAGACGATGCGCCACGACCTGATCGCGGCGGTCGCCGAGTACGATGACAAGCTCACCGAGCTGTTCCTCGAGGACAAGGAGCCCGCCGTCGAGGACATCCGCCGCGCCGTGCGCGCCGGCACCCTCCAGCTCAAGCTGACGCCAGTGTTCTGCGGCTCGGCGTACAAGAACAAGGGCGTGCAGCACCTGCTGGACGGCGTCGTCTACTACCTTCCCAACCCGAAGGAAGTGGTGAACGAGGCGCATGACCAGAGCAAGAAGGAAGAGAAGGTGGTGCTCGCCTCCGATCCGTCCAAGCCGTTCGTCGGGCTCGCCTTCAAGCTGGAGGACGGGCGCTACGGCCAGCTCACGTACCTGCGCATGTACCAGGGCAAGGTGGCCAAGGGCGACTTCATCGTCAACTCGCGCGACGGCAAGAGGGTGAAGGTGCCGCGTCTGGTGCGCATGCACGCCGACGAGATGCACGACATCGACTCCGCGCAGGCGGGCGACATCATCGCCATGTTCGGGATCGACTGCGCCTCCGGCGATACGTTCACCGACGGCACCGTGAAGTACACGATGACCTCGATGCACGTGCCCGACGCGGTGATCTCGCTGGCCATCGCGCCGAAAGAGAAGTCGGCCGCGGCGAACTTCTCCAAGGCGCTGAACCGGTTCACCCGCGAGGACCCGACCTTCCGCGTCCACCGCGACGAGGAGTCGGCACAGACCATCGCCTCCGGGATGGGCGAGCTCCACCTCGAGATCTACATGGAGCGCATCAAGCGCGAGTACGGCTGCGAGGTGGTGGTCGGTCAGCCGCAGGTCGCCTACCGCGAGGCCATCCAGCAGCGCGGCGAGTTTGCGTACACGCACAAGAAGCAGACCGGAGGCTCCGGTCAGTTCGCCCGCGTGGCCGGCTACATCGAGCCGCTGCCGGAGGACGCCGTCGAGGTCTACGAGTTCGTCGACGACGTGGTGGGCGGCGCCATCCCGCGCGAGTTCATCCCCGCCTGCGACAAGGGGTTCAAGGAGGCGATCAAGAAGGGTTCACTGATCGGCTTCCCGGTGGTGAAGGTCCGCTGCGTGATCAACGACGGCCTTTCCCACGCGGTGGACTCCAGCGAGCAGGCCTTCAAGACTGCCGCCCTGATGGGCTTCCGCGAGGCGTACGAGAGGGCGAAGCCGGTCATCCTCGAGCCCATCATGAACGTCGAGGTGCAGGCTCCGGAGGAGTTCCAGGGAGCGGTGGTCGGCCAGCTGAACCAGCGGCGGGGGATCATCCAGAACACCGAGACCGTGGAGGGCTACCTGATCGCGGGCGCGCACGTGCCGCTCTCGGAGATGTTCGGGTACTCGACGGACCTCCGCTCGGCGACGCAGGGCAAGGGCGAGTTCTCCATGGAGTTCGCCAAGTACCAGCCGGTGCCGCGGGCGACGCAGGAGCAGATGATCAAGGAGTTCCGGGAGAAGC
>WNFT01004230.1_pt1 | contig 12538 bp, 11 predicted proteins | sample 5400191 | NCBI WGS metagenome assembly WNFT01 (sample SAMN13153359, study PRJNA577476) | soil metagenome | isolation source: 80 cm saprolite under Madrone tree | place: USA:California | collected 2016-06-14
TTCAGAGGCGCTCGGCCTGAAACGCAACATGGTGCCGGCGATTTGTTTGATAGGCGGCCTGACGGGTGGCCTCGGCGGATTCTTTTTCCAGTATTGGGTCAACGTCATCGCCTATCCGCTCAACATCGGCGGCCGCCCGCTCAATAGCTGGCCGGCTTTTATTCCCGTCACTTTTGAACTGACGATTCTTGGCGCGGCGCTCTCCGCGGTGTTTGGCATGCTCGCCCTGAACCGGCTGCCGCAGCCGCATCATCCGGTTTTCAACGTCCATCGGTTCACGCACGCCTCGACGGACCGCTTCTTTCTCTGCATCGAGTCCCGCGACCCGAAGTTTCATTTGGCGGACACCGCGCGCATCCTTCAGGAAGTGCATGCGCATCACGTCAGCGAGGTGTCCGATGATTAGCACCTCGCGCATTTTCGCCATCGCTTGTGCCGCAGTGGCCCTGTGCCTCAGCGCGGGCTGCCAGTACCTCCGCCAGGACATGGCGGACCAGCCGAAGAACCGGCCGCTCTCGCCCTCGGAATTCTTTGCCGATGGACGTTCGGAGCGTCCGCTCGTGGAAAATACCGTCGCGCGCGGGTCCATCGCCGACGATACACTCGTCGTGCCCAAGGATTCGAACGCTTTCCCCTTGCCTGTGGATTGGAAACTCCTCGAACGCGGCGAAGAGCGCTACAACATTTTCTGTTCGCCGTGCCACGGCTTGCAGGGCGACGGCAACGGCATGATCGCCATGCGCGGCGTGAAGCGCCCGCCGACCTATCATCAAGACCGTTTGCGCCAATCGCCGAACGGCTATTTCTACGACGTCATCACCAATGGGTTCGGGCAGATGTATAGCTACTCCGCGCAGATTCCCCCGCGCGACCGCTGGGCGATCATTGCTTACGTCCGCGCCCTCCAGCTCAGCCGCAACGCGAAGGTAGCCGAGCTGCCCGCGGACCTTCGTGAAAAGTTCAGCCAGGGCGGATCTTCCGGCCCGGCAGGCGGCGAAGAACACAAACCGGAATCCGGTAGAGCGAAAGAAGCGCCGGGAGGCGGTTACTGATGGCTGCGCAGGAATATCGGGCGCCGGAAAGCATCGGCCTCTTGCAACAGCGAGCGCTCCTCGTGGGCGGCATCGCGCTAGTGCTTTCCATTGTTGGCGCCGTGAAATTCCCGGGAGCTTTCTACCAATCCTATTTGATGAGTTTTATGCTCGTTCTCGGATTGACCCTCGGCTCGCTCGCCCTCTTGATGTTGCAGCATCTCACGGGCGGCCAGTGGGGAATCATTATCCGGCGCTCGCTGGAATCGGCTGTGCGCACGCTTCCGCTCCTGCTCGCGTTCTTTCTTCCCATTGTTTTCTTCGGCATGAAATATTTGTACTCGGCCTGGCTCGATCCCGATAAATTAAAGGAACAGCCTCTGTCGGATCTTCAGAAAACCTATCTGACGGCCGGTGGCTTCCAGTTCCGTGCGTTGATTTACTTCGCAATCTGGCTGGCGCTCATGTTCGTGTTTGACCGTTTGTCGAAGCAACAGGACGTCAACCAGAGCGACCGCGCTTTGCGCCGCCGCCTGAAGATGCTCGCCGGCCCCGGCATCATTCTCTACGCTTTTGCGATGACGTTCGCCGCCATTGACTGGGTGATGTCCCTCTCGCCGCACTGGGCTTCCACGATTTATGGCTTCCTCTTTATCGCCGGACAGTTGATCTCCTCGATGGCCTTTATGATCGCCGTGGTGGTCCTGCTCGCGCGCACCGAGCCTTTTTCCAATGTCCTGCAGAAGCGCCACCTGCACGATCTCGCGAAGTTGCTCCTCGCTTTCGTGATGCTCTGGGCTTACTTTGATTTCTCTCAGCTCCTGATCATCTGGTCCGGCAATCTCCCGGAGGAGATCAGCTTCTATCGCACGCGGCTGTATGGCGGCTGGGGCCTCGTTGCCGTGCTCGTGCTTGTTTTCCATTTCTTCGTTCCCTTTTTCCTGCTCCTTTCGCAGGATGTAAAGCGCAACGCGCGAGTGCTCCCGAAAATCGCGCTGTGGTTGATTTTTATGCGCCTTGTGGATCTTTTCTGGATGACGCGCCCGGAATTCACCGCGCGCGCCCTGCCATCCTGGTTGGACATCGTTCTGCCGCTCGCGCTCGGCGGATTGTGGCTGGGCCTTTTTGCTTTCAATCTGAGGCAGTACCCGCTTCTTCCCATTGGCGACCCGAATCTTGAGGAGACCCTGGAGCACCATGAGCACTGAGTCTCACAATCAGGGCCACGACGCGGGCGAGCCGCGCCACACCAACGTCGCCTTCGAGGGACGCGACATTGAGGCTCGCTCCATCTATGGCTACCTCCTCGCTCTTGGCCTGGCGACGGCGGCGGCTCTGCTGATTTGCGTTTACATCCTGCGTTTCACCCTGAATTTCGCCGCCTCCTCGCAGGCGCCCCCGCCTCCGTCCCGCGAGGCTCATCAAAGGGAATTGCCGCCCGAGCCGCGGCTGCAAGGCGTTCCCGGGCACACAACCGACCCACAGCAGGATTGGCGCGACAAATTGAAAGCGGACACCGAGGCCAACCAGAAATTCGCATGGATTGACGAAAGTTCCGGCATCGCGCAGATACCCGTAAAAGACGCGATGAAGGTTATCGCGGAGAAAGGCCTGCCGGACGTTTATGCCCAGCCGCCAGGGAAAAAGAAGTAACGAGATGAAAAAAGTTCCCGCCATCTTCGGATTCGCAGCACTCTCGCTGGCAGCGTCGGCCGCACACGCGCAGACCATCCCCAGCAGCGTGGGACCGACGGCCGCGACGATGCCGCCTGCTCTTCAAAACGTCGGATTCGAACCGCAGCTCAACGCGCAAATGCCGCTCGACCTTCCCTTCCGCGACGAATCCGGCCGCAGCGTCCAGTTGCGCGAATATTTCGGCCAGAAACCCGTCGTCCTGGCCTTCGTCTATTACGGCTGTCCCATGCTCTGCAGTCAGGTGCAGCAAGGCGTTGTCGGAACGCTCCGCATGCTTTCCTTCAATCCCGGCGCAGACTACCAGGTCGTCTTCATCAGTTTTGATTCGCGTGAAACGCCGGACATGGCCGCGGAGAAAAAGAAGAGCGCGGTCTCGCACTTTCGGCGTTCAGGAACGGAAGCCGGCTGGCATTTCCTCACGGGTTCGAAGGATTCGATTGACACCGCCACCCGCGCCGCCAATTTTCGCTACAACTTCAGCGCCAAGACCAATCTCTTCGCGCATGCCAGCGGCGTCATGGTGCTCACCCCTGATGGCCGCATCTCGCGCTATTTCTATGGTGTCGAATATCCCGGCCGGGACATGCGCCTTGGCCTCGTCGAAGCCTCCGCGGGGAAAATCGGCACGCCCATCGACCACGTGCTGCTGTTCTGCTACCAGTACGACCCCAGCACCGCCACTTACAGCACGGCGATCCTCAGGATCGTCCGCCTGGGCGGAGTCTTGACGATTCTCTGCATCGTCGGGGGAATTTTAATTTTCCGTCGCCGCGATGCTCGTTCGCAGCAGACCAAGCTTCGTCAACCGCTCAGCGGTTGCCCGGAAAGAGGAGCCCACTAAGCCGTGCAGTCGCAATTACCACTGTATCCGGAGCAGGCGTCCAACTTCGCGCCCCAGGTGGACAGCTTAATGCTGTTCATCACGCTGATCTGCCTGTTCTTCGGCGTCGTGATCACCGCGGCGATTGTCATTTTCTTTTTCAAATATCATCGCAAGCAGCCCAATGCCGTCGGCGTTCCCATTCTCGGCGATATGCGCCTGGAAACGGCGTGGCTGGTCATTCCCCTGCTACTGGCCATGGCCATGTTCGGCTGGGGCGCCGTCGTCTACGTGGACTACCGCCATGCACCGCAGGACACGCTCGACATTTACGTCGTCGGCAAACAGTGGATGTGGAAGGTGCAGCAGCCCAGTGGCTTGCGGGAGATCAATGAGCTGCACGTGCCGGTCGGTCGGAATGTCCGCCTGATTATGGCCAGCGAAGACGTCATCCATGATTTTTTCGTTCCTGCATTCCGCGTGAAGATGGACGTGATCCCCGGCCATTACAACACCATGTGGTTCCGCCCCACCAAGCCCGGCCGTTATCATTTTTTCTGCTCGCAGTATTGCGGCACGAATCACGCCCTGATGGGCGGCTGGGTGACGGTGATGGAGCCATCGGACTACGCCGCGTGGCTTTCCGGCTCAAGCGGTCAGGGAGATCCCGTCGTCGCGGGCGAAAAGCTTTTTGTCGAAAGAGCCTGCAGCACCTGTCATTTCCCCGACGGCACGGGTCGCGCCCCTTCGTTGAACGGCGCGTATGGCTCTAAAGTCCGCCTCGCCGATGGCTCGACAGTTGTCATGGATGACGCCTACATTCGCGAATCCATCTTGCAGCCGAATGCCAAGATTGTTGCAGGGTACCAGCCGCTGATGCCCACCTTCCAGGGACAATTGACCGAGGAGCAGATTCTCGCTCTCATCGCTTACGTCAAATCGTTGCAGTCGCAGCCGGCTCCGGCTTCGGGGAAGAAATAAGTCATGAGCAAGACGCCACCGCCGTCGCCTGGGCCTAACATGCCGCACGAGGACTACCTGAACGCCACGTACGGCCTCAAATCGTGGCTGCTCACCACCGACCACAAGCGCATCGCCCTCCTATATCTCGGCTCGGTCACCGTTTTCTTTTTCATCGGCGGCATTTTTGCCACCTTGATCCGCATCCACCTCCTCACGCCCACCGGTTACCTCGTGACACCGGAAACTTATAACAAGCTCTTCACCATGCACGGCGTGGCGATGATTTTCTTTTTCCTGATTCCATCGATCCCCGCGGTCCTTGGAAATTTCCTGATACCGCTGATGATCGGCGCCAAGGACCTGGCCTTCCCGAAGATCAACCTCCTGAGCTGGTATATCTATTTGATTGGTGGCGGCTTCGTGCTCTATTCCTTCAGCACCGGCGGCCTGGATACCGGCTGGACGTTTTACACCCCGCTGAGCAGCGTTTACTCGAATTCCGCCGTCACCCCCGCGGTGATCGGCATCTTCATCAACGGCTTCTCATCGATTCTTACGGGCCTCAACTTCATCGTCACCATCCACACCATGCGCGCACCGGGAATGACCTGGTTCCGGCTCCCGCTCTTTGTCTGGTCGCACTACGCCACCAGCCTCGTCATGGTTCTGGGAACGCCGGTCATCGCCATCACGTTGTTGCTTGCCGGCCTCGAGCGCATGTTTCATCTTGGCTTTTTCAACCCGGCTCTCGGCGGCGATCCCATCCTCTTCCAGCACTTGTTCTGGTTCTACTCGCATCCGGCCGTTTACATTATGGTTCTTCCGGCGATGGGTGTAGTCAGCGAGGTCATTCCGACCTTCGCGCGCAAGCCCATCTTCGGGTACTCCTTCATCGCCGGATCGAGCATCGCGATCGCCGTGATCGGCTTCCTCGTTTGGGCCCATCACATGTTTGTGACCGGCGAGTCCACGTACGCGGCGCTCACCTTTTCCTTCCTCAGCTATCTTGTGGCGATCCCCTCGGCCGTCAAGGTTTTCAACTGGACTTCGACGCTCTACAAAGGCTCGATCTCCTGGGATACGCCCATGATCTATGCCTTGGGCTTCATCGGGCTGTTCCTCATCGGCGGCCTCACCGGGCTTTTCCTCGCCTGCCTCGGCTTGGACATCCACGTCCACGACACCTATTTTGTGGTCGCTCACTTCCACTACATCATGGTCGGCGGCGCCGTCATGGGTTATATCGGCGGCCTGCACTTCTGGTGGCCGAAGATTACCGGCCGTCTCTATCCCGAATCCTTGGCGCGCATTGCCGCGATTACGCTATTTGTGGGGTTCAACCTGACCTTCTTTCCGCAGTTCATTCTCGGTTACATGGGCATGCCGCGGCGGTATCACACCTATCCGCCGGAATTTCAGGTGCTCAACGTGCTCTCCACCGCGGGCGCTTCGATTCTCGCACTGGGCTATTTGCTCCCGATGATCTATCTGACGTGGTCCATGCGATACGGCAAAGTTGCCGGGCCGAATCCCTGGCCGGCCACGGGACTCGAATGGACAACAGCTTCGCCACCGCCCACGGAAAATTTTGATGTTACGCCGGAAGTCACCTGGGAGCCGTACGACTATAAGAACCGCCCCGATCTTGGCCTGGGAGCCGGGGCCCCGTCCCCTGCTCCGGCGCATGGGGACGACTAGGCAGGTCGCGTTTTGATGTTCCTATGTAGGGACGGAGTTCAGTCCGTCCTGCAGTTGGTTTGAGTTCTTGTGTGGGGTCGGACTTTAGTCCGTCCTGTTCGTGGCCGAAACAAGGCCGGAGATAGTCTTAGAAAGAGGAGTACCGCGTGCATCGCACCGGCGAACTGTACGGACACTTTGAAACGCTCGAGCAGCAGAAAGAATCCGCTGCGCTTGGAATGTGGATTTTCCTGGTCACCGAAGTCTTGTTCTTCGGCGGCCTGTTCCTGACGTACACGATTAACCGCCACGCGTTCAATACCGCCTTTGGCGCGGGCAGCAACACGCTCGATATCGTGCTGGGCGGCGGCAACACCGTCGTTCTCATTCTAAGCAGCTTGACCATGGCCATGGCCGTCTGGTCCGCGCAAGTTGGCAAGAAACAACTGGTCAGCATTTTCCTGATCTCCACGCTGGCGCTCGGCACCGTGTTCCTGGGCGTGAAGGTGATCGAGTACAAACAGAAGTTTGACCACCACCTCATTCCTGGCTCCGCATTTGATATACGGTACCGCTCAAAGCACCCCACTGCCGCCGACAAACCAGAAGAAATTGCCACAGAGAAGGAAGAGTTGGAGAAAGCCTTCGCCAAGGACCCGGATCTAAACGCGCACGCCCAGCTTTATTTCTCGCTGTACTTCGGCATGACCGGCCTGCACGCCCTGCACATGATCATTGGCGCGGGCCTGCTCGTCTGGCTGATCAAAGGATCCTTCGCGGGCCGCTACACGCCGCAGTACAACACGCCCGTCGAAATCGTCGGCTTGTACTGGCACTTCGTGGATATCGTATGGATCTATCTGTTCCCGTTGCTGTATCTGATTGACCGCCACCGATAGGAGAGCGCTGCGTGTCCGAACACATTGTTTCGCCGAAAATCTACCTGGTCATCTTTCTGACGCTGATGGCCGGCACCGCCATCACCGTTTGGGCGGCCTTTCAGAATTTTGGGAAGTTCAATATCGTAATCGCCCTCGCCATTGCCACCTTCAAGGCCACGCTGGTCGTCCTCTATTTCATGCACGCGCGCTACAGCCCCAAGCGCACCCAATTGGTCATCGTCTGCTCCGTCTTCTGGCTCGCCATCATGCTCGCTCTCACACTCTCCGACTACCAGACGCGGGAACACACCGTCAGCCACCTCGCACCCCCGGCGATTTTCAATCTCGTCCGTACGTAAGAAAATCTAGGGCTGGTCCAACGGTCATCAGTCACAACTCACGAACAAACACACCTTCGCCGTGTTCGGTGTTTTTTGGCGTGTTTTGGGGTGGATCGGCGAAAGTGATAGGGGGGAGTGGCGAACCGGCCCAGCCCTCAATCCCCTAAAGGGATCCTCGGCCCGCCTCCCCCACCATCCTAGAGTCTGCAACCTCCGCGCCATTCCTAAAGTCTTTGCTTTCAATAGAGTGGAACTATAATTCCAAGTAAAAACGCTCTACCTCCCCGGCAAATTTACCTGCTGGTCCACCTGTAATGCCGCATCGCTCAGGTCTTTCCCCTAAGGCCCCCAAGTGGAAGACGCAAGAGGGCTCGCAAGTTCTGGGTAGTGGGTCAGTTTGAATGACTTCACTTTTCGTAAGTCTGTATATCTGCTGGTCCGTCTTTATGAACAGTTATTACGGTTATGGGTGGTCCGATAACATCTGGGTGAGCTTCTGCCGACAAGTTAACGATAGTACGCAAAATTGTGGATGCTTGCGGTGTGGTTACTTGATCTTGCTCAATCAATGTACAAGCTTCTGCGGGAATCGCAGCCAAGAACTTCTCAAAATATGGTCCGGAACGATTGTGGATTTCATTCAAGACGATAGTAGACCCGATAGACATAGTGTAGCCTGCGGGAGGGTTATAGCTTTTGATCTGTGGGCCAATCAGGCGATTATTGCCCCAATCGAAGTCGAACCAAATGAGATATGCAGTTGGCGTTCTCTGGTCATATCCTATAACGAAGTAATGCAACAGGGATGGCCCTGTGAATTCTTCTTTGGTGATGATTCCATTTTTCATCATGACGCCGAAATCGGAAAAGCCCCTACCGCTTTCCTCCAATATGGCGTTGCTGACTTGCTGAACGGTCGCATTATCGCTAAATCGTTTTTCAATGTCCGCGATGAATGTGGAAAAATTATAGACATCCTTTCCATCATTCCTAAACGAAGCAAAGCCAGTACTGCCAACGATGATGTGTTTTTGGAACAAAAAAATCTTTTGTTCTACAGGAGGCAGGGTGGTTTTATATCCCTGGTGTGTTGGCCTAACGGTATTCTTATTGTCCGCAGCAACAACAATAGCATCAGATGTGACGATGGTTGCAATGACTGTTCCCGTTCCAAAGGTTGGTTCTGCGAAGTTGACCCGACTAAGCCATACGAGATGGCATACAACCCAGAACAAGACGATGGCATAGTAGAGTTTAAGCAGCAGTGACATTTTTTGCAGGCGAGTCTAGCAGGGAAACTATCTCTCCAATACCCCAAACATGGTCCGCAATCCCTGCTTGCATAGCAGGCGTTACTCGCAATGTCTGGTGAATACGGCAGAAGTTGTAGTGCATGTAGTGAAGCGCAATCATATGTCCGTGATTCTCAACCTTCTTGGAGAAGGCGTTGGTTAGTCGCGTGAATCGCCGCATATTCATTCGCATGGTGAGATTCTGACGTTCCACGAAACTTGTGGAAATATGTTTTGCTTGTGGATTTCCGGTGATGGCGATAGGGCGGCATCCGATGCATTCTGCCGGGCTGTAACGCGCTTCACTCTCGCGGTCATTACCGTACAACTTGACCAACATCGCGTAATCAATCTCAGAGCCGAATGCGGATTCCACGGCTTGCAAATACACGCGAAGACCGTCTGTGGTGAGTTGTACGCGATTCGCAAGGCGTCCTGCTAGATCGTGCATAAATTCGAAGGCCGTTTCAGGTCCGCGTGTGCCCAACGCCCAGCTAACGACTAGCTTTGTATCAGCACAGAGTGCGGTCCACGTCCAAACGTCGCCATATCCAAACTGACCACGCTTATCCGCTGGAACATTCTTCTCTTTCGCGTAGCAGAAACTCCAAATCTCATCACACTGGATCCGCTTGCAGGATAGATTGTGGAGTGTTTGATCCTGATATTCAGCGCACGCCTTGCCCAGGTCGGCCAAGAGCTTCACAATTGTATTCTTGGAAACGCTAGTCATTCTCACGGTCGCTCGGATAGAGTTTCCCTCTACAAGGCAGGCAATGACGTGGGTACGCTTCGCAATGGTCAGTTGGTTCATACTGACCATAATGCTTGAGAATGATACAGATGTCAATGGAAAAGTTAATGGTCAGCGCAAATAAATTCCCCAAATAATTGAAAAGGGGCATTGGCTTTTATCAATGCCCCGTAGTACTATCCTTTTAGACAGTCACCCTAAGATTGTCAGAAAGGACGGTAAACCGTGTTACCTGAATAGGCGCTCTTGAGGAGCGCGCGAGCAAAGGGGGCTGACCTGATATACGTCAGCTCCCATCCTCTAGAAAGAGGATAGCATGGTTGACCAAAAAAAGGAAGACTTTATGTCACAAATTGAACACTACCGCGCTGTTCTCGACGATTTGCAGCGGCAAAGAGATATGTACCATCTCAAGATAGATGAGATAGACAAGGCTATCTCATCATTGCACAGACTCATCCCTGAGCATGCTAAGGATGACCTGCCAACTCCGAACTATTCGAGCGTACCTAGTGTGTCACCTGTGCGCGCTGGCAAGTACGCGGGTATGAGCGTTAGGTGGGCTATTCTGAATCTTCTGAGCGAGGATGCTACAGGGCCAATGGGCACAGGCGAAATAGCTGATGCTTTGCGGCAGGGAGGAATCACTTCTGCTGGCAAAAACTTCAACGCTAACGTTTCCGCCGTTCTCAGCAACATGAACAACGAAAGAAACGAAGTCCTATCCAATGAGAAAGGGTGGGTTATAGCGCCAGCGGGAAGACAAGCGTGGGCACATATTCGAGTGAAGCGTGCAGCGCAACAACAGGAGCTTATTTCTTCCAGCGTGCAGTAGCGCCTTTGGTGGCTATTGCTCGCCGTTGTTCTGGTGTGAGTTTGCTAGCGCGAGCCTTGCCACCTTTAGCTCCACCAGCTTTACCGCGTTTCACAGCAGCCGCATCTTTGCCATGTAAATCATCTTCCGGCTGTGTCTGCCCTGTCGCGCGGTCAACAATCCACTTGGCTAGCTGATTGGCATCTCTTGGGCGTTTCCCTTTTTCAGTTGTCATCAACCTAATAATGCCACGGATTAGGTAAAGGCCCTATCAAATTCAAACTGACCCACTACCAAGTTCTGGAGTGCCTTGACCCTTTTCTCTACTGCCTGCTATTGTGAAGAGTTAATTTGGGCTGAGTGTGACCACTGGGTGCCGGAGCTCCTGTGGAGGGGGCGTTTTAGTCTCATGGGCCTGACCAAACTGGTAATCCGGGGCGCGCGCCAGCATAACCTCAAGAATATCGACGTCGAAATCCCCCGGAACTCCCTCACGGTCATTACCGGCCTCTCCGGCTCGGGCAAATCTTCGCTGGCCTTTGACACCATTTACGCCGAGGGCCAGCGCCGCTACGTCGAATCACTCTCCGCCTACGCGCGCCAGTTCCTGGACCAGATGGAACGCCCCGACGTGGACGTCATCGAGGGCCTGTCTCCCTCCATCGCCATCGAGCAGAAAACCACCACGCGCTCGCCGCGCTCTACTGTCGGCACCATCACGGAAATTTACGATTACCTCCGCGTGATTTACGCCTCCGTCGGCGTTCCGCATTGCCCGAACTGCGGCAAGCCCATCACGCACCAGTCCAGCGAGCAGATTGTCCAGTCCATTCTGCACGGCGAACTCTGCAAACCCGACGACCGCATCATGATCCTCGCGCCCATCGTCCGCGGCCGGAAGGGCGCCTACCGCAAAGAACTCGAAAAATTCGCGCAAGACGGCTACGTCCGCGTTCGAATCAACGGCGAACTCTTCCCGCTGGACGAGCTTCCGGTCATTGATAAGCGCAAGAATCACACCATTGAAATCGTCATCGACCGCCTGCTCGTCAAACCGGGCATCGCCGCGCGCCTCGAACAATCCATCGCCACCGCGCTGAAGCTCGCAAGCGGCCTCGTTACTGTCGCCATCGTCGGCGGCAAGGAACACACCTTTTCCGAGAAGCTCGCCTGCCCCGATTGCGGCATTTCCGTTCCCGTGCTCGAGCCGCGCTCGTTCAGCTTCAATTCGCCCTACGGTGCTTGCCCCGCCTGCAATGGCCTCGGCTCGAAATACGATTTCGCCCCGTCCAAAGTCATCAATGACTGGAGCCGCCCGCTCTTCGATGGCGGTCTCGGCCCGGGCTCCGCCTCCGCGATTCTCAAGCGAACTCTCGAGCTCGGCGCCTACGCGCACGGCTTCGATCTCGAAACTCCCTTCGACAAATTTCCCGCGCGCATCCAGAACATGCTTCTCTACGGCTACCCGCCAACAAATGGCCGCGGTGCCGCGGGTGAAAATGGCTCAGCAACGAAAAAATCCAAATCCGATAAAGGCTTCCGCTTCCCCGGCATCCTGAAATTTCTCGAGCGCAATTTCGAAGAGTCCGGATCGGATACTTACCGCGAGTGGATGACGCAGTACATGTCCGCCACGCTCTGCGGCATCTGCCATGGCATGCGTCTCCGCCCCGAGTCGCTCGCGGTGAAGCTCGCCGGCTGGTCCATCGCCGATTTCACCGCGCTTTCGCTCACCTCCGCGCGTCCCGCGGTGGACAAAATCCTCACGAAGCTGACCGCCCGCCAAAAAGAAATCGCCGAGCGTCCCCTCGAGGAAGTCGCCGAGCGCGTCGATTTCCTTCTCGCGGTCGGTCTCGGTTATCTCAGCCTCGATCGCTCTGCTGCCACGCTCTCCGGCGGCGAAGCCCAGCGCATTCGCCTCGCCACTCAAATCGGCTCGCGCCTTCGCGGCGTTCTGTACGTCCTTGACGAGCCCAGCATCGGCCTCCACGCCCGCGACAACGATCGCCTTCTCGGCTCGCTCGAACATCTTCGCAATCTTGGCAACACCGTCCTCGTCGTCGAACACGACGAAGACACCATCCGCCGCGCCGATTTCGTCGTCGACCTCGGCCCCGGCGCGGGCAACGCCGGCGGCTACCTCGTCGCGCAGGGCAAGCCGCAGCAAATCGAAGACACGCCGGAATCCCTCACCGGTCAATATCTGAGTGGTGCCGCCAAAATCCCTGTCCCCGAAAAACGCCGCAGCCCCAACGGCAAATCGATTCAAA
>WNFT01004671.1_pt1 | contig 12538 bp, 18 predicted proteins | sample 5400191 | NCBI WGS metagenome assembly WNFT01 (sample SAMN13153359, study PRJNA577476) | soil metagenome | isolation source: 80 cm saprolite under Madrone tree | place: USA:California | collected 2016-06-14
AGCAGATAAAAATCCTCTTCCGGGGCTTGCTTCACCAGTTTTTCCAGCATTTCCGGCTTGGCATCCGAGCTCAGCACCAATCCAATCTTTTCGTCCCACGCGGTGTTGATTTGATTTAAGTCGCGCGTGCGCGCGTGAATCAATTCCTCCAGAATGCGCCGCTCTTGTTGCATTCGCGCGATCGGCAATTGCGTGCCCTCGAGCGAATCGAGAACGCGGAGCAGATGCTGCCGCTCGCCAAAAACGATCTGAGAAGTGCGCGTGGACGCGCCCTTTTCCCTTTCTTTGTGCTGAACCAGGTCGGAACGTCGCATTATTTGGCTGCTCCAGCCCAATCCCTTCGCAAGCTTTGAGGGACCGGGTGATCACTAGCGCACTCGAATCACTATCCACACGAAGGGCAGGATCACTCTTGTGTGGTATGAGCAAATTATGTTCCGCGTGCCCGATGCGGTAAAGTTTGGAACGAGTGGAGTGTGCCCGATATGCAACTCCGCTCCCGTAGGGTCATCCGGGATCTGCGATTTCGGGAGTCGGCGGCTACCGCGCTAGGCAACCACTGGATGGCCTGTTTAATTGGAACCAGCAAGTGTTTATCGAGGGATTCAGATGATGTCGGCATTCGAGGAGCACCGGGAAGAGTTGGAGCACTACGAACAGATGTTCGGTCGCGATCGGGGGCGGCTGGCGGTGTCGCTCGACCGCTTGACGAACGCGCTCGTGCTCGTCGGCCAGCACGCCGTCTTCCCGCGGTTCCGGCGATGGACCTGCGCATCATCAACCAGGAACTGGTGCACGCAAAAGAATTGGTGCAGTCTGTGATGGAAGAATTGCGCTTGGCTAGGACAAGGAAGGGTTGAAATTGGAAAAGCGAAATTGGAAACTGGAAATTAAGAGCCAGTCGCTAAGAACATCGACGCCAACATTGCCAGTGTTTAGGAACTCTATTCCGGCTGCAAAAATGGATTCAACTGGCGCTCGTTCCCGATCGTGGTGACGGGGCCATGGCCTGGGTGGACGATGGTTTCGTCCGGCAAGTGCATCAGCTTGCTGCGCAGCGAATTCATAATCTGTTCCATCGAGCCGCCCCACAAGTCGGTGCGTCCGATGCTCCCGGCAAAAAGCGTATCCCCGGAAAAAAGCTGCGGCGCGCGGGGCAGGATCAGTTCGGATTCGTCAGGCACTGGTTCAGTCTCTCGAATACCATCGGGATCCACGGTTTTTTTCAAAAGATCAGCGATATCGATTTTTTCGCCAGTCTCGTCTATAACCGAAGTTATTGTGCGAGCGGCGGTGACCTTTCCCGCGTCTTGCGGCAGATACAGCGACACGCTGCCCTGCGTATGGCCTGGCGTGTGAATCACCTGCGCCTCGAACCGTCCCCAGCGAAGAACGTCGCCCTCCTTCAATAATTGATCCACTTCGGTGAGGTCTGGCGGGTGCACGCCGAGGAATGCGGCCTGCTCGTCCATCGCCTGATAGAGCGGGAGATCGTCGCGGTGCATCAGCACGGGCGCGCCTGTGTATTGATGGAGCTTGCTCAAGCCGCCAACGTGATCGATGTGTGCGTGCGTGCTGACGATGACTTTTACAATGAGCTTGTGGCGTCCGATCAGGTCCAGGATGCGCGTGACTTCGTCGCCGGGGTCGATCACCAGCGCTTCGCGCGTGTCCGGATCGCCGATGATCGAGCAGTTGCACTGCAGCATCCCTACAGGGATGGTGATGTGGATCAATCCGTCGGTGGTGGAATTGAGAGCCGTTCGACCGTCGCTCATAATCAGGAGTATATCATCTGAGCTGAAGGGATTTGTGGCGCCCCCCGCGCGGCATCCCTGCCGGCGGTCTCCGCGGATATCAACGCGGCGCAAGCCTTTGGTAAACTGAATGGGGGAGAGGATGGACACTTGAAATGGCTACGCCGTCCACAATTCTGGCTACCCCGCTCGCGGCGCTGCACGCTACTGCGGGCGCGAAGATTGGCGTTTGGTTCGCTTGCGCCATGCCCGATAACTTTGGCGACGAGGCCGCCGAGTACCGCTATGCGCGAGACACTGTCGCGCTGATCGACAAGAATTACCGCGCCTACCTCGCATTCACCGGGCCCGACCGCGTCCGCTACCTGAACGCCACCCTGACCAACAACATCAAAGACCTCGCCGTCGGCCACGGCGCCATTTCCCTGCTGCTCAATCCACAAGGCCACATTCTCGCCGAGATCGAGACGTACACGTTTGCCGACCGGCTCCTCTGCATGTCTTACGCCATGATTCGCGAGCGCCTGATCGAATGGCTCGACAAATACATCATCATGGATGACGTCACTCTGACCGATGAGACGTCGCGCTACGGCACTCTGGCGCTGGAGGGTCCAAAAGCCGCCGCAATGGTTCAAGAGCTTGCCGGCATCGACGTCACCAAGATGGAGGATCTTTCTTTCTGCGATGGTGCCGTCGGCTCAGTTCCCTGCCGGGTCTCGAAGCGTTCTCCTGGGGGAATCCCCGGCGCTGAATTCTTCACCGAAACGGCAAACCTGCCAGCCCTTTGGCAAATTCTTTCTGAAGCGGCGGGAAGACACGGGGGCGGGCCGGTCGGATACGCGGCGGTGAGCGCCACCCGCCTTTCCCAAGGCGTCCCGTGGTTCGGCTACGACTTCGGCGAAAAACAAATCCCCCACGAAGCCGGTTTGCAGGACAGCCACATCAGCTATACCAAAGGTTGCTACACCGGACAGGAAATCGTGGAGCGCGTGCGCTCCCGCGGGCAGGTCAACCGCCAGCGTGTCCGGCTGGCCTTTTCCGGCGACGTTGTGCCTGAAACAGGCACCGCGCTTACTCTGGACGGCAAAGAAGTCGGCTACGTCACCCGCGCCGCTAAAACCTGGGACCCGCTGCGCGTCATTGGCATGGGTTACGCCCGCAAAGAAGCCACTGCGCCGGGCACAGTGCTCCAGTGCGCTGGCAGGAGCGCGACGGTTATAAAGTGACTTCGCCTGCGGTTTAGGGATTGGCCGGTTCCTGGCTTGGAACATTCCGTGTCAGCTTGCGAATGACAAACTCCTGGAGGAGATTGACGGCGGCAGATTCGCCAATCCCGATTAGCCCGTTTTCGAAGGTTATCTCCGCTCCATCGCGGTTTTCGGCGGGATAATAAAGATTTGAGATGCCGCCTGCGGCCAAGCTTCCGACGATGTTCGAGTAATTTGGCTGCCAGTGTCCGTTGTCACCCTTGCAAATCACTGAATTGGCAATCGCATACAGCATCCGCGATCGCTTACTGCCGCTTCCTTTGTAGAAGTATCGTGGATCTTGCTTCAGGAGGGATGGCAGTATGGCGCCTCCAATGTAGGTACTTGCAACAAAGTTGGCGTAAGAGGCGCCGAAGCGCTTTCCATAGCCCTGTGCGCCCTGTCCATATCCGCTGAAATCGTTTTGCGCCTGCTGAATTCCCGCGATGGCTCCGGTCACCCCGAAGGAGACCGGGTCGACTGTGGTCTTCCAGGCCAGCTCGAACTTTTGTCTCGGGTTCAAAGGAACCGCATTGTGGTAGTAGCTCACATAGAAATTCGGAACGACGCCGAGCACCCGCTGCTTCTCTTGCGCCTTGATCTGATCTTCCGCCACTTCGGTCCGCGTGGGAACGACACGCACTTCCGTGACAGCTGTAGCAAGAGCCATGGCGATCTGCGGGACACTGTAGCTCTCCCCCGGCTGCAGGACTCCGGCGGACGCCTGCGTTGTGAAACCCACCGACGTGATGGTGAGCTGGAAGGGCCCGGGAGCGACATTCGCAAAAGAGAACTGACCATCGTCGTCAGACATCACCTCTTGGTATAGGGATTGATCCCCCCATGAAAGTCTCACGCGAGCTCCGGCGACGGCGGCTTGGGTTGGGTCGACAATTGTTCCGCTAATGCTCCCCGACAATCGGGGATCGGAGGGATGCTCGGATGCCGGTGCCCCTGTCCCCTGAGGCTGCGAGGCAACTGCAAACCCGCAAGGCAGGAGACTCACGCTCAGCGACAATACCCAAACCTTATATCCAGGCATAGCCATCACCATCCGCTTTCACTATGATGCCAGCCCAGGGGTTTGGGTTTCCGATAAGATTGGTGCTACAGGTGCCGGTTGAAGCATAGCGGGCTTTTGACTTCTTACTATCGAGGACACTGATGGAACACAACTTGCCGCAAACAATCGCGCTTCTCACTCGGACCCCCGCGACCCTTAATGCCCTTCTGCGTGATTTGCCCGAAACATGGACGTTCCGGAACGAAGGTGAAAATACTTGGAGCGCGCTCGACGTCGTCGGCCATCTGATTCACGGCGAACGCACTGACTGGATGCCGCGGGCTAAGATGGTGCTGCAATTTGGCGAGACTAAGGCGTTTGAGCCCTTTGATCGTCTGGGACACGTGCGAGAGAGTCAAAGCAAGTCGCTGGTGCAATTACTGGATGAATTTGCTCGATTGCGGTCAGAAAACCTGGACCAACTGCGTGCATTTAGCCTGCGGCAAGAGGACCTCGATCGGCGTGGACGGCATCCGGCCCTCGGAGTAGTTACTCTGTCAGAGTTGCTGGCGACCTGGGCAGTTCATGACTTGACTCATCTGCACCAGATCTCAAGGATTATGGCCCACCAATACCGGGAAGCCGTGGGGCCGTGGAGCGCGTACCTTGGAGTGCTGCAGTGCGCCGGTCACAGCGCTGCTTAATGAATTCCCCCAGCGCTTACTCGCAGTGCATCGTGGGGACCGCGTTGGCCACTGTGCGCACGTTATTCATGTAACCCGTCGCATTGGTAAACGCGAATGTGCTTCCCGTGCAGGTGATCGGTTGCAGGCGAACAAAGTTGAAACTCAGCATCGGCGCTAGCTTCGAGCCCTTCGGTTCATTCATGGCCGTATTCACGGTAACAACCAGATCGTTCACTGCTTTATTGTAGGTGTTGATGCTTTCGACGAGCTTGTTGTAGCGGTCTACCTCTGTTCTGCGCGCTGCTTCACTTTCCAGGAGAGCTTTTATCACCACATTCTGGCCATTCAAAGCCACGTCCGCCAGCAGCCCCTCCGCCTGCGCAACAGTCATCGCATCTTGTAACCGGCGGAGAGTGTAAATTCCCGAATATTTTTCTGCCCTCTCCTCTAATTCGATGTTGCACTCCGTGTTGGCCGTGTCCAATTGCCCTCGACCGCCCTCTACTGCGTACCAGCGAATGAACTCAGCGAGCTTGTCCTGCTGTTGAGAAACCCTTTGGTATTTGTCTTTCCCGACGAAAAAATAATCCACGCTCTCTTCCTGTGTTCCGTCCCTGTACTTTTTCATGCCCTCGTCGTACTCGCTTTTGTTGATTTCCTCGGTTTTGTAAACCGCGTCCAATCGCGCGGCCATTCCATTAAACGCCGTGCACACCAGCGGCTCGTCGGGAACAAACGTTCTTTGCACTGGAATAGCCGGTTTCCTTTGCTGGGCCAGCATCGGGCCGGACATAAACAAGATCGCCACGGAGATTAGAATCGCTCTCACGCTCCGCCTCCTTCAGCTTTATCGTGGAGTTGTTACATTGCTCTGTGCTGTTCCGACAGTCCCGCAAGTGGCCAGGGTTAGCGAGGGCGGGCGGCCCGGAAGCAAGACGTTAACATGAATTGGGATGCCCAACCACGGGTTGGCGTTACCCCGAGACAGGTAAGAGTCAGCGGGATGTGGGCGCGAACCAGATTTCGTATTGGCGCTGGCGGATTTCGTCGTGACCAGCAATGAAGTTGGGCTTGGCCGCAACGTTCTTCACGCCGGAGGCGGTCAACTGTTCAAGGATCTTTTGCGCTTCGGCCTCGTCGGCGGTGTGGAAGTAACGCACCTGGGTTTCGTCGGGGCCGGATTCCGCCAGGATCTGGATGCCCGGCACGAAAAAGCCCTTCTGCCGGAAGTCGTCAGCCACCAGTCTCGCGGCAGGGCGCTGCGAAGCGGAGCGGATATGGACGAAGATGCGCGGGTGAACGCTAGCCTCGGGAGTGGAGTTCAAAGACTCGTCGATGGTCTTCTGCGCTTGTTTTGGATTCGCCGCGTACAGGGCAGAAGACACGGCGTTCGCCAGTCTTTCGGACTCGGCCTTCTGTTTCTCGAGGCTTGCGATTTGATCTTCGAGCTGTTTCTCTTGCGTTCTCGATTGCTCGATCTGAGTGTCCAATTGCGACTTTCGTTGGACCAGGGTGGGAATGTACGCGGCTAAAGCAATCGTTACGGCGGTGGCCGCAACCGCCAGCACAACTTGAATCCTGACGATAAGCGGAAGCGAAACTTTTTCCGTGGAATTCATGGCTTCACGAGTCTCCGGTCGGCGCTGGATCTTTGGCGCCCGGATTGAGAGCGGACCGGATCACCATGTACAAAACGCCGGAGAGCCCCACGAGTCCTCCGCCCACGCCGAGTCCTTTAACGCTGCCGAGAAGTTCAGGCGAAATCTTGCCCGTAACGACTCCGATCGAGACGCTGCCAACCAGGATTACCAAGCAGCAGCAGCCGGAGCAGACCGTAGTCAACTTTCCGACATCCGCGGGAGACCATCTTTTTGCCATGATAAGAGCCCGATAATTTCTGGAAGCCGCTGGAAAATCCGCAGAGCGAATATATCACCTTTGCAGCTATCCGCGGGAAGTGGTGCCGGAAGAATAAATCTGCAAATTGGCGAATTACCCTGCTTCGGAAAAGAATTACGAGCGTTTCTTACGCACCATTTGAAAAGTCATGTGCATGATCAGCTTACGGTCCTCCGGGGAGAGGCGCCTGAGAAGCTGGCGGAGGCGCTGAAAAAATTTCGCGGGCTCACCGGAACTGCCCCACTCATCGTTATTGGCAGACAGGCCCGGCGGGAGCGCCGGGGGCTCTGGAGGGGCCTCCCCATCGTAAAAAAGCTGGTACATGGGAATTTCGAGAGCGCGGGCCATTTTTTCGAGTGTCTCGATACTCGGGATGGTGTGACCGTTCTCCACACGCGAAACGTAGCAGCGCTTGAGGCCGGTGCGCTCCTCGATGTCCCCTTGCGAAAGCTCTTTTTGTTCCCGGATGGCGCGTAAACGTTCTGAGATAACCATAGTTATTTTACTTATAATACGATACGCTTCAGTCTACAATTCAATTTGAAGCGAGGGCCAGCGCGGACGCCCAAACGAGACTCACTCGAATTCGCGGCGGGGGATGGATTGCTCCGGGCCGACATGGCCGGCGGCGATTTCGGCTTTGAAGTAGTTTTCGCCTTTCACTGGGGAGCCCGCGAGGCGGCGGAGCATGGCGATCTGGCCGATATGAGTCAGAGAATCAGCGACAGGGCCCTGGAAGAGGCCCTCGTCTGCGCCGTTCAGAGACTCGCCGGAAGCCAGAAAATCGTCAAACTCTTTCAGAGTGGTAAAGAAGCGTTCGATTTCGGCGTTCCATGGGAGAGGTGTGGAATCGTGCCACGTCTGTTTGCCCTGAGCGATGGAGAGCGCCCAGTCAAATAAATCGCCCATGTGAGCCAGAATTTGCGCGGGGGTGCGGGTCTTGTCTCCGATGTGGAAGCTGGCGAAGTGATCTGGAGCGCCGCGGAGGGCCTTGCCGCCGCGGTAGGCAACGGTGGCAAGAGTGTGGCGAAGAAGCTGGCGTGCAGGATCGGATGTTGAAGTCATGCCGCGATTCCCTTCCATAAAGAGTGGTGAAGAAGAGTTTAAACGCAGAGACACAGAGTACGCAGAGAAAAATCGAAGGAAAGTAGGAAAAGAAGAGACAAGACAAAGCCCCAGCCCTTAAGAGTCTGTGTCGCAATTAGCACTTGAAATGAGAGGGGGAGTTGGGCATGAAAGGGCATGCCGAACTATCAACCGTACTCGCCCGATCAAGCGGAGTTGTTGCCAGCGCATGTGAAGGACGTATTGGGTGCCGATCATCTTTGTTTCTTGGTACATGAGGTGGTGGAATCGCTAGACCTGAGCAGCTTCGAGGACCAAGAAGAAGACGCGGGCAGCGAGCCTATGATCCGCGACTGATGCTGAAAGTGTGGCTGTACGGTTTTGGGGTCAACGTGCGTACGACGCGCAAGCTAGAGCAGCGTATCCGCGAGGATTTGGGCTTCCGCTAGCTGGCGGGCGGAGCGGCCCCGGACCACAAGACCCTCAGCGAGTTTCATCGCCGGCATCACGCTGCCATCGTGGAGTTGTTCACGCAGGTGCTGCTGTTTTTGCGGCGTGCCGGGTTGGTGCGGCTGGGCACAGTGGCTATCGACTCGACACGCGTCAAGGCGCAGGCCTCGCCGGACCGCTTGCTGCGCCAAGATATTCTAGAGCCAGAGTTGCGGCAGAAGGTGGAACGTTGGCAGCAGGAGCTGGACGATGATCCGGATCGCGAGCCGGGAACACGGGTAGGCTCAGAGCAGATCGCACGAGTGCGCCAGCAACTGCAGCAGTTGCGCGAAAGCGGAGAGAGCAAGCTGTCGAGGACCGACGGAGATGCGCGTTTTCTGCGAGCGCAAGGTGGCCGCTTCGTGTTGGGCTACACCGCCGAGATAGTGGTCAGCGAAGACCATTTCATCGCGGCGCAGCGAGTGACACAAAACAAGAGCGACAATGAATCGTTGGTGCCCATGGTCGACGAAGTAGAGCGACAATGCGCGACGCGACCGCAGCGGGTATTGGCCGACACCGGATTTTTCTGCAATCAAAATCTGCGTGAGATGGAAGCGCGCGGCATCGAGGCGTACCTGCCGGATCCGTGCATGGCGCGGGAGTTGAACACGGGCCAGGCGGCGATGGGAACTGGAAGAATGACGGTGAGCGATCCGAGTTTGCTTCGCTCGCGGCAGAAGTTGCGTACCACCGAGGGCCGCGCCTGGTACAAGAAACGCAAAGCACTGGTCGAACCGGTGTTCGGCATTTTGAAAGAGCAGCGCGGGATGCGACAGTTCCAGCGTCGCGGCCTGCCTGCAGTTGCGTTGGAATGGACGCTAGCGGCCATCGCCTACAACCTAACCCGCTTTCGCACTCTGCGCCGTACCGTTTGATTGCCCGGCCCGGAACCTCAACTCTTCCTCTGCTGCGCCTAGCAATCAAAACCAAACCGAGAAAGCCCCTCCATCTCCCACGCATAGATTACAATCCGAGTCGCGACACAGACTCTTTAGGGGTGACCTAACATAGCTATTGCTTGCTGTAGACGCGGACGTAGTCGACGAGCATTTGCTGGGGGAAAACTGTCGAGTTGTCGGGCGAGCCTGGCCAATCGCCGCCAACGGCTACGTTGAGAATGATGAAGAAGGGATGATCGAAAGACCAAGCGCCGCCGGTGGGCCATTGGGATTGGGTGAAGGTGGCGTAGAGACTCGAGTCCACGTAGAAGCGGACCGTGCCGGGTTCCCACTCGACGGCGTAGAGATGAAAATCGGCGGCGAAATTCTGGCCGGCGGGAAGACTGAACGGCGCAGTGGCGTCGCTCGTCCTGGCAACGGTGCTGGAACTGTGGAGCGAACCATGGACGGTGCCTGGTTCCCTTCCGATATTTTCCATTATGTCGATTTCGCCGCAAGCGGGCCAGTTGACGGAAGTGATGTTGTTGCCGAGCATCCAGAAAGCGGGCCACATCCCCTGTCCGGCAGGAATTTTGATGCGGGCTTCGAAGCGGCCGTAGGCCTGGCTGAAGAGGCCCTGAGTTTTGAGGCGAGCAGAGGTGTAGTCGCGCATGGTGCCGCCACTGCAGGCGTAAGAGGGCTGGTGCATCGCGGTAATGACCAGGTTGCCACCTTGCACCTGAGCATTTTGCGTAAGGTTGGTATAGCACTCGAGTTCATTGTTGCCCCAGCCGTTGCCACCGGTGTCGTAGGTCCATTTGGACGAGTCGGGAGCAGTGCCATCGGCGCCGCTGAACTCATCGCTCCAGACGAGGGTGTAGCCCGATGCAGGAGGAGGCGGCACGGGAGTATAGGCGCTGCCGCAACTCAACAAAAGTATTGAGGTGGCTAGGAAAATCGGGATCGTCGGCGTCATCAATCGGGACTTTGTCATAACCCGAAGCAAAGACTACAGGTTGCGCCACTAAGCAAGATTTAGGGCGCGCTTAAAGGAACCCTTCTCATTGTCGATTTTTTTCTGAAGCTGGAGGATGGCGTAAAGAAGGGCTTCAGGGCGCGGTGGGCAGCCGGGCACGTAAACATCAATAGGGATCACCTGATTGCAGCCCTGGACGATGGCGTAATTGTTAAAGACGCCGCCGGAAGTGGCGCAAGCGCCCATGGAGATGACCCACTTGGGTTCGGGCATTTGGTCATAAAGCTGCCGGATCACGGGAGCCATTTTTTGGGAGAGGCGGCCGGCGACGATCATGAGATCGGCCTGGCGGGGCGAGGGACGGAAAACTTCCGAGCCGAACCGTGCAACGTCAAAGCGCGCGGCAGACATGGACATCATCTCGATGGCGCAGCAGGCGAGGCCGAAACTAAGCGGCCAGATGGAGCTCTTGCGCGCCCAGTTCACCGCTTTGTCGAGCGTGGTAAAGATGATGCCTTCGTCTTCCAGGAGATTCCCGAAGTCGTCCGGCCTGGTCAGCGTAACGTGCTTGCCGAGTGATGTGCTCATGGTATTTCGTCTGAGTTATTTTCGCACAGGGGAGCAACCAAGACAAATGGAGGATATTGCGCGATAGGATAGTTTCCGCTTATCGGACAATCAGGCAAATGCTCGTGCCGCGGCCACTTCGGCTGGCTGAATATCGATTTATTGCTCTACAATACTCTTCAGAGAGAAAGAGGCACTGAAATGAAAAGACTCGCGTTGGCTATTATGTTTGTTGTCTCAACTCTAGGATGGAGGGCCTTGATGGCTCAATCAGACCCTCCCGGAGTGACCGCGGAGTTTCCAGGCTTCGCCAAAGTGGATACATGTTGCGGAAGCCGAGTTTCAACGACAAAAACTGGACATGGACAAATATACTGTTTCGGTCGCTGAACAAAGTGCGTCCGTAACGGTAAGCGTGACATCACTAGATAGTGTTGCGGGGGCGAGAGGAAGCACGGGAACATACCCGGGATACATGGTGGAAATTAGCAAGAAGAATTTGAAGATAGTGGGCTCCAACTACATTCGATAGAGGTATCAGGGTGTCAGTTCGTAGTCGGAGGGCGAGACGGAACGCGTGCGGCGGAGGTAGGAAACGACGGAGCCGGGCCAGAGCGTGGTGATTTCGCCGGTGGATTGGTCCTGATACCAACTCTTGCAGCCGCCGGATTGCCAGACGGTGCCGGCCATACGGCGGTAGATTTCTTCGACAAAGGACTGCTGAATTTCCGGGCGGACTTCCAGGACCCGCTGATTCCTGCGTTTCATCAGCTTCAAGCAGTTCATGGTGTAGCGAACTTGGGCTTCGATCATGAGCACGACCGAATTGTGGCCTAGTCCAGTGTTGGGGCCGAGAAGTATGAAGAGATTAGGGAAACCGCTGACGGTGACGCCGAGATAGGCGCTCATGCGTTTTCCCCAGGCGTCGTGAATTTCCACGCCGTCCTTCCCCACCACGCGGCAGCCGATGAGCGGCTCGGTGGCGCGAAAGCCGGTGCCGTAAATCAGCACGTCCATGGGGCGCTCGACGCCGTCACGCGTGACGATGCTGTGAGGACACACCTCGGAGATTCCTTCCGTGACCAGTTCGACGTTCGAGCGATTGAGTGTTGGATAGTAGTCGTCGGAAACGAGGACACGTTTGCAGCCCAGCTGATAGTTGGGCGTGAGCGCCGCGCGAATTTTGGGATCTTCGATCTTCCGGGCGAGATGGCGGCGCGCAATGGCTTCGACCATCTTTCGGAAAGTCTGATTGCCGAGAAAGCCGAAGACGCGGAACTCCTGACGCCAGAAAAGAAATTGGCGCAAGACCCGACGGGTGATGGGAACGCTACGGAAGCGGCGCCGCCACTTTTCATTGATGGCGAAATCAAGGCGCGGCACAATCCAAGGCGGAGTGCGTTGATAAAGATAAAGCTTGCCGACGCGGGGCGCGACTTGCGGGACGAATTGGATGGAGCTTGCGCCGGTGCCGACAACAGCGACATTCTTGCCGGCAAAATCGACGCTGTGATCCCAAGAAGAGGAATGAAACGCAGGACCTTTGAAACTGTCGAGACCCTTGAGCTCCGGAAAGTGAGGTACGTGCAGCGCGCCCATTCCGGAAACGAGCACGCGGGCACAAACGCGCATTCCATCTCCTGCCGTGGCGTTCCACACTCCTCCCGATTCATCCCAAACAGCTTCTTGAAAGCGAGTATTGAGGCGGAGGTACGGCGCGAGCCCGTAATGCTCTACACATCGCTTGAGGTAGTCGTGGATTTCCTGCTGGCCCGGATACATACGGGTCCATTCCGTGGAAGGTGCGAAGGAGAACGAGTAAAGGTGCGAAGGAATATCGCAGGCGCAGCCGGGGTAACGATTTTCCCACCAGGTGCCGCCGATGTCCGCGCTCTTTTCGATGATGAGAAACGAATTCATGCCGGCTTCAAGAAGCTTGATGCCCATGCAAAGACCGGAAAAACC
>WNFT01013940.1_pt1 | contig 12538 bp, 8 predicted proteins | sample 5400191 | NCBI WGS metagenome assembly WNFT01 (sample SAMN13153359, study PRJNA577476) | soil metagenome | isolation source: 80 cm saprolite under Madrone tree | place: USA:California | collected 2016-06-14
TAGTCGAACTGGCCGCCGACGTCGATCCCCAGCCGTCGGGCGACGCGCTTGGCGAGCTCGCACGCGATCCACCAGTCCGGGCGCGCCTCGCCCGGCGGCGGCAGGGCCTGGCGCACGCGCTGAACGCGCCGCTCAGAGTTGGTGAACGTGCCCTCCTTCTCGGCGAACGCCGCGGCCGGCAGGAAGACGTGGGCGCGCTCGGCCGTCTCGTGCATGAAGAGGTCCTGCACGACGAGGACGTCGAGCTGGTCGATGGCCTTCTCGGCGTGGTGGAGGTCCGGCTCCGAGAGCAGCGGGTTCTCACCGACGACGTACAGGGCGCGCGTGGCGCCGTCGAGGCACCCCTCGATCATCTCGGTCACGACACGCCCCGGGCGCCCGGGCGGCCTCACTCCCCAGCGCGCCTCGAACTTCGCGAGCGTCTCGGGATCGTACTTCTGGTACCCGGGGAGGTTCGTCGGGATGCATCCGGCGTCGCCGCACCCCTGGACGTTGTTCTGGCCGCGCAGCGGGGAGATGCCGCTGCCGGGGAAGCCCATCTGGCCGGCGACGAGCGCCAGGTTCAGCACCGCGTGGGCGTTGTGGATGCCGTTCGTGTGCTGGGTGATGCCCATGCCCCAGATCAGGCAGGAGCCCGCGAACGGTGGGCGCGCGTACCAGCGCGCGGCCCGGGTGATGTCGCTCGCGCGCACATCCGTCACCCGCTCGGCGTGCGCGAGCGTGAAGGGCTCGAGCGAGGCTCGCCACGCCTCGAACCCCTCCGTCCGGTTCCCCACGAAGTCGAGGTTCGCGAGGCCCTCGTCGAGGATCACGCGCGCCATCGCGTTGAAGAGCGCCACGTCCGTGCCGGGCCGCTGCTGAAGCCAGAGGTCCGCCTGGTCACAGAGGTCCACGCGCTTGGGATTGACGACGACGAGTCGCGCGCCGCGGGCGACGGCGCGGCGGAAGCGGATCGCGATGACCGGGTGGTTCGCCGAGGCGTCGGCGCCGACGACCATGAGGCAGCCCGCGTCCTCGTAGTCCTGATAGGAGTTCGACGTGGCGCCCGAGCCCATCGAAACGAGCATGGCCTCGACGGACGGCGAGTGGCAGAGCCGGGTGCAGTGATCCACGTCGTTCGTCTGCATGACGACGCGGCAGAACTTCTGGATCACGTAGCCGTCCTCGTTGGTGGCCTTGGCGCTCGCGAGGGCGCCGAACCTGCCGCGATGGCGCACCAACCCCTCGGCGGCGGCGTCGAGCGCCTCCTCCCAGCTCACCCGGACCCAGCGTCCGTCGCGTCGGACCATCGGGTGGGTGACCCGGTCGCGCGCGTGGACGAAGCCCGTCCCGAACCGGCCCTTCACGCAGAGGGTGCCGAGACTCGACTGGTTCGACGGGACGTCGTCCGTCATGAGCGCGAGCCGGTCGTCTGTTTGGAGATGGGGGCTCCGCCCCTCGCTCGACTCGCCCGCGATGACATTGACCACGAGGCCGCAGCCGACGCCGCAGTAGGGGCAGGTCGTCTCCACGCGGCGGGCGATCCGCGCCGGCGCGTCCTTCGGGGAGAGCGCCCCCGTCGGACACGTCGCCACGCACTGGCCGCACGAGGTGCACACCGAGGCGGCCAGCGCGCCGTCGCCGAAGACGCCGACCTTGGTCGCGTGACCGCGGCCGAGGAGGGCGATCGCGCCGATCTGCTGGACCTCGTCGCACGCGACCGTGCAGCGCCCGCAGAGGATGCACGCCTCGCGGTCGAGCACGAAGAACGACTTGGACGCGTCGACGTCGAAGCGGTGGAGGGGCGCGAAGCCCGGCTCGCGCAGGGCGTGGCGGGCCGCCGCGGCGCCGACCTGGCCAAAGTCCGCGCGCTCGGCCGACGGGGTCAGCATCGCGAGCGTGAGGTCGAGGACGCCGCGGCGCACGCGCACGGCGTCGGGGTGCTCGGTCGAGACGACCATGCCCTCGCGCGCCGGCAGGTGGCACGCGGCGGGGAGCCCGCGCTGGCCCTCGACGCGGACGAGGCACGTCCGGCAGGCGCCGAGCGGCGCCCGATCCGGGTCCTTGCAGAGCTGGGGGAGCGGGATCGTGAGCAGGTTCACGCCGTCGAGGACCGTCGCGCCCTCGGGGAGCTCGACCGCGCGTCCGTCGATCGTGAGCCTCATCGGGGTCTCATGATAGCCCGAACTCGCCCGGGAACTCGGCGAGGGCCGAGAGGACGGCGAGTGGCGCCGCCTGGCCGAGCCCGCACAGCGAGGCGACCTGGATCACCTCGGCGAGCGAGCTCACGCGCTCGCGCTCGACGGGCCCGTCGAGCACCCTCAAGAGCCGCGCGGTCCCCTCCCGGCACGGCGTGCACTTCCCGCACGACTCGCGCATGTTGAAGGCGAGCAGCGTGCGCACCGCGTCGGCGACCGACGCGCCCTCGTCGAGGGCGACGACGCCGCCCGTCCCCGGGCTCACCGGGCCGCGCGGCACGAGCGGCTCGTCGAACTGCCGCGCGGGGACGACGCTCCCGGACGGCCCCCCGAGGACGGCGGCGCGGAGCGGCCGGCCCGTCGAGGAGCCGCCGCCGAGCTCCGCCGTGAGCGTCCTGAGCGTCGTGCCGAGCTCCACCTCGACGAGCCCGGGGCACCGGACGTGACCCGAGAGTCCGAAGAGCTTGGTCCCGCCGCCGCGGCCGAGGCTCGCGAACCAGGCGCCGCCCTCGGCGACGATGGAGGGCACGGCGCAGAGCGTCTCGACATTGTTGATGACGGTCGGCTTGCCCCAGAGCCCGGACTCGACGGGGAAGGGCGGGCGCGTGCGGGGCATCGCGCGATAGCCCTCGATGGACTCGAGGAGCGCGGTCTCCTCGCCGAGGACGAAGCCGCCGGCGCCGCGGCGTAGCTCGACGTCGAGCGAGAGGTCGGAGCCGAGGATGCGCTCGCCGAGGAGTCCCCACTCGCGCGCCTGCCCGACGGCCACGCGGAGCCTCTCGGCCGACAGCTCGGCCTCGCCGTGAACATACAGGATGGCGCGCGAGGCGCCGGAGGCGTACGCGGCGAGCAGCACGGCCTCGAGGAGCCGGTGCGGGTCGCCCTCCATCAGATGGCGGTCCTTGAAGATGCCGGGCTCGCCCTCTTCGCCGTTGACGACGAGGTACTTCGGCGCGCCCGTCGCCGCACGGCACGCCGCCCACTTCACCGCCGTCGGAAAATACGCGCCGCCGCGCCCGGCGAGACCCGCCGCGCGTACCTCCTCGATGACCAGCTCGGGCCGGGCGCCCTCGAGTGCCAGCACCAGCGTCGCGTACGCCCCGTGGCGGATGGCGTCGGCGATGTCCCCGGGGTCGGCGAGGCCGCAGCGCTCGAGGAGCATCCGCCGCTGGCGCGACAGCCACTCGCCGGCGACGTCGGGCGCCGCGGCGGGATTCGCCGCGAGGGCGTTCAGGAGGCGCGGGACCTCGGCCGCGGTGACCGGACCGGTCGTGAGCCGTGGGCGGCCGTCGCGCAAGACCTCGACGACCGGCTGGGCCCAGCACATGCCGTTGCAGCCCGCGGCGACGACGGTGAACGGGAGGCCGCGGCGCGGGACCTCGACGCGCAGCGCCTCGAACGTGTCGCGCGCGCCGACGGCGAGCCCGCACGTTCCCAGGCCGACGGCGAGGCGCGCGCCCGTGCGCCGTCGCTCGGCCGCCCGCAGGAGGGTGGCGAAGCGCGCCGCGGGCGCGCCGGCCGTCGGCCCCGGCGGGGGCGCGACATGCCGCGGCGCGGCCGCCACGTGCGGCGCCGGGTGGGCGGCGAGGAGGGCGTCGAGCGCGTCCGGCGTCACGCGGCCCCGGTACGCGTGATCGATCTCGACGACGGGCGCGACGGCGCAGGCGAACCCGCAGTCGAGCTCCTCGAGCGTCGCCGCGGCGTCGGCGGTGGTCTGGCCCGCGCGGACGCCGAGCCGCCGCTCGCACGCCGCGAGGAGCTCGCGACCGCCCCGCACGCGACAGCTCACGCCCGTGCAGACACGGATCAGGCGTCGGCCGGGCCGGGCGAGCCGGAGCTCCGGGTAGTGCGACGCGACGCCCCACACTTCGCTCTTGGGGACGCGCAGGTGCGCCGCGACCGCCTCGAGCGCGTCGGGGGAGAGGTACCGTTCGGCGCGCTGGACCGCCTGGAGCGCGGGCAGGAGCCACGTCCGCTCGCGGGGAAACGTCGCCAGAAGGGTGTCGAGCGCCATTGCGGCGATCGTACCACGCGCGCGCAGCGGGCTTGAGCGCGGCGCACGCGCCAGGGGACGGCGGGCGCTCAGGGACGGTGAAGCTTCGCGGTCTCTTGGACGACCAGACCAGCGACGGCTCCGACCATACGGGAGATGTCCCGCGCGACCCAGAACATGAAGCCGAAGCCGACGATGACAATACCCGACGTGATGGCGAGCACGATGAGCAGGACGGAGTGGGTCACTTCCGGAAGCATGGTCCGAGTGTCCTCGTCCAGGATCTCGCTGTCAATGGGCCGAGCTCGATACGCCTACGCGCTGGCCACGTGCAGCGCGATCGTGCCGAGGCCGAGGCGACGATACTGCACCTCGCGCAGACCCACGCCCTCCATGAGCCGCGCCAGCTCGGCGGGGGTGACGAAGCGCTCGACCGACTGGGGCAGGTAGGTGTAGGCGGCGCGGTCGCCGGCGACCAGCGCGCCGATCAGCGGCACCAGGCGATTGAAGTAGAGCCCGAACACGACGTCCCAGCCCGGCACTCCCGGCCGCGTGATCTCGAGCGCGGTCACCACCCCGCCCGGCATCGTCACCCGGCGCATCTCGGCCAGGCCGGCCGGCAGGTCGGCGAGGTTCCGCAGCAGGAACGCCGAGGCCACGCAGGCGAACGTCTTGTCGGCGAACGGCAGCGCGAGCGCGTCGGCGGCCAGGAGCGGTACGCGCGTCGCGTGGCGCGCGCCGAGCTTCCGCCGCGCCTCGCCGAGCATGCCCTCCGAGAAGTCGGCGCCGACGACGAGCCGGGTCGGGTCCTGGGCGTGGAGGGCGAGGGCGAGGTCGGCGGTGCCCGTGGCAAGGTCGAGCGCCGGCCCGGCCGGCGCCGCGGCGGCCGCGCGCGCGACGACGGCGCGCCAGGCGTAGTGGCGACCGCCGGTCATGAGCGAGTTCATCAGGTCGTAGCGCCGCGCGATGCGCGTGAACATCGCGCGCACCAAGTCTGATTGCGTCATGCGCGACCGGCGGGCTGCCGTCATCGCCAGAGGCCGCCGACGACGGAGGCGAGGACGATCAGCGCGATGTAGCCGTTGACGTTGAAGAAGGCGACGTCGAGACGCGAGAGGTCCCGCGCGCTCACCAGCGAGTGCTCGTAGGCCAGGAGCACCACGACCGCGGCCCAGCCGCCCCAGTAGAGGAGCCCGAGCCCGGTCGACCATCCGAGGATTGCGAGCGCCACGGCGGTGAGCGCGTGGTTCAGGCGCGCCACGGTGAGCGCGGCGGCGACGCCGAAGCGAGCGGGGACGGAGTGGAGCCCTTGCGCGCGGTCCACCGCGACGTCCTGGCAGGCATAGATCAGATCGAAGCCCGCGATCCACACCGTCAGCGCGAACCAGAGGATGAAGGCCGGTGCGTCGAACGCCGCGCGCACGATCCAGTGGGACGTCCACGTGAAGCGCTTGGTGTACGAGTAGCCGACCAGGAAGACGAGCGCGAGCGGCGCCAGGGCGAGGCACAGCGGGTTCAGCATCGCCGCCGCGACGAGCATGAGCGCGGCGCCCGCCGCCGCGAGAAGCCTGAGCTCGCCGACGCGGAGCGTGCCCGTGGGCAGGTGCCGCTCTGCGGTGCGCGGATTGCGCGCGTCGATTACGCGGTCGACGACGCGGTTGGTCGCCATCGCACAGGTGCGCGCCCCGACCATCGCCGCCGTCGCCCAGCCGACCGTCCACCCGCCGGGCCAGCCGCCCGCGGCGAGGACCATCGCGATGTAGGCGAAGGGGAGGGCGAAGACCGTGTGTTCGAACTTGATCGCGTCGAGCACGCGCCCCACCCGGTTCAGAGGCCGTAGTCCTTCCAGCGCCGGGTGACGAGCTCGCGGATCTCGTCCGACATGACGATCTCCTCGGGCCAGGCCTGCGCGACGTCGTCGAGCGCGCCCTTCTCGGTCGCGTCGATCCCGAGCTTGCCGCCGAACCGGTGGCGGAGCGCGGCGTGGTCGAGGTCGTCCATCGGCCCCTCGAGGAGCAGGAGGTCGCGCTTCGGATCGATGTTGCCGGTGGCGCGCCACGCGACCTCCGAGAGATCGTGGACGTTCACGTGCTCGCTGACGACGACGATGGTCTTCGCCAGCATCATGAGCCCCATACCCCAGAGCGCCGTCATGACCTTGCGCGCGTGGCCCGGGTAGCGCTTCTTGATCGAGACGATCACGAGGTTGTGGAAGACGCCCTCGGCCGGCATGTTGATATCGACGACCTCGGGCAGCAGCAGCCGGACGATGGGCACGAACAGGCGCTCGGTGGCCTTGCCGAGCCAATAGTCTTCTTCCGGCGGGCGGCCGACGATCGTCGTCGGATAGATCGGTCGCGCGCGGCGCGTGATCGCCGTCAGGTGGAAGACGGGGTACTCGCGGGCGAGCGAGTAGTAGCCCGTGTGGTCGCCGAAGGGGCCCTCGAGGCGGCGCTCGCGGGGGTCCACGTAGCCCTCGAGCACGATCTCGGCTTGCGCCGGCGCCTCGAGGTCGATCGTCCGGCACGCCACCATCTCGACGCCCCTCCCGCGGAGCCAGCCCGCGAAGACGACCTCGTCCACGCTCGGCGGCAGCGGCGCGGAGGCCGCGTAGATCAGCGCGGGATCGCCGCCGAGGGCGATCGCGACGGGCATCACTTTAGCGGGGTCCCCGGGGCCGGCGCCGACCGTGGGTGGCGTGCTGGAGGTGCGGTGTGGCTCCGTCGTAGCGGGGTCCCCGGGGCCGGCGCCGACCGTGGGTGGCGTGCTGGAGGTGCGGTGTGGCTCCGTCCCTCTAAATTCATTTGTGAGGCGCTCGTGCTCGGCGCCGCCCTTGTGGGTCTGCCAGTGCATGCCGAGGGTCCGATCGTCGAAGACCTGGAGCCGGTACATCCCGACGTTGCGCGTGCCGGTGCGCGGGTCCCGGGTGAACACGCACGGCAGCGTGATGTAGCGGCCGCCGTCCTTGGGCCAGCAGCGCAGCACCGGCAGGCTCGCGAGCGACGGGCGCTCGGTCTCGACCACCTCCTGGCACGGCGCGTCGGTCACCCGCCGGGGCCCCGCCTTCACGAGGTCGAAGAGCGTGCCGAGCTTCCGGAGCCGCTCGGCGAACGTGCCGGGCAGCTTCACGTCGAGGAGCTTGGCGACGCGCTCGCCGAGCTCGTCCAGGGTCCCGACGCCGAGCGCCAGCGCCAGCCGGTCGGCCGCGCCGAAGGCGTTGACGAGCACCGGCATGTCGGAGCCCTCGACGCGCTCGAAGAGGAGCGCCACGTTCCGCTCGCTCGGCCCCTTCGAGACGCGATCGGTGATCTCCGTGATCTCGAGGTCGCGCGAGACGGGGACGGACACCCGGCGGAGGCGCCCGGCCTGCTCGAGGCGGGCGACGAGCTCCCGGAGGTCGCGGAGCGCGCTCACTCGCGGTAGAACACGGCGACGAGCCAGCCCGCCACGATCGGGAAGGCGAGGCTCGGGATGACGCGTACGACGACGAAGTGCCAACCCATCAGCGGCGCCTCCCAGGCGATGATCCGCTGGACGCCGAAGAGGGACCACGACGTCATATAGGCCACGAGCGACGGGAGGGCGGCGCCCGAGTTGGCGAGCGCGACCATGAACGGCACGCTGACCATCGGGCCGCCGGGCGTGAGCACGCCCGCGAGCGTCGCGATGAGGATCGCGCGCAGCCCGCCCTCGCGGCCGAAGTGGCGCGAGACCACCTGTTCGGGGATGAGCACCTGCATGAGGCCGGCGAGCATCAGCGCGGGCACGAGGCGCGGCAAGATGAACTTGAGCATCGAGAAGCCGTTCTTGGCCCCGAGGAGCGGCAGCCCCGGGTCCTTCACGTACGCGACCCCCGCGAGCGCCAGCGCCAGCACGACGAGGACGATCGTGGAGAGGTCGACGAGTGGGCGCATCGCGGCTCCTTTCGCGCGTTCGGCCGCCACTCATTATGGCACACGGGCGTTATATACTCGCGACGATGGGGCCGCGCCCCCGCAAATCCCGCGTGGACGAGTTCAGCCTGAGCGTCATCGAGGGCGTCGAGGACGCCCTGCTCGTCACCGACGCGCGGCTCGGCGTCATCGCGTGGAACGGGGCGATGGAGCGCCTCACGGGCGTCGCGCGCGCCGACGCCCTCGGCCGGAGCGCCGAGGCGGTCCTGCCGTTCTTCCGCGAGACGGCACTCACGACCCACCTGCGGCGCGCGCTCGCTGGCCACGTCGTTTCCACCGACGAATTTTCGTACGCGCTCCCGAGCCTCGGCCGCAAGGGCTGGATGCGGGCGCGCTGCGTTCCCTGGCGGGACGCGGCCGGGGCCGTCGTCGGCGTCGTCGGCTTCCTGGTGGACGTCACCGACCGACGGCGCAGCGCGCTGTTCGTCCGGGCGATCGAGGCGATCGGCCAGTCGCTCACGTCCTCGCTCGACCTCGACCAGGTGCTCGACACGATCGTCGGGAAGGCGCTCGAGGTCATGGGCGCCGAGGCCGCGCTGGTGGTCTCCTGGGACGGCATGGCGCCCGAGTTCCGCGTGATGCGCGCGACGGGCCGGCTTTCCCGCGAGTACGCGAAGCGCGGCGTGATTCCCGTCGGGAGCGGCCCGATGAGCCGCGCGATCCTCGAGGCGCGTCCCGTGACGACACGCAACATCCTCACCGACTCGGACGTGCGGATCTCGCCCGAACGCCGGGCCCAGGTCGAGCGCGAGGGCTACAAGGCCGCGGCCGCCGCGCCGCTCGCCTCCAAGGGCCGCGTCCACGGCGCGCTCGCCGTCCACTACTGGACCGAGCGGATCTTCGACGACGACGAGGTCGCCGCGCTCAAGCTTCTCGCCGAGTCGGCGTCGCTCGCCATCGACAACGCGCGCCTCTACGCCGAGGCCCTCCAGCGCGCCGCGCACCTGCGGGACCTCGTGGACGTGAGCCAGGCGATCACCGCGCTCGAGACGACCGACGCCATGCAGCGCATCGCCGACGCCGCCGCGGGCCTGGCGCCCGGCGCGCTCGCGGCGGTGCACGTCCTCGACGCCGACCGGCGGGTGCTGCGCTACGCCGCGAACTCCGGTCCCGGCTGGGAGGGGCTGCCGGAGGAGTTCCCGGCGACCGCGGGGCTGCCGGGCCTCGTGGTCGAGACGCGGCGGCCCGTGCTCGTCATCGACCCGGTGAGCGACCAGCACACCCTCGCGCCCGAGTGGTGGCGCCAACGGCCGGACGCCACGTACTACGGCGTGCCGGTCGCGACCGGCGAGGCGTTCGCCGGCGTGCTCGGCTACGTCTCGCCCCACGGCCCGCCGTCGCTCGAGGTGCAGGAGGTGCTGCGCCTCCTCGCCGCGCAGGCGGCCGTCGCGGTCAACAACGCCGCGCTCTATGAGGCCGAGCGCCGCCAGGCGGCCCGCATCCGCGCCCTCGCGGCGGTCAACCGCCGCATCTCGAGCGCCCTCGAGCTCGACGACCTCCTGCGCCAGATCTCGGTGCTCGCCGCGGAGCTGACGGGCACGCGCTTCGCGTCGTTCTGGATCGCCGACGAGGAGCGGCGCACGCTCACGCTCACGAGCGCCTCGGCGTCCGAGATGCTGGAGGACTTCGCGCCGCGGGTGCTGACCTACGACGTCGGGGGCGTCGGCTGGGTCGCGCGCCACCGCGTGCCCCTCGTCGTGGGCGACACGTCGGCCGACGACCGGGTCGCCAACCCGACGTGGGCGTCGCGCTGGGGGCTGCATGCCTCCGCGGCGTACCCGGTGCTCGCGGGCTCGGAGCTGCTCGCGGTCATGGCGCTGGGCCACTCGGAGCCGCTCAGCTTCGGCGCGGAGACGCGCGACATCATCGATATGTTCCTCGCGCAGGCGGCCGTGGCCATCCAGAACGCGCGTCTCTACCGCGAGGCGCAGCGGCGGCGCGACGTCGCCGAGGTGCTGGCGCGGCTCGCGCGCGAGCTGACGGCGAGCCTCGAGGTGGAGCGGATCGCGGCACTGCTCGCCCGCGGGATCCTCGAGCTGGTGAGGGTGCAGCGCGCGGCCGTCCTGCGGTACGAGCCCGACGACAGCACCCTGCGCGTGATCGCCGTCGCCGGCGTGGCCGCGGAGGCCGCCACGGACTTCGTCCTCCGTGCGGGCGAGGGCGTCGCCGGACGCGCGATCGCCGAGCGGAAGATCGTCATGACCCCCGACATCCTGGCCGATCCGGCCATCGAGCTCTCGGCGGAGCTCCGCGAGCGCACCGCCGCCCACGGCTTCCGCGGCGCCGCCGGGATTCCCCTGCTCACCCACGAGCGCCTGATCGGCGCTCTGACGCTCTGGCTCGAGCCCGGCCGCCTCCTCTCGCCCGACGAGCTCCAGGCGCTCGAGGCCCTCGCCGACCAGGCCGCGCTCGCCTTCGAGAACGCGCGCCTGTACGCGAGCGCCCGCGACAGCTTCGCGCGCCTCCGGGACACCCAGATGCAGCTCGTGCACGCCGCGAAGATGTCGGCGCTCGGCCAGCTCGTCGCAGGCGTCGCCCACGAGCTGAACAACCCGCTGAGCGTCATCGTCGGCTACGGCCAGCTGCTGCTCGCGCGCGAGCTCCCGGCCGCGATGAAACGGCCGATCGAGATGGTCGTGTCCCAGGCGGACCGGATGGCGAAGATCGTCCGGAACCTTCTCTTCTTCTCGCGCCAGCGCCCGCCCGAGCGCGCGGCCCTCGACCTCAACGAGGTGATCGAGCGAACCCTGTCGCTCCGGCTGAACCAGCTCACACTCTCGGGCATCAGCGTCGAGCGCGACCTCGCCTCGGGACTCCCGGCGATCGTGGGCGACCCGAACCAGCTCGAGCAGGTGTTCTTGAACCTCCTGCTCAACTCCGAGCAGGCCATCCACGACGGCAAGCGCGGCGCCCGCATCGTGGTGAGAACGAGCACCAGCGAAGGTGGCCGCGCGGTCAAGGCGCAGGTCATCGACGACGGGCCCGGCATCCCCGGGGAGGTGCTGGCGCACGTGTTCGAGCCGTTCTTCACGACCAAGGAGGTTGGCACCGGGGCCGGGCTCGGTCTGTCCGTCTCGTACGGCATCGTGCAGGAGCACGGCGGGCGGCTCGTGGTCGAGAGCCGGCCGGGCGCGACGGTCTTCACCCTCGAGCTGCCGGTCGCCCCCCCGGCCGAGCTGCCGGCCGCGGAGCTCGCCGTCGAGCCCCCGGCGATCCAGGGCGCGGGGCGGCTCGCGCTCGTCGTCGAGGACGAGCCGAGCGTGCGCGAGCTCATCGTGACTCTGCTCGGGCAGACCGGCTGGCGCGTCGAGGTCGCGTCGGGCGGGCGCGCGGGCCTCGAGAGCGTGCGGCGTCGCCGCTACGACCTCGTCGTCTCCGACGTCCGCATGCCCGAGGGCGGCGGCGAGGAGTTCTACCGGAGCGCGGTCGCGCTCGACGGGACGCTTCGCGGGCGCTTCGTCTTCATCACGGCCGACACGGCGAACCGCGAGGCGTTCTTCTTCCTCAAGGAAGCGCAGGTGCCCGTGATCGACAAGCCGTTCCAGCCGGCCCTCTTCCTCGACGCCGTGCGGCGCGTGACGATCTCATTGACACCGTCCACCTCGCGCGGTTAGAAGGAGGGGTGACCAAGGCGGACCTCGTGGTGATCGTGGCGAAGAGCTCGGGGGGCTCGAAGATCGCCGCGGAGCGCGCCATCGAGGCCATGGTGTGCGGGATCGTCGAGTCGCTCCGGCGCGGCCGTCGTGTCACGCTTTCGGGATTCGGCACATTTGTGGTCACCAAGCGCGCCGCCCGCAACGGGCGTGACCCGCGCACGGGCAGGGAGATCAAGATCCCGCCGGCGCGCGTGCCCCGCTTTCGCCCGAGCCGCACGCTGAAGACCGCTATCCGCTGAGGCGACTGTGCTCGTCGTGCCGGCAGACGCGCCGCCTGTGCTGGCGGGTCCGGTGTGGTAAGGTTGTAGCGCGTCGTGGGCTGGTGGGGGATCGTCTAGTGGTAGGACGCGTGGCTCTGGACCACGTAGCGGGGGTTCGAATCCTCCTCCCCCAGCCATCCACTCGCTCGGTGCTGGCGCATTGTTCGCGCGGCCCCATCGTCTAGAGGCCCAGGACACGGCCCTCTCAAGGCTGAAACACGGGTTCGAATCCCGTTGGGGCCACCACGCACAACTTCTCCGAAGCTTCTGCAACTTCTGGGAGTTCACGCGCGGTTCTGGCTTCTGCCCTGGGCTCCGTGGAATGGACAGAAACGAACCGAAAAGCCCACAAACGGACACGCGCGTGGCACCGGAAATGGCGCCGAGACCTTACCGCCTAAGTGGTCACGTAGGACATTGTTCGAGTAGATAGACTTCTTTGACCGAGATAGGCCTCGGACGCGCGGATCGGCGGCGACCGCATCCGGCCGCGCTTCGG
>WNFT01004231.1_pt1 | contig 12537 bp, 7 predicted proteins | sample 5400191 | NCBI WGS metagenome assembly WNFT01 (sample SAMN13153359, study PRJNA577476) | soil metagenome | isolation source: 80 cm saprolite under Madrone tree | place: USA:California | collected 2016-06-14
GGAAAAGAAGCAGGAGCATCGCGAAGGTCAGACCACGTTTTCCGAATACCTGGAGTCGCTCCTGGTGACGGTCATCCTGGCGCTCTTCGGAACCAGCTTCATTGTGCAAGCCTTCAAGATTCCGTCTGCCTCGATGGAAGGCACGCTGCTGATCGGGGATCACCTCCTGGTCAACAAATTTGTTTTCGGCGGAACGGGTGCCTGGTATGAAAAGCTGCTCCCTTACCGGCAATTGCAGCGCGGCGATATTATCGTTTTCAAGTATCCCTTCGCGGACCATCAGCATTTCGTGAAGCGGGTCATTGGCGTGCCGGGCGACCGCCTGAAAGTCGTCGACGGGGAGGTCCATGTCAACGGAAAGCGCTTGAATGAACCCTATGCCGTGCACGACCCATTGGCATCCGTGGATCCGTTCAACTTTTCCTTTCCGCCGGTCCGAAGCCAGGTGATCTCGCCGAATGTCATCCCTGAATGGCGGCCGGAAATCCGGAAATACGTGCAGGGCGACGAGATCGTTGTTCCGCCCGGAAAATACTTCGCCATGGGCGACAATCGCGACCATAGCCAGGACAGCCGCTACTGGGGATTCGTGGACCGCGACGCCATCATGGGGCGCCCCTTTTTGGTTTACTGGTCGGTGGATGCGACCAGCGGCGATTACAGCGGAGAAACTACCTTCTGGTCGCGCTTGACGGGCATTTTTCAGACCCTGGCTCATCTGCCGTCTCGGACGCGATGGAGCCGCATGCTCCGCACCGGGCACTAGTGGTCCGGTCCCGCGGACTGGAACCAGCGGGCTCGCCCCTACCTTTTTCCGTGCGAGTCTGCGAAACTTCCGAGCGAAATGAAAACGCTGCGAAAGTGGTGGAAACCGGCGCTGGCGATCGTACTGTCAGTGATCGCGCTGCAAGCCGGCGTTTCGCTGCTCGTTCGCACGAGCCGCGTGCACGGCTATCTGGTGGCGCAACTAGCGCGTGCGTTTGGCCGTCCCGTGGAGGTGGGAACTTTCGATGTGCGAATTCTGCCGAGCCCGCAACTCGATGCCAACAATGTGACCGTCGGCGAAGATCCCGGTTTTGGCTACGAATACTTTTTGCGTGCCGAACGCCTGAGCGCCGGTCTTCGCTGGTGGGGATTTTTGCGCGGACACTTTGAATTTGGCACCATGTCGCTCAGCAAGCCGAGCCTGATCCTGGTGCGCAATGCGGAGGGGCGCTGGAACCTGGAGAGATGGCTGCCTCCGGCAAAAACAATTCCCGGCTCAACCGCGCGCGTCTACGGGCCGCCTTCCCCCGTGGCCCCGGTGAACCGCCTGCAGAGAATTGAATTTGACGATGGCCGCGTGAATTTCAAACTAAAAGAGGACAAGCAGCCGTTTGCCTTCACGAATGTATCGGGAAGCGTGGAGCAGGTGTCTCCCGGACGCTGGCGCTTGCAACTGGAGGCCGAGCCCTGGCGAAGCGGCGTCTCCTTGCAATCGGCTGGCACGATCCGCGTGCGCGGCGACCTGGCGGGCACGTCAACGCGGCTGCAGCCCGCTGAGATTGAATTGCATTGGAGCGACGCGTCGCTCGCGGACCTCTTCCGGCTTTTCCGCGGCCAGGATTACGGCGCGCGCGGCTTGTTCGCGCTGGACGCCACGGCGAAAAGCGGCATCGCCAAAGAGGATCAGTCTGGGGATTGGACATTCTCGGTGCAGGGACGCGCGGCGCAGATCCATCGGTGGGATTTGACGGAACGTTCCGACAATCCGCGCGTAAACGCCAACGTGAAGGGCCGTTGGAATGCCGGAACCGGCAATGTGGTCGCCGAGCAGATTGTCTTGGAAGGGCCGAAATCGAATCTGCGCGGGAGATTCGATCGAATCGGCGGAAACGCGAGTTCGACGGAACTACGGCTTGATTCGATGGGAGTTCAAGCCGCCGACCTGCTCGCGTGGTATCGCGCTTTTCATCCGGACATAGCCGAGAGCGTGACCGCGGATCAGTATTTTACCGGCGGAATGATTCTGCGCGGCTGGCCGCTGGCCGTGGAGTCGGCCGCCATCGCGAGCAGCGGAGGTGTCGTCAGGGTTCCGGGTTTCACTGAGCCCATTCGAATTGGTCCGGTAAACGGCGGGCGCGAGCGTTCTTCGTTGGTGTTCGGTCCGGTGCGAGTTGCGCTCGGCGGCGACATCCGTGATGTGGTGGCGCCGAAGCGGCGTCGTGTCGCACTGGCAATGAATAACGCCGCCGATTTGACGCTCGTGCAGGATCTAAACACCCAGGCCGGTAACATCAGCATCGAGGGGAATTTCCTCAAAGTCCAAGATTTTCTGAAATTGTCTGCGGCTTTTGGACATCAGTTGAATCACGGCTGGGAATTGAACGGACAGGCGACGGCGCTGACGAAATGGGAATGGAAAGAACCGTTCCGCGGAAACTGGAATGGAAGCATTGGTTTCAACAAGGCAAACCTGACCGTTGCGGGCTTGAACCAGCCTCTGAAAATAACCGAGAGCGCTTTGGAGTTCGCCGGTGGGCGCCGCATCGCGCGCGTGATACGGGTAGAAGCGCTCGGGGGAATGTGGACTGGAAATATTGAAGAAGCGCCGGCAACGGACGGTGAAAATGCACCGAGGTGGATTTTTCATTTGTCCGGAGACCAGTTGGATGCGGCGGAATTGGATCGCTGGGTCGGGCCCAGAGCGCGGCCGGGCTGGCTGCAGCGGCTGCTGCCGTCCTTGCTGGGCGATTCGGTGCCAAGTCCTCCCGCGAGCGAACTTGTACGGCGTGTCAATGCCGAGGGCGAGCTGGACGTAGGGCAATTGACCATCGAAAAACTGAAATTGGAGCAGGTCCACGCAAAGGGTTCGCTGCGTGACCTGCATTTGGAAGTCAACCATGCGGATGCGGAATGGGCTGGAGGAAAAGTCCGCGCAAAGATTGACGCAAGGTTTTTGCCGCGGCCGGCCTACGACATCTCGGCGGAGCTCGAACGCGTCAATCTGCCGCAGCTACCCGGAACGGGACAAATCGCCGAGCGTCTGGCCGGCACCGCAGCGGGAACCTTGCATCTGAAGACCGAAGGCGTCGGCCGTGAGGAATTGCTGAGCAAGCTGGAAGGGCGCGGCAAGTTTCATCTTATAAAGGCTGAACTCCGAGGGTGGGACGTCAACGCCAGCGTCGCGGACGGCGCGGCGCACACCGGAGTTTCGCGCTGGGCCACTGGAACCGGCTCGTTCCGCGTGAAGGGCCAAAGCATTTTTCTGGACGACTTGAAGCTGGACGGCGGGAAGGAACTCACGCTGGTCAACGGAACTCTCAGCTTTGGGCGGAACGCGGAGCTGGCCATCGAGACGGCCAGCGCGCGGAACGGCAAGGACCGCAAGCCGGCTGAATTTGGAAATGGCCACGTCCTGAAAATTTCCGGGCCATTGGATGGGCCAAAAGTTTCCGTTGAAAAGGCGGGCGTGCGGCAGCCCGCGGACTGAATTCTGGACTTTCAAGGCAATCGTTCCATGGATTCGTGGAGGAGACGATCGATGAAGCGTCATGCTCTGCTGTGTGCGGTAGGATTGCTGATTTTCATTTCGCGGGCGAATGCGCAAAAACCATTTACGCTCGAGCAAGTGATGAGCGCGCCGTTCCCCGCCAATTTGACGGCGGCGAAAACGGGAAACCGCGTGGCATGGACGCTCGACGAACAAGGAAAACGAAACGTCTGGGTTGCGGAAGGTCCGGATTTCAAGGCGCGCAAACTGACCCCTTACACCGAGGACGATGGCGGCGAACTTTCCTCCGTAAGTTTTTCGCCGGATGCCAACACGATCGTTTACGTGCGCGGCGAGCAAAAAAATCCCGCTGGGCAATACGGAAATCCCACCAGCGATCCCGCCGGCGCGCAGATGGCTTTGTGGGCCGTGGATTGGAAAGGCGGAACGCCGAGAAAAATCGATGAGGGCGGACTCCAGGCGCAGGTTTCCGCGAAAGGCTGGGTAGCGTACGACAAGGACGGCCAAATCTGGACCGCACCGCTCGATGGCAGTGAGAAGCCCAAACAAATTGTTACGCGAGGCAACTGTTCGGATCCGCAGTGGTCACCCGATGGAGGAAAACTGGCGTTTGTCGCCGGACGCGGCGATCACGCCTTCATCGCCGTTTACGATGTCTCATCCAAGACCATCCGTTACGTCGCGCCGTCCGTGGATCGCGATGGTGATCCGGTTTGGTCGCTCGACGGAAAGCGCATTGCCTTCGTGCACCGGCCGGCCGAGCCGCGAGACGCGCCACAGGGATATTTCATCGCGCCGGACAAAGCGCATCCGTGGGCCATCTGGAGTGCCGACGCGGCGACAGGCGCAGCAAAAGAAATCTGGCATAGCAGTGCCGCGCCGCAAGGATCCTACCCCTACATGGCGGGCGATACCGGAGGCGGCGTCATCAATTGGGCCGCCGGCAATCAACTGGTGATCGCTTCGGAAGAAGACGGCTGGCAGCATCTGTACGCGCTTTCCGCGGACGGTGGAAAACCCAAGCTGCTAACACCAGGAGATTGCGAAGTCGAGCAATGGTCGTTCACGCCGGACAAGGAAACCGTTCTCTTCAATTCGAATTGCAACGACATCGATCGCCGGCATCTGTGGAGTGTCAAGCTTACCGGGGATCGTCCCGAACAATGGACGCGCGGCGATGGAATTGAATGGGGCCCGGTAATGCTCAGTGACGGGCAGACGTTCGCCTGTCTGGCCTCCGGTGCGACCTTTCCTGCAAGAGCGGTCATCAGCGACTTTGGCGCTAAGTCAAAGCCTCCCTTGGCGCCGGAGACTTGGCCCCAAGACTTTCCGTCAGGCCTATTGGTTGTGCCGCAGCAGGCCATCTTCAAATCAGCGGACGGTCTCGAACTCCACGCACAGCTTTTTGTTCCAGCGGGTTTGAAGTCTGGCGAGAAACGCCCCGCGCTGATTTTTCTCCATGGCGGTTCGATGCGCCAGATGCTCCTCGGCTGGCATTACATGTACTACTACTCGAATTCCTACGCCATGAATCAATATCTCGCCAGCCGCGGTTATGTGGTCCTCGCGCTGAATTACCGCAGCGGAATCGGCTACGGCCGCGCGTTTCGCGAAGCCCCGGGCCGCGCGGGCCGCGGCGCAAAGGAGTACGAGGACGTCGTGGCGGCTGGAAAATATCTGCAGACCCGCAGCGACGTGGACGGCAAGCGCATCGGACTCTGGGGCGGAAGCTACGGCGGCTACTTGACTGCGCTCGGACTGGGGCGTAATTCCGATCTGTTCGCGGCAGGAGTGGACATCCATGGCGTCCACGACTGGCCAACCGACAATTGGGATGGCAAAAATATTTCACCGGAGTTGAACAAGCTCGCCCACGATTCTTCTCCCGTGACCGCCGTGAACACCTGGAGGTCGCCCGTGCTCTTCATCCACGGCGACGACGACCGCAACGTGTATTTCACGCAGACCGTGGATTTGGTCGCGCGCCTCCGCGAACGCGGCGTGGAAATCGAACAGCTCGTTTTCCCCGACGACGTGCATGATTTTCTGCTGCACCGGCATTGGCTGGAGGCCTACCGCGCCGCCAGCGATTTTTTTGACCGCCATTTCAAGAATTCTGAAAAATGACGACTCGTCAATCTGCGGCTGGGACCATCGTGAACTTCTTCCGTCCTCGTTCGAATCGGGCATCAACATGAAGCGATCGGCGAAGTTTTGCGTCGCGACTTCTCTTCTCGTGGCTTGCACCGTATGTGCCGGTGACACCCGCGTCAAACTGATTCCGGACCTGCATGCCGGGCAGACCATCACCTATCTGATCCGCTACCGCAGCGACAAAAAAGTGAAGACCGAAAGCAACGTCGTCGCGCCGATGGCACCCAACGCCGCTCAACTGGATGCGCATGGATTGCTCCAGGTCGACGTCCTGGACGTGAAGCAAGAAGGCGGCAAGACCGCGATTCATGCGCGAAGTCAATTTCGAACTCTGGATTCCGGCGTGTGGGTGAAAAAGCCCGGCGACAAAGAACCCCACTGGCAAGTTCAGAAAGTGGACCCCGAGGGCAAGCAAATCGAATTCACCATTTTGCCCGACGGCTCCGTCGAGAGAATCACCGGCTTGGATTCGCTCTTTCCGGAGCAGCAGCAGGCCTGGCAGCAGTGGATGGCCCGCTTTGCGACGGCCTGGACGCTTCCGCAAAATGGAGTGAAGCTGGGCGAGAAATGGAAATCGGAGCAGCCGGAAAATGGCGGCGCCCCAATCGCCGGCCTCTATTGGGCGCGCGAATCAACCTACGTTAGGGATGAAAACTGCCATGCGCAGCAACTGTCCATCACGGGAGAGCTCTCACCGTCGAGCGGGCCCCCAGAGACTTGCGCGGTTTTGCTGACCACGGCCACGCTAAAACAGAATTCCTCGCCGAAAGATGCGACGCCCGAAGGTTTCAAGCTCCACGAGCTGAAAACCAGGGGTGCGGCGAAAGGCGCAAACGAAATCATCACCTACATCTCATTGAAGACGCGATTGGTCGTCCGCGCCACCGAAGAGGCCCATCAATCCATGGACGTCACCGTCGCGAAAGCCGATGAATCCAACCGCGTGCACTACAACGTGGACGCCAAGAGCCATTCCGAAGTGCTTCTGGTGACCGAAACGCCGCTGAGCCACCCCTGATTCCTCGGCTTGAACATCATTCCCTGTGGCGGATCAGTTTCCGACTACGCGACTAACCGGGCATTGTCTCGTCCACGGGAAAATCAAAACGGGTTTGATGACCTGGCCAAACACTTGCCAGTGGCAAGTTTAGAACGCAAGTCTTGGAACGAGGGCGAAGGATCGTCGCAATATCCGCTCCACAGCGGTTCCATACTTTTCGTGGACGTGACCTTGAAAAAGGCGATGATATATGAGTGCCCTCTTCCCCCTCGCTCGTAGTGAATAAAGCATCGGTCACCCGACACTCCTGCGAAAATCAAACGTCTCCGCGGCAGGCTCGGATCAACAATGAAATCCGTCGCTTCAAATTTCTCGCCCGGATTTGCCATTACCAACCGTGAGCCACCTTGTTCAATGAAAGCTTCCAGGACTGGGACGGGCAGGACTCTCACGTCTTTGACAATCGTGAAATCTCTGTTTAGAAACTCTTCTCTCGCCGCTTGTGTGAAGCCATCTGGCATGAACTGTATGGGCCGGACCTGGCCAAGCGGTGCTGTATAGCCTTTCGTGGAACGAATAATCTCGATTCCCACAACGGCAAGCAGAACAACGGAGATAGAGGCGATAACCGCTATGCGTTTCCGGGTCATTGGCATCTCAAATAGTATCGCACCCAAGATGCAGTCCCATATAGCCGGCGCTCCGTGGTAGCGCATGATAAACGCCTAATCGGAAAATGCCTCACTACCTCATTCCCCAGCAAAAGGGCAAAGCTTGCGTGCCGGAGTATAATCAAGGTTTCGGCAGAGGCCGCCGGACCGCCAGGAGACCGCTCCCATGAAATTCAAGCTGCACAGCAACTATCAGCCGCGCGGGGACCAGCCCGCAGCAATCGAGCAACTCTATAGCGGCTTGGAAGCAGGCGAAAAGCACCAAGTGTTGTTGGGGGCGACCGGCTCCGGCAAAACCTTCACGATGGCAAAGCTCATCGAACAGGCCAATCGTCCAGCGCTGGTTTTGGCGCACAACAAGACGCTGGCCGCGCAGCTCTATCACGAGTTCAAAGGATTTTTTCCAGAAAACGCCGTCGAATATTTCGTCAGCTACTACGATTTTTACCAGCCGGAAGCCTACGTTCCTTCCGCCGACATTTACATCGACAAGGAAGCCACCATCAACGACGAGCTGGACAAGCTGCGTATGAGCGCCACGCGCTCCCTGTTCGAACGGCGCGACGTGATCATCGTGGCCTCCGTCTCCTGCATTTACGGCATCGGTTCGCCAGAAGCGTATTACGGAATGCTGGTCACTCTGGAGAAGGGGCAGCAAACCTCGCGCGAGGCGCTGCTCCGGCGGCTGGTGGACATTCAATACGAGCGATCGGAGGACTTGCGGCGCGGCACATTTCGCGTGCGCGGCGACATGATCGAGATTTATCCGCCGTATCAGGACGAAGGGTTCCGTCTGGAGATGTGGGGCGAGCAGATCGATTCCATCCGGCAGATCGACCCGCTGACCGGCGAAGTGAAATCGGGGCAGGAAGACCTGCCCCAGGTCACGATTTTTCCAAAGAGCCACTACGTGATGCCGCAGGAACAACGCGAGCGCGCGATTGTCACGATTCAGGAAGAACTTTGGTGGTGGAAGAAGGAGCTGGAGAAGCAGGGAAAATTCGTCGAGGCCCAGCGGGTGGTGCAGCGCACCATGTTTGATATCGAAATGATGCGTACCATCGGATACTGCCACGGCGTCGAAAATTATTCGCGGCACTTGAGCGGGCGCTTGCCCGGAGAAGCGCCGCCGACGCTGCTGGACTACGTGCCGCAGGATTTCCTGATGTTCATCGACGAATCGCACCAGACCGTGGGCCAGGTGCGCGGTATGTTCAATGGCGACCGCGCGCGCAAGCAGACGCTGGTGGACTATGGCTTTCGAATGCCCTCGGCGCTGGACAACCGGCCGCTCACGTTCGAAGAGTTCGAACACCGCATGAATCAGGTGGTCTACGTCTCGGCTACGCCCGGGCCTTATGAGCTGACGAAAGCGGGCGGCGTCGTGGTGGAACAGGTGATCCGTCCGACGGGCCTCGTCGATCCGCAAGTGGAAATTCGCCCCGTGAAGGGCCAGGTGGACGATCTTCTCGAGGAAATTCGCGTGCGCTCCGAAAAAAGCGAGCGCGTGCTGGTGACCACCCTCACGAAACGCATGGCGGAAGACTTGTCCGAGTACTTCTCGGAAATTGGCGTGAAGTGCCGCTATTTGCATTCGGAAGTTGAGACGCTGGATCGCATCAAGATTTTGCGCGATTTGCGACGCGGCGAATTTGACGTGTTGATCGGCATCAACCTGCTCCGCGAAGGACTGGACCTTCCGGAAGTGTCGCTGGTGGCGATCCTGGATGCCGATAAGGAAGGGTTTTTGCGGAGCAACACATCACTGATACAAACGATTGGCCGCTGCGCGCGGCACATCGAGGGCCGTGCGATTTTGTACGCGGATCGGCGGACCGATTCGATGAACCAGGCCATCGACGAAACCAACCGCCGCCGCGCGAAGCAAGTCGCCTACAACATGGAAAACAACATCACGCCCATGTCCATTATCAAATCGGTGGATATGGATCTGGCGCGCATCGTCGAAGCCGATTACGTGACCATTCCGATTGACGACGCGGGGCTGGACGCTGCCGCTGCGAACATCAAGAGCGAAAAACAATTCGCGGAGATGCTGCAGCAGCTCGAACTGCAAATGCGGGAAGCCGCGAAAAAATTCGAATTCGAAAAAGCTGCGCAGTTGCGCGACCGCATCCGCTCGTTGAAACAAAGGGATATGGCCGGCTTGTTTTCAGTCGAGCCCGCGGCGGCCCCCGCGGATTCCGCCTCTTAAACGACGCCGCGCCTCAGCTCATCCAGCGGATAAAAAGTATCCCGCCAGACGATGCCGCCTTGTTTAAGGGTCATGATCGTGGAACGAAGGAGCATGTAGCCTAGCAAGACTGCGCCCAGAGGATGTGTCAACGCGTACAGAGGTGAGACGCGCATCGTGTGGGCAACTGCGGCATGAAAAGAAAGAGCCATCGCCACGGCAATGGCGGCGAACATTCGAATCCAGCCATGACCGAGGAAAATACCGAGAAAGGGCGCGACGTCAATCAAGAAAAGCCCGGCAATCCCAAGGGCCACGATTCCGATTTTGTAGCCCGCGCCTGCAAAGAAATTCTTCGTCACGCCGCGGATCAGGTTGCCGAGCCCCGCGTGCCAGCGAACCGACACGCTTTCCTGTGCAATTCCGACTCCCGAACGAAAACCCGACCGCTTGACGATTTTTCCCAATTTCATGTCATCCAGGACTTCCATCGCGAGGCGACGGTGCGTCCCGCTGGCTTTGTACGCCGAGCGCTTCACTATCTGGAACGCGCCGATTCCCACGTAGAAGTAAGAATGCGGATTGCTGACCCGGTAGGGATCCGTGGCGATTTGAAACACAAAACCAAAAAATGTGACGAGCAATTTCTCCCAGAAACCAACGACTTCGATGTCACAAAGGAGAGAGAGGTGGTCTAGATTGTTCTGCGAAGCCATGGTAATGGCACGGCGAAGGACGTCGGGCTTGAAGCGGACATCGGCATCGGTGAAGAGCACCCAATCGCCGGTGGAAATTTCGTACGCTTTTTGAAGGGCGTGTGGTTTCCCAAGCCAGCCGGGAGGCAAATCCGTAACATGCACGGCGCGGAGCCGCGGATGTGCTGCGGCATAATCGTCGAGAATGCGCCTGGTCGCATCATTCGAACGATCGTCCACGGCGATAACTTCAAGATTCGGATAGTCAATTTCCATCAGCGTGGCGAGAGCCGCGGGAAGTTTTTCTTCCTCGTCGCGCGCCGCAAAGATCAATGAAATTGGAGGACAATTTGCATCCACGGCGGGTGAGAAATCTTTCAGCCACGGTAGTCGGAGAGCGCCGTAAGCAACGCGGATACCGTGGGTGAGCCAGAAAAACGCAATGATGCCAAAAAGGACGAGTCCGAAAACGTGCATGGGAATTGGTGTCGGCGTTGACCTCAGGTTATGCTAACACAGGATGGAAAATAGCCTGTCCATCGTCGGAGCGGGCCGCGTAGGACGCGCCTTAGGACGTCGATTACGCGAGCTGGGCTGGAAAATCGGCGCAGTCATTACTCGCAGGGATGCGAGCGCGCGGCGCGCGGTGCGCTTTATCGGGACGGGGAAACCGCACGCGCAGATGACACGGCAGATCGTATCGTCGCGCGTAATTTTGATCGCGGCGCCCGATGATGAGATTGCCGGCGTGGCGAAAGAGCTGGCGCGCATCGGCGGGGAAGAACTTCGCAGGAAAGTTGTGCTGCACACCAGCGGCGCGCTGGATGCGCGTGTGCTGGATTCTGTGAAAGCCTGCGGCGCGGCGGTCGGGTCCATGCATCCGTTGCAGTCTTTCAGCGGTGTTGCCGTGCCATTGCTGGAAGGAAGAGTGTTCGCGGTGGAAGGCGACACGCAAGCGGTTCGCGTGGCGCGGCAAATCGCACGTTTGCTCGGCGGATCGCCCGTGAGGATTCCGAGCGGCAAAAAGGTTTTGTATCATGCCGCGGCGACCATGGCGGCTTCGAATGTGCTGGCTATGGAAGAAGCCGCCACGCAATTGCTGATTTCGGTGGGCATGAAGCGCGGGCAAGCCACTAGAGCGCTACTGACACTGACGCGGCAGGTGTTGGAAAATATGGAACAACTCGGGCCGCGGGCTGCGTGGACCGGGCCGCTCTCGCGCGGAGATTTCAATGTCGTGGAAGCGCACCTGGAAGCTCTGCGAGAGTCTCCGGCTGAATTTGCGCTGACGCATGAGGCGCTGAACCGATTGGGAGCGCGTCTGCTGTCGCAGGATGCCGCCGGGATGCTGGCCGAATTGGATAAAATTTCAGCAGGAAAAAAAGTGAAGGTAAAGGCGACGGGGGGCGACGCGTGAAACGACTGCAAGTGGGAATCGAAAGCACGACGCTGACGAATGGATTGAAAGTGGTGATCGCTCCGGATACGACCGCGCCGGTGGTGACCGTCGGTGTGTACTACAAAATTGGATTCCGGCTGGAACCGCAGGGGCGCAGCGGATTCGCGCATCTTTTCGAACACATGATGTTTCAGGGCTCCGCGAACGCGCCGAAAATGCAGCACATTAAACTGATTAATTCGAGCGGCGGCGTGCTGAACGGCTCGACGTCGTATGACGTGACAAATTATTACGAAGCGGTGCCCTCGAACGCGCTTGAGCGCGTGCTGTGGCTCGAAGCCGACCGCATGCGTGCTCTGAAAGTGGACGACGAGAATCTGAAAAACCAGCGCGACGTGGTGAAGGAAGAAGTTCGCGTCAACGTCATGAACCAGCCGTACGGCGGGTTTCCGTGGCTGGATATGCCCCCGGTGGCGTTCCGAAATTGGGCAAACGCGCATAATTTCTACGGCGATTTCGCGGATCTCGACGCGGCGGATTTGAAGGATGTGCAGGCATTTTTCAAAACGTATTACGTGCCGAACAACGCGGTGCTGCTGGTCCTCGGCGACGTGAAAGCGGAAGAAGGAATCGCACTCTCAAAAAAATATTTTGGCGATATTCCGTCGGGAGCGCCGCCGCTATTCGCAGACCCAAGCGAACCCGAGCAGAGCGAAGAACGCCGCGGCAACGTGGAAGAACAATTCGGAACACTGCCGGCTATGGCGATCGGCTACGTGATGCCGAAACGGCGGACCGCCGATTGGTGCGCCATGGCCCTGCTGGACCAGGCGCTGCATGGCGGAAGAGCGGGGCGATTGCATCGCGAATTGGTCCTGGAAAAACAGATTGCCGTGGAGGCCGACGGCGGCATCGACGATATTTTCGGATA
>WNFT01004236.1_pt1 | contig 12529 bp, 10 predicted proteins | sample 5400191 | NCBI WGS metagenome assembly WNFT01 (sample SAMN13153359, study PRJNA577476) | soil metagenome | isolation source: 80 cm saprolite under Madrone tree | place: USA:California | collected 2016-06-14
AGGTGATCTGCATGGTCGGCGACGGCAGCGCGATGTACACGTTGCAGTCGCTGTGGACGCAGGCCCGCGAAAACCTCAACGTGACCACCATCGTGTTCGCCAATCGCATCTACCAGATCCTGCGGGGCGAATTCGACGGCGTCGGCGCCGGCGAGCCGGGACAGCGCGCGCTCGATATGCTGAAAATCGACCGCCCAACGATCGACTGGGTCTCGCTCGCCAAGGGGATGGGCGTTCCGGGCCGCGCGGTCACTACCGCCGACGAATTCAACAAGGCGCTGGCGGAAGCCATTCCCGAAAAAGGACCGCGGCTGATCGAAGTGCGGATGTAGAGGGGATGGTCGAACAAGAGGATCGTCACGGCGAGCGTGAGAGGTTTGAGGCCGTCATTCCGGGGCGATGCGAAGCACCGAACCCGGAATCTCGAGATTCCGGGTCTGGTGCTAATGCACCATCCCGGAATGACGGCGATTACTGGATTGCTTCGTCGCGGAGCCTGTCATCGGGCGCGCATTCGCGCGACCCGTTGGCTCCTCGCAATGACGGAATGTTGTCGGAGGCCAGATGCAGACCGAGCTGAACAAACTTATAAATGCACTTGGCGAGTTTTATGCGCACGAGACCTACTTGTTTGAGAAGGATCTCGGAGAACGCACGCTGACCCACCGGCTGGCGGTGCATCTGGAAAAACATTTTCCGGGCTGGAGCATCGATTGCGACTACAACAGGCTGGGGGAGCGCACGTTGCGGCTGCCCCATGGAACCATGGTCTCTACCGACGATCATTTCGCAAAATCGGTCTATCCCGATATCGTCGTGCACCAGCGCGAGATTCCAAACAACCTGCTCGCGATCGAAGTCAGGAAGGAAACCAACCATCAGTCGCCTGAACATGACCAGCACAAGCTGCGCGCGCTGACCGATCCGCATCTGTGGTTCGCCTACTGGATCGGGGTCTACCTCGTGCTGGGAAAGAACAGCATCGTATCGGATGTGTACACCGGCGGCGTGATCGACCAACCCCTGTCCGCCTGGCTGGCCGGGCGGCTGAAGGAAGTGGGTTTGGGCTAAGCTGATAGTTTTGCTCAAATTCGCAGCTGTCAGTAACCTTCAATAGCAAGGTTAAAGCGCGAGTTCGATTGCGCGCTTGGTCCACGGATGGTTGTGATGGACCATGTCCAGTTCATTTCACAATGCGGACAAGCGCACGCACCGGAAGATCATGCTGGTGGGCTTGCTGTTCTGCGCGGTGTTTGTGGCCATCAGCTTTTTTGCCAGAGAGCAGCCTGACAACAGCTACGTTCTCCTCAAAGCCGACAAACTGGTTCGCACCGCAGGCACGCCGCCTCCTGCCAAATGAACGCTTGGCGCACTGCACCGATGGAACCTTGGGGCCGCCGCCGCATTTATTAGAGCGTGATTGAACCCGGAGCCCTTGGCGGAGACCTATCTACCAGAGGCAATCTCCAGGAGGCTGTCATGACCCACTGGCACGATTCCATGGTGGACAGGCCCGAAACGGATGGTGCGGTCTACGCGGCGGGCTGGACGATTTCCGGCCTGGCCGTGCTCGGGGCCATCATTGCGGTTTGGATTCTCGGGATTTAGAGCCCGGCGCCGCCAGATGTTACGGCTTGATGCCGTTCCCTCGCCCGCGTTACGCGCCCAAGTAGCTGGAAGCCCTCCTGCTCGAATACCAAAACGGCTGCAACTATCTCTGCAGCACCCGCTTGCCGCCGGTCACGAGCAACCCCAGCCTGCGGCCGATCAAAAGTCCCAGCACCAGAATCAGGCACCAGACCGGAAAGAAAAACAGGGTCAGGATTCCGGCGTCCTCAGGCTCGGTTTGCAGCAGCCATTTGACGACGCCAATGGGCGCGAACAGGCCGATCGCGCCTCCGGTCAGGCTGGTGAAGAAAACGACAAGCTTCTGAGGGGTCATCGGCACGGATCCGGCAATCGCTCTGGCTTAAAATGATTAAACGTAAATTGGGCGCGCGGCCAACCTGGAGCGACGCCGCTGGGCAGGACGAATCCCACCATGCGGAGCCACCAAAAAATAGATCGACGATGACGGCTTGCCAAAAGCTCGTCCGATCGCCTTCAGCGACTCTCCGCGCTTCCAGCGATCCCATAACTCCGTTTTCTCTGCCGCAGTAAACCCTCTATGAAATCTTTGACCCATCAAAGCACACTCCATCTCTCCTTTAAGATAAAGTGTTGCGTCGACCGGTTGAGACCACCTTTTACTCAGCGCAACTTAACATTGCCAAAGTTGCAGATGCTCTATTTTTTGAAAGCCTTTCTCCTCCATGATAAGGTCCAGCCTGTGCTTGGGGTGGAACAGTGATCAGGGCGATAGGGCGAAGATTGGCTTTTTCTAGGTGCGTGGTCGCGCACATGGATGGGAACGGGGATTGCCGAGGGCATCGGAGGGTCTTTGATAGCTTCAGGCATAGTGTTTGTCGAAAGTGACGTGCGAACTCGGTTTGAGCGCCATGTCCGACGTGCTCGCGACAAGGACGTTAGGACCTTTACCGACGTGGGGATTGGCGGATGAATGGATCGACCAATCGGCCGGCGAAGTGGGCGTGGTGCGTGGTGGTTTCAGCCCTGTCGCTGTCACCATTCGCGGCCTCGGCACAGCAGGCGCAATCCCCGCATCCCCTCGACGCGCTGACCGGCGCCGAACTCCATCGGGTTAAGGTCATTCTCCAGGCAGAAGGCAAGCTTGGACCTGAAACGCGCTTTCACAGCGTCGATCTTGATGAGCCTGACAAGGCCGCGGTTACAGCGTGGCGGCCGGGCACGAGCCTGCCGCGGCGCGCCATTGCCGTGGTGAGCGAGGCGGGCAAGGTGTTTGAAGCAGCCGTCGACCTTTCGGCCGGCCGCACGACCGCGTGGCAGGCGGTGTCCGGCGAGCCGGCCTTGCTGCTGGGCGAGATGATTGGCGCCGCCGACATGGCGTTTGCGGATCCGCGCATGGTGCAGGCCCTGGCTAAACGCGGTCTGACCCCCGGTCAGGTATTCTGCTTGCCGCTCACGTCAGGAAATTTCGGCACCAAGGAAGAAACGGGCCAGCGCCTCCTGAAAGTGCCGTGCTACGCCAAACCAAAAGACTCCAATGTTTGGGCCCGCCCGGTCGAAGGCCTGTTTGCGACGGTCGATCTGAAAACCGCCAAGGCGATCGATGTTACCGATACCGGCATGGTGCCGGTCGCCGTCGAGGCCTGGGGGTATGAGGAGGCCGAGGTAGCCGCGCGAAGCACACTGCGGCCGGAAACCAAAGCCGCAAGCCTTTCCCAGACCGGCGGCGACAACATCGCAAACGAGGAAGGCCGCTTCGTGTGGGACATGTGGCGTTTTCACCTGCGGGCCGACATGCGACCGGGGAGCGTGCTCTCGATGGTCGAGGCGCGCGACGGTGCACGCTGGCGCTCGGTCGCCTACCAGATGCATTTATCCGAAGTCTTCGTTCCCTACATGGATCCGGACCATAGCTGGTACTGGCGAACCTACATGGACAGCGGCGAATACGGTTTGGGCAATCTGCTGAGCCCGCTGCGCAAGGGGGTCGACTGCCCTTCCTATGCCCGTTTCCTCACCGTGACTATGCCGCAGGACGACGGCGAGCCGATCCAGATTCCGAATGCGGTCTGCCTGTTCGAACGATCGATCGGCGATCCTGCTTGGCGGCATTACGAGCTTGTTGGCCTCTCTGGGCAAAACCCGAAACCACCCGCCGGCCGGCCGGCGAGCGAACTCGTGGTGCGCTCGGCTGCGGCGCTCGGCAATTACGATTACTTGTTCGACTATGTCTTTCATCAGGACGGCAGCATCCGCATCGCCGTCGGCGCGACTGGCGTCGACGCTACCAAGGGCGTGGCGAGCCAATCGATGAAGGATGCGACGGCCGCCGTCGATACGCGCCACGGCACGCTAATCGCGCCGGGTCTGGTCGCGCCGTTCCACAGCCACTATTTCAACTTCCGCCTCGATCTCGACGTTGATGGCACCGCAAACGATTTCATGCGTGAGCGCCTGACACAGCAGGCGCTGCCGGAAGGCTCGCCCCGGCGTTCGCTTTATGCGCTGACATCGGAGATGCCGGCCACAGAGACGGCGGCGCTCAGTCGCATCGAGCCGGGCTCGCCCGCGCTCTACCATTTCGGCAATCACAATGTCGAAGGCGCGCTCGGGCATCATCCCGGCTACATGTTGATGCCGGAAGGCAGTTACGTTCACCCAATGCTAGCGGCTGACGATCCGCCGGTCCGTCGCAACTCCTATCTGCATTATCAATTGTCGGTGACGCCCTATGCGCGGGCCGAGCGCTTTGCCGGCGGGCGCTTCGCCATGATGAGTGATGGGTCGGATACGCTCGGTGCCTGGACCGCGCGGGACCGGCCGATCGCCAATCGCGACATCGTCGCCTGGTACACGGTCGGCTTCCACCACATCACGCGGATGGAGGACTGGCCGGTGATGCCGACCCACTGGTTCGGCTTCACGCTGATGCCGCACAATTTCTTCGCCACCAATCCGGCGATGACGATTCGGGATGTGAAGTAGCGGCCGCAGTCAGCTAAGAGCAGTGCGACGCTCTGAGAGAACCGGCCGGTCGGAATCGGACCGATGAGGTGATAGGATGAGATCGGGTCACTTCTGAAATTGGCACTTAGCGGACATGCCGAGCCAGGCTGACGATGTCTGCTCTTGAACTCGCGGCATGAGTTGGCGTTTTAAAGCATTTCCAGACATACCATCTACTTGACTCCATGGCCGCGAGCCGTGTTCTATTCGCTATCCTATCGATTGTTGATGCGAGGAGGATCTCATGTCGCGCGCGAGCCTGAAGAATGTTTGGTCGCGGTTGCCGGCTTGGGGAGCGCTCATGCTGGGGTTCGGAGTGCTGATCGGCGGGAATGCCCGGGCGGATCTACCGAAGCCGCCAGAGTTGACACCAGATCTATCCGGACAATCGCCTTCCAGATCGGATGAAGTTGCGCTTCGGCTTGATGGCGAAAATGTCTACTTTTCCCAAGGCGGAGGCGCGTTCGAAGAATTGCGCTTGGGCGATACGCTCGAGGCGGCGCATTTGAGAAAACTCTTGCGGGATGCAGGTGGCATGGGGCAGTCGGTTTCTGTTCCGATCGGCTCCACGATCGTCGCAGGCGGTGGCGGCGGCGCATCCGGATGGGGCTCGAAATCCAAACAAAAGACACCGCCCCGCTCGGAAAGTGGAAAATGATTTCGTTGCAACCGCAGCTTACCTCTCGAGCATTGCCGTAATCCGTGCAGGCTTCAAACATTGTCGGCCTTGCCGAAGGGCTCGATGGTTCGGTTCTGAAGTTATTTAAGCGCGGCACACACCGGATAATTTCGCCGGATGATACGCTGGCCCGGATCGCGCCCGGGGCACCGCAAATTGGCATCACCCGTCTGGGGAATGTGACAGGCCTCGATCGAATAGGAATTCCAGTCGCCGTCGCTATCCGCCCGAATTCGCGCTCGGTTTCGGTTTCGCAAGGCAAGGGGCTCGGTCTTTCCCAGGCGCTCGCATCTGCCCTGATGGAGGCGATCGAGCTTTTTCACGCCGAAGAGCCTGTGGGACGCGCCGTGGATGCGAGTTTTCTGGAGCTATCAGCGAGCACCCGCGTTGTGCGCCCCGGTTTGCTCTCCGACGGCGAGATTTCGTTGCCCGACCGAACCAGAATAAGATGGATAGAGGGATACGATCTTCTCGCGCGCGAGACCTGTTGGGTTCCCTGGGATGTTGTGCATACCGACTACACTCTGCTAACTCGTAATAATATCGAGCAACACCGCTTCCTCTCCGGCTCCAATGGATTGGCTTCCGGCAATCATCTCGTCGAAGCTGTCAGCTCGGCAATTTGTGAGCTCGTCGAGCGCGACGCCGTCGCCGTGTGGCATGCTCGAAATATTCGCGAGCGCTCGTGCTGCCATCTCGATGCCGGGTCGATAGACGACGGAGATTGCCGCACGCTCCTGGAATTGTACGAGACTGCGCAAATACGACCGCGGCTTTGGGACGTGACGTCTGATATTGGAATCCCGGCGTTTCTTTGTGACATTCCGGCTGGAGCCGACGACGCCTCCAACGGACTGCGAAGATTTCGAGGATCTGGTTGTCATCCCGATCGTGGCGTTGCCCTTGCTCGAGCGCTGACTGAGGCGGCGCAGATCAGGCTCACCTATATCGCTGGCATTCGTGATGATCTTCCGACTTCAGATTACAGGGAATCGACAGAACAGAAATTGGGCGCTGCCCTGCTGGACGCCATTTCGCAAGCCAGCAAGGCACGCTCATTTCGTGACGTTCCCAGCCACAATACGGATGATGTCGCGATTGACCTCCGATGGGAGCTTGAGCGATTGCGCGCGATCGGGATTCAACGAGTTGTAGCGGTGGATCTCACGCGTCCGGAATTTGGCATTCCCGTAGTCAAAGTGGTGATTCCCGGTCTCGAATGGGATCGCAATCACCCCAGCTATGCCGCGGGTTCTCGAGCGCGGCAAGTGAGCAGTCGCAGCGAATGATTGCCATCATCTTTGCAGGTCCATCGATATCGCCGCCCAGTCCGCCGATCGCGGGAATCGAGTGGCGGCCGCCAGTGCGCCAGGGCGATCTATATTTGGCAGCCTTGTCGGGCCCCGCGATCATTGGCGTCGCCGATGGTTATTTCGAAATCGTGCCGACGGTCTGGCACAAGGAAATCCTCTGGGCCATGGCGCAAGGCATCCATGTTTACGGCGCCGCCAGTATTGGCGCGTTGCGGGCCGCAGAGCTCACAGAGTTCGGGATGAAGGGTATCGGTCATATCTATCGGCAATTCCGTGCCGGCCAACTGATGGACGACGACGAGGTCGCAGTGCAGCACGGGCCCGCGGAGACCGACTACGTGCAGGTCACCGACGCCATGGTCAATGTGCGTGCCACGATCGACCGCGCGCTCCAGCTGGGGATCATAGAGCCCGCGTTCGCGGCGAGGCTTGTTTCGATCGGCAAGTCTCTGTTTTACAAAGACAGGACGTATGAGGCGATCCTGGACGCCGTGACAGAACAAGGTCTTGCTCCGGAGGCCGCCCGCCGGTTCGCGGCCTGGCTTCCCAGCGGAAAAGTCGATCAAAAGCGCATTGACGCGGGTGAGATGCTCCAGGCCATTGCGGCGCATATTGCCGGAGGCGTGATCCCGCTGGAGGTTTCCTACGAATTTTCTCACACTTTCGCGTGGGAGGAAGCTCGGTTACGGATCGAGATGGCGCGCGACCTGGCGGCGCATGCCAACCGGTGACCGGGGAACCTAAACTTCTCGACATTCCTCATGGCTGGCCCGAAAGAAATCCAATGTCACGCAGACATTGCACCTTCTTTTGGAGAACTCCGGAATCGAGAAGGTCGAACACATTGATTTCTCGACCATCCAAGTCAAATCCAACCTTCTGATTCCCCGTCACGTCAGCAAGTACCTTGTATTTGTACGTTTCGACGACGTCTTCCAATGCGTAAATAGCGGCGGGGAAGCTGACGAATTCCTTGCTGGAATAAACGTCTCTGATCACGCGATTTACAACATCGAATTTTCCTCGTCTTACATCTTGCCTCAGACGTTCCAGGCTGAATTTGAGATCGGGATTTTTTGCCCTGTTGTTGTACTGGTTGCCAAAGTCGACCCATCGCTGCAAATTGCCATTAAATCGTTTCTCATCCCACGACGCCTGAATGAAAGCCGATTCAAAGCATGCGTTCCGGGGCGGACCACTCACTCTTCGCCGCGGGTGATAACGCTTGATGCCATCCATATTGGCATCGGCAACCAGCGCGTGACCCAGTTCGTGGGCGAGCTCGGCCAGAACCGCCAACTCCGGATCCGGAGCGGCTCCCGTCTTTAACTGCAGCAAGCCCTTTCCTTTACCACCATCCGGATATCGCAAGAGATCGCTTATGGTTTGGTTCTCGACGTCCACAAACGATTTTTTGCTTTTCAGCTCCCGATCGGAAATGGCGACGTAAACGCTCTTGCTATCGGGCAGCCGGTCCGGCCCCTCCCAAAAACCCCAGCCCATAGGGCCCCAGGACGGAGATCGATTCACAAACAACTGTGTCAGTCGACAAAGCTTGCCCTTCATATAGTCCGGCGCCCGGCTGTAAGCCTTCGCCAGCATGTCCTTATGGGCTTGGTCCACCGGCGCAGATTTGTCGCAGCTCGGCGGCCGGTAACGAGGGGCGAAGCCAGATCGGCCCGGATCAAAATCGGTATAGCAGGCTTTTTCCGCGAATTTCGTTCCGTCAGGATCGCTGACACATGTCCCCTGGAAATGAGTTTCAGGCGGGGTGGTCGGATACTTCTGATAGGACGCTGGCCCGGCCGTTGCGGAGCACGTTATCGAGAGAAAAACCAATGGGATCAACGCGGTCGCCCTCATAGCCACGGCTCCAATTATAGCTGCCAGGATGCTTCAACTGCTCAAATTTGTCAGGCCGACGGGAGAAAGCGGTTCAGACGGCTAACCTTCCAATTCGCGACAATTGTTCAGATCGTATGCTTCCATGCCTGCGTAAAAATCGTATTCAACAGCCAAGCCGAGCGCGAACACAAGCCTAATTTCTTGGTGTTGCGATACCCAGCGCGAAGTCTCACTTCTAACGGGCGAGCTTGCCATGGCCCGGCAGGCTTACCGAAGGCCGCTATTGCCTGAGTCGGCGAGCTAAGCCACCTTGGTTGCCGGCGTCGCGCGAAAACCTCTGACGAGATATATGTCCGATGGATGACTAAAATGCTCTCAAGGTCGTGCGAGAGATTGGTTAGGTCGGGACACAAGGACGCGGTTCTGAGCTTGGGTGCTGAGCGGCTACTCCGCCAGGTGTTAGGGTGGTTGAGTTCATAAGGTGCGGGATGGAGTGCCCAAATTGTCGGGTGGATGTACCGGAGCACGCAAAGTTCTGCAGTCAGTGCGGCTTGGCGTTGGTGCTCAATTGTCCTTCGTGCGGCAACAACGAACCACCAGGCTCGAACTTTTGCACCAAGTGCGGCGCAAGCTTCCCTGTGACGGGCGGAGTTCCAACAAGTCCCGGACTCGCTCCAAGCCTGTCGCCGCGTACGACGTTTGCTGAACGTTGCCAGCTCACCGTGATGTTCTGCGATCTCGTCGGCTCGACGGCGCTCTCGGTACATCTCGATGTCGAAGACTTCCATGAAGTGATCGCTGCCTACCAGAAGCGCGTCGCTGAAATCGTGACCCGGTTCGGCGGCTTTGTCGCTCGTCGAGTGGGTGATGGCGTCCTTGTCTATTTCGGTTTTCCCAACACGGGAGAGGACGATGCGGAGCAGGCCGTGCGAGCCAGCCTGGCTCTGGTCGACGGAATAGCAGCCTTGGAGAGTCGGGAACCGCTTCAGGTACGCATAGGCATTGCCACTGGCGTCGTGGTCGTCGGCGATCTTGCCGGATCGGGGATTACCAACGACACGGAGGTTTTGGGCGAAGGGCCGAATCTCGCCGCACGACTTCAGGCTGTGGCCACCCCCAACTCGATCGTGATCGCGGATAGCACGCGGCGGTTGGTCGGATCCGTCTTTGGATTGGAGGATCTCGGGTTCAAAGAATTCAAGGGTTTTGCAGAACCTCAACGCGCCTGGCGCGTGTCGGGCGAAAACCGGTTCAGGAGCCGATTCGAAGCGCTGCGTTCCGCCGAGACGCCTCTCGTCGATCGCCAGGAAGAGCTCGAGCTTCTGCTCCGGCGCTGGGCACAAGCAAAAGCCGGCGAAGGTCGCGTCATCTTCCTCTCGGGCGAACCCGGCATCGGCAAGTCACGCCTCACGGTGGCGCTCAGAGATCTGCTCGGTGCGGAGCCGTACACCGATCTGCACTATTTCTGCTCACCCCATCACCAGAACAGCGCCCTCTTCCCGATTATCAACTTGCTTGAGCGTGCGGCAGGATTCGGCCGCGAGGATACACCCGGCGTCAAGCTGGACAAGCTGGAAGCGCTGATGGCTGAAACCTTTGCAGCGACGCGGGACATCGCCGTGCTCGCAGACTTGTTGTTGTTGCCGACCGGGCGGTATCCAGACGTCGCACACCACCCGCGACGACGGAAGGAGGAGGTTTTCGAGGCGTTACGGCGGCAGTTCACCGGCTTGGCAAAAACCAAGCCTGTGCTGATGACATTTGAGGACCTGCACTGGATCGATCCGACAACGCTAGAGCTGCTGGACCATTTCATCCGGGGGATCGAACATCTTCCTGTTCTTTTGATTGCAACCTCCCGCCCGGAATTCACGGCCCCATGGACAGATCAGCCGTACGTCACTGTGCTGAGTCTTAATCGCCTCAGTCGAGCCAATAGCGAGGCCTTGGTTCGACAGCTTGCCGCAAAGACCGTGTCTTTACCGAGCGATCTGGTCGGAGAAATAGTCGAGCGAGGTGATGGCGTACCCCTCTTTCTTGAAGAGGTAACAAAGACAGTCGTGGATGCCGAACCGTTACAACAATCGGGATCAGGGGCGCCGCGCCCGCCACTCTCGGTTCCGCCCACGTTGCATGCATCACTATTAGCAAGGCTCGACAGGATTGGGCCGATAGCCAGGGAAATTGCACAGATCGGGGCGACGATCGGCCGAGAGTTTTCGTACGAACTCGCGGCAATTGTCTCCGGGCGACCCGAGCCGGTGCTCAACGATACTTTCGGCCGCTTGGCTGAAGCCGGCCTCGTTTTCCAGCGCGGCGAAGCGCCGCGGTCAAGCTTTCTGTTTAAGCATGGGCTGTTGCGGGATGCTGCCTATAGCACATTGCTCCGCGGCCCGCGCCGGGCTCTACATGCGCGCATTGCGCTGGCAATCGAGGAAGTTTTTCCAGAAATAGCCAAGAGTCAGCCGGAAGTGGTGGCGCGTCACCGAACCGAAGCAGGTCTGAAGAAGCCTGCCGCAATCCATTGGCAACGCGCAGGAGAACTTGCCCTGCGCCGTTCCGCCGGGAGTGAAGCGCTAAAGCACTTTTCCAGCGCCTTGAGTATTCTGGAGGAGTTGCCTGATGCAACAGACCGATGGCAACAGGAGCTCGACGTCCGGCTTGGTCTGGGGACTGCCCTGATCACGGCGCATGGCTTTCGTTCGCTGGGTCCCGAAATTGCCAAGCACTACGAACGTGCCGTAGCGCTCGGGCGAGGGGTTGGCGACGACAAGAAGCTCTTCAGAGCCATGTGGGGAAGCTGGTACGCAAACCTGATCATTGGGCAGACCGAACAGGCGCTTGGAATAGCCAACGAGCTTGTCGAGGTGGCAGAGCGGCTCGCCGATCCCGATCTGATGCTTGAGGCGTACCACTCGCGCTGGGCAAACTCCCACGTGATGGGCCTCAATTCGATTGTGCTTGCTGACACCCAGCTTGGCATTGCGCTGTATGACACCGAGCGACATCACGCCCACACCTACGATTATGGAGGTCACGATACTGGTGTGTGCGCCTATGGTCATCGTGCCGTAACGCTGTGGATCTCCGGATTTCCGGATCAGGCTGCACAAATGGCGGAAGCCGCGCTCGAATTGGGGCATCGGGTCAGGCATCCACCCAGCCTGCAGCACGCGGCCTGGTGGTCGGCTACGCTCCAGCAACTCCTTCGCGCACCCGGGCCGTGTCACGAACTTTCGGAACTGACAATCCGCATCGGACGCGAGCAGGGAAGCAACATGTTCTTCATGTGCCCGCTTCTTTTGGGCTGGACCTCTTTCGAGTCCGGTGAGGCCATTGAGGGCTTGCAGCAGATGAGGGATGCGGTGGCGCGCACACGCCAGTCAGCCCGACGTTTCTATTTCGAATACGAGCTTCTGGTGTTTGCGGAAGCTCTCCTGAAGGCTGGTGAGCTGGATCACGCGCAGCAAGTCCTGGAGGAAACCCTCGATCGCATCACGAGCAGTGGGAATTGCCTGTTCGAGGCCGAGCTACATCGCCTGTTGGGCATGTGCCTCGGGAATCGAGGCGGCGACTGGATCGCGGAAGCCGAGGCGCTTCTATTAAAGGCTATCGAAACGTCTGAGCAACAAGGCGCTCTTTCTTTCAAACTTCGCGCCGCAACGAGCCTAGGGCGACTTTGGCGAGATCATAACCGCTACGGTGACGCGCACAACCTTCTCTCGCACGTCTACCAACGGTTCACCGAAGGCTTCGATACTCCCGACCTGAAAGACGCCCGGGCTCTGCTGGACGATTTGGAAGCATCGGGCATTGCGCGCTCATGAGAAGGTGCCTGATCCTCTCTCAAAGTTACACGAACGTTACATCGGCTTTTTCTGAGCTACATATTTTTAGGGTCCCCTGGGAGAAGGCCCACCCCCGGCTCAGGGGCCCTGTCCGGTGCCCCCAGGGGCTGGCGCATTCCACGCTTCGCAATTTCAGATTTGTTGTTGATGCCCTCTTAATTCTGATTGAGCGGCGATCGTTGGTAGCCATGTGGTAGCCACGAACATCGCGCTGCAAGCCGCGTATCGGGAAGTCATTGAAATGATGGCGC
>WNFT01004240.1_pt1 | contig 12527 bp, 22 predicted proteins | sample 5400191 | NCBI WGS metagenome assembly WNFT01 (sample SAMN13153359, study PRJNA577476) | soil metagenome | isolation source: 80 cm saprolite under Madrone tree | place: USA:California | collected 2016-06-14
CCCACCGTGGACCCACGCCTGGACGTGGCGCTCCAGCTCGGCGACCGCCTTCGAGACAGCCTTGTCGTGGGCTTCGAGGATGCGGCTGTCGCCGCCGACCAGCGCCTGGAGGCTCACGCTCTTGTGCGGGGAGATCGTCACGTCCCAGCCCGCCCGCCGCTCGTCCTTGCCCCCGCGGTGCGCCACCAGGACGTTCCGGCCCGAGGGGTCCCGGCCTTCGAGGAGCCGCGCGAAATCGTCCGCCTTCACACGTCCGCTGAGCCCAAGCTGGGAGGCCCCGCGGCCGTGCCAGCGTGAGGCCACGATGCCCTCGGACTCTCTCTCGGCGTAGTAGTCGCCGAGCGCAAACTCGCTCTTGTAGTAGTGGCTCGCCTGGCCGACGCTCAGCGGGGGGGACGCTCGCAGCATGGTTCCGACCCTCATCCGATGGTAAGCCCGGGACCGGGCCAGGGGAGGTCAAAATGATCCCCCCTCGAGTGGTGGCTCGCCTGGTCGACGCTCAGCCGCCGGGACACTCGCAGCATGGTCCGACCCTCGTCAGATGGGACGCCAGTGGCCGGGCCAGGCGAGGTCAAGAGATCCCCCGTCGGGGGGGGATCTGTGCCGCGTGGGAGTGAGGCCAGTAGGGCCGAACGACTCCCCTTCGGCCGTTCCCAGGACCCCGGCGCGTATTACGGGGCGGGGGCCTGGGCGCCCTCCAGGGGGCGGCTTCGAAGGCGGGGCCGGCCGGGGCTCTCTCAAATTTGAGAAACCACGGCCGGCGGGGGTCCGGGCCGGGGCAACGACCGGGGCCGGGACCGGGGAGGCGGGCCGGGGCGTAGGGCGCATGACGCGACCAGCTCAGGCGCTCGCGGCGAAGGATCCCGCCGGTTGCGCTTCGAAGCCGGAGCCGCGAGGGCACGTCCAGAGTGACGACGCGTGATGCGACCGGAGCCACGGGGGGGAAGGCCCCCGCCGGGGGCCGCGTGGCTGGGTGGGCGCGAGGGGGACTCCATCAAACGCCCTACCGTCCGCCGGGCCTGCCGGCGGACGGCCACCGTCACAGGATGCCGCGCTCCTTCAGGCTCACGTACCGGCCCGCCTCGCCGAGCACCACGTGGTCGAGGACTTCGATTCCGAGGAGCTGCCCGGCGGCCACCAGCCGGCGCGTCAGGGCCACGTCCTCGGCGCTCGGCTCGGGGTCTCCTGAAGGGTGGTTATGAGAAACGACCAGGCATGCAGCCGAGGCCAGCACCGCAGGCTTCATCACCTCGCGCGGCGAGACGAGCGCCGACGTGAGGCAGCCCATGGACACCGTGTGGACCCCGATCAGCCGATGCCGGATCGTCAAGAGCGCGACCACGAAGACCTCGCGGTCCCTCTCGCCGATATACTCGGCGAGCACGCGCGCGGCCTCGGCCGGCGTCTTCAGGCTCGGCCGCTCGGCCAGCTTCACGCCCGGCTCGCGCACGAGCGCCACTCGGAAGCCGGGGACGCTGTACGGGCGGGTTGGGTTCGGGCGGGACATGGATCTCTTCCAGGGGAAGCGGGGGCGGTCGTCCCGCCCCCGCTCGCACCGTTCACGCGGCGGCCGTCTCCTTGCGGTACTCCTCGAGGATCCACGCCTTGACGCGCTTCACCACGTCGAGCGTCCCGTCCACCGAGCGCAGGTAGTCGAAGTAGCGCCGCTCGCTCCCCGCACCGAAAGCACGCGAAGGGAAGGTCACGTAGACCTCGCCCTCGGGGCTCTTCCACAGGCAGAAGCCGACGAGCTTCGCTCCCGCGAGCGGACCCTCCTCGAAGTGGACCTCGGCCTCGGTCACGAGACGCTCGGGACCGTTCTCTCTCGCCACGAATTGCACGCGCATCGCATCTCCTCCTCGGGACCGCCTCGGCCCCATGTCGCCCAGGGGTTGCCTTTGACGACTTCCCTCGGCCGCCCCCCGGCTCGTGAGAGCACCCGGGGGGAGGAAGAGGGCTTCGAGATGACGACGCGAAGCGACCTTCAGTCCGTGCGGCGGCGGCGGGCCGCAGGACGAGCACGCATGACAGCCGAGCGCAGCGAGGGAAGCCCCAAGGGCCTGGCGCGCGCGCGCAGGGCGGAGGCACGACGCGACGCCTTCGAGGCTAGACTACGCGAGGGACCGTCAGTCGAGCGGAAATGTCGCGGGCCTGCCTGGGCCGCCCCGTGCCATGATGACCCGACCTGCAGGTCGGCCATTCCCGGCTCGCGTACTTACCAACAACGCTCCCAGCACCTTGCTGCGCGAAGACTTCCGCGCGACACTGGCGTTGGGTGAAACGGTGCTAGGCCGTCCAGGGGGTCGTGCATAGCCGACCCGTTGATTCACTTGTTTGGCGGGCCTTGTTGGAGCCCTGGACCGAGCGCAATATGACGTACGTCACACCACGGGAGGAACCATGGACTTCGATCCCCGCTCAGGCGGGCCGCGTCGGGCCATCGGGTTTGGCATACCCCCCATTAGGCTTGAGGAGGAGGAAGACCAGGGCGCTACCGGCGATCGCTTGAGACCTGGTCGGGCAGAGGTGTCGGCGCGGTTGTCGCCGGAGGCTGCTCGCGAAGGCGTCGCCACTCTGCTCGAGGAAAGGCAACTCATCATCCGCCTACTCACTGAAAAGAAGATTGAGAAAGACGACGCTCTCAAGCTCGTAGCCGACAACCGTGAGTTGATTCTCTTCATGCAAGGCGGATCCCCATACAAGTTTGCTACTGAGAAGGTCATCTATTGCCTGTTGGCCTTCAGTGCGGCGATAACACTCACCCTGGCGACGCTTCACGCGCTCGGGAAGCTAGACGCCGCGGTAATGACCACTTTCGTCGGAACGACCGTTGGTGGCACCCTTACTACGATCGCCCAGAAACTGGGCAAGGTGGGTCGTTGATCGAGGCGCAAGTCCCGATCGCTGCAGCCGCGCTTTCTTCCGCGGAAGCGAAGGGCTGCCCAACTAACAAGGAGTTGAAGCTGACGAAGCTTGGTAAACTTCGGAGCTTCGCAGCGTAACCCAGGGTGCTCTCAAGTGAACGACGCAACATTTCGGCCATGATCCGGGCTACGTGCTCGGGGAGGTCGGGATGGAGCGTGAATGGACGGGTAACGCAAGGCGTCTGAGTCAAGCGGACCGGTTAGAGATTGAGCGCCGCATTCGGGGCGGTGAGACGTTTGAGACGGCGGCCGCGGCGGTGGGCTGCTCGACGAAGTCGATCCAGCGTTATCTGGCGCTTACAGGCGGGCTGAAGAGCCGTTTAAAGGAGCGCTCTGCGCTACGTCTGTCGCTTGCGGAGCGAGAGGAGATCTCGCGGGGCTTGGTCGCCGGCGACTCTTTGCGGACGATCGCGACGCGATTGGGGAGAGCCCCCTCGACGATCTCGCGGGAGGTTGCCTGGAACGGATCCCGGGACGACTATCGGGCGTGTCGGGCTGACAGCGAGGCGGTACGACGAGGGCGGCGGCCCAAGCCATCGAAGCTGGCAGTGGATTCAAGGTTGTGCCGTGAAGTAGAACGTGGGCTACGCGCAAACTGGTCTCCCCAACAGATCGCCGCCCGGCTGATCTGTGACTATCCTGACGACATGGACATGCGCGTGTCGCACGAAACGATCTACAGGACGCTCTTCGTCCAGGCCCGCGGGGCGCTGCGCAAAGAGCTCACGGCCTGCCTCCGAACGGGACGGACGCAGCGCCGGCCACACATGCGGACCGAGCAATCCGGTGCTGGTCGGCTACAGAACATGGTGCTGATCAGCGAACGCCCACCGGAGGTCGCAGATCGCGCTGTGCCAGGGCACTGGGAAGGCGATCTCATCATCGGAAAGGGCGGTCGGTCGGCGATCGGGACGCTGGTGGAGCGCTCGAGCCGTTATGTCATGCTTCTCCACTTGCCGCACGGTCGCACCGCCGAGGACGTTCGCGCGGCGCTGACGCGCCAGATTTCGAAGCTGCCTGCCGAGCTGCGCCGGACGCTGACCTGGGATCAGGGGAAAGAGATGGCGGATCACGTACGTTTCACCACGGACACCAGGATGGTGGTCTACTTTTGCGACCCTCACAGTCCATGGCAACGCGGAAGCAACGAAAACACTAACGGCCTTCTCCGCCAGTACTTCCCAAGCAAATCTGACCTGAGCCTACACAGTTCCGCCCACCTGAACGCCGTCGCCCGGGAGCTAAACAATCGCCCTCGACAAACCTTGAATTGGATGAAACCATCCGAAGTGTTCTGCCGAACTGTTGCGTCGATCGGTTGAGGACAACCAGTGTTATCCGGACCCAGGACGCGTAACGGATGATGGGAGAGGTTGAACATGCTGAAGGGGCTGATCGCAGTGGGGCTGCTCGTCAGTGCTCTGACTCTCGAGACGCTAGGCGCACCTCAAGACGAGGCGGCTATCCGAGGGAACGTCGCCGCGTTCGAAGCGGCCGTCAACAAACGCGATGTCGCTGGTGTTGTAGCGACGTATACGCTTGACGGTGACTTCGTGTTCTTCGAAGGTCCTCGCGTAGTTGGCCGCGAGGCCATTCGCAAATGGACGACTGACGAATTGGCGACAATGCCTTCGACGAAGCGAATTACCCTCACCGTGACGGGCATCCGATTCCTCTCTGACGACATCGCGATCGCAGAGACCGGTGCCCGGTTCAACGAGGGTGAGGCACGTGAGAATCGCGGTACATCAGTGTTTGTGCGACAGAATGGACGATGGCTTGTCGCGGCGCTGCGCGTGTATCCGGCTCAGCGGCCTTGAATCTCAACCCGTCCGAGTTCGACCGAGTGTCAGTTGAGCAGCCCAACAAATGGATGCTGACGGGCGCGGCGCAAGCGACGGACGCCCGCAGCTGAGCCATGTGTTGGCCGACAGTGGGGTGAGCGGGAGAGCCAACGATGCCCGCTGACGTGGCTCGTGTGGAGTAGCACGTCTCAAACCTCGAGTTGGTCACGCGGGCCCCAACCTGATCTTTTCAGGCTTTCCCCGATTCCAAATTCGGGATGCTCCCGCATTGACAGCACATTTCAATCACGAGCATTCTTACCCCCAGCTTGCTGACACCTGCTCGAGTCTCGCGATGGCGGAGCTAGAGTCTCCGGAGAGAGGGCCGGCTCGTGCCCTTCCGTCCAAAGCCCGACCGCAGCGGGAGCTGATTAGCGTCGCGGTCAAATGGTTCCCGGCCGCAAGGACACCTGTCGATGCGTCAGAGTGGCAGCGGATCCTCGACGAGATCATCGGCTATGGGTTCGTTGATCTTGTTCAACAGGCCGAGAGCTGGCGCGTAACCCTGGCCAAGGCAGGGACCCCCAGCGGTGTCCCTGGCCAGCCTTCACCCGTGAAGGACATGCGGGCTGAGGTCATTGCCGCGCTCAAGGCGGCCGGGAAGCCGGTGATCTAGGGCCTCCCCGAGGTTAGAATCGCCTACGCAACCGGCACGCACGCCGGTCGTCGTCGTGGGGGGGGGCCGCCATGACCGATCGGATCACCGAAGCCGAGCTGAAGAAAATCGAGACGGCGATCGCAGACGTAGCTCGCCCCAGGGTCCTCTCCTGGTGGGTGAGAGCAGAAGACGAGGCTACCTCCATCGTCCTTTCCTCGAACCTGGCGAAGCGCCTGGTGGTTGATCTCCGGCGCTTGCGACAATTGTTCAATGCCCTCGCCGATCCCGACACCATGAGAGGTTCAAGGTGTCCCAGGAACGGCGATGGCTGCTGGTGGTGCGGCGCCGCGCTCGATGCAGAGCCGCCCCAACTCCATTCGGAAACGTGTCCTTGGTCGCATCTCGAGCGCGAGGTCCTGGCAGGAATCGCGAGCTCTTGAATGCCGCCCGGGGCCCCGAAGCCGAAGGTGGACTCGACGCCTGCGACCGGGGTTCGAGGGGCGGGAACCGGCAAGAGGGATACGCACGTGCATTTCTGGGCTGACGCCAGTCCCACGGAGGGCCAGTACACGGAAGAGCTTTGCAGCGGTGAGAAATGGTCCCCCTTCTCGAAAGACCACGTCTTCCCGAAGGGCTGCGGTGCCCGGCGCCGAATCCTCAAGACAGACTTTGCGCGCGACCCGGCAGTGCATCCCTTGGATGCCTATTATCCGCCAGACTCCGCCTGGGAGATGGTGGACCCCGGAAAGAGCTAACGAGAGGCGCGACCGCTATCACCGCCCCCTTGTCGCATGGCGCGGAATACCAGCTCGAAGCCAGTCTTAGAGGCCAGTGGGGGGAAGAGTTCCGGGGTGTGCGATGATCGGGAAGGTGCCGCGCGTGCCGCGAGGCTCTCCTGCCTGTGGGGGCGAGCGGGGCTGCACGCTCTTGGTGCGCCAGCTGCCTATTCCGGCGCATCGTGATCACCGATTCCAGCCTCCTGCATCCCCCCAGCACCGGGCGGGCGGTTCTGATGCGCCCACGCCTTCGCGACCAGCACAAGCCCCGAGGTCCCCTTACGGCATCCTGAGCGTCACGGCGCAGCGCCGGCCAGCCAAGTCATCAAGGATTGCCAGTGTTCCCGGATTGGCATAGGCCCAGGTCAGCACGGAGGACTCCGCGTCGCGCGCCGGCCCTGCTGCTGCGACTCTTTCGATTGCGGCGATACCGCTGCACGGCCTGCGCGGTGGTCTTGGTCCCGGGGCGTGAGGCCCGCCAAGAAGAGAGCGGCGCCCTAGACGATTGAGCGCGTGGGGAGGGAAGCGTGGGTTGAGCACCGCCCGCCCAACGAACCATGCGGCCCCAGAGTCAAGGGCCCAATCACCATTCCGTTAGCGGCCGTAGTAACATGCTTGCCTCCCCTCCACCCAGCCCGTCTGGGAGTTCCGGCGGGAGCCCGGGAGGAGGCCATGGCGATCATCCATGAACAAAGGGGAGTGCCCGAGATCCCCGACCCGAAGGAACGGGCGGCAGTCTATAGGGGGGTGAGGCGGGGGCTCGACGAACGCCCCGAAGGTGAGACCTGGACCTTCGCGGTCCACGCGGCCGACCCACAAAGCTACCTCTTCGACTTCGAGCGCGACGGGAAGCCTTTCGGCCCCGGTCTTCGCGTAGCCATCTCGGACCTCCACCTTCGCAGCGCACCGCGGCCGGACCTTGAGCACGTGACCGAGGCGGTACGGGAGGACATGGAGCTCTACCTCCGCCTCAACCTCGCCGGCGCTGTCTAGTGATGTCGCCGAACGACTGAACCCCGTCGGCACGCTCAACTCGTGATCCCAATCACCTCCTTGCCGAGGCCCTCCCTCGATACTGGCGTTGGTGCCGCCCGTGGTGGGGCGGAGAACTGAAGGAGCAGGCGTGAGGTGATGGGCAATTGTCCACTGTGCGGGGCGTCCATCACCTCAGTCGCTGACGAGCAGGGCTGTCTCCGGTGCCAGCTGTGCGGCGCGCACTTGAAGGCGAAGGCACCTCCTGCTGTGCCCCCTGCGCCGACTCTCGCCCCGCCCGCGGGATGGGAAGCCATTCGAGCGGAACTCCAGGGACTGCTAGCCGGGCAGCAACAGATGCTCGCGAAACTCACCGAGACTCTCACGATCCTGAAGACCGGCCCCTCCCCGCCTGCCCCGAGGGCGGCAGCACCTCTCGAAGGACAATCTCCTGGGCCAAGTGCTGAAGTCCAGCATCCGTCGGCGCGCCCAAGCACCCGCGGGCGCCGGAAGACGGTGCTCCTCGTCGATGACGACCCGGACACTCGTGAGGCGGCGGCAGCGGCCTTGAGGCGCGCTCAAATCCCCGTCCGGCCGGTGGGTGACGGCAAGGGCGCCCTGGCCGCCATCACCGCCGAGAAGCCCGACGTCATCGTCCTCGAGCTGGATTTCGGGGGAGCGATGTCCGGCCGGGACGTCGTCAACATGATCAAGGCGACCATAGAATGGGTCGACATCCCCATCGTCCTCTACACACGAGCGCCCATCGCCAGCGAGACCGAGGCCCGCCAGATCCATGGCGGAGATAGCTACGTGCCCAAGGGCCCGGGCTCGCCGGATACCCTCGTCGCGCATGTGATCGAGGCTTTCCAGAGGGGCTAGCGTGCACGAGGAGGAGGTGCGAATGAGGCGCACCGGCTAACCTGCTAGCCAGGAGTCATCAGGCGGAGCGCGGCCTTGCTGGGCGGCCGCGCCGAAGGGAAGCATTCGCATCTCGCCGGAGGCGGGAGCAATATTGGACACGGCGCCCCAGGGAGTACTTGCGCTCCTTGTACCAGCTCCCAGGCCCGGCGTGCCAACGCCTCAGGTCGGCTATCCCTGAAGCTGAGTCGCAAGTGTAGCAATCGTCACTATGTGGCTGTACGTTTCGCTACTTGCACTTTCGGTGGGTCTTGGTGCGGCCGTCCGCTCCTCTCACTTGCGCTGGCAGAGCCTCACGGAGCGGGAGAGGTTCTTGCTGGGCATGAAGGAGGCGTCGACGCCGCAGCGTATGCATTCCGACGAAAGGAAGCGATTGTCATTGCTGCACTCGCCATGGTGGGCTATCTGGCGCTGGCTACCCGAGCTCTGGCGCCAGTAACGTCCACTCGATCGCTAACCGCCGAGGTTGGGCGCAGGGCCCGGTCGTGCGTTCATGCCTTGATCCACTCCACGCTCCAGTCTCCTTGCCGATGAGCCTCGCCGGTGATCGCGAACACGACGAAACCGCCGCAGCGGCAAGTCTCTCTAATGAGCCGGCGTGTCACTGCGTCTTCGTCGGCCCCGTACCAGGCGCGGTACCTGATCTTGGCTTTCAGCCCATACGGGCACGTCCCGCAGCCAGATGGACCCTGGCAAAGTCGGGTCTCTTCCTCATGCGACACCACAGCCGTGACGCCTCCGGAACACGGTGCCAAGTCTACTCCGGCGCCCGCTTGTACGGGTTGGGCTTGACCTGATCTCGTGGGACCCTCTGAAAGGTGGATACGATGTCGGAGCATGGTCCTCGAAGAGTTGTTCGCAGACGCCTGCGAGCCTTGGCTCGCCTCGAAGTAGAACCGCCAGCCTGAGCCAGGTGGCGTCCACGCCATCGCGGGGATTGGTGTGACTTGGCGCACAGCCTGCTCGCTGCGCTCCATGCGACAACAACCTTTCTCGGCCCCCTCCGGAGGATGCATGCGTGTCGAAGACTGTGCTTGTCGTCGACGATGAGGAGCCGGTCCGCGAGATGCTCCAGGAGTTCCTTCAGAACGCTGGGTTCGATGTTCTCCTGGCCGGGGACGGCGCCGATGCCGTTGACGTCCTTCGCGTGCGCCGCGGTCGAGTGGACCTTATCCTCCTCGACGGGACTCCCTATGAAAGCCGTCGCGAGACACTCCTCGACATTCAGGCCCTCCGGCCAAGCGTCCCGGTGGTGGTGATGTCGGGCAAGCCCTGGGAAGGGGATCTCCAGCAGGAGTTCGAGGGCCTAGCCGTCGCCGGCTACCTCCCCAAGCCGTCCTCACTGGAGAAACTCCTCGAGCTGGTCCGGGCTCTCGCCTAGCCGACCACGACGGTTTGGCGGACGTGCCCGTGGGGAGCGTAACGCGCTCCGTGAGAGAATCGGGATCATGCTGTCGGTCCCCCGAATGCTGGGGGTTCCGGTCTGTCCACACTGCGGACATTGGGGAAGCCGGCCCTCCAGCCGAAGACTCCCGCTCCCGTTGCGAGTACCCGGGCTGCGGTACTTCCGATGCGAGTCCTGCCTGAAGCGCTTCCTGACCTGGCGCCCGTGGATTAGGACGCCCCCGCCGCCCGAGTCAGGGGACGACTCAGAGTAGTGGCCCCTCCGTTCGCCCCTCATGTGGTTAGGCGGACGCTATCTGCCCACGAGGCCCAGAAAAACCCCGCAAACATCCCCGACCGGCCGGGCGCTTGTCATAGTTTCCGTCACGACCTTTGCTCCGAGGTCTCCAAGGCAAGTGACCAGGACCTGGGCCGTCAGGATGAGGCCGGCTCGAACAGCTCAATGGGGTTCCCGTCGGGATCCTCGAGCTGGACCTGCCGAGCAGGCCCAACTGGACTCGGATGAGAATTAGGATCACAATGTAAGAGTAATCATGCTCGGCGAATTCGAATACCTGCTGCTCAGCGCGGCCGCGCGGTTGGGCGACGGCGCTTACGGCGCCGCAATCCGGCGGGGCATAGAAGGCGCAACAAAACGCCGCTGCTCGATCGGGGCTCTTTACACGACCCTCGATCGATTGGAGGCAAAGGGCCTCGTGAGAAGTTGGATGGGTGATCCAACGCCACAGCGGGGCGGCCGCCAAAAGCGCATGGTCCGCGTGACGGGAAAGGGCGTACAGGAAGCAAAGGCCTTTTACGATTCAGTGAGCCGTGCAAGTCAGGGTGTCGTCTGGGCGACTGATCGCGCCCGAGGCCTGTCATGACGCACATCGGCTGGTCGTTGGTCAGCTTCCTGGCCCGGGCCCTGGAACGTCCTGAACGCGACGTGGTACTGGGCGATCTGGCCGAATCCGGCGCGGGCGTTGGCCCAGCAATCCGCGATCTCTTAGGTTTGATCGTACGCCGGCAGGTCGGCTTGTGGGCGTCTTGGCGACCGTGGTTGGCCCTACTCGGTGTCTGCGGTTTGGCAGGGCTCTCGTTGAGTCGTATCGTGTTCCGCCTCAACGTCGACTTCTACAAAAATTACGTAGCGCACTACGGGACTGACCTTACTGATCGCCAGGAGATGGCGTTCTTCCTATGCATGGCGGGTGCCCTGCTCGTCTGGTCATGGACGTGCGGCTTTGTACTGGGTTCGCTTTCCGGACGTGCCGTGTGGCTCACGTGGTCAGTTTTCTATTTCGTGGTTCTGGATTCGGCATGGGCGCGATTCGTCCTGGCTGGCAACATCATCCTGCGTAACCCGCGAACCCACGAATCCCCGCTGGACTCACTCCATGGGACTCTGGGACTCTTGATGGCTGCAACACTTCCGCTAACCATCGCAGCCGCTCTGTTCCTGTTCCCAGCTCTCTTTGGAGCGTTTGTGGGCGTCCGGTCGCGGACCCTAGCGGTGCCCCACACATACCTGATTGGCTCAGTTAATGTCGCCCTCGCGATTCTCACGACATGGGCGACCGGCTGGTATGACCCTGCGCACCTGCCCGCAGGCTGGCCCGAAGTTCCGTGGCCCGTGCGGCTGCTGCCGTTTCTGTTAGTGAGTTGGCCGGCCGCCTACCTGCTCGCTTGCACCCTACCTATGGGCAGCCACCCAAAAGACCAGACCCGCTCCGACATGCGCGAGCCATGAGCACGACGAGGAAGGACTGACGGAGGGGCGAGGCGACAATCCCCGGGCCGGAAGACCGCGCCAAGTCCCTTCGAGTCTCCATCCCGCCCTTCCCGGCGGAGCAAACCGACTAGTTGAGCCACAGCAAGGGGAACCTGACCCCCGCGCCCACCCGCCGAGCGGCCCCCCAAGGGGGGCCTCCCCCCACGGCCGCGTCGCGCGTCGTCGTCTGAGCTAAGGTGCCTCGCGGCTCCCTGAGTCCAGCCGGGGGTCGGCTCGCCGCGAGCGCAGATGGTCGCGCCGCGCGGCCGGTCCCGCCGCCCTGATGTAGGCCCGGCCTTCCTCCTTCGAAGTCGCCCGGGTGCTCCTTTGGGGGCCGAGGCGCTGCGCGGGCGCGCCAGCCCCTTCGGGGTTCCCTTCGCTTCGCCACGGCTGTCACGCCTGCTCGTCGCCTCGTCCCCGTCGTCGCCACGGACGTTTAGTGGGCCTTCGGCCGTCATCCTCCAGTTCTTCCCTCCCCCTCCTGACTTCTGCGAAGGAGGGGGAGGTCGGAGCAGATGTCACGGGACAGCACACGAGTCCTGCTCAACCACGTGGGCCTCCCAGATGGAGCGATGCGGATTCACACGACGCAGCCCGCAGAGGATCGACGAGATGCAGTTCCCAGAGTCCATGCGACCGAACAGGTCCAAGAGCACGGCTTCGAACGGCTCTTGACGCCGGCTGAGCTGGCGGACTATTGGGCCCTTTCTGTCGATACGGTTCGCCGCTTGTTCGAAAGAGAGCCCGACGTTCTTGTTTTCGCGCACCGCCGACCCGGGCGACGACGATACCGGACCCTCCGGATACCGGGGTCGGTCGCCGAGAGAGTGTATCGGCGGCTCATGACCGGCTAGCTTCACACTCACTCGTGAGGCACCTAGCTCAATCTCAGCGGACGCGCGTTGTTGCCGTTTGGATGGCGAGGTGGTCAGCGTGCGGACACCGACCGATCGATAATTGGGGCCGATCGCAGTCGGGAAAGCCAATGCCCTTCGACGACCTGACCAGCGAGCGTGCACGACAGCTCCTCCAAGCGCTGCTGTTGGAGATGGATCCTGAAAGGATCTACAGATCCTGAAGACAGGCCAGACCGGGAGCCGCTGGCTGTCGCATTCACCGCCAGCTCGCCTGTACCAACTCCTCCAGACGCTCCTGCCTGGCCCTGACCCACGGCGCATAGTGCCGCTCGGTGATCCTCACCGACGAATGCCCCAGCCCTCCGTGCCAACATGGCTGAGACACCTTACCCCCATTTAATTAGAGTGCAGGGCGGGGAGATGAGGCCCCTTGGAAGCAGCCCGCGGTAAGGAAGCAGGACAGGCGAATATGGGAGAGCCG
>WNFT01004858.1_pt1 | contig 12526 bp, 10 predicted proteins | sample 5400191 | NCBI WGS metagenome assembly WNFT01 (sample SAMN13153359, study PRJNA577476) | soil metagenome | isolation source: 80 cm saprolite under Madrone tree | place: USA:California | collected 2016-06-14
TTTTGAAATGAGAATTCTTATTTTTTCTTCGCGCTTTGTTTTTCCGAATCTGAATTTGTTCTGACGATTCTTTGGAGGGAGGCGAGTGAACATATCTATTCTAGCCGGATGAACGGTGAGTCAAACGATCAGGGGTTGGACAACGCCTTGGACCATATCCGTCGCTCTCAGTATAGACATTTCGTACGCTGAAGCTCAAGTATATATTTGACATTCCTCTTCGGGTTCGTATAGAGGATATGCACCATGTCCCTCATGATGGAAGCTCGAAAAGTCCAGAAAGTCGGATACTCTACTCTGATAGTTTCTCTTCCCAAGGATTGGGTAGAAGAAGTGGGTCTGAAGCAGGGTGATATTGTAAGCTTCAGACGCGAGTCCGACGGCGGAATCACCGTCTATCCCGGCTTGACGAGAGAGCGGGAGAACTTCAGATACATTATCGACGCGGACTTGTGTGATAGTCCAAATCTACTGACCCGGATCATTACAGCGAACTATCTCACGGGTCATGACACGATCCAGATAGTTTCAAAGAAGGAATTGTCTTCTCGCCACCTAGAGGAGGTCCGCGGGGTAAGCAGAAGATTGACGGGTCTGGGTATCGTCGAGCAAAATCTGAAGTCTGTAACTCTGCAGAGTTTTGTTGATCCGACCAAGTTTCCAATCTACGGCTTGATGCGGAGGCTCCAGATCATCCTGAGTTCAATGCTGGAGCAGGCGGTAAAGTCAGTCGTTGAAGGCCGAGTGGCAATGGCTGACGAGGTGTTGCACATGGAGGAAGAAGCGGATAGGATCTACTGGATGATCATACGCCAGTTGCTGCTCGCAGTTCTCGACCGGCGAGTCGCCAAAGAGGTAGGGATTGAGGGACCCATGCACGTTGTCGGCAATAGGGTGATCGCGAAGAGTCTTGAGCGAATGGCCGACTCGGCGAGCCACGTAGCACTAGAATCGCAGAAACTCAAAGGGACAGGAAAAGGCGTGGACCCCAAGATAACAAAGGGTCTGATAGAGCTCAGCGACAAAGTCCGATCTCTCATCGAGGACTCATTCAACGCATTGATGAAAGGAGATCTCAAGAAATCCAACGAGTGCATCGAGCGAGTCGGAGCATGCGATGCATTGGAAAGGTCATTGACCGCCGATGGAATTCTGGAATCGGCGCGAAGATTGGCACCCGCCCCCGGCGAGGGGGGGTTTGAAATGCTACTCTTTGGAATCGGGCTTGTCTGTTGATTTGGGGGATGGTCCGGGCTTGGATCGTTGATCTGTCGGAGCCCGAAAACGAGCAGGAGCCGCAAGAGAAACGAGCAGATGCAGTTCTTATTTTGCGGGTTTTCTCAACTGCCCTAACTCTTTTTCGATCGCGACGATTAGCTTGGGACAGCGGGTCGGATCGGTACAAGTGCAACTCTATGTCTCCAGCTCTGCCGCAGGTTAACCTATCTAATCGCTCTCAGAAACCGTTTTCCCATAGAAAAGGCAGAGTGACCTAGCCCTTGCGTGAGCTCCTGCCTGTTTTGGCTGCCGGGTTGGTGCCTTTCGCAATTCTGGTTCTGATCGTGGCTGGTACGGTCGTCAGTCGCGTTGCTTGAGAACCACCAATACTGCAGACGATGGAGTTCGGCACGCGCAACTCTGACAACAGCATAACAGCCATAGCGTCAGATCCAACTAGTGTCTACGCCGCGGGCTACGTAGGGTATAGTAACGTGACCCCGACGTATCTTTTTGTGAATAGGTATGGAATTGACGGGCACCAGATCTGGAGCAAGCACTTCGGTGACCCCTACTTGTCTCAGGTTTCAGGCCTTAGCGCTGGAACCGACGGGGTCTATGTCACGGGTCATCTATCGTTCTCGTCAGCGAGTACGAGTTCTTTTCTCGCGAAGTACGATTTCAGCGGGAATCAGCTCTGGAACAGCTCATTCTTTCCAAATCTGCCCAGCTCCGCTTTATCAGTCTCGTCTTACGCCACCAGCGTTTACGTTGCCGGCTACAACGGGACCCAGTATTTTGTGAAGGATTATGATGTCAATGGAAGTCTTGCCTGGACTAGATCCTTCGGCAGTAACCCTGACAGGATTAGCGTTCTCGCCGGGTCCAGCAGACTCTACCTTGCCTACGTCAACCAGACAGCGGGATATCCTGCAAACGATGTAGGGCTCGTTCAAGAATACGGCTCTTCGTTGTCCCCGGATTGGACGCGCTCCTGTTCGTGCGAGCCGACGGGAATCACAGGGGACGAAACGGCAATATACGTTTTCGGAATTGTCGAAAACGCCATTAGCATTCCGGTTGGATTTCTGACCAAGTACGATCTTGATGGAAATCAGCTCTGGACGACCCAGTTCAATCCTCCTTCCAGTTCGCTGGCAATAACCGGAGTATCCGACGTAAGAGCGTCGGTAGACTCTTCAGGGATCTACCTGACAACAACAACCAGCGACAGCAGAGGGATAGTGCTGAAATACGACGGGAACGGCAAAAATGTCTGGTCTCTTCAACTGCCATGGATGACTGCAGGCTCTCTTAGAACTGCTGATGTGATTTCGGTAGAACAGGGAGAGGTCTTCGTTGCAGGAGACCTAAGGCATACGGCAACCACCACGGGGCATTCAGCATTCCTCGCTGCTATTTCTGAGTCGAGCTCGCTGGTCTTCTTTGGAATAAACCCGCCATTCTCGTTCGCACTTCTCACATTACTGGCTGTCCTCGCGGTTACCAGCCCAATATTGTTTAGGAAATACTGGAAAGGAAGAATCCAGCGACCTGGCACTGACAAGGACAATCGTCTCAAGAATGTTCCAGCTGACTTCTTCTGGTCATAGATTTGGTCAGAGGCATGAAGACCACGCGGTTCGAATATAATCTGCTTCGTCCAAGCTAGCCGGAGGACTGGAAACTCTAAGTGACTATTGGCGATGAGAGAAATCCTAGCAAAAAACGGGCCCAGTCACACCTAACACAAGTCAGAATTCTTGACGACGCCAATCCCTGGCACCGTCCCTCTAGGCGTTTACTTCGCGGACCTGCGGATCTGAGCCAGTTCTTTTTCGACTGATACGATTCGTTTCGGGCAGTTTGGGCAGAAGCTGGGAAGCATTGCGTAGATGTTGGCGTTCATTTGGAGAAGTGGCTGGATCATCTGGCTTACCGCGGCGGCTCCTGGGTCTTGGGGTAGAACTTTGCCGCGTTGTTCCATTTGCTTCATCTTGTCGCCCATGATGACCATTACCGGGCATTCGCCTAGGCCATAGACGCAGAGGTTTTCGCCGGAAGTCTCCAAAGCTGAACAGGCAAGTTGTCTGAATAGGTTGATTAATACTTCTGCCTCGATCAACTGATTCCAGGACCCGGATAGATGAAAACATCCGACAATTTGCTGGTGATAATCGACGCGAATTCTTCGGGGGTCTCAGGAGACAAGTATCTCGGCGCGCTGGTCGACTTGGGAGGACGAGTCGAGAGCCTGCGAAAAGTCTCAAGGATCGTAGCTGAATCTCTGCCTGGAACAAGCAACGCGGAAGTTGAGGCTCGAAGGGTAGAGAGAGGCGGTATAGGTGGACACCTTGTCACGATCAAATCAGAGGAGAAAGGTCCCAGACGCAAAGGAAGCGTGATCCTCAGCTCTGCCGAGAGATGCGCCAGAAAACTGGAGCTCTCGGATTGGGGATCGAAGTTCTCACTCTCGACAGTCGAAACATTGCTGCAGGCAGAATCCAAGGTCCACGGCCACTCGACCAAAGAGGTAGAGCTTGAAGAACTGGGTTCGGCTGACACACTCATCGATGTCCTGGGAGTCGCCCGCCTATCAGAGGAACTGGGATTGGCCAATACAACGTGGTGGTCAACACCGGTCGCTGTTGGTGGAGGGACCTCTAATTTTTCCGATCGTTCATATCCGAATCCACCTCCGGCCGTTGCTGAGATTCTTCGAGCCAGCAAGTTTCCGATGTTACGCGGTCATGGAGACCAGGAACTTAGCACTCCAACCGGCGTCGCGATAACTGTTAATCTAGTCGGGAGGTACTCTCAATCTCATCCAGCTCTTCGGCCCGATATGGTTGGGTATGGCGCAGGCTCGAAGGATATCTACGGAGTAGCGAATATTCTGCGAATCATGGTAGGACAGACCCTTGAGACCCCACACTCCCACGATGAAATGGTGATACTCGAGACAAACATCGACGACGTGACTGGGGAGATTCTAGGGCGAGCAGCAGAGAGGCTCATGGCTCAAGGGGCCCGAGACGTGACGATAACTCCCGTCTACATGAAGAAAAATCGGCCTGGGCACGTTGTCACTGTAATTGCGAAAAAGGACGACGCGGAGGACCTTGCGCAAGTGCTTATCGCCGAAACGGGCACCCTTGGTGTGAGAGAGGTTCCGGTCAATCGCCACATTTCCCCCAGAACAAGCAGAACGATCCAGCTGAGGATCGGCGGTAAGACCCGTCAAGTGGGGGTTAAGATAGCCGAGGATAGAAAAGGGAGAGCCGTTGGCTTCAAAGTAGAGTATGAGGACCTTCGAAGAATCTCTGACCAAACTGGAATAAGCGTCCTTAAGTTGCAGCGGCTGGCGAATCCATTGCTTGAATCACTGGAGAAAGGCGACCAGTAACTGAAATCTTTGGGCTACAATACGGACACGAGAAAACTCACTCTGACCGCGACGCTCGCCGCAGTCTACGTCGTGTTCCGCGCCATTCCAATCGATCAATTGATCGGAATCAATGGGACCATAACCGCTGCCGGAATGATTGCCCCCGTCATCGGGATCTTACTAGAGCCAGCCTATGGTATCGTCGCCGTCTTCACAGGGACGATGGTCGCATCACTCTTTCCGTGGAATCCGATAAAATTTGCAGGGCTGGACTTTCTTCCCGGTGCCCTCAACGTAGCGCTAGTTAGCTTAGCAGTACGCGGCAGAAGGACAGAGGCCACGCTGATGTTTCTCATCACGATCGCGCTCTTCATCATCAACCCCTATACAAGCATCTTCGTAGGGAGCTCACTACTCAGTCCTCCTATTCCATACATATGGATGCACCTCGCGGCCCTGATCGTCCTAGTCTCACCTCTGACAAAGAATCTAGCGACTAGGCTAACTTCTCACCATTACTCCAGCTTGATTATGCCTGTAACGGTGGTCGCGTTCATTGGTACAATGATCGAGCATTTGACCGGAGGCATTCTCTTTGCGACCGTTGTGGGCAAAGGGGCTTTGAAGTTCTGGCCCGTGATCTTTCTAGTCTATCCGATTGAGCGGATCATTCTGGTGATTGGAGCAACCCTGATCGGTGCCGCCCTCTTGAGCCTCCTCAGACCGACTCTGGTCGAGAAATCGCTTGAAAATGTCAAACGAGTGGCGAAGAGCCCGATTGAGAACTTATCATAACTAGGCGACGGCTAGGATTGTCTGGGTTTTCGTCGTGAGCCAGTCTTTCTGGCTCGGCGAGTGTTTGATTCAGATTCAGTTGAGATTTTAGATCTTTTTTCATTGGATCGTAGAGCTTCTTCTTGCACAAGTTTTGAGAATTTGTCGGCTCCCGTTGCTAGAGAGGCTAAGGCGAGTCCCGCAGTCTTGGCGGCCGCAGTGCCGAAAGCCGCCGCTAGCTTGAGGCTGGACGCGAACGCTGCCATAGCGATCTGCTCCCCAGCCTTGATCGCATCCTCGGAAGAGACTCGTTGGTTGTTTATCCGTGGGTCCCGTTTCGAGATTCTCTTCCTAGATTTTCCTGCAGCGCTTGAACGGGATGCCTTGGGCAAGGTGTGTTACTGCGACTGCTCTCTTCCGTATTTAAGATGGGAATCAGACCAATTTTTCGGCTAGTATTAAGTAGTCGACTGTTCAGTTCAGATTGCTAAACATATACGAGGATTGCATGACAGTTGCCAGTACCAAAACCTGCGTCGGATGTTGAAGGGGAGATTTTCGATTTCGTAAAAGAATCGGAACCTACTAGCGCCTACATTCAGGGCGTGAATGAGTTTGTTGGTAAACTGTTCATTCCGTCCAGGAAGAATCTGGAAAAGCTTGCGAAGAGAGCTGACGAGCTTCGGCTTAAAGCGGAGAACGATTTGCAACTCAAAGTCATCGATTCCGTCACAGCGGCCTTCGCTCTTCAGGAGCCTCAACTATACCCTGACGGGGTCCTCAGCGCGTTTTTCGGCTACCTGATCAAGGAGGGGATCGTCCCTAGCCACCTGAAACCGCTCACGAGAAATGCCGTCAGAGCGTTGCAAGCAGCCACCCAGGAGACTTCTGAAAAGAAATGGCCTACGGGTCTTCGGCTGTTGACGCTAATACGTTGCGATGGGCTTCTTGAGATAATCAAGACGATCAAGAAGGAGACGACTGACAAACAGCTGAAGGAGTCGTTGGACGATCTGGCGGAGGCTACGAGGAAGTATGCGTCTATATTCCGAGTCAAGGGCTTCAAGAACCAAGGCTTTGATGAAGTCTACAAGATAATCAAACGAGATGGTGCGGATCTCGGCCGCGAAAAGATCTACGCGCAGGCTCTGCGACGCCTCTGGGACTACTCAGAGTCTCCTAAGGAAGTAGAGGCGAAGGGTCTCAAGTTTTTGGAGAGAGAGTTTCCCAGATTCAAGCGGATAACTCAGAGACTCGCAAAGAAGTACGGTGTCGCGGCCAAAGCTGAGGATGTCTCCAAAGCGATAACAGCGAAGAGATCGGTGAAGCAGACCGACATATTGCCATTCTTGGGAGAGTTGCGAAAGCGGACGCAACGAGTTGTGAACAAGGATATTGTCGGGATTAATCCGAAGTACGAGACAAAGGTCATTGAGACGCCTCTCTACTTGTCAGGAATATTTCCCAGCGCGGGCGCTTTCTTCTACGACAGCTTCACAAACAGTCCCAAGGAGATTTTCATGATCACTACTGACCCAAGAAGAGACCCTAGCACTGTCCCGGGAGAGTTACTCAACGGGCTGATTCATGAAGAATACGGCCACTGTGTACATGCATCCAACACGGCAACCGCTTACGCGGCAAAACCAACTCTGACAGAGGTCATGTTCACACCGTTAGCAGGAGCGTTGTCCGAAGGAATTTCGTTCCAGCGAGAAGTCGAGTTCCAAGAAGTCATGGACAAGCTAAAGACAGGGAAGAAGCTCAGCAACGACGAGAAAGCGCTCTTCCAGTTCTTCGAGAAACAGGGCGGACTGGAGGTCTGGGCGGAAGAGTACGAGTTCTACACTTGGATGTGGAGAATAATACGGTTCCTCAGGGTCATCGGCGATGCTCGCATCAATTCCGGGAAGCAATCTTTGAGGGATTTCATCGAATGGGCACACAAGAGAACGGGGTTGGCGAAGAGCACCGTGTATCATCAGCTGTTTCCGGCCCACCAGGGTAACGGACCGGGATACGCTTCCACCTACGCTATAGTTGGTGAGAGTATTCGGGAGATCCAGAACAGGGCCAAGCGGAACGGGAAGAACCTCGTAGACTTCAACACCTACGCGTGTTCCATGGGCTTTCCAGCCCGGACAATATTCGAAGAGCGACTCCGAGAATTCGCCGCAAAATAGGAAGAGAGTCTCGACCGCGATCCTCGAGGATTCTCTAGGCTTGCTGGACTAGCTTAAAGATGTAAAAGAGAGCATCTAGACTGAGCTTGTATTGACTCTTATGCGATAACCTGCCTTGATGAATCGACCAATTCAGCCGTAGGCCTTCAAAAATGAGGAGCCTCGCGCGTCCGCTTCGGCTAATATAGCGAGGAGACCGTGGCGAAGAAACCATCCAGCGGCAACCACTTTCCTGCCAAGATATCTCTCAATTCCTCGCTAATTGTCAATCATTTCTACAATGATTGTGAAAGTCAGCGACGAGAGGCGAGTAAGTGTTCGACCTTGATAATCAGCATCGCCAACAACAAGGGTGGAACTGGAAAGACCACCACAGCAGTAAATCTAGGAACCGCGCTTGCTGCGGCTGGCAAACGAGTGCTACTAGTAGACCTCGACCCTCAGGGGAGCGCGACCGTCAGCTTCGGCTTCGAGAAATCGAAACTCCTCTACACGATCTATGATGTTCTAACACAGTCCAGAAAGATCGAACTGGTGATGCTTGAAACAAAAGTCAGAAACGTCACAGTTGTGCCGAGCAATCTGGACCTCGCAGGAGCCGAAATTGAGCTAGCTACTATTCGAGGACGAGAATTCATCCTACGTGAAGCTCTGGCGGCCGCGAAGAGAAGGTTCGACGTAATCCTTCTCGACTGTCCACCAAATATTGGAATCCTGACAGTAAATGCCATCGTCGCCTGCGATCTCTTGATGGTCCCGGTTCAGTGCGAGTACTATTCCATGGAAGGATTTCCCACACTGCTTGGATTCATCAGAATGGTAAAATCGCGGGTAAAAACCGATTTCGATTTTCAGGTCCTTCTGACAATGTACGACGGAAGAACCGCGCTCGCAAAGAGGGTCCAGAGAGAGTTGAGAGAGAAATTTGGGGACAACGTTGTCAAGGCCGTGATTCCAAGGTCCATCAGAATGGCAGAAGCACCAAGCAAAGGAATCCCGGGAATCATCTACAGCCCATTAAGCAAAGCTTCTCAAGAGTATCAGAGGCTGGCAAAGGACATGCTGGAGAGTTCTCTGGCAGATACAGTTGTGGCGAAGCTCGCTTCCTAGTTTAGTGCGATCATACTGAATCTGGCATCTCTTCAGACGCTCTAGACTAAACGAGTCTTTCTCAAGAAAAAGGGAAGTGAGTTCTGACGAGGAGGATCAGGACAGCGTGTTTTAGAGCGTGGACGGCTAGGCTTCGACAGGCAGTTGAATCCGAAGTAGCTCTCTAGTCAGTGCCTTGTACTGCTCTGACGCTGGGTTCTTGGGACGATAGATTATTCCAGGTAGTCCCTTGCTCGGTGCTTCCGCCATTCTGACGGATCGTGGAATTACAGTCTTCAGTGCCCTTTCGCCGAAATTGTTCCAGACTTGCGATTGGACTCTCCGCGAGAGTGCTGTTCTGCCATCGAACATTGTCAGTACGATTCGGAAGTCGAACGAGGCTCGGAGTCTTGACTTGACGAGGTCCATGACTTTGATGAGTGTTGGTAGGCCTTCCATGGGGAAGAATTCGCACTGGACCGGGATTAGGACTAGGTCTGAGGTCACTAGCGCGTTGAGTGTGAGTAGTCCAATGTTAGGAGGGCAGTCGATTACGATCGTGTTGAACTGGTCCCTGATTGGTGTGAGTGCTTCTCTTAGGATGTATTCTCGGCCGGGGGTGCTGGAGAGTTCGACTTCTGCGCTGGCTAGGTCGAGGTTGCTTGGTAGAAGGAATAGGTTCTGGAATTTTGTGGCGAGGATTGTTTCGTTGGCTCTCTTTGTCTGCGCGAGGAGGTTATAGACTGTGCTGGCCAGGGTTGCTTTCTCAAAGCCTATTCCGGTTGTGGCGTTTCCTTGGGGGTCGAGGTCTATGAGGAGGACTTTCTTGTTCTCGGCGGCGAGCCCGGCTGCGATGTTGATTGCCGTGGTGGTTTTTCCAGTTCCGCCTTTGTTGTTCAGAACGCTTATGATCAAAGGTATCTCCAATTGATTCGGCATGATTACTAAGAGAATGATTCACAAAAACTTGGTAATGCATGCAGTTCAGCGCATATGATTAAGACGAAAAGAGCAGATACAGAGACGAGAAATGCGGCTCCATTGCCCTGTTGCTATATGAATACTAACCGCATTGCCACTGATATGGTATTGAGCGTTGATGGGAATCTTGCAGCTCTAGACTCCGGTTATCAGATCAATCTGATGGCGAGCAATCGCATGAAATTGACAGGATTGTTGTCAGCAAAGTGCTGATGAGGGTGCCCGGGTTCCTGGTGACTTGCCCAGGGAAGTATTCGCTACGCGGAAGGCATTGTAACCTTGACTCCCCTAGCCTTCAGTCTCGACCTGACGAATTCGAAGTGTTGAGGATCCTTCGCGATCTTCTCGGGAGTGACAACTCCGACGCTCCTCACCTTCTTCTGGCCAACAAGCAGTGCGACTGAAGTGCATGGGTAAGCAGTGGTTCTCGCCATCGCGGAGACCATGCTCCGAGGGTCGTAGTAGTCAAGGATTCGATAACTGAGCAAAGACTTCTTTCCATTCGGTCCTTCAACTTCGACTCTCAACGCCAGTAGGTCCTCAGGTCGACCCAAGGACATTGTGCCTCTCAATAGGGCGATGGAGAGTTTTCGGGGGACGACGCTTGTGCCGTTCAATTGAACTTCCTCTTTGTCGAAGAATCCCAGGATTCGAAGAGTGTTCATCATTTCAGCGTGGCCAGGATACCGCAGAGTGTATTCGAACATCTCACTAACCTTCGGAAAACTTTTCGGAAGAGATCCAAGCCCGTCGGTGATGAAGTACTCCAGTCTGCCAACTCCCGGAAAATTGAGGAATCCTCGTCCGGACAGCGCGTCGACCATCTTCTCCTTGCCATTCTCTATGATTCGTGCTGGCCTCGAGTACTCATTGATCACGTCTTCGAGCGAAAAGACGATTCTGTAGTTCAGTGGTGGAGTCGGCTTTTGTGGCAATCCTCCTACAAATACCCGAACCTTCGTTATGGACCCGAGTCTGCGAGAGGCATCCCCAACACACATGTTGGTGAAGCCCGGAGCGACTCCACATTGTGGAACTACGATGTTCCCCTGGTCCCGAGCTTTGCTGTGGAGTTTGAACGGGTTTTCCGGGGTGTAGGATATGTCAACTAGGTCTCGACCAGCCTCTACAGCATAGGTCATCAATTGGAATCCGAGCCTTCCTGGAAGGGCTCCACAGATCAAGTCGACCTGATGCATAGTATCGAGGAGGGGTTTCCGCTGAGAAATATCGATGCGACGAGTTCTGATTTTTTCGTATCCTCTAACGTTCTTCAGATTCTTCAGAAGAGCGTCAGCGACAATTACGGAATCAACCTCCGATGATCGCGCTAGGTCCCGGGCAATTTCTGAGCCAACCTTCCCGGAGCCAACAACTAGAACCTTCAAACTTCGTTCGGGACGCGAGAGATGTGGGCGCTTCTTAAACCAGTTTGAACGGTAAATCGAGTTGACTGTTCTAGGAGAATATCGATTTCACACTATCGAATGCTACCCGAGGAAGAAGGGCGGCAAATTTTCTCTTCCGTAGCATGTGCGAGATGATCTTGCCTTGGAAGTCCATATCGGCGTATTCCTGTATCTCAGGAAGGTAGTCTCTGACCGCCTCGAATAATCGGCTAAGCGTCTCGTCTGATAGTCCAGCGAAGATTCTATGAGCGATGCCCATTCTTTTCAGATCTGATGCGAACTTGTCTCTCCATTCTTGGTCGTACTGCATGAGAATCTTCCACCGTTGATCCTGAGGCGACTTCGCTGCGCTAGCAGCTGCCCTTCCAGCCAGCATTCCAGAATAGCCGCCGATAACAATGCCTCCGCCGGTGGTTTGCTTGACCTGTCCGGCTGCGTCTCCCGTGACAAGGAAGTTTTCCGACCAGCACTTATCCACGGGTCCCGAAACTAGTACGGATCCAGATTTGGTCGCGTCAACTGTGGACTTTGGCCAATAATCCTTGACGAGATCGTCTAGCAGCTTCTTGACATTACCTTTTCGACAAGCAAGTCCTACCCTAGCGCTGTGGTCCCCGGTTGGGATGCTCCAAGCGAAAAATCCCGGAGCTCGATGATTTCCAAAAAAGAGTTCGACCACATCTCCCTGCTGTTTCGTCTCGGTGAGTTCGTATTGCAATCCTGGCAGTAACTGGTTCCAGTCTGGGGTTCGCAATCCCGCCTGCTCCGGCAGTCTGCTGCCAGCGCCGCTAGCGTCGATTACAACTTCTCCCTTGTACCATGGCCCGTCTTGGACTTGCAGTCCGACGCCTCCGGTAGAGTAGTGTTCGAATTTGGAGACTCGGGTCTTCGTGTGAAGCGATACTCCAGCGGAAACCGCCCGTTTAGCGAGATACTGGTCAAATCTCATTCTGTTGATTATGACCGCGACAGGGGTCTTTGTCCGGACCTCGAAAGGTTCCCCTTTTGGCGGATTGAAGACGGCTCCCTGTATCATACGCTGTGTGAAGGTCGAGTTCGTTTCTAGTCCGAGTAGTGATAGTCCGTTTAGACTGACGACTCCCGAGCAGTGGCTCGGAACACCAACTTGAGGATGTTCTTCGAGAAGGACTACTTTCGTGTCATTCTTGGACGCTTCGTAGGCGGCTTGGCAGCCCGCTACGCCTGCTCCGACTACGATAACTTGGCTGTCGTGGGTGGGATGTTCCAAGGAGCTGTCAGTAGTCTTCGAACTCTATTCGTAGGGTAAGACCTTTCAGTTCTAGGGCGAGTTTCTTGACGACCTCAAAGTCTAGAGGGTTTCTCCGGGGTCTTCGTCCGTTCAGTATGACCTTGGTTTCCCGGCTACCGTCTGGGAGCCAGATCGTGTTGATGGTTAGAATTGAGAAGGGGGTGAACAGGTCTTCGAGGAATCCACGCTCGTCGCCTCCAAAGTTGAGGACTCA
>WNFT01015988.1_pt1 | contig 12525 bp, 11 predicted proteins | sample 5400191 | NCBI WGS metagenome assembly WNFT01 (sample SAMN13153359, study PRJNA577476) | soil metagenome | isolation source: 80 cm saprolite under Madrone tree | place: USA:California | collected 2016-06-14
ACTGGGCAGCCGTGGGCTGCCGCTTGTACTTCCGCTGGAAGCGCTCCACACGACCGGCCGTGTCCATGAGCTTCTGCTTCCCCGTGAAGAAGGGATGGCACTTGGAGCAGACCTCGACGCGGATCTCCGGCTTGGTCGATCGGGTGCGGATGACCTCCCCGCACGCGCAGGTGATGGTCGTGTCCACATAATCCGGATGAATGCCCACCTTCACAGATCGACCCTCCTTGGGAGTCCCAAGGATATCACGGCCCTAGCCCATCGAATGCATGGCGGCCAGGAACTCCTTGTTGCTGCGCGTCTGCTTGAGCTTGTCGAGCAGCAGCTCCATGGCCTCGACCGGGTTGAGCTGGGACAGCGCCTTGCGGAGCAGCCAGACCTTCTGCAGCTCGTCCTTCTCCAGCAGCAGCTCCTCTTTCCGGGTGCCCGACTGCTCGATGTTGATCGTCGGGAAGATACGCTTGTCCATGAGACGCCGGTCCAGGTGGACCTCCATGTTGCCGGTGCCCTTGAACTCCTCGAAGATGACGTCGTCCATGCGGCTGCCGGTGTCCACGATGGCGGTGGCCATGATGGTCAGCGAGCCGCCCTCCTCGATGTTGCGCGCCGTCGCGAAGAAGCGCCGCGGGCGCTGCAGGGCGTTGGCGTCCAAGCCTCCGGACAGGACTTTGCCCGATGAAGGGATCACCGCGTTGTGGGCGCGGGCGAAGCGCGTCAGCGAGTCGAGCAGGATGACCACGTCGCGCTTGTGCTCGACCAGCCGCTTGGCCTTCTCGATCACCATGTCGGCCACCTGGATGTGGCGCTGCGGCGGCTCGTCGAAGGTGGACGAGATGACCTCGCCCTTCACCGAGCGCTGCATGTCGGTGACCTCTTCCGGCCGCTCGTCGATGAGCAGCACGATGAGGTAGACCTCCGGGTGGTTCTTGGCGATGGCGTTGGCCAGCTTCTGCAGCATCATCGTCTTGCCGGTGCGCGGCGCGGCCACGATCATGCCACGCTGCCCCTTGCCGATGGGACAGAGCAGGTCCATCACGCGCGTGGTCAGGTCTTCGGCGTCGTACTCGAGGCGCAGCCGCTCCAGCGGATAGAGCGGTGTGAGGTTGTCGAAGAAGATCTTCTCGCGCGCCTGCTCGGGCGTCTCGAAGTTGATCGCCTCGACCTTGAGGAGCGCGAAGTATCGCTCGGTGTCCTTCGGCGGGCGGACCTGGCCGGAGATCGTATCGCCGGTGCGCAGGTCGAAGCGCCGGATCTGCGACGGCGAGACGTAGATATCGTCCGGTCCGGGCAAGTAGTTGTAGTCCGGAGCTCTCAGGAATCCGAATCCATCCGGCAGGACTTCCAGGACGCCTTCCGCGTAGATCAACCCATCTTTCTCGGCCTGCGCCTGGAGGATCTTGAAGATCAGCTCCTGCTTGCGCAGCCCGCCCACGCTCTGCACGTTGAGCTCGCGGGCGATGGTGTTGAGGTCGGAGATCGTCTTTTCCTTGAGCTCTGACAGGTTCATCCCGTTCACGGGGTTCTGCTGCGCGTCCTGCTGGGTCGGGTTTCCTTGACCTCGTTGTTCTCGGCGGGCGCTCATCAACGGGCTCCGGGGGCGGCACTCATGGCCGCATGGCGTTAGAGTTCTGCGCTTTTTGCAGGGTTTCTACGGGGTTGGAGCTACGACGTTGGATGTCATCCTCGCATCGCCAGGGGGGCGCTGTCAATATTTTTCACATACGGATCTCGATGATCGCCCGCTGCTTGATCTCCTTGAGCCAGGCCTCCAGCCGGGCCTCGTACTTCTGGCGGAACAGGATTTCGCGGATTTGCTGCTTGACCCGGGTGAGCCCGTCGCCCTCCAGGGACTCCTTCGACTCCAGCCGGAAGACGTGATACCCGAGCGAGGACCGGTAGGGGGGTGAGACCTGCCCCGGCTCCAGTCCAAGGATCTCGGTCTCGATGTCCTGAGCGAGCTCACCACGCTTGAGGGTGCCCAGGTCGCCGCCGTCCTTGGCGCTGGCATCCCTGGAGTACTCGCGGGCGACGGCCACGAAGTCGCCCCCGTCCAGGACCTGCGCGCGGAGCAGGTCGGCCTTGATCCGGGCACTCTCCCACGCGGCGTCGTCGCTGCCTTCGGGGACGACGAGGAGATGCCGCGCATGATAGGAGAGGCCCGTCTCGAGCTTCTGGCGATTCTCCTCGACGTACTGCACGATCTCGGCGTCGGTCACCGACACGCGCAGCACCACCTTGCGCCGGATCACCTTCTGCACGCGCAGGCCCTCCCGCACGCGCTTCTTGACGGAGTCCATCGTGATGCCCTGCTCTTTGACGAGCTTCTCGAACTCTTCGAGGGTCTTCGCGTTGTAGATCTTGATCCGCTCGGTCAGCTCGTCGGAGACTTCCTGATCATCGACGGTGATCCTCTCGCGGTCCGCCTCCTGCAGCTGCAGGCGACTGTCGATGAGCTTCGGCAGGAATTGCTTGGCGAGCTCGTCGTCGCCGGGACCGGCGCCCCGCTGCTGCCGGTTCTCGGCGCGGTAGGCGACGATGGTCTCCTGCAGCTCGCTCAGCGTGATCGCGTCGTTGTTGACGACGGCCACCACGCGGTCCGCGATGCCCTCGTCGTGCTCGGGCGGGCGAATGCGCACGTCGCCCGGCATCGGCATGTCCGGCGACAACGGCTTGCCGGCCACGGGCGCCGGCGGCGGCGGGCCCTTCGGCTTGCCGATCAGCGGCACCCACGAGGGCACCGCGCAGCCGCCGAGCAGGAGCGCGAGGGCAACGATGCGCAGCGCCGGCGTCATGAGCGCGCGAGGTCGTCGAGGGTACGGAGGATGGAGTCGCGCACCGCGGGCCACGAGCCCTTCGCGATCGAGGCCTCGATCGTGAACTCGCGCTTCATCTTGAGCCGGCCGCGGCTGTCGTGGATGGCGTGCACGAGCCGCGCGGGCTCCAGCCGGGTGGTCGCCGCGAAGGTGATCAACGCGCGGCCCTCGCCGGCCTCGATCTTCTCGACGTGCAGGGCGCGGGCGGCCACGCGGATGCGGACGATGTCGAGCAGGCGCCGCGCGGGCTCCGGCAGCGGGCCGAAGCGATCGATGAGCTCAGCGCGGATGTCCTCCACCTCGGCGTCGTCGGTGGCGCCGGCCAGCCGCTTGTAGAACGCGAGTCGCTGATTGACCTCGGGGACATAGTCTTCGGGGACGAAGCCTTCCTCCGCGACGCTGATCACGGGCTCGACGCTCGCGGCGGCCGGTTCGCCGCCCAATTCTCGCACGGCTTCCGCAAGAAGCTTGGCGTAAAGATCGTAGCCCACGGCGGCGATGTGGCCGTGCTGCTGGGCCCCGAGGAGGTTGCCGGCGCCGCGGATCTCGAGGTCGCGCATGGCCAGCTTGAACCCCGAGCCCAATTCGGTCAGCTCCTGCAGCGCACGCAGGCGCCGCTGGGCCTGATCGTCCACGCGCCCGTCGGCCGGCACCAGGAGATAGGCGTAGGCCTGCTGGCGCTCGCGGCCCACGCGGCCGCGCAGCTGGTAGAGCTGGGCCAGGCCGAAGCGGTCGGCGCGGTTGACGATGATCGTGTTCGACGCGGGAATGTCGAGACCCGATTCCACGATGGCCGTCGAGACGAGCACGTCCGCCTGGCCGTCCACGAAGCGCACCATCGCTCCCTCGAGCTCGCGTTCGTCCATTTGCCCATGCGCCATGATGACGCGAGCGTCTGGAACAAGCTCTCGAACGAAGCGAGCCATCGACGGCAGCGACTGGACTCTGTTGTGCACGAAGAAGACCTGGCCGCCACGCGCCAGCTCGCGCTCGAGCGCCTCCTTGATGACGGCGCGGTTGAAGCGGCGCACGACCGTCTCGATGGGCAGCCGGTCCACCGGCGGCGTCTCGATGACCGACATGTCGCGCACCCCGGAGAGCGACATATACAAGGTGCGCGGGATCGGGGTGGCCGTCATGGCCAGCACGTCCACCGAGGCGCGCAATTGCTTCACGCGCTCCTTGTGGGCGACGCCGAAGCGGTGCTCCTCGTCCACGATCAGCAGGCCGAGGTTCTTGAACTCCACGTCCTTGCCGAGCAGCCGGTGCGTGCCGATGACGACGTCGACGGTGCCGTGCTTCAGCCCCTCGACGATCTTCTTCTGCTCCTTCGGCGAGCGGAAGCGCGAGAGCAGCTCGACCTTGGCCGGGAACGGCGCGAAGCGCTCGGCAAACGTCGACCAGTGCTGCTGGGCCAGCACCGTCGTCGGCACCAGCACCGCGACCTGCATGCCGTCGGCCACCGCCTTGAACGCCGCACGCAGCGCGACTTCCGTCTTGCCGTAGCCGACGTCGCCGGCCACGAGCCGGTCCATCGGCCGCGGGCTCTCCATGTCGCGTTTGACGTCCTTGATCGCGCGCAGCTGGTCCGGCGTCTCCTCGAAGCGGAACGACGCCTCGAACTCCCGCTGCCACGGCGTGTCCGGCTGATAGGTGTGGCCCTGGGCCACCGAGCGCCGCGCGTAGAGCTTCAGCAGCTCCTCGGCCATCTCGCGCAGCGCCGCACGGACCGATTCCTTGACGCGCTGCCACGACGCGCCGCCGAGGCGGTCCAGGCGCGCGGCGCCCGCGTCGGCGCCGAGGTACTTCGAGACGAGGTCGAGGCGGTCGACGGGGACGTAGAGCTGGTTGTTGTCGGCGTACTCGAGCAGCAGGAAGTCGGCGTCCTTGTCGCTGATGCGCATCGTGCGCAGCCCGAGATACTTCCCGATGCCGTGATCTTCGTGGACGACGAGGTCGCCGACGGCGAGATCGGTGAACGCGGTCAGGGCGGCGCCGCGCTGGTACTTGGGCCGCCGCAGCGTGCGCCGGCGCGCGCCGAAGATCTCCGTCTCGGCCAGGACCACCAGTCCCACCGCGGGCACCGCGAAGCCGCTCGACAGCTCGCCCACCACGATGGCGATCGAGTCCGGCGCCTCCAGCCCCTCGACCACGCGCGTGGCGAGATCATGGTCGTGGAGGATCTCGCGCAGGTGCTCGGCCTGGCCCGGATCGGCGGCGACGAGGCGGACGGTGAAGCCCTCGCCGCGCCAGCGGTTGACGTCGTCGACGAGCCGGTCGAACTTGCCCGAGTACGGATCCACGGAGAGCGCCTCGAGCGTGACGTCGGCCTCCCCGGCGGCGAGGATTTCCAGCTCGACGCGCGGACGGCCGGCGATGATCTCGACCAGCGGCCGGCGGCCCGGCGCGTCTTCGGAGGTCTCGTCGAGCAGCCGCGGCGCGTCCACGATGACGGGCGCGCCGGCGGGCAGATACTGGAGGAGGCGCGTGGCGCCCGCGTCAGCCGTCTCCGGCACCGCGACCAGCGGCAGCACGAGCAGCTCGTCGAGCGTCCCCGTCGAGCGCTGCGTCGTCGGATCGAAGAGGCGGATCGACTCGATGTCGTCGCCGTCGAACTCCAGCCGCGCCGGGCTCGGATGCATGGGCGAGAAGACGTCGACGATGCCGCCGCGGGCGCTCCACTGCCCGACCTCGACGACGGTGTCGGCGCGCTCGTAGCCGGCCTTCTCGAGCGCCTCCAGCAGCAGCTCGCGGTCGAGGCTGTCCTTCGTCGCGAGGCGCAGCGTGCCCTCGCGGAACGCGCCCGGCGCCTGCAGCGGCGTGTCCAGCGCCGCCGGCGTCACCACGACCGCGATCGGCTCGCCCGCCGCCAGCCGCCGCACGATCATCGCGCGCTCGGCTTCCGCCTCGCGATGGTGGCCGCCCTTCCAGAGCTGCGGCTCGCGCTCCGGGAACTCGAACGCGGGGGCGCCGAAGAACTTGAGGTCCTGCGCGAAGCGGTGGGCGTCGGCGAGCGACGCGACGACGATGACGACGGGCCGCGGATGGGCGTGCAGAAGCTCGGCGACGGCGAGCGCGCGCGCCGCGCCGGCGAGCCCGGCCACGCGGAGGCAGACGTCTCCCTCGGCGAACCTCTTTGCCAGGTCCCCAAACGCCTGCCAGTCCCTCAACATCTCGACGGCTTACGGTACCACGGGGAGGGCGGACGTCAGCCCTAGCGCGCCCCCTGCGCCAGGTAGAACGACAGCGTCTCCAGCTCGATCGAGAGGTCGACGTTCTTCAGCCGCACCTCGCGCGGCACTTTCAAACGCGCCGGCGCGAAGTTCAGGATCGCGCGGATGCCGGCGCTGACGAGCCGGTCGGTGACGGCCTGCGCCGACTCGGCGGGGACGGCGACGATCGCGATCTGGATGCCGCGCGCCTTCACCTCGCGCGCGAGGTCGCGGCTCGGAACGACGGGCACGGATTCCACCTCGCGCGCGACCTTGGCGGGATCGTCGTCGACGATGGCGGCGATGCGGAAGCCCTGGCGGCCGAAGCCCTTGTAGTGGAAGAGCGCGGAGCCGAGGTTGCCGAAGCCGACCAGCACGACGGGCCACTGGCGGTCGAGCCCCAGGATCTGCTGCAGCTCGGCCTTGAGGCCGGCGACGTAGTAGCCGATGCCACGCACGCCGAACTCGCCGAAGTAGGCGAGGTCCTTGCGCACCTGGGCGGAGTTCAGATTGAAACGGTCCGCCATCTCCTGCGAGGAGATGGTCTTGACGCCGTCCTCCTCGAGCTGGAGCAGGCAGCGCGTGTAGACGGAGAGACGGTGAATCGTCATCTCCGGGATCCTCGACGCGCGGTACGCGGACCGACGTGGCATGTGAAAAAGGCCGGGCGCCGTCGAGACGGACGCCCGGCCGAGTCAGCCTACCCGAGTGACATCACGCGAAGTTGATGCCCTTCCCGAACAGCAGGATCAAGGCGATGACCAGCGTGTAGATGGCCAGCGACTCGATCAGGGCGAGACCGATGACCATGGCCAGCTGGATGGCCAAACCGGGGAACGCCAGAACGAACAAAGCTCCCAGCATCAGTGAACGTCGCACGACCGTCCTCCTCTGTACGTGTGATCTACGGCTAGTGATGGCCCGCGTCGTGGTGCTCCGCACCGTGACCGTGGTCCGCCTCTTCGATCGCTCCCGAGATGTACAGCATCGTCAGCATGACGAAGATGAACGCCTGGAGGAAGGACACCAGGAGCTTCAAGGGATAGAGAAAGATCACCGTGAACGCGATGGTGACGGCCGCGCCGAGGCCGCCGACGAGCGCGCCGACCACGCTGCCCGACAGCGCCCAGCCGAGCAATCCCTGCAGGCCCATCAGGAAGAAGATGACGGCGAGCAGGATGTGCCCGCCCACCATGTTGCCGAAGAGCCGGAGCGTGAGCGACAGCGGCCGGGCGAGGTGGCTGATGAACTCGATCGGCATGATGAGCCAGGCGAGCCACCACACTGGCCCCATGAAGTGCTTGATGTAGTTGACGACGCCCTGCTTGCGGATGCCGACCGCGTGATAGGTGAAGAAGACGATCAGGGCGCAGGCCGCCGTCGTGTTGAGGTTCGTGGTGGGCCCGGCCAGGCCCGGCACCAGGCTCATGAGGTTCGCGGTGAAGATGAACAGGCCGAGGGTCGCGATCAGCGGCAGGTAGGGACGCCCGGCGGCGCCCATGACGTCCTCGATGGTTTGCTGGAACTGCTCGAGCACGATCTCTAGCGCGTTCTGCGCACCGCGCGGGACCAGCTCCAGCCGGCGCGTCGCCATGAACGCGACCCCGGCCAGGATGATCATCACCAGCCACGTGTAGGTGACGTGGTCCGGCATGCCGGGCAGATGGAAGATCGGCGGGTGCTCGATGGCCTCCACTCAGGCCTCCGCGCGCGCGCCGCGCAAACCGTGCGCGACGACGGCGACCGGCAGCACGCTCAGCCCGCACACCACCGCGAGCGGATGGGCGTGGCCGCTGACGAGCACCAGCCCCACCGCCGCCGCCAGCGCGGCGAGCCGCAGCACGGCGGCGAGCGTCCACAGCGGGCGGACCGTCGAGCCCGCTTCGAGCCCTCCGGTGACCCGCGACGCGAGCCAGCGAAAGTTGCCGACGGCGATGACGGCGCCGGCGGCGGCTCCCAGCGCGCCGTCGAGCCCGCCGAGCCACGCGGCGGGGCCGGCCACGGCCGCGCCCAGCACGCACGCGTCGCGCGACACGCGCGACGTCAGGTCACTTGGAGTCATCGATCTCCCGTCCGGCTTTGCTGACCGATCGAAAGAACATCACGAACCCCGCGGCGATCCCGAGGCCGAGCCCGATCAGCAGGAGCCACGGCTCGGTGCCGAGCCACGTGTCGGCATAGTAGCCGCCGACGAATCCGATCACGGTCGCGAGCACCATCGCGATGCCGATCGAGGACAGCTCGGCGAGCGCGGTCCAGGGCGATTTCTTCCCGGGCGGCGCCATGTGACGCGAAACACTAGCACAGCCCCCGGGGCTTGTGAAGAGATCGCACAACCACGGCTCGCTCGGGTAGAGTCGCGCCCGTGAGCAACCCCGTCCGGCTCGTGATCTTCGATTGCGACGGCGTGCTGGTGGACAGCGAGCGGATCACCGTGCGGATCGACGTCGCCGTGCTCGCGCAACTCGGGTGGACGCTGACGGAGGCGGAAGTGCTCGAGCGATTCCTGGGCCGGACGGACGAATACATGGCGTCGCAGATCGAGGCCCACCTCGGCCGGCCGCTTGCCGCGAACTGGGACGAGCCCTTCCAGCGCTTGTATCGGGACGCGTTCGAAGCCGACCTCCAACCGGTGCCCGGGATTCTCGAGGCGCTCGACGCGATCGTCGTTCCGACCTGCGTCGCGTCGAGCGGGACCCACGAGAGGATTCGCTACACGCTCGGCCTCACCGGGCTCTACAGCCGCTTCGCGGACCGAATCTTCGGCGCCGGCGATGTCGTCCGGGGCAAGCCGGCGCCCGATCTCTTCCTCCACGCGGCGGATCGCATGGGCGTGCGCCCCGCAGACTGCGCCGTCGTCGAAGACAGCCGCTACGGAATCGAGGCCGCGCGCGGGGCCGGCATGCGTGCCTTCGGTTATGCCGGCGGGTTGACGCCGAGGCACTGGCTCGCGGGCCGCGGGACCGTAGTGTTCCACGACATGCGCGAACTGCCCCGACTCCTCGGCGGTTAGCCGAACATGCCGCCCATGCGCGTGCCCGCGACCCGGTTGATGGCGAGCACGCTGACGGCGGCCACGACGATCAGGATCACGCCCAGCGCCGCCGCCTCGTTGGCGCTGCCGGCGATGTAGAAGGCGAAGATGCCGACGGGGATCGTCTCCCAGCCGCCGAGCGACAGGAAGAGCACGGCCGAGGCCTCCTGCAGCGACGTCATGAACGAGAACAGCGAGCCGACGAGCACGCCGCGCCAGATGAGCGGCAGCGTGATGTCGCCGAACGAGCGGAGCCCGCGCGCGCCCACGCTCGCCGCCGCCTCCTCCATCGAGCGGTGCACGAGCAGCAGCGACGCGTACGAGCCGCGCACGGTGTACGGCAGCCGGCGCACGGCGAGCACGATCGGCAGGATGATCCAGAGGCTGGTGAGCGGCACGCCGAGCCACGGCAGCTCGACATGGAACGCGCGGATGTACGCGATGCCGATGGCGGTGCCGGGCACGGCGAGGATCAGCGTGTTGAGCCCGTCGAGCGTGTCGCGGCCGGGCAGGCGCGTGCGGGCGAGGACCCAGGCGATCGGCACGCCGATGACGATGCAGAGCAGGACGGCGAGGCCCGCATAGAGGAAGCTGTTCACGATGTACTTCGGCGTCTCGACGATCACGCGCTCGAAGAAGAGCCACGTGTAGCGCACCGGGAACGGCGTCATCGACCAGCCCTTGCCCACCGAGGCGAGCGCGACGCCGAGATACGGGACGAACGAGAACGCCAGGACGGCGGACAGGAACGTCACGGCCGCCGTCGCCCCCAGCGGGCCCAGCCGCCGCCGGGGCACGCGCGAGTAGGACAGCGAGGAGTAGTCCTTGATCGCGACGTAGCGCCGCGCCGCCACCAGGAAGACGACGGCCAGCGCCACCATGAGCGCGGAGATCACCAGGCCCATGCGGAACAGCCGGCGGTCGACGAACTGCACGATGTTGAGGTAGGCCTGCGAGGCCAGCAGGTCGTGGACGCCCAGCACCAGCGGCGTCGCGAAGTCCGAAAACGTCCAGATGAAGACGAGCAGCGCACCCGCCACGTAGCCCGGCGTCGTGAGCGGCAGCGTGATCGTGGAGAGCTTGCGCCAGCCGCGCGCGCCGACGGATTCGGCCGCCTCCTCCAGCGAGGGATCGATCTTGCTCAGCGCGTCGACCACGTTGAGCGTGATCATCGGGAAGAGGTGCAGCGTCTCCACCAGCAGCACGCCGTGCACGCCGTAGACGAAGTTGATCGGCTTGGCCAGCCCGAACCAGTCCTCCAGCACCATGTTGACGGTGCCCGCCTTGCCCATGATGAAGGTGAAGCCCAGCACGCCGACGAGCGGCGGCGAGATGATCGGGATCAGCGTGAGAAAGCCGAAGAGGCCGCGCCCGGGAAAGTCGTAGCGCACCAGCAGCAGCGCGATCGCGAAGCCGAGCACGGAGGTGGCCGCGACGGTGCCCGCGCCGAGCAGCAGCGAGTTCCACAGCGAGCGGCGATAAAACGCGTCGCCCGCGAACGCCACGAAGTTCTCGAGGGTCAGCCGTCCCGCCTCGTCGCTGAACGCGTCGTAGAACACGCGCAGCAGCGGATAGACGAGGAAGACCGCCAGGAACGCCCAGATCAGCGCGATGCCGAGGGCCGGCAGCGCCCTGTCCCTCTTCACTCGTCGCGCAGCACGAGCGTGACCGACGCGGGAAACGCCACGCGCACCGGGCGGCCCGCCGGCAGCACTTCGTGGTGCCACGGGTCGCCGACGTCCACCTTGAGCATGAGGCCGGTCGCCGTCTCGACGTCGTAGCGCAGGGTGTTGCCGAGATAAGCGGCCAGGCGCACGCGCCCCGCGACGACGTTCTCGCCGGCGCCGTCCAGCGCCACGTTCTCCGGGCGCACGGCGAGCACGCAGGCGGCGCCCGGCGCCAGCTCCACGGCGGGGCGCGCGCACACGGGACCGAGTGGCGTCTCCACCAGCACATGCGCGCCGGCGCGCTCTTTGACCACGCCCGGAATGAAGTTGTTGGTGCCGACGAAGTCCGCCACGAAGCGGTTCGCCGGCCGCTCGTAGAGGGCCTTGGGCGACGCCACCTGCTGCACGCGTCCGTCGCGCATCACGGCCACGCGATCCGACAGCGACAGCGCCTCCTCCTGATCGTGCGTGACGTAGATCGTCGTGATGCCGAGATCCTTCTGCAGCGCGCGGATCTCGCCGCGCACCTGCACGCGAATCTTCGCGTCCAGGTTCGACAGCGGCTCGTCGAGCAGCAGAATGTCGGGGTTCAGCACGAGCGCGCGCGCCAGCGCCACGCGCTGCTGCTGGCCGCCGGAGAGCTGGCCGGGATACCGGTCCTCGAGGCCGGTGAGGTTCACCTTGGTGAGACCGGCGGCCAGCCGTCGCCCGATCTCGGCGGCCGCCAGCTTGCGCAGGCGCAGCCCGTACGTCACGTTGCCGCGCACCGTCATGTGGGGCCAGAGCGCGTAGTTCTGGAAGACCATGCCGATATTGCGCGCGTACGGTGGCAGCCCGTCCACGCGCCGCTCGCCGAACCGGATGTCACCGCCGTCGACGGGAGAGAAGCCCGCGATCATGCGCAGCAGCGTGGTCTTGCCGCAGCCGGACGGGCCGAGCAGCGTGAACAGCTCGCCGTCGCCGATCTCGAGGGTGACGCGGTCGACGGCGGTGGCGGCGCCGAACCGCTTGGTGACCTCCCGCAGCGCGATCCTCATCCGCTCAAGGTTTCTTCCAGACCGCTTCGATGTCGCTGTGGAACCGCGTCTTGAGCGCCTCCGAGCGCTTGGCGGCCACCGCCTCGTCGTAGACGTTCGACACGTCGCGGTCGAAGTACGACCGGATGCCGCCGGTGAACTCCACCGCCATCTCCGCCGTCGAGCCCGGCGGGCCCTGCACCTTGTATCTCGGCGTGATCGGGAACAGGCCGCGCTCCATGAAGACCTTCTGGCCGCGCTCGGTCAGGAGAAACTCGATGAACGCGCGCGCCGCCTTTGGATTACGCGCGCCGGCGAGGATGGCCATCGGCTCCGGCGTGACGAAGGCGTTCTTCGGCGCCACGAACCTCAGGTCGAAGCCGGCGAGCTTCTCCTCGAAGGCCATATACGATGGCACCGCGAACCCGGCCGTATATTCTCCCTTCGCCACAACGGTCGGAACGTCCCGACTTCGCGCGGTGAAGTGGCCGGTGTTGGCGGCCAGCTTCCTGAGCCAGTCCCAGCCCTTGTCCTCCCCGTACATCGACAGGATCACCTCGTACGTCGCGTTCGACGAGGACGAGCGCGTCGGCGCGCACTGAGCGACCTCGCCCCTGAGCTTGGGATCGAGCAGGTCGTCCCACTCCTTCGGCTCGGCCATGCCGAGGCGCTGGATCTTCTTGGGGTGATAGACCAGGCCATACGGCTCCAGCGCGGTGCCGACCCAGTAGCCGTCGCGGTCCTTCAGCGGGATCGGCTTGGGCTTGCCGATCGACGCGGGGA
>WNFT01032685.1_pt1 | contig 12525 bp, 14 predicted proteins | sample 5400191 | NCBI WGS metagenome assembly WNFT01 (sample SAMN13153359, study PRJNA577476) | soil metagenome | isolation source: 80 cm saprolite under Madrone tree | place: USA:California | collected 2016-06-14
GGCGTCGATTTCCGCGAGTCGGCCAACGGCGTCATTGACTTCTCAGGATTTGAATTCGGTGACTACGCGAACTTCCGCGCCTGCAAGTTCTTTGAGTTCATCACAATCCTTGAAAGCCGCTCCGGACAAGTCGCCGGTACGCGGGATTGGAATGTCGTGAGGCGCAGTTTCCCCGCCGCTCGGCAGAGACGTCTCGGGCGTAGCATGGCCGCTCGGGGCGTTGTCCGCAGGTTTCGTCGTGAGTTCCTCCATGCGCCGAGCGTCGCTGCAACCGAAGCGGGCGTGAAGATCGCATATCTACCCCTTTTTGGGAGCGAGTGGGCGTGGTTGGCGACCAATTTCAAACGTTAATGAGCGTGGCCGATTGTTTGTGTGCGGCGACCAGTCAATCGTCTTTGGCCGCCTGAGCATCATGGTATGAGCACAGGGAAGATTCGCCCGACCCACCTGTATCGACCCCGGAACGATAGAGAGCCTGCTGAATGCGCTGGAAGGCCTCGTCAGCTTCATTTCCGGAAAGTCCATAGTGGCGCACGGCAGCTTCCGCAAAACCGTATGCATTAACGAAATTCGAGAAACATACGGCGCACTCGCGCGTGGCCCCCAACGCTTCCGCCAGGGAAAGAATGTCGATCTCGTGCTGGTGGTCTTCCAGCTCTTCGATAAGCTGCGCGGCCGTATCGGGAAACTCGGAGAGCATCTCCCGCCGGGCAATGCTGTCAATCTCGCCGAATTCCTGCTGTGCTTGCCGGCGAACATACCGGATAGCACGGCGGTCATTGTCCGCGAGGGCATGGAGCGCAGCTAACAGCACGGTTTCATGATCGATTGGCGCCGGAAATATTGCGCTATAGGCTTCGCCAAGCCTGTCCCGAAACTCCTGACGCTTCAGGATTCCGGGAAGCCTCCGGAGCGAGTCAATGCCGAGTTCGTCGCACAAATTGAGGGCCTCCGTGACCGCATAGTCGGGAGGCGCCCTGCCGAACACATCCTTGAATATATAGGCCAGACCATCCGCCGAGACGCGGTCGAGCCTCGGCCGGGCCTTCGGCGGCGCGGTGAGCCGCTGCACGCGCGCTCTGATGTCACTGGCAATCGAGTCCGCGGTGCTCAGCAAGTTCGAAAGGTCTTTGGCGCGGTCCCGCAGGTCTGGGGGGAGGCCCTTCTGTTTGTAGATATCAGGATGTGAAAGCTTCGCCCACGAGTCCTGAAGACGAGAGCGGATTTGTATCTCACACGGTACCAGCTCGTAACCAAATGTCTCGGCCACATTGAGCCGGATGTTCAGGTGAAGCGCCCTATAACCCTGCTTCGTGGGCTTGTCGATGTAATCCTGTCGGTTAATCGGGCCTGAGTCGACGGACAGGGATTCTTTAAGAAGCTCCTCGAAGCGGTAGACGTCTTCAACATTGTTGCAGACGACACGGCCGCCAACGAGATCGCCGCACTGGATAAATGCGTCCTCTGCGCTCCATCCGAATTTCCTGGCCTTGCGTTTGAGTCCGGACAGGCTCTTGGCCCGCACATCATCGAATTCCGCGCGGACAAGTTTTCGGTCTTCGATCTGGCCGACGATCTGGAGCAACAGCGAGCGCAATTGCGCTTCCGCGCGCACTAGCGCGCGACGCTTTTTTTTGTAGGCCTCATCAAATTCGCTCATGGTGTTCGGGAGACATAGGTCCGCAGCCGGCCATCCACCCACTCGCGCCACTTTTGCACTCAGCGTGCAGGACTTTATCAAGACCCGCACGACCAGCCCGCGGAGGGGCCAACGTCGAGGCATCCTCCTGGGTCGAATGACACTCGAACGTACCATGGTGCATCAGATGTAGAACTTGAAGGGCAACGGTGCCTTCATCTCGGTTGGACCTGCCGTCAGTATTTCTCCGACGAGATCGGCAAACCGCAACGTCACGGGGAGGCCATCCGAGAAAGTCGCGCTGTTGAAGTTCAATTTCGTCAGCGCCATGAGATCACCGAGCACAACTTCGAGGTCTGCATCTCCTCGGACAATGTCGACAGTGATTGGATTGGGTACCTCGCGGCCGGGATAGGTTTCGAGCCGAGAGGTGAATCCGACGGTCCAGAGATATGCCGATTGATCAGACGTGATAAGCGCGGTCCCCCGCAGCACCGGCTTCTTGCCGTAGCGGAAGAGTTTGACCTCGTTCTGCCGGCGGATCTGGACACCCACGAGCTTGGTCGAGCCTGGAACAGTGCTCGCGAAGCCAGCCCATTCATCTTTGTCGAACCGTATCTGACCGTGGATAAACAGCTCATCTGGGGCTTTCCCGTGCTTCCCCACATAGGCATCTACGACCAACGCCATGAGGTCGGCGGCCTTTTCCTTGCTGAGGTGAAATGAATTGTCAGTCTCGGAGTACCAGGGGCCAACGGCACCCTTGAACACGACGCCCTCGCCGGAGCCCAGGAACATCTGAGCGCCGCAGCAGGCGTTGTCTCGCCCTTTCACGTTCTCAAGGCGCTTGAATACGAGACCGACATAGCAGACGCCTTTCCGCACCTCGGCAATCCGCCACGGCTTCCCATCGGCCTTGTAAAAGCTGGTCGTCGAGAGGTTCCAGGCGACCGAGGCCGGGTCCTGCAATGACCGCCGTGGACCGTCGTCATCCGGTGTCAAAGTTGTCTCGCGCACCACCTGAATTACTTGGCGAGTATCGAGCAGGCGCGCCTTGAGCTGATTGTGGAAGTTGAGCTCGTACTCGTAGATGGTGATCGCATCCATCTCTTCGGTGAAGAGCGAGCCTTTCTCGCGGACCGACATCGCGCCCTTCTTGCTCCGCAGAGCTTTCGATGGCTCGCGAAGCTCCCTCGGCACGACCGAGTTCGGTCGGCCGTAGCGGAAGACCTCCTCGGGTACGACGGCGAACCACAGTTTCGGCCGAGCTTCTTCATCGTTCAGGTACTTCCGCAGCGTCTCCTCGTAGAGCTGCACCGCGTTGAAGATTGCTTCGTGCCGGTTCTCGGTGCGAATGCGGCGGCTCAAGTCGTCGCCATCAATCAGACAGCTCGTGTAGGGCTTCGAGGGCCACGGGATGCCGAACACGGCCTCAAAGCCCGGCCACATCATCTTGTTCTCTTCCTTGCCCTTCTCCGGAGCGGCGATCGTGGTCCCGATCGATCGGACCCATCGCTCGTACCGTTCGATCCCCTGCGGGGTGCCGACGACGCCCACGTCCATGCGTGCGGGGTTCTGGTTCGATGCCGGTGGTCCGAAGAGGAAGAGACCGTCTTTCGGGTGCTCGGCAGTTTGCCCAAAACCGAATGCGAGCGCCGGCTCGGGAATGTGCGTGAGACGCCAGTCGCTCATTGGTCGTCCTCGGTATGCGGACCGTCCTCGATGTCGGGATCGTCATCGTCAGGTTCGCTCGGATCTTCGGGTTCATCGGTGATGATCAGGTCATCCGGCATTCGGCGCGTCGTCAGAAGTTCAAGCGGTCGTGCTCCGAGAGTAAGTGCGTCCGGGCCGCCGAGGGCCATCTCGATCTCCTCCTTGCCCTCCGCCAGGAACGTGCAGAACGCCTCCAACGCTCCCCTGCCTGATGCACGCCCACGAAACCCCGTCCCAGTGACAGGTCGGGCCGCTTATTCTTCGTCTTTCTTCTTGGGTTCGATTTGCTGTTGTTGTTGAACTATCGGACGGGCTTGTTCGGCTGCTTTTGATCGGCCAACTATCTCATTGGCATCACAGTTATCCGCCAACCGCTGCCAGACCTGCGCCATATGGGAGAAGGTAGCCCGCGCTCCGCGGTCGCGAAACGTGCCCGCCATCTCTAGGCACTGTTGAGCGCGGCGCCGATACTCGTCTGCCCTACTCACGAAATCGCCCCCGCTGGTAAGGTTCATGACAAACGGGCCAGCAGGGAACCAGTTCCCAAAATTTTGGCGTTAAATCAAATCGCCTGGCTGACACTCGCCTTCAGGGAAGCGGGGGCTCGCCGGTCTACGGAAACCATCCGTGCCATCGGCACCGCTCTCTGCCCAATCTTCCTCGGCCTCTCGCTTCACCGCAGGCGCGTTCGGGTTCTTCAGTCTCTGATCCAGTCGCGCGAGCGGCCGCTTCTTAGCGTGAGCCGAGGCGCTTTGAGACGATGCCCTCGAGGGTTGGCCGCCGAGCAGCGTGATGAACTCGCGCCGCCTGATCTCCGACATGGGGCCTCCTGGCCAGGAGTGACCACCAACAACTCACGGAGCCATGCTGCCGCACGCTCAGCCTGCCACAGCGTGGCCGGCAGGTCATTGAGGCAGACCTGAATTGTTCTGAACGGAGCCGTCGGCGGGCGACCCTGAGGCAGGCACGAAGCGCGGCACGTCGCTTCGCTACCGCCACCTCTCCCAATGCGAAAGGGCAGAAATCTAAGTCTTTGATTTTGCTTGCCCGCGGCGGCTCCGGCTCACCCTCACTCGGTACTCGAGATAGGGCGCGACGAACTTCGCCACCTCAGTACGACGCCCTGGTGGCGTCGTCGGGTCCCGCAGGACCTGGAGCAAATAGTCGATCGCCGAGAGATTAGCATTCTCCGCTCGGGCCGTCGCGAGGGCTTCGCGTTGCCGCGCCTCGCGAGCGATCGTTGCTCGGTTGCGCGAGCCTTTCGGGCGACCGGCGCCCTTTCGAACCGAGCCTCGACGTATCGCCATTTTCATCCCCCCATGATCGACGCCAGCGGCGGTGTGCAATTCACTCGATCACCGCGTCGGCGCGGGCGAGCAGCGTCGCCGGCACCTCGAGGCCAAGCGCCTTGGCGGTGCTGAGGTTGATCACCAGCTCGAACTTCACAAGTTGCGTGGTGCGGGTGAAGAAGAACGCGTGAACCTCACCACCTTGCCCCACTTCTCGGTTTCCTCGGCGATCAGCTTGCCGAAGTCAGCGGGCGAACCCGCAAGCACCGTGCCGCCGAGGTCAGCGAGCCGTGCGTTGAGCTTGCGGTCGGCGAGGCCAGCGTTGATCTCCTTGTTTAGTTTCGCGACTATCTCGGCCGGCGTGGCCTTCGGTGCGCCGACGCCATACCATGTGCTTGCCTCGTAATCGGGCACGAACTCACCCACGGTCGGGATGCCGGGCAGCACTTCCGAGCGCGTGGCGGCGGTTACCGCGAGCGCGCGCAGCCTACCAGCCCTGATATACCCTATCGATGAGACAGTGGTGGGGAAGAAGACCTGCACCTGCCCAGCGAGCAGATCATTGAACGCCGGCCCGCCACCACGATAGGGCACGTGAACCATGTCGACGCCGGCCATCATCTTGAACAACTCGCCGGTCAGATGGGTCGATGTTCCGGTTCCAGCCGACGCATAATTGATTTTGCCCGGGCTAGTCTTGGCATAGGCGATGAACTCGGGAACCGTCTTAGCCGGGACCGTTGGATTTACCGCCATGACAAATGGTGTGCGGATAATGCTAGCGATTGGCGCGATATCGCGGATGAAATTGTAGTTGAGCTTGTCGTAGAATGTCGCATTGACCGCGTTGAAACCACCGACCAAGAGAAGCGTGTAGCCGTTTGCGGGCGCGCGCACGACGGCCTCGGTGCCGATATTGCCGCCGCCACCCGGCCTGTTGTCGATAACAAATTGCTGTCCGAGCCGCTCCGACAGCCATTGTCCGATCAGGCGCGCCGTGATGTCGGACGCGCCGGCAGGGGCGAGTGGCACGATCAGACGCACCGGCCGCGTCGGATAGGCTTGTGCTCTCGCGATCCGCGACACGGCCGGCAGCGCGGCGGCGCCCGCGGCCAGATGCAGAAAATTTCGGCGGGGAAGTTTCAGTTTAAACCTCCCTCTCGCTTCACATCATTCGATCACCTCGTCAGCGCGACCGGACAACGGAAGCGGGACGGTGATGCCGAGCGCCTTGGCGGTCTTGAGGTTGATGATCAGCTCAACTTTGGTGATCTGCTGCACCGGCAGGTCGGCGGGCTTCTCGCCCTTGAGAATTCGCCCGGTATAGATGCCAACCGTACGGAACGATTCCATAAGGCTGTTTCCGTAGCTCATCAGTCCACCGGCCGCAGTGAATTCGGGGTACTGGAAGATCGCGGGCAGCGCGTGGCGAAGCGCCAGTGCGGCTAGTTGTTCGCTGTGGCTGGTAAGGAATGCATCAGTTCCGATTACAAGCGCGCCGGCCCGCAGTTGGACTAACGCCTCGAAAACCCTATCGAAGTCGCGCTCATTGCCGGCATGCAAAACATGGAGCTGCAGCCCAAGTTTGCGGGCCGCCACCTGCAGATCTCTCGACAGGGTCTGGGCATTGGGATTGTTCGGGTTGACGAGGAGCCCAATGACGTTGGCCGCGGGGACAAGTTCATGCAGCAACTCCAATCGCTTTGGTCCGACCTCCACGTTCAAGCTGGTAACGCCGGTGACATTGCCGCCCGGCCGGCTAAGGCTTGCCACCAAGCCGAGCTGCACCGGATCGAGGCTGGTGTTGAAGACAATGGGAATTGTCGTCGTCGCTGCCCTTGCTGGCAACATCGCAGCACTATTCGCCGCGATCACGTCGACCTTACGGCGGACCAAGTCGGCCGCCAGCGCCGGTAAACGATCGTATTGACCCTCCGCCCAGCGATACTCGATTGCGACGTTTTCTCCTTCGACGTAGCCGGTGTCTTTCAGGCCCTGGCGGAATGCGCGCGCGGAGATCGCGTACCCATCGGCCGATGCGCCGTTGAGAAACCCGACCACTGGCATCGCGGCCTGCTGCGCGCGCGCCGCGAGCGGCCATGCGGCCGCCCCGCCAAGCGTGGCTAAGAATTTTCGTCGTTCGATGTGGCTTGCCATGGCGACCCCTCCGGTTGGGGGTCATTCATGCAATGGAGGGATGATACCACGTTTGCATCGCGCGGTCAGTGACTAAGGCCGACAGGCAAGTCGAGTGAATGCTTCGAATGACTGCTTGGGGCCAGAACTCGGTCATTCGGCGATGTCCGTCGGTTTATGAGTACACGCCCTTGCCTCCCCGCAGCGCAACGGCCAGCATCGTGCTTTGCCCGCTATTCGTGGTATGCCCGCACATGGACCGGGAGAAGCTGAGACGGCAGTTGGACGAGGCGGAGGAAAACGTTGCTCAGAGCGTCCAACACGTCGCCGAGCAATGGAACCTCATAGCGAGGCTCGAAGGGAAAGGACAGGACACCGCGACACCGCGACGGCTCCTAGCGTTGCTTGAAGAAAGCCGGGACCTCGACATCGTCGAGCGGGATCGTCTATTGCGGGTACTTAGGGAATATTTCCCGGAGGTCCCGACAGTTGTTGGTCCTCCCTCGCCCGAGAATGGGACCCCCGCCTAGGGGACACCCGGGGCCCCAGGGGGGGCATGGGGGGAGTCGCCTCGCAAAGCGGGCCCCACGGGTCCCCGCGCAGGCTGGCGTCGCGTAACGGGCCTCAAGGTCGAGGCTGGTTCGCTTCGGGTTCGAGACGGGGCTGGAACTCGGCCCCCGAGGTCTCTTTGGCTGGTTCGCAGGCCCCCGAGCCAGCAAACCGGGGCCCCGCTACCGTCCGCTCGGGGCCCCCGAAGTGCCCCGCTAGGTGCCCGTCCTGGCGGGCGCGGCGATCACCGCCACTTGTCGGCGGACCAGATCGGCTGCCAATTCCGGCAGCCGGGCCGTGTCATTGTGCGCCCAGCGGAACTCGATCGCGACGTTCCTGCCCTCGACGTAGCCGGTCTCGGCGAGCCCTCGGCGGAACGCCGCCATGACGCTGACATTCGCCTCCGGCGAGCCAAGGTGGAGCAGGCCGACCACCGGCATCGCTGACCGCTGCGCGCTTGCCGCCAGCGGCCACGCCGCCGCCGCGCCGCCGATCAGCGTGATGAAATCGCGCCGCCTCATGCCGAACATCGGGCTTCCTCCCCCTCGCCAAATCCCGCCGGATGAGGGCCCCAGCAGTCGGTTGGCCGCACGCTTAGCCTGCTGCAGAAGGGTCGGCTAGTCCTTGGGGCAGACCTGAATTGTTCTGAATCGAGGTAGGGGCGGCCTGCCCCTCAGTGTGTCTCCAACCAGACCAGAATAGCACATGGCGAGCGCTGAACGGCCATGTTGAGGAGGGCTGCAGAACCACGGCACTTCTCGACTTTACGTATTTCACGTCAGGCCGCCGCGCGCATGAGGTGCGACTTACGGCCGCCCGCCGCTCTCCCGTACAGGATTTCCGTTGCCTCGCTGCGGAACGCTGCGAGCTGTTTCGGGTGAAGCATGAAGCTCAGTGTATCCCTCGTCCTCACCACCGCTGCTGCACTGAATGAGGATTTGCGGCTGGAAATTGTTGCTGACGCCCTTGACATCGTGGCTTATGTGGTCGCCGTATTTCTTCGGCGCGAGCCGAGCAGCCATCCATTTCCGCGTGTCAACACGCAGCCGATCGCGCTGAATACGCGCCTGGCTTTCATTCTCGCTGTCCTTTCCACGATCCGCGATCTCAAGGCACTCTTTGAAGAACAAGTCGGCCTGCGCCGCGCGCGCGCGCGTATCGCAGCAGATGCGGCCGTCGTAAATCGACAGCATGGGCGGCTTGCCGTTGGTACATTTCATGGCGCAGCCCCTTCGGTCGCGGGCGGCCAGTCGACTCAGTTGTCACCGATTTCGGCGTTCAGGATCGTAGCCAGCCGTTTCGGCTCAAACGGCTTGGCAGCCGGCCAGCGATACCCGCCGAGGATGTTCACTGGATAGTCACCAGGACCGATCCGGTGCTCGACGGCATCGGGAGAGGCTCGGTCGACGCTGAGGCGAGTTTTGACCCGCGTAGAATGGGCACTTTTTGAGTCGGTCGTGCATTCCGTGGGGGGTGATAGCGGGCTGAGTTCCCAAACGCGATAAACGTGCGGGAAACGCCGGTGCTCGCTCTTGCACTTCTGGCCACAGAATTTGCGGCCCAACTTCACAGCCTCACCAGTCATCGGGTACGCGCGTGCGCGCGTTATGGGGTCTTACATTTCGAACAGAAGAAATGTCTGCGCACAAACATGGAATTTGTTCAATGACGACCGTTGTACGCTGTCCGAGAACCGGACGCGCATGCTCTGAAGGAGCCTGTCGTGAACGGCATTGGTGTCGCCAGATGCTCGAATGCGGCCTGTCGCACAGAGGGCTGCCTTTGAAGCGCAAATTCCGACCGAGGTGCTGCGCCAAGACCAGAGCCGGAGCTCCGTGCATCATGAGGGTTGTGCCGGGAAAGCGGCGCTGCCGGTTCCACGGCGGGCTGTCTACCGGGCCTAAAACGAAGTGAACGCGCCAATTGTAGCGGAGCGCGTCGCCGGGCGGCGGCGCTGGTTGCGCTGGAGGGGCAAAAGTCGGACACTAATTAAGTAACGGATGCCCCAGCTCATCGTCTTTTCGGGATTGGCATCGATGCCAACGGCGGCGAAGAAACGGCTTCCGAAGGGAGGATCGTCATGATTATACGCTCTGCAAATCGAAATCTCTTGCTGCTCGCTGGAACCATCGCAACGCTTGCCGTCGCAGTATGCTCAGCAGGCGCCCAGCAAACACCCGCGGCGCCCGAAGCCCCTCCACCATGGGCGCAGGGTCGACCTGAGGCGGCAATTGGGGCCAACCTCGCGCCAATCGCGCCGCCCCCACTCCCGACGGCGGTGGACAAATTACCCGTTGCGAATCTCAAGGCACCCAAGGGCTTTAAGATCGAGCTCTATGCAAGCGGTGTCGCGAATGCGCGTACGTTGCGCCAAGGCGACAAGGGCACCGTGTTCGTTAGTACACGTCTCCTTGACAAGGTCTACGCCATCAACGAGCAGTCTGGCAGACGCGAGGTCAAGACGCTCTACTCGGGCCTCTACCGGCCGAACGGTCTCGCGTTCGCCAACGGCACTCTCTACATCGCCGAGCTCGCGAAGATCTCGAAGGTTGAGAAGGTCGAGGATAACCTCGACAACCCGCCCAAGCCGGTTGTTATCTACGACGATCTGCCGAAGGACGAGGCACACGGCTGGAAGTTCCTCACCATTGGCCCCGACAATAAGCTCTATTTTAATGTCGGCGCGCCATGCAACATCTGCATGCCATCGCCCGCCCACGCGCAGATCCGTCGCATCAATCTCGACGGTAGCAGCCCGGAGGTCGTGGCGCGAGGGGTTCGACAAATCGTCGGAATGGACTGGCACCCGATATTAGGGCAGCTTTACTTCACCGAAAACAGCCGTGATTGGCTGTCGGAGGATATACCCGAGGACAAACTCAATCGGCTCGCCCAACCGGGCAAGGACAATTTCGGAGTTCCGTATTGTCACCAGGGCAACATTCCCGACCAGGAATTCGGGTGGGGGCGCTCGTGCGATGAATTTACCAAGCCGGTCACTCTATTGGGGCCGCATTCAGCCCCACTCGGCATGCGATTCTACGCCGGCAACATGTTCCCATCGGAGTACCGCAACGCCATCTTCGTCGCACGCCACGGCTCCTGGAACCGATCTAAGAAGTTCGGCGGCGACATCGCCGTAGTGTCGCTCAACGAGGATGGCACGGTGAAATCCGTCGATCCGTTCATCACCGGCTTCATCGAAAACAATAATTATCTCGGACGACCAGCTGACCTGCTGGTGCTGAAGGACGGCTCGATGCTGATCTCAGATGACTTCAACGGAGCAGTCTATCGAGTGACCTACGACAGCGCGACCGTCGGCAGATAGTCTGCCGAGGCGCAAATTTCGACCAAGGTGCTGCGCCAAGACTCGAGCCGGAGTCCCGTGCATCATGAGGGTGCTGCCCGGAAAGCGGCGCTGTCGCTCAAAATAGAGCGCAAGCGCGTGGCAATGGTTGTCGAACGTTTTTGTGGGTGCGTGTTCGTGTCTCCGGGTGGACCGCTCCCCATTTCCCATGACCGCGATTCGATTTCCCTATAGACGGCCCCGCCAGGGCGCTGGCGAGGGCCGCTGGTGAGCGAGACCCGACTACCGAGGTTTCACGCCTTGTGTCGGCTATTGCACACAACGATTCTTGAATGTCCGCCACCGACGTCGTGGGACGAATTGAACGAAGTTCGCCGTGGCGCAACATCTCCGACGGTCGGCGCGCTCTGGATGCCCCGTAGCAGCCTTAGGATGGCCCAGGGTGAGCCAATAGGTGCGCATAGCTAGGGGGGGTAGCGGGGAACGTATCGGTGGCTGGCCAAATTGCTGATTTTACAGCCAATTTCCAATCGCTGTTGGTTGTTGTGGGGGGCGCTCGGGACGGCCAGAGGAAGCGCGCGCGACACTCCCCAAGCGCCAACGTCGGCGGCGCTCGCCCGTGGCGTTGGTTTCGTCCGACATGTGCTCCCTCAGTCCTTCCAGAACCCATCGAAGCGGTCGGAGCGCAGCTCGGTATAGCGCACCGTGTGCACGATGTTGCGGTGGCCGAGGAAGTGCTGCAGCGCGCGGGTATCGACGCCGTCATTGGCGAGCTTGAAGCCGCAGGCATGGCGGAGCATGTGCGGATGAATCGGGAAGGGAAGTTTGGCCAATTCCCCAGTCCGGCGGATCATTTTGAGAAACCAGGCCCTCGTCACTGGGCCGCCGCGTTCGGTGTTGAAGACGTAGCGGGTTTGTAGGTTCTCCCGTCGCAGCTGGCGAAGTGCCCGGATTTCCTTACCCGTGAGTGGGTGCGTGCTGTCGACGCCATTTTTGGCACGCCGCACATGGATGCGGCCGCCGTCGAGTTCGATCATGCTCCAGGTCAGTTCGCAAAGCTCGCTGGCGCGTAGCCCGTGGCGGTAGGCGATCAAGATTGCGGTCGCGTCGCGGTGGCCGTACCGGGAATGTTTGCGGGCAGCATCCTGGAGACGGTCCACTTCCTTCGGGGTTAGATATTCCCGCTCCCGCAGATCGGCGTTGCGCGGCCGGCGCGGCGTAACTGTCCGATTTAGATGGTTGAGGGGTCGCGAGGGACCCTGGGATTTTCCATGGCAAATGCCCCTTATGGGAAGGAGACTTTCCGTATAAGACACTTTTTGGCAAGCGAGCAGCGTCGCCGGCACGTCGAAGCCGAGGTCAGGGTGCGGTGCCGCTCGGTAGGCGCACTGTAAAGACCGAGCCTTTGCCCGGCTCGCTCGTCATGGTCACGTCGCCGCCCATCATGCGGGCGAGCTTGCTGGGTGAACTCCTGGAACAGTTTCGCCTGTTGTTCGGCGGTCAGGCCAATGCCGCTATCCGCGACGGCAAGCTCGACCCACTCGCGTCCGTCCGCCACCTTGCGCACCCGCAGCGTGACCTCGCCCTCTTTCGTGAACTTGCAGGCGTTGCTCAAGAGGTTGAGCAGAATTTGCTTGAGCCGCATGGTGTCCGCGTTGAGCGCACCAACGTTCTCCTGGGCTTCAACGATGAGTCGGTTCTTGTTCTTCTCGGCGAGTTGTCCCGCGGTGTCAGCCCGAAGGCGTTGACGCGCATCAGCCGGGAAATCCGGAGCTGGGCGTTGCATCACCGCAGCGACAAGTCCTTGACTGAACTGGCCCAGATGTACAACCCGTGCATCCGGGGCTGGATCATCTACTACAGCCACTTCTACAAGACGCAGTTGCGTC
>WNFT01004562.1_pt1 | contig 12522 bp, 9 predicted proteins | sample 5400191 | NCBI WGS metagenome assembly WNFT01 (sample SAMN13153359, study PRJNA577476) | soil metagenome | isolation source: 80 cm saprolite under Madrone tree | place: USA:California | collected 2016-06-14
AGACGGGAACCGGCAAAGAGCTTGTTGCTCGCGCCATCCACCGACGATCACATCGTGCCTCACGCGCCTTCGTCAGCGTGAACTGCGCCGCGATCCCCCGTGATCTGATCGCCTCGGAATTGTTCGGCCATGAGAGGGGTGCCTTCACGGGCGCGACTCAGCAGCGCCTGGGCCGGTTTGAATTAGCAAATGGCGGCACGCTCTTCCTGGACGAAGTCGGAGAGCTGCCAGCCGAAACCCAAATTGCCTTCCTGCGGGTTTTACAGGAGTACGAGTTTGAGCGTGTCGGCGGCACGCGTCGAATCCGCGCTGACGTCCGGGTGATCGCGGCCACCAACCGCGACTTGCAGGGCGCCATCCGCGCTGGATCTTTCCGGAGTGATTTGTTTTACCGCCTGCATGTTTTCCCGATTGAGATACCTTCCCTTCGAGAACGACGAGCGGACATTCCTCTGCTGGTCGAATACTTTATCGATCGCTTCGCGCGAAAAGCGAGCAAGAACATTAGACACGTCAGCCAGGAAACACTCGAGTTGCTCCAGGCATACGCTTGGCCTGGAAACATCCGTGAACTGCAGAACGTCATCGAGCGTTCCGTGATCCTTTGCGAAACGGAGACTTTTTCGATCGATGAAAGCTGGTTGCCACAGCAGCCACAGCCATTTCTTATAGCAAAACCGAAAAACCAAATTGAGCTCCCTCGAAGACTCGAGGAGCAAGAGAAGAACATGATTGAGGAGCGGCTCGTATTCCGGTCAGCAGGTGAATTTTTTCAAGAACACAGAATATCGTGGGTTGCTCTGCGGGCTCTTGAATCGCGCCAGCGAAGTCTGATTAAGATTGTTGCGAGAAAACGTCAGCACATTTTGCAAAAGGTCGAGAAGAATTGGGGAACAGTTTTGGGAACAAGTGTTTCAGAACAAGAGCCCCAACGCCCGCGAAAGACTTTAGGTTTTCAGACTCCTGCGAGTAAACTTCGAGCTAGTGTTGCGCCGACCCATTGAACCGGCAGCATTTTCGGCCATCGTAAGTTATTGATTCCGAACAACAGGGCCTGAGACGGCTTCCTTTGCTAAACCGTTGTAGGATGGCGCCGCCGATGTCCGGAAATATGCGATCTAGCGACCTCAAGCCATTTCATGCTTAACGGCCCGAGGATGAACGGCCTCGATGTCTCTATAACGAGCAAAATCCCGGTCATTGAAAGTCAGAATCCGCTTAACGCCATGTACTCGCATCGCGGCGGCCAGCCGTGCATCGTGGACCTGAACGCCAGACACCCCATACGTGACAAGTAATTTCCGCCACTCTTCATGCACCGCCAGGCTGTCGGGAAGCAGCCGGAGCTTTTCTTCAAAGAATTTCGCCCGCCGGTCTGTTTCTTGAGGGGAAAGTGCGTAGCCGTTGCGGTCGATAGGGCGGGTACGCGTGTTCCAGAATTCCGCGACATTCTGCGAGGTATAGCAAAGCTCGCCGTCGCGTCGAAGAATGGCTTCGATGGCGGAGACTACGAGAGGATAATCGTTGTGGTCCGGCTTGACCCAGCGGAGAAGGATGTTGCTATCGAGGAGGTACGGCGTCCCTGCCATCTAGCCGGTCCTCATAGAAACTCTCGCGCGAGAAGCTTTCAGTCGCTAAATTCGGCAGTTTTTCCGATCCCTCTGCCATGCCTTCAAGCATGTGGTGAAATTCATCGACCGTCAGTACACCCTGAGGCAGCGAACTCACAGTCAAAGCCTCTTCGAGAAGTCGCTCCGCCAGCTTCTCCAAAGGCACACCTTGAGAACGCGCCTCGGCAACGAGACGAGCTTCCATCTCTGGATTGAGTTCAACCCGAATGGTCATCGTAATGCGCCTCTATCAAATAGATTAGACGCCTTGGGATCGAAATGCCAGCAGCAACATCCTTGTGCCAAGCGAGAATCGAAGCTCGACGTTGCTATTTTATCTCCGGATACTTTTCCGCCTCCGCGCCAGGCAGTTTTGGGCACAGAGAGGCCCACGCCTCTCATGGCCGGATCAATCCCGGAACGAACTCTATTTTCTCTGAGTTGATTGCAGGTCGAGAAGAACCGTGAGCGCAGTTTGATGGAAGTCGGGAGACAACGAGAGCGGACAACGGATAATAAGGCCTTTAGCTTCAATCACAGAGCAACCGAGTTTCGGTCGGCTGCTCTCCCGTCTGGTGGAATTTTGCGAGGGGAAGCGGAGGGCACAGTATCGCGTAAAATAATGGCGCTAAAAGGTCCGGCGTACATACCTTAATATATGCGGATTTCTCGTGCGTTTTGTCTGACAGGTGAGGGAATTGGCCGTGACAGTGTAGGATTCTAACCAATGACGGGCAGCGTTCTAACCAACTGAACTACGTCCCCGCTGAGTGGTGATGCGTCACAATGGTGGGCACTGTCCGATTTGAACGGACGACCTTTCGGGTGTAAACCGAACGCTCTAACCGCTGAGCTAAGCGCCCTTACGCAATTCATCGTACAGGAAGCGCCGCAAAGCGTCAATGCAGTGGCCGGATTGTTTTTTTGCGATGACGCGAAAAGCCCATGATTTTCGGTGGTTTTCTCTCCTGATGGCCGGCTTTCCTTGCACTTTATTCACGCAGCCAGTAAACTCACTCTCTTGCATTCAGGTAAAGGAATCGCTCTGAGATGCTTCTCTTGCGGGATTACGTAGCGCACATCGCGAACGAAGTTGTAAAACGCCTGGTGGAAGGCGGGCAGATCGAAACGAAGGCCGCTCCGGCGGTGGTCAATCGCGTGCGCCAGCGCATGCTCGAAGAGCTCACCGTCGAGGACCGGCTCAACGACGAAGTGCGCCAGATTCTGATCGACCACCAGGACGAGATGCGGCGGACGAGCGTGTCCTATCAGGAGATGTACAAAAAGGTGAAGCAGCAGTTGGCGAGAGACCGCAAGCTGATCCTGAGATAAGGGCTGGAAACTCGAAACTAGGAATTCGAAAATCGAAACCCAAAACTTGCGGATTGAAATTGGAAAATGGCTGGGACGCGAGCCACGAGATAGAAATTGGAAAATTGAAATTGGAAAATGAGCAGGGTGCGAGCTACCAGAGCCAGGATACGGACTCGCAATGTTTGAGCAGAGAAAGGGAAGATGCGCCTCACCCGCGAAAAAATCATCCGGCTGTCGCACCAAATTACCGAAGTGCTGGTGGAAAGCGAGGACGTGGAATTCGTCGACGACCGCGACACCATTCGCCAGCAAGTGGTGCAGATTCTTACCGACACGCTGAAAGAAGAAGAACAGATCGAGCTGGAAGTCCGCAAGCGCATCACCTCGCAGAAGAAAGAAATCCTCGAAGGCAGCGAGGAGTGGGACGTCCTGCACAAGAAGTATTATCAGGATGAACTTCGCCGCATGGGCATATCCGCCGCTCCCGACGACCGGCATAGGTAGCATCTTAGAAGTCGTTGTCAGTCCGCAGTCTTCAGTTCTTGGCACTTTCCGAAATGGGAAGAATACCCCCACACCCCCAGTGTTTGCGTAAGAGTGAGAAACAAAGGAGATAAGTCGAGGCAACGTACCGGTATGGAGGTACGACCAGTGGGACGTCATGGCATCCCCCTCCCCCGCTTTTTTGTAAATGTTGCATCTAAAGGGTTTAGCATTTGGCGCAAGTCTTTTGTTTGCACCACTTGCGGGGAGATCTGTAAGTGTTGCAGGTAAAGGACTTAGAGGGACATGGAGCGTCTGGGAGTTTGGGGAAAAGGCGAGTGACACCTGGCAGTTTGCGTAAGAGGGGATTCTAAAGGAGTTGCGGGCGTCACACTTTGTAAGTGAGGGAAATAAAGGAGTTGCGGTGACGGATTTTTCGTCACGTGACGAGGTTTGTTTGGAGGGTTGAAGAGTGAAATGCTGGAAGGATTGGAGGGAGCGGATCTCCGATCCGACGGAGGGATGGGAGCGCCGCGGAAGTGCGCACCCCGGGCCGGCGTAGGATTCGATATACACGGGAGAAAATAGCAGGAAGTAGTATGCGTGTCAATATATTTCTTGGATATCATTCGAACGGGGACGCAAAGCGTTGAAACGTTTATACGTTAGAACGTTTGAAGGTTGAATGACGAGAGTTCAAGGAACGAGGATGCGGAGGCGGGGAAGGGAAAACCTTGCGAAACGAGGGCAAAGAGGGGAGCGGGAGGTCTGGATGGGAGGAGGGGTGAACGGTTTCTGTCGGATGCGAGGCGAGCAAGAAATAGCAAAGTCAAAAGCCCCACTCGCAAAAAAGAAGCTGTGAAGAAACTGACGCCGTTTTTCTTTGAGCGAGGCGGAGCGCGGTTTTCTTAACGTTCCGACCGATCTACTGAGGATTTGCCGTTTGGGTGTTTTCTAATTTGCCGCAGCGCTGGATAGCTTCCTCAAGCGAATCCAGTGCTGCAAGTTGTAGGTGAGGCAAGCCCACAGCATTTCCATTTGCACCTTCGCCAGCCCTCGCACGTGAAACTGCCGCAGGCCCAACTTGTTTTTGATCCATGCGTGGCAAAATTCCACAACTCTCCCACGGCGGCGGTACTGCGTTTGCGCTTCTTCGCTGGTCATCTTCTGATGAAAGGCAAGCACGGCCGCACTTTCTTCGCCGCGAACCACCGAGCGGCCTTGCTTCTGATTTTCCGGACAACACTGCGGCTTGCGGGCACAGCTTCGGCAATCCCGCCACTCTGCTTCGTAGCGGTAATACGTAAAGCCTTTCTTTTTCGTGTGGCTCCCTTCATAGCCGAGCAGCTTACCCTCGGGACAAATAAAACAATCCCCTTCCCGGTCGTAGACAAACGCGGTCGGCGGAAGCCGTTCTAGGGCAGGCCGACCACGCTTCTTCTCTTCCACCATGCTCCCCAGAAAATCTATTTTCCGTTCGGCCATCGCTTCAATCGTCTCTCGCGTGGTGTAGCCCGTGTCAGCGACCATCTGTTGCGGCTTTTTCTTTAACCTGGCTTCCAGGCGATCCACCGCTGGAAGCAACTGCCTGCAGTCGTTGACCTCTTGTGTTACCGCCACCCCCACGATCAGCCCGTGTGCGGCATCCGCGGAAATCTGCGCGTTGTAACTCAGCGTTAATCCCCCGTCGGAGTGGTGCATCACCCGCGCCTGCGGATCGCTGCTGCTCACGCGCGCCTTGCTCTTGGCCTGCTCACCCTGTTTGCGTTCCTGCAGCTTCTCCAGTTCTTGCAAAGCGTTTTCGAGCCGCTCTTGCTGCTCGCGTCGCGCCCGCTCGCGCGCCTGCTTGGTTCTAGGGTTGGTCTCTTCGTTTCGTGGATCACCCATCTCCGTCACGCGACGCCGTGCTCGCTCCAAATGCTCGCGAATGGTCTCCTCTTCGCGATAGCTCCTGACGCTCGCCTGCGCCCTAATCTTCGTGCCGTCCTGCATCACCTGTTCCAGCGTGATCAGACCCTCTTTGCTGAGCGCGGCCAGAACCTGGGTGAACAATTCGTCCAGCTCCTTCTGTTTCCCCACACGGAAATCCGCCAGCGTGTGGTAGTTCACTTCCTCGAGCCCCGTCAGCCACTGGAACGCGGGGTCGTACTCGCAACGCCGTGCCACTTCGCGCGCTGAGCCAATCCCCTTGCTGTAGGCGTACAGCCATAAGCTGATCAGCAGTTGTGGGTCGAACGCTGGTCGCCCGCCTTCCTCTGTGCTGCTCTCGATGCTCTGGTAGAACCCGCGCAGATCCAATCGGCCGACCAGCGCCCAGATGGCTCTCGCCGGATGGTCTTCGCCGATCAGTCGTTCCACGTCCACTGCCCGCCAGCTCATCTGCTGCCGGTTCACGTAGCGGATCAAAGGTTGCTTGCTTGAGATGTTTTCTTCGCTCATGCCGCGAGCTTACGGCACATGATTCTTTTTGCAAGACTGAAATTCAGAGGGTTTCTTCACAGCTTCAAAACCGCGAATGGGGCACCCAAAGTCGTCTTAGGATTTATCGTCCGGGCCACCCGTCCCTGAAGATTTCGATAATGAAAAGTATTAGGAATAGTTCAACCACGGTGGCAATAAATAGAACTCCTGTCAGCGCAAAACCATTGGCGGCCGCCTGCGGGTTTAAGTTGTCCCAGTAGAATACGCCGGTTAGGGTGGCAAGGTGGATTAAGAAACCGGTCGCGATTGCTTTCCAAAACCACCACTTGTTAATCTCCGGGCGTTTCTGCAAGAGAATGAGCCCGCCAAACACAATGGCGGTGAGCAGATACGCTTGCAGGATCTTAATAGTGGTGGGCGATTGGCGAAAAACTGCAAAAACAATGAAGGGTAGCCCAAGGAGAGTCACGACCCATAGCAAACGGGTCTCCCTTACTTTTGCGTCGCGGGCGCGCCGTACGTCTGAGATCTGATCTTTGTATTCGTTCTTAAAAATCTGGTCCCCCGTTTTTCATGCAAGTATAAGTGTTGCGGGATGCATTGCCAGCCATGTGGAGCCCACCCGCCAGAGGTCCAGAGGAATTGGGGCAAGAGGCTTTGCCGGCAAGGATGAGATTCTCAGAGCTGGCGGACGGTGCCGCGGATGACGAATTCGGTGGGGAGGATACGCTGGCTAAAGGCCATTTGGGGATGATGTAGCCGCTCGAGAAGCATCTTCACACAGGTCTCGCCGATTTCTTCCTTGTGGACACGGACAGTGGAGAGAGGCGGGTCCATCAGAAGAGCCTCCTCACGGTCGTCGAAACCCACCAGGCTGATATCGTCCGGAACTTTCACTGCGTGGCGCTGCAGCGATCGCCAAATGCCGTAAGCGATTTCGTCGTTGCCAGCTACGACAGCAGTGGGCTGCGGCTGCCGGGAAAGGATTCGCGCCACGCTTTTTTGACCGAAATCGACAAAACCTTGAGGATTGCGGGGCAGGATGGAGACGGCTTTGAGTTTGTTTTCGCGCATGGCTTGCCGGTAGCCTTCGAATCGGCGAAGAAGCCAGGGGTAGGAGATATCTCCGGCGAAAACAATGTGGCGGTGCCCTTTGCCGATCAGGTAACGCGTGGAATGGAGCGTGGCATTGAAGTCATCGAAGCCTACCTGATCGAATTGCTGCTCTTCGTCCATGCCAACGACATTGTTACTGAAGGCCACGAAGGGCATATGAATGGACGCGATCCTGCGGAGCAGATTCGGATAGATCGTCCCGGCCAGAATGAGCCCGTCAATCAAGCCATGCTCCTGAAGAACGGGAGGCAGATCGATCCTATCGGGAGGCGTTCTGGGGGAATAATGCAGCGCAGCGAACAAGACGTGCTGCTTCACGCTGGTGGCATAAGATTCGACGCCTTGCAGGATGCGAGCATGAAAGGGATGAAGGAAATCGCGGTTGCTGAGGAGAAAACAGACCATTTCCGTACGCCGCTTGAGAATGCGGCGGGCCTGTGCGTTAGGGCGGAATCCCAGACGCCGAATGGCCGCAAGCACGCGCGCACGCGTTTCCCGGCTCACCTGAGAGCTGGAATTCAGGACACGGGAAATCGTTCCTATGCCAACAGAAGCGGCCTGCGCAACTTCGCGAATCGTCGTTTTCCTTGGAACTGATTCCATAACAATAAGGCCTTTGTCGCTGCGGCGCCTGTCCGGCGGGCCCCGTCGCCCTCTTCCGGACTTAAGTTTAGCACACCCAACACAACAATGGTATTTTCAATCTCCTCGGCGGACCTTACCTGCGGCAAGAAGTTACAAAGCCGATGCAATATATTGGTGTTACGAAATTCTAGGCTTGACAAGGGGTTTTCCCTCGGTTAGGGTGTGGAACTAGTTCCACGGATTTGTTAGCTTTCTTGTATTTGGTCGGGCGTTTCTACGAGATTGAGTGGGGTGTGATGCCATGAAAAAACTGTTTGGTTCGCGTTTCCTGTGGATGAGTAGCTGGAGTAAGGTCAGCTCTCTGATGATCCTCTTCGGCGCATCGCTATTGTCTGTTGCAGTTGAGTTCGCTGTTGCCCAAGACATATTCGGCCGCATCGTGGGGACCGTCACGGACTCGTCTGGCGCCACTGTTCCGGGTGTCAAGATGACTATTGTGAACGAGGCGACACAAGCAATTCGCGATGTCACGGCAGACAAGAACGGTTACTTCGTTGCGGATGAGCTGCCTGTTGGCACATATACCGTGGGGGCAGAGAAGGCCGGGTTTAGGAGGATCTCCAAAAAGGGCAACGTTTTAAGCGCTGGTGGCCGTTTAACAGTGGACGTGAGTCTGGATGTCGGCGCGGTCACAGAAACTGTGACTGTAACTGCGACCGGAGATACCGTGAATACAACATCGGGCGAAATCTCGACGACTATCTCGCAGCAACTGGTGCAGAATCTGGCCCTGAACCAGCGTCACTACGAGTCGGTCCTCGGTCTGGTTCCCGGCGCGGCCCTCCAAGGTTCGGGCACCAACCCCGCCGCCTTAACGGCAAACTATAATAATAGCGTCGCAGTTACCAACGGGCAGCGGCTGGACGGGCAGAACTGGAGCGTGGACGGGGGATTTAATCTGGACTCCGGCTCGAACAACAGCACGTTCAATCAGGTGGGTATTGATTTCATTCAGGAAGTGGACGTGCAGACCTCGAACTATGACGCCGAGTTTGGGCGCTCTGCTTCAGCCACGATCAACGCGGTAACCAGAAGTGGAGGAAATCAATATCACGGCGGAGGTTTTGAATTCGTCCAGAACAATACTTTTAATGCGGAGAATAAGGGCACCAAACTGACGAATCCGACTGCGACGGGCTACTCGGCCGTGCCCCCGTTTCATTACAACGACTTTGGATGGGACCTTGGCGGCCCGATCCCGTATATCCAGCGGAAAGGCAAGCTGTTTTTCTTTGCCGGGCAGGAGTGGAAGAAGCTTCGCGGGATAATCCCGGGAGGGCCGGCTGGGTCGTCAACGCAGACATTTCCCACGGCAACGGAAGCGGCAGGCGACTTCACCGACATTTACAATGGGGGTGCGGCGGGCGGACTCACACTAAAAACGCCTGCTGTAATCCCCGCGAGCTGTAGTGGGGGTGTTCTCTATACAGCGCCGAATGTCATCAACCCCACTTGTATCAGCGGCGACGGCGCGGCCATTGCGGCGCTCTACACGTCGGCGGCGAAATTGTCTGTGCAGGGAGCATTGCCCACTGCGACCAATACCAACAACATGACGTTCAACCTCGCGACCCCGTTTAACATTCGCGAGGACATCATTCGCGTGGATGAACACGCCAATGATAAGCAGAGTTTTTATTTCCGGTATATTCACGACTACGTTGACATCTATGCTCCTTTTTCGACGTTCGGCGCCGCGGGGGCCGTTCCGGTGGATCCGGACACGCGCCATCGTCCCGGATACAACATGCAAATCGGATGGGTCAATGTGATCAGTCCGACGTTCATCAACGAAGTCAAATTCAACGCCGACTGGCATAAGCAGAGGACCCCGCTACAAGGCACCGCCTGGATGAAGACTCCGTACGGGTTCAAGTTCATCCCGCCACTGGGAAACCCAACCACGTTCGCCGATGGGCTCCCGACGATGAGCTTCACGGCGGTCACGAATTTTCCGACGGCCGCACCAGCCGGGGTGAATGGTCCAGCGCCGAACTTCCTTGCGTCTCCCACGACGGACATAAATCCCGCGGATAACGTCACGTGGCAGAAGCACACTCACTCGCTAAAGTTTGGAGCGGAGTTCGCACGGAACCGCAAGACTCAGAACTCGCGCACGAACTATGACGGCACCATCAATTTCAGTCCTAATGCGGGCGCGACCACCGGCTCAAACTCGACGGGTGACCCCTTCGCCGACGCGCTTCTTGGAAACTTCAACAGCCTCGGGCAAAACTCGGCCGTCACTGTGGGCCAATTCCGGTTCAACGATTTTGAGTCGTACTTCCAGGATACTTGGAAGGTGACACGCAAACTTAGCTTGGTCCTGGGCGTGCGATACATTTACACCACGCCTACGTATGCTCAGGGCAATAACATGACGAGCTTCAACCCGTATGCGTTCAACGTCAGTCTGGAACCGACCTTTACGGGTGGGCTGGCGAGTAGCAAGATTAACCCTGCTTCTCCAGGTCTTTGCAGCGGCCCTCTGCTTAACGTTGTCGGGACTCCGGTACTGACGGTCGAATGCAACGGTCTACAGCGGCCCGGACAAGTGCCTTCCGACCAGGCTAGCAGGGTTCCTGTTACTTCCGCTGATCCACAGCTCTTGGCGGCCATATCTGCCGCTGCGGCGCGCGGTTTCTATCAACCGGAGAACCTATGGGCGCCACGGTTCGGCTTCTCGTTTTCGCCCCGTGGCAATAAGACCGTGATTCGCGGCGGCTTTGGCATTTTCTATGACAAGCCGGAAGGAAACGTCTTGGGCAATGGCATCAACTCTCAAGGTTACGTACCCTGGGCACAGTCGGCCTCGATCTCAGGGACTAACGCCGCACTATCACAGTTCGATTCCGCTCCAGGCGCGGGTACGGTGCAAGCTCCAAGTACGCTAAGCCTGAATGGGGTTGATCCCCACCTGGTAGTCGCTCGCAGCTACCAGTACAGCCTGGGAGTGCAGCGCGAACTGCCGGATGCCATATTGCTTCAGGCATCTTACGTCGGAAATCTGGGGCGGCACATCCTGCGCACGCATGACTTCAACAACGCCACTTGGACGCCGCAGGGGGTCATTCCTGTCTCGCCGAACCCGAACACGCTCGCGTGCCCTTCTGGAATAAATGCTGCTGCGTATCAATGCTCGGGAGGCTTCGCACCGGTCGGTCTGTCGAAAGACCAGATTCGCCCGTACCTGGGGTACTCCAGTATTGGCATGGCGCTGAGCGACGTCAATTCCAACTACAATTCGTTGCAACTCAGCCTAACGAAGCGCGCAGGGATCATCACTGCCACGGTTGCCTATACGTATTCGAAGGCGATGGGAGATGGCGGCGGCGCCGGTGACGCCTACAACGAAAATCCCGAACCGGAATGCCCGTTCACTTGTCTGGTTAGCGCAGCGGCCAACCCCGTGTTGGTCAACGGTACAACTACGGCAGTAGCAGGCGGAACGCAATCTGGCGGTGTAGCGGAAACTTGGAAGAAATTTGACTATGGCAAATTGAGTTTCGACGCTACGCACATCGTGGCAACCAGCTTCATCGTCGAGTCGCCTTGGGGCAAGAGCATGAAGGGCTTCGGAGGCGGCCTGGTAAAAGGGTGGTCGTTGAGCGGCCTCATGCACTACCAGACCGGAGCGCCTCTCACGGCCACAGCTTCGCAAGCCGCTGGCTTGAATGGCTCGAATATCTCTCGGCGGGCAAGTATTGTCGCAGGCCAACCGACTGGCTTCAGTGGCACGTGCTCGAACGCAAAAGCGATTTGCTGGGCCAATCCGGGTGCCTTCACGCAGGCGAGCGTGCTCGGCGCTGGTGACGCCCCTATTGGCAATATCATCGGGCCCAACTTTTATCAGTGGGACCTATCGTTGCGAAAGACATTCAATTTGCTCCGCAAGGAAGGCATGAAATTACAGTTCCAGGCGGATGCGTTTAACGCCTTCAACCGAGCGAACTGGAACAACCCGACCGTGAATAATGCTGGCTCCTCTACATTTGGACAGATCACCGGTTCGCTACCGTCGCGTGTTCTTCAGGTAGGCAGCAAGTTCAGCTTTTGACAGTAGTCCCTGCGAGGTTCTAGCGGGGCCCCGGCAAGCGATTGCGGGCCCGCCGAGCCAACTACAGTTCGGCGCGAAATCTAAGTACTGAAGGTTGACGACGAACATAGTTGCCGGTTGAGAACGTAATTCACAGGTTCGCTCGCTCATTTTTTCGTCGATCCCTGCATGGGCATTCCTACGACGGGCCTTAAACGAAACCACCATACCTGGTTGCGGCATTTGTGGGTTGGGGCAATCCTTGATTTAACTGCTACTTAAAATTGTGCTTGACAAGAGCGGAAAAATGGCAGATATAATTCGCAACACGAATTAAACGGCCTGAAGTTTTCCCTGGTGCGAGTTGAGAGAGTGAGTTGTAGCGAGCTGACCTGGCTTGGCGCAGTTGAATGAGCGGAGGATTGCCAAGATAGTTCGAGATAACAACTAAATGAAGAGAATTGACTTTACGAATACGCAGGTGGCTTCGAGCCAAACGGCGCGGGACATCAACCGCGGGGTGGTTCTGAACCTGATTCGGCGGCGACAACCTATTTCGCGAGCTGATCTGGCACGGGTGTCCGGGCTGCAGAGGAGCACGGTTTCACTCATCACCGAACAATTGATTCGGGAGAGATGGGTGGTACACGGGCCGATTGGCCGGCTTCCCCGCGGCCGAAGGCCAACGTTTCTGAGGCTGAACGATCGGCGGGCGATACTGGTGGCAGACCTAAGGCCAGCGCAAACAACCGTTGCTGTCGCCGACGTCAACGGAAATTTTCTTTCGCGGGAAACGATGCCCACGACAAGCGACCCTCGGGCGACGGCTGCGGGTATCGCCGCCAGAATTCGGCATCTTGCTGAGGTTCATTCCGACCTGGTTTTTGAGGGAGTGGG
>WNFT01004244.1_pt1 | contig 12517 bp, 9 predicted proteins | sample 5400191 | NCBI WGS metagenome assembly WNFT01 (sample SAMN13153359, study PRJNA577476) | soil metagenome | isolation source: 80 cm saprolite under Madrone tree | place: USA:California | collected 2016-06-14
CCACTAGGTTCTTCCGTAGTCTCCTTCACTCTGTGCGCCATCTGTCTCTTCTAATCTGCGTTGCCGCTGTGTTCACTTCGTCCGCCTTCGCCCAGATTCCGGTCCCCAGTTCGCCGCCTCCTCCTCCGGGTCAGGATGCCAACGCTGGCAAGCAAGGTTCCAGCATCAAGGTTGACGTTAATCTGGTCGTTTTGCACACGACCGTTCTCGACGACCGTCAGCGTTTCGCGGACGGCCTCAAGTCAGAAAACTTCCGCGTCTTCGAAGACAAAGTCGAGCAGAAACTATCCGTCTTCAAGCGCGAGGACGTCCCCGTCAGTATGGGCTTGGTGATCGATAACAGCGGGAGCATGCGCGACAAGCGCCCCCGCGTCAATGAGGCCGCCATCACTCTCGTTCAGGCCAGCAACCCACAGGACGAAGCTTTCGTCGTCAACTTCAACGACGACTTCTATCTTGATCTGGATAAGGATTTCACAAACAGCATTCCCGAACTGAAAGAAGCCCTCGAACGCATCGATTCCCGTGGCAGCACCGCGCTGCGCGACGCCATCCTTGGCTCTCTCGATCATCTTAAGAAAGCTTCCAAGGACAAGAAGGTCCTCCTCGTGGTCACCGACGGCGAAGACAACGCCAGCCGCAATTCCCTGGAGAAAATGATTCGCGAAGTCCAGAAGACCGATACGGTGATCTACACCATCGGCCTGCTCAGTCAGGAAAACAAGAAGGAAGCCAAGCGCGCCCGCAAAGTGCTCGAGCAGATCTCCGCTGCCTCAGGCGGGCTGGCTTTTTTCCCGGAAAATGTGGATGACGTGCACAACATTTGCGAACAAGTGGCCCACGACATTCGCAACCAGTACATTCTGGCCTACTATCCCACCAACACGCGCCGTGACGGCACGTTCCGCGCCATCCAGGTGGAAGTGATTCCGCCGCGCGGGCGCGGCAAGCTCATGGCTCGCACTCGCAATGGCTACTACGCCCCCGGCGGTGCCACTTCTGCGGCCGGCAACTGACCGACCATAGTTCAATTATTCTTCCTTCGGCAGGCTACTGGCCAGAACCAGAGCGCAACCGCACAGGGCTAGGATCTCAAATCCGCTTGTCCACGGGCCGGGATTGTGCAGTTGCGTCACGATGCGAGGAGTGTGAATCAACAGGAAAGAGAGAAGAAGGATCATTCCCAGCAGGGTCGCTGCCATGCGCGCCTTCTTTCCCAGGACGATTGCTGTGCCTATGGCAACGAGAACTACGCCGGCCAGGTACGCCCGGAGAGGCCGTCCGGTAAACCAGGGCGGTCCTAGCCCCGCTGCGAAACGCGCGTAGAGAAAATGCTGAATTCCAAAAGCCACGAATGCCAAGGCAAAGAAATATCGGCCCAGTTTGAGGAACGGATCTGCCTTCTCACGCTCCTCAAGGGGAGCGGCGCTGGCAAGAATCCACGCGCCGCCACACATGGCTAGGGCCACAAATCCGCTAGTCCATTCATTTCCATTGTTGGAATTGCCTATGATTCGGGGGATGTGTAAGAGCACGACGAAGAGAAAAAACATCACTCCCAGCATGGTTGCGGCTGGCCGGGCCAGTAGTTTGTATAGTATGCCGGCAGCGGCGGCAAAGAATGCCACGCCAACGAAGTAGGCCCAAAACAACCGCCCCGGCATAAATGCGGGCACCAGTCCTGCCACGAAGCCGCCATACATGAAATGTTGGATCCCGAAAACGATCAGGGAAATGGCGACGAAGACTCGTCCAAGCGTCTGGCTCTTTTCCATAGTGGGGAGGCCTGCTGTCGCCTTCGTTCTGGCAGGCACAACGTTCAGCAGTCTACATGACTTGGGCCGCCGCGTGGCATTCAATCGGACACCTACTCCTCGCGCCTTTCGCGCGCGCGGGCCAGGTGTTCCTTCTAGCAATCTGCACCGCGACTCGCTGCGATGGCGCGATGGCATGCGCTAGAATAATAGAATGCAACGGAAAGTTTTCTGGACCACCTTTGTTGCGCTGGGGCTGATTGCGGATTTCAGCTTGCCCATCATGTGGTCACTCCTGGCAACGATTCCCATCGGCATCTTTAGCTGGTGGGTGGCCTACCGGAGCGATTGGTTCTGACGTAATAAGACTCAGTGTGTCCTCAAGAGGATCGTTCTTCCAGCAGTTGCCACTCACGATTGTCGCTGCTCGCTACCCTGCCACTTCATTGGTTCGCCGCATCTTCATCCCGCTCAAGAAACTCTTGCCATGCGGAATCGTCGCGCCGAAATTCTCCGCGATTGTCTGCCCCATGTCCGCCAGCGTGTCGCGCACTCCCAGGTCCACGCCCGCGCCGCCTCCCGGCGAATACGCAAGAATGGGCACGTATTCCCGAGAATGGTCGGTCGTCGGCCATCGCGGATCGGGATCACATCCGTGGTCGGCCGTGATTATCAACAAGTCGGAGAGGCGCAACAGCGACAAGAAGTCCTCAAGCTTGCGATCGAACTCTTCCAGCGATTTGGCAAATCCTTCCACGTCTTTTCGATGGCCGTACAACATATCGAAATCCACTAAATTGCAGAAGATGAGTCCGGTCTTCCGCTCACTGACTGCCGCTGTCAATTTCACCATGCCGTCGGCGTTGCCTTTTGTCGTTACGTACTCTTCCACTCCGCGGCCATTGTAAATGTCATGAATTTTGCCAACTCCGAAAACGCGCACCTTCCGTTCCGCGAGGACGTCCATCAGCATCGGTCTCGGCGGGTCTACGGCATAATCGTGCCGCCGCGTGGTCCGCACAAAGTTTCCTGGCGTCCCCGTGAACGGCCGCGCGATCACGCGCCCCACGCGATGCGGTCCATCCAGCAATTTCCGCGCGACTTCGCACATGCGGTAGAGTTCCAGGATTGGGATTACTTCTTCGTGCGCGGCAATCTGAAACACGCTGTCACCGGACGTGTACACAATCGGCTTTCCCGTTCGAACGTGTTCTTCGCCCAGTTCCTTGATGATCTCCGTGCCGGAGGCCGGCTTGTTTCCAATTATTTTTCTGCCAATTTCCCTTTCAAACTCCTCGATCAATTCCTTCGGGAATCCGTTTTTGTAAATGGGAAACGCCTGGTCCAGCCACACTCCCGCCATTTCCCAGTGTCCCGTCGTCGTGTCTTTGCCGGGAGAGCGGGTCGCGCCTTTTCCGAACGCTCCCACTGGAGAAACGGTTGGCGTTTGATATTTCAGCGGCGCGATGTTCGCCAATCCAAGCCGCACCAGATTCGGGATTTCCAATGGCCGCGATTCCGTGATGTGCCAGAGGGTGTTCCTGCCAACGTCGCCATAGTCCGCAGCATCAGGAAGCTCGCCGATGCCGACGCTATCCAGAACGATCCAGAAAACCCTGTCGAACTCCTTCATAGCCGGCTCCTCGCGCCTTTTTCAGCGAAACTCTACCACACACCGCTCTTCAACAATGCTAAGCAGAGATTCCAATCCTGGTTGAAGCCCCGGTCCGAACTTAATCCTTGCAACACCGGCCTCCAGCCATCATCCTAGTTCGCGTCCGCCCCTCCTTGTTGTAGAGTGATACCAGCCGCTCGCTGAACTATTTTCCTTTCGCGCGCGTAGTACGAGGTAGTGGAGGTGTGCCATGGCCCAGGACGGCAATCCCAGGAGAATCTCCCTCGTTTTCCCGATCATCCTCATTACCGTGGGTGCCCTGTTTCTCCTGCACAACTGGCGTCCGGCATTCGATCCTTGGCCGATTCTTGCGACCTACTGGCCGCTGATCTTAATCTTCGTGGGAATCGGCAAGATTTGGGATAGCGCGTATCGAACCAGCAACCCCAATGCGCCTCAAGGAGTTTCCATCGGCGCCACCGTTGGTGCGCTTGCCTTTGTCATTGTTCTGGCCGCCCTCCTTGTTCACGGACGCAGTTTTAGCCACCGCCACGGCTTCTATTCGGAATCGCAGCACAGCGCGCAAACGGTGGACCTGCAGGGAGCGAAGACGGCACACGCCAGGCTGGAAATGGGCGCGGGGCAACTCACCATCAATGGCGGGGCCAATCACATGCTTGATGCGGACTTCACCTACGACGGTTCTTTCGACGCGCCCCGCGTCGATTACCACGTCGACAGTGGCGTCGGCCAACTGAACATTTCTCAGGACTCCCGTTCCACGCACTTCGGCCGCTCTCAAAATGATTGGATTCTGCGCTTCAGCAAAGATATTCCGCTGGAATTGAAAGTCGATATGGGCGCAGGGCAAGGAAATTTGCATTTGCGCGACGTTCCCCTCACCCGTTTGGACCTCCATATGGGGGCGGGGCAAATGGATGTCGACCTCACCGGTGATCGCAAGACCGACCTGACCGCCGACATTGAAGGCGGTGTAGGACAGGCCAATATCCGCCTTCCGAAAAATGTCGGCGTCATCGCTCACGCTTCCGGCGGCATCGGCTCCATCGGCGTGCACGGCCTGAAGCACGATGGAGACTCCTACACCAACGACGCTTATGGCAAATCCACCGCGACGATTCATCTGAAAGTGGAAGGCGGCATCGGCGAGATCATCCTCACCCAGGAGCCGTAAATTTGCCCCTCACAGCGCTCACAGCGGCGCGGTTTGCCCCGTTTTGACAGCGGACGTATAATTTAAAGTTTAGGCAGGTCATTCGAAACTCGCTGTCTAGGCTTACTCTTGGCGACGAAAGAGATTACCCACGCAACTACGGACGTCCGGCCGGAGCAGGAGTCTATCCGCGTCCGGGGCGCCCGCGTCCACAATCTCAAAAACATCAGCGTGGAAATTCCGCATAACGCCATTACCGTTGTAACTGGCGTTAGTGGCTCCGGCAAATCCTCCCTCGCGTTCGACACCATTTATGCGGAAGGCCAGCGCCGCTACGTCGAGTCGCTCTCCGCCTATGCGCGCCAATTTTTAGAGCGCATGGAAAAGCCGGATGTCGACGAAATTTCCGGAATCGCCCCGGCAGTGGCGATTCGGCAGAAAAATACCACGCGCAACCCTCGTTCCACTGTCGCGACCGCCACCGAAATTTACGACTATTTGCGGCTCCTTTTTGCGCGGTGCGGGCAGACTTACTGCATCAAGTGTGGGACTGAGGTTCGCCGGGACAATCCCGACGAAATCGCCACCCGCATTTTGTCCCTTGCTTCAGGGCGCCGCTTTTACGTTTTGCACCAGTTTAGAATTGCGACGCCCGCGGCGAGCGCAGGCGCTTCGAAACGTGGAACGAAGAAAACTGCCGGCGCCCCTCCCCCGGAACTCCTTCGTCAGGCGCTGCTCGATCTTCAGAAACGCGGGTTTAATCGCCTCTACCAGGCGGGCCGCATCCATGAATTTTCTTCCCCGGAAACTTTGCTCGATGTCGATTTTTCCAAGCCCGTCTACGTCCTCGTCGATCGTCTCGCCGTCAATCTGGAGTCGCGCGCTCGCCTCGTTGACTCCATCGAAATTTGTTACCGCGAAGGGCAGGGCGAAGCCATTCTCGAATTCATCGCGGGCGCCGCAGGGAATCCTCCCGAACGCCTTACCTTCAACGAGCGCTTCGAATGCAAGAATGACGGCACACTCTACCAGGAGCCCGAACCCCGTCTTTTCTCCTTCAACAATCCATACGGAGCGTGTCCGCGCTGCCAGGGTTTCGGAAACACGATCGATTTCGACCTAAATCTCGTCGTCCCCGATCCCAGCAAGTCGTTCGACGATGGCGCCATCGAACCCTGGACGAAGCCGCGCTACCGCACGCTCTTCCAAGACGCGAAAAAATGGGCGCGCAGCCGCGGAATCCCTACGAACGTGCCGTGGCGTCAACTCACGGCCGAACAGCGCCGCCTGATTCTCGAAGGCGATCCCGAGAACGATTACGAAGGCGTCAAAGGTTTCTTCAGCTGGCTGGAGCGCAAGAAGTACAAACTGCACGTCCGCGTCTTTCTCAGCCGCTTCCGAGGTTACGCCACTTGCCCGGATTGTGGCGGGACTCGCCTGCGTGCCGAGGCCCGCGCCGTCCGCGTTGCCGGAAAAGCCATCACCGAAGTTTGCAAGCTCACCGTAAAAGAAGCGCGCGTTTTCTTTTCCACGTTGCAACTCTCCGAAGCACATCTGAAAATCGCGGACAAAATTCTCGAGGAAATTCGCACGCGCTTACAGTTTCTCGACGCGGTCGGCCTCGATTACCTTACGCTCGACCGTTTGACATCCACTCTCTCCGGCGGAGAATCGCAGCGGATTCAGCTTGCGACGTCGCTCGGCTCGCATCTCGTCGGCGCGCTATATGTGCTTGACGAACCTTCCATCGGTCTCCATCCTCGCGACACCCAGCGGCTCATCGACATTCTCAAGTCCCTTCGCGATCTCGGCAATACGGTCCTGGTCGTCGAGCACGATCCCGACACGATAAAGGCCGCTGACTGCGTCATTGACCTTGGTCCGGGCGCCGGCGAACTTGGCGGCAAGTTGCTCTTTGCGGGTTCTTACTCGGCGATGCTCAAAGAACACAAATCGCTCACCGGCCGCTACCTTAGCGCGGAGCTCCGCATTCCCGTTCCCAACGTGCGCCACAAACCGGCCGGCAAATTCCTTCGCCTCTACGGCGCCAGCATGCACAACCTCCAGGATCTGGATTTGATGATCCCGCTCGGAACGCTCACCGTTGTCACCGGCGTCAGCGGCTCCGGAAAGTCCACGGTCGTACATGATGTGCTGTACAAAGCGCTCGCCGCGCAGCGCGTCGGCGGCAGCGTCAAGGAATTCTGCGACCGGCTGGAAGGCAATGCGAATGTCCGAGAAGTCGTCATTGTCGATCAATCCCCGATCGGCCGCACGCCACGTTCGAATCCCGCCACGTATCTCAAAGCCTTCGACGCGATTCGCGAAGTTTTTGCCGATACGCCCGATTCGAAGCGCCGCGGTTACGCCGGCGGCCATTTTTCTTTCAACGTGCCCGGAGGCCGCTGCGAAACCTGCCAGGGTGACGGCACCGTCACCGTCGAGATGCAGTTTCTGGCGGACGTCGAGCTTATCTGCGAAGAATGCCGTGGCACGCGCTTCAAGAGCGGCGTTCTGGAAGTCCGCCATCACGGGAAAAATATCCACGAAGTCTTGCAGTTGACGGTTCGCGAGGCCCTGGCCTTTTTCGTCAATGTTCCCAAGGTTGTTTCCAAACTCCGCGTCTTGAATGAAATGGGTCTCGGTTACCTGCGCCTCGGTCAGTCCGCGACGACGCTCTCCGGCGGCGAAGCGCAGCGTCTGAAACTCGCTGCGCATCTCAGCCGCACCGACAACGAGGGCATCCTCTACATTCTCGACGAACCGACGACCGGCCTGCATTTTGATGACATCGCCAAGCTCCTCAGCGCGTTTCGCAAGCTTCTGGAGGGCGGCGCTTCGCTCCTGGTCATCGAACACAATCTCGACGTCATCAAATCCGCGGACTGGCTGATCGACCTCGGCCCAGAAGGCGGCGATCAAGGCGGCAAAATTATCGCCACAGGAACGCCAGAGCAGGTGGCTCGCAATACCCAATCGCACACCGGGCGTTATCTCACTCGCGTGCTCAATGGAAATGGCCAGGCAAAGCGTCCTGCGAACGGCGCATCCAAACCAGCAGGCCCCGCGCCGGCAATCTCCAACGGAGCCAAGACTCCTCCGGCTGAACCATGAAGCTCGCTCATCTCCGTTCGAATGCGATTCGGACTCTCCTCCTCGTGCCCTGCGTCCTTTTCTTTGTGGGGACGCAGCATGCTGCGCCCTCGCTTGGCAACCAATCACCAGGGAACGCCCAGTCCAAACAGATAGTCCAATCCAAAACGCAAAAAGTCGCCAACCCGCTCAATGACCTTCTGGAAGAAGCGCAGCGCGATATCGATAACAAAAAGTTCGAGGCGGCCATTGCTCCGCTGCAGAAAGTGATCGCGGATCAGCCCGAATTTGCATACGCGCACTTTCAACTCGCCTATGTCTACACGGCGCTGAAGCGCGCCGACGAAGCTCGCGCCGAATACGAGCGTACCGTCGCCATCGCCCCCAAAATGTCCGAGGCCTATCTCAACCTTGGCATGCTGCTTCTCGACAAGCGGGAGAACGCCGCCGCTGTAGCGCCGCTGCGTAAAGCCGTTGATCTGCTTCCCGCGCAAAGCCATCCCCGATACCTCCTGGCAGTCGCGCTGGACCGGTCCGGCGATCATGCTGGCGCCGCCGAAGCCTTCGAAGCTCTTCTCCATGTGGATCCCAACGATGTCACGGCCATCAATTACCTGGGCTGGACCGCGCTTCGTAGCGGAAAGCCTGCCGAAGCGGAAGCCAGATTCCGCCGCGCGGTGGAAATTCAGCCCAAAAAGCCTGGGGGGCGCAAGGGACTCGCGGAAAGCCTCGACGCCCAGAAAAAGCCCGAAGCCGCAGGCGCCTACCGCGAATACCTCGAACTGATGCCCGCTGATTTCGAGGCCCGCGCGCGGCTCATCCATCTTCTTCTTGATCAAAACCAAAGTGATGCGGCTCTTGCGGAACTCGATCGTTTGGACGCCGGTAAGCAGCCCACGCTCGAATCCCTCAAGCTCCGCGCGGACGTTCAGATCGCCGGCAAGAAATGGGACGATTCAATCGTCACCCTTCAACAAGCACTCGCTCTGGCTCCCAACGACGCACAACTCCATGGCGGCCTGGGACGCATCTTTCTCCAGAAGCGTGACTTTGCCGCTGCGGAGAAGGAGCTTCGCATCGCGCTGCGTCTCGATGGGAAAAATCTCGCGTATTGGAAAGACCTCAGCTCCACGTTTTTTCTGGGCGGTCATTATCCCGCTGCGCTTTCCACTCTGGACGAGATAGCCAAAATGGAACAACCGGGCGCGGGCGCCTGGTTTGTTCGCGCGATTTGCTACGATAAACTGAACCAGACCAAGCTTGCCTTGGAGGGTTACCAGAAGTTTCTCGCGCTTGATCAGGGCAAGAATCCCGATCAAGTCTGGCAGGCCAGGGAGCGCAGCAAGGTGCTACAACGCATGCTGGAACGGAAAAGGTAGTTGGATGAAGGCTACTGGCGCGTCCCTCGGTGTGGTCTGCGGCCTGCTCGTTTTTCTGGCGTTTGCGACTCCCGGCGTCGCGCAGGGCCTGGCTGATCTTCAGGCGCGTTTCGATCGTGAAACGAGCGGGGTACAAAAGGCTAAGTCAATGACAAAACTCGGCGAGGCACAGCTCGAGGAAGCGCGCCGCGCCGGTAAAGCCGGCGAGTATGATTCGCTGGGACTGACCCTCGAAAAATACCGCGACAATGTTCGCGCCGCGGTCGACGCTCTGAAAAAGCAACACCCCGACGCTGAACGGCAATCCAACGGCTACAGGCAATTGCAAATGCACTTGCGTAAGGGAATTCGCGAGGTTGACGAAACGATCTTGGTATCTCCCGAAGGCTACAAGCCGCCACTCCAGATTGTCCGCAAGGATTTGATTGGCATGGAGGACGAATTGCTGAAAAGCCTTTTTCCGCGCCGGCCCCTGGAAAAGCATGAGGCTGCGCCTCCCGCGGAAAAGCCGCAGGCCACGCCTCCTCCGGAGAAACAGCCATGAAATCAAGAGTTTGGCTTCTCCTCTTGAGTTCTTTCATCCCAGCCGTAGCGCCACCCGCCCGCGCCGCGCCTCCTCAGAAGGACTATCTCACCGCTCTTGAAGCGGACAAGATTCGCGATGCGGAGAGAGACACCAACGAGCGCATCCGACTTTTTCTCTCCTTCGCCGAGGACCGCTTGAAGAAGTTCCAATACGAATTGGAGCATCCTTCGACGAACCGCCACAGCGACATGTTGAATTCACTTCTGAACGCCTACGTTGGCTGCGTCGATGATGCCGCGGACCTCATCCAACTGGGGCTCGAGAAACAGGACAACATTCGCAAGGGAATCGACCTGATGAGTTCCCGCACGAAGGAATTCCTGGTTGTGCTGGAAAAACTGTCTGCCGAAGGCCCCGACAAGGAGTTGTATAAGGACAATCTGGACGACGCCATCGAGGGCACTCGCGACGCCATGAATGATGCGGAAAAAGCGAAGAAGAAAGTGGCCCCTCCGCCCATTCGCCGGAAGAATTAGCGCATGAGGAACGCTGTCCACACGATGAAAACGAGCCGCCGCAAGACTTCGCTGATCCCAGGAGGCGCGCCCCTTTTTCAGCGCATGTTCACGCGGCTGGGATGCGAAGGCCGGCCGCCGCGCTTCCGCGTGGAGCTTTATCCCTATTCCAGCTTGGTGCTGACCATCCGGCGGCGCGAGGATGTCGTTTACGTTCGCTTTTCCGACCTTTTGCGGCGCGCGCCGCTGGCCGTCCTGGAAGGCGCAGCCGCCCTGCTGCTGGCGCGCGTGTATCGCCGCAAACCTTCCAAGGAACTCACCGAACCCTATTTGGACTATGCGCGCTCGGATCGCACGCGCTCCCGCATGAACCGCATGCGCAGCGGCCGCGTTCGCCTGGCGGCGACGAACCCGCGCGGTGACCATTTCGACCTGAACCGCATATTCGATGACTTGAATCGAAACTACTTTTCCGGCCAGTTACGGCGCGCGCACATTGGTTGGAGCGCGCGAAGCTGGCGGCGGCAATTTGGCTGCTACGATCCCGGGCCGAATCAGATTCTTCTGAATCGCCGCATGGATCGTCCCGGCGTTCCCGCCTGCGCTGTGGAATATGTTTTGTTTCACGAGATGCTGCACGTCAAGCATCCCACTCGCCGTTCGGGCTGCAGCATGGTTTCCCACTCGCGGGAATTTCGCGAAGAAGAGAAGCGCTTCCCCGAATTCGAACGCGCCCGCGGCATTCTCGACCGCCTCGCCCGCTGACGCGCAAGACCGATGAAATCCAAGGACTTTACTGTCTTTTTTCTTTTTCGACTTCCTTGTAGAGCTTCTCGATTCTCTTGCGCACTTTGTCGCCGTCTTCCGCGTGCGGGAATAAATCCAGATAGCGCTGGTACGATTTGATGGCTTGTTTCCTCAGCCCTTTTTTTTCCTGCGCTTCACCCAGAAAACGAAACGGTACGGCGTAGCCGGGCTTGGCCACGGTCGCATCCTGAAAACGGTCGATGGCCGCGTCCAAATCGCCCTTCCTCATGTAGTACTGGCCCACTTCAAGGTCTTTTTCCGCGCGCAGCGGATCCCACGCGGGTTGATCTGGTGCGTTTTTTGTTGCCGAATCTTTCTTTTGCTTGGCGGGAGACTTTGGTTTCATGTCGTCGGGCGGGTTGGCTGGTTTGGAAGAGGAATCCGGTTGCGGTTCTTGCGCGTGCGTCGGCCATGCGTGAAACAGCAGAAAAACCACCGCAAAAATCGGAATTGTCTTGCCAAGTCGCATGCCTGTCACGGAGGTCTCCCTGTACTCCGATTCCGTCTAGTATGATGGAAGTTGTCTGTCCATTGTAAAGTTGTCCTTTGAGCCTCTATGGAACCCCGCGAAAAAGCCGCGCAGCTTCCGGAAAGCCCGGGCGTCTATCTCTTCAAGGACGCCGCTGAGAAAATCCTTTACGTCGGCAAGGCGCGCAACCTGCGTAGCCGCGTGCGCTCTTATTTTCTCGAATCACGCTGGATTGACGCCAAGACCGGTTCGCTGGCGCGGGAGATTGCCGATCTCGAAACTATTGTCGTTGGCAACGAACGCGAAGCGCTGGCGCTCGAGCACAACCTCATCAAGCAGTATCGCCCGAAATTCAACGTCGTCCTTCGCGACGACAAGACCTATCCGTACATCAAATTTACGGCCGCGGAAAAATATCCTCGCGTGTACTTCACGCGGCGCATCAAGAAAGACGGTTCGCTCTATTTCGGCCCTTATTTTCCAGCCAACCTGGCGCGCCGCATTCTCCACTTCGTTCACAAGAGGTTTCTCGTTCCTTCCTGCACCGTAGATTTGACGCGCAGCCACCCGCGCCCTTGCCTGCAGTATTACATCAAGCGGTGTCTCGGCCCGTGCGTTACCGGGCTCACCACTGACGAGCGTTACGCCGAAGCTGCCCGCGACGTCCGGCTATTTCTGGAAGGACGCCGCCACGATTTGATCAAGAGTCTAGAAGAACGTATGACCGCCGCCGCGGAGAAAGAATTATTCGAACAGGCGGCTGCTTACCGCGATTTGTTGCGGACCCTCGAAGACATCGAAGAACGCCAGCGCATCGCCGCCGCGCAGGGGGATGACACCGACGTTCTTGCCTATTACGCCGAACCGCCGCTCGTTGCTGCGGATCTTTTCCACTTGCGCGGCGGGCGCGTCGTGGATCGCCGCGAATTCTATTGGGAAGACCTGGAAGAGTTCGATCCGCAGGAGTTCGTTCCGTCTCTTTTGAAACAACTTTATCTGGAAGCGGAATATCTGCCGAAAACGATTCACGTCTCCGCGGACTTCGAAGATCGCGAATTGCTCGAAGCCACGTTGACGGAGCGCGCCGGGCACAAAGTAGAAATCTTCACGCCGCAGCGCGGAACCAAGCGCGCTTTCCTCGATCTCGTTGAGAACAACGCGAAGCATTCCTTCGAACAGCGCTTC
>WNFT01004246.1_pt1 | contig 12515 bp, 13 predicted proteins | sample 5400191 | NCBI WGS metagenome assembly WNFT01 (sample SAMN13153359, study PRJNA577476) | soil metagenome | isolation source: 80 cm saprolite under Madrone tree | place: USA:California | collected 2016-06-14
CGAAATACGGAGCGTCGCGAGCTGCTTGCGTCGGCTCCGCATGGGGACGGCGTCTACAGCCGCTCGACCTGGCTGCTCGCAAAGATGCGCTCGGTGTTCGACCTGGCAGGCCTGCGCTGATTCGATCAGTACGGGCCGGCAGCGGAAAGCGCAAGGCTGAGCCATCAATGGGCATAATTGGCTGCGCCATTAGGCGCAACGGAGGGAAGCCTCATGATCAAGGTAATCTCGGCGTTCAAGCGCAAGCCCGGAATGGGTCTCGATGCATTCATCAACTACTGGCGCACCACTCATGCCGAGGCAGTCAAGAAAGTTCCCGGGATCCGCAAATACGTGCAGTCGCAGACGATCGAGTCGGGGTACCGCAAGGGAGAACCCGTTTACGACGGGATCGCCGAGCTATGGTACGAGGACACCGCCGCGATGCATCGCGGGGCCGCAGCACCTGAGGCGCGCGCCGCGCTCGCGGACGACGAGAATTTTATCGACATGAAGAGTTTCGCGACGATCCTGACCGAGGAGGTCGTGCAGAAAGACGGTCCGGCGAATCCTTCGATGGTCAAACTGGTCGAATTTGTTTACCGCAAACCTCAAATGGACGTGCAGAGCTTCCAGAAATACTGGCGTGATATTCACGGACCGCTGGCCGCGAAAATCCCCCAGATGCGCCGCTACGTTCAGAGTCACGTCCGGCTTTCGAGCTATCGCGACGGACGCACGCCGCTATGCGACGGCACCGCGCAGGTATGGTTCGGCAGCACGGACGCGATGCGAGAATCGGCAAAAACCGCGCAATACTCGGCGACGCGCGCCGATGAGCCTAATTTTATCGATCAGCCGCGCTTGCGGTTCATCATCACGCAGGAGCGGGTGATTCTTTGAGCAGCCCCGCGGGAGCGCGGAGGCACTGTTTCGAAGGAGCACAACCAGTGGGTAAGTTGAACGTCCCCAGACCGAATAGAAAGAAAATGTCAAAGCCTTCGTCCCCACATGCGGAGGCTCTCCATGAATACTCTAACGACGAAGATGGCTCATTCGCCTGGGTCGCCATGAATGCGCAGGCTCTTTACGAACGATATCCCGAACAATGGATTCTCGTGGATAAAGCGAGAGTAATCGGTTCCGCCAAGGACCCGGAGCAACTTATCCTATTGGCTCAGCGGCGCGGAATATCAACGCCGTTTATCACTAAGTCGGGTCCTCCTGAAATCCCAGCGAAAGCTGTCCATGGTGGATAAGCCTTTTGAAATAACGGTCAAATTTCAGCAAGTATTCGGCGGCCACTGGTATCCAATTGTCCAGACCATTTTTCTCAGGTCCGATGGCACCAGGATACGGTTGCCATTACTGTTTGACACCGGCGCCGACAGTCTCGTTTTGCACCCTGACTATGAGATCATGTTTTCGAACTTACAACCACAGAAATATAAAGGGATAGGGAGCGCAGGTACTTATGATGGAAAGAAGACGATGGGCAAAATCGAGATTTTTGGTCGCGTGATCGAATGCGAGATTGGATTTGTAGCAATGGAGTTCTTGCCTTGGAGAGCCGGATTACTGGGACGTAATTGTTTCAGTTCTTTCGGCTTCGGCTTTTGGGAGGCCGCTCGTGAACTCTACGTGAACTTGAAGCCGTAAGCACCGATCTGGCTATTACTTCGAGTTACGGGCGTGGCAAGTTCCTTCTTCATTGCATCCAAGCTTTTACTGCTAGTCATTTAGCCCAAAAACATCATTTGAGCGCTGGAACTAAGTTGGGTTGGAAGCGGGATTGGCGCGGTTTCCAAGGCTTGGGCGGAGGATTTTTTTGGTGGTTGGTAAACTGCGCCACAGTTGAAACGGCGAGCGCGGCAATGCGTTGGAGCAGGGCGGCAAAGCGTTGGCGCCAGCGCCCGCGCAGACCCAGGCGCAGAATCTGCCGGCGGCCGTCGGCGCCGCGGATGGCGCCAATGACCAACAGCCTGGTGCGCCGCGTCATCAGCCGCGGCGCCTCATGCTGAGTAACCTCGCGTTTGAAGTCGGCGGCTGTGCAAGCTGATGGAGCTTAACCGCGCCGCGCTCTACTATCAGGCGCCCTGGAGATCCTCGCGTTTGCTTTTGGACGCAGACCGTCGCTGATCACCGTCCAGACAACCCGGTCGAACCCGTGTCCACCGCCTTGTAGGTCCGCCGTACACGCGGCACTCACAAGCGCCTGCACATGGGAGAGCTGGACGTCGCGGCGAACCGCACCCGCTTGCTGGGCCTCTTCAAGCAGCTGACCAACGGCGTTCCACATTTCTACGAGTAGTCCCGGCACGGCTTTCTGAAGATCGAAAGACTGCTTGCCCAGGGCGTCCATCAAATCCTTGTCACCGTCGCCGTGCTGGACCAGTTGCGCTAGCAGTTTGAAGAAAGACGTTTTGGGGTCATTGCTTCCGCTCAATCGGCGGGCTTCCCCGACCAGGTCCTCCACGCGTCCGATTACAACAGCCTCGAACAGCGCCTCTTTGGTCGGAAAATGCCGGTAGAGCGTTCCGGTGCCCACGCCCGCTCGCTGCGCAATTTCGTCGATCGGCGCCGCCAAGCCGGCAGTCGCGAAGACTTCCCGGGCGGCCTGCACAATCAGTTTCTTGTTGCGCTCGGCATCAGCGCGCATGAACGGCACCTTGGGTCTTGACAAGCGGAACCATAGTTCCGGATAATGCAAGTGGAACCACGGTTCCATTTAACCGAAGAATCCGAACAACCGCAAGGAGCAATCAGATGACTGTAATTTCTGTGATCGTCGGGAGTACCCGCCAGAGTCGTTTTTCGGAAAAACCAGCGCAGTGGATTTTCCAGCATCTCAAGAAGCGCGACGTCGACGCGCGGCTGCTCGACCTGCGCGACTTTCCGATGCCCTTCTTTGATCAGGCTGTAGGGCCCGCTACACCGGGCCGCGCGCCATACGAGAACGAAGTGGTCAGTAAATGGACCGCAGCGATAGGCGCATCGGACGGCTTCATCGTTGTCACCCCGGAGTATAACTACGGCCCTCCGGCGGTGCTGAAAAATGCGATCGACTGGGTTTATCCAGAGTGGAACCGCAAGGCGGTTGCTTTCGTGAGCTATGGCGGTGTCGGAGGCGCGCGCAGCGTGCAACAGCTCCGGGAAGTGGCGATAGAGGTTCAGCTCGGGCCGATTCGATCGTCCGTCCATATCCCGGTTGCGACTCTTATGGCGCATTTTCACGGCGGCGACGTCGACAAGGGGCTCGCGGAGCTCGAGACGCCCGCCAAGGTGATGATTGATGACCTACTGTGGTGGACCACGGCGCTCAAGACAGCCCGTAAAGCCTGACGCCGCGCACCTCAAAGTAATTGCGGCCCTCCTACTTAGGTTTCATAGGACCACGAGTGAAAAATCATCTGGCGACGGAAAAAATCCGTGTTGGCATCATTGGCGCAAATGTGCGCTACGGCTGGGGGCGCGATGCGCACATTCCGGCCTTGAGCGCGCTTCCTGAGTTCGAGATCACGGCGGTCTGCACGAGCCGCCAGAAAACCGCAGACGAAACCGCCAAGCACTTCGGGATTCCCCACGCTTTTGCCGACCCTTACAAAATGGTCCAGCATCCCGACGTGGACCTCGTCTCGATCTGCGTGCGCGTGCCTTTTCACCATCAGCTGGGGATGGCCGCTTTGAATGCCGGCAAGCATCTCTATTGCGAATGGCCGCTTGCGGCCACCACTGAGCAGGCTCAACAGATGCGTGATTTGGCCGTCCGCAAAGGGGTCCACCATATGGTGGGCCTACAAGCCCGCGGGGCCCGCGAGTTCAATCGCGTCAGAGACCTGGTCGCCGAGGGCTACGTGGGCAAACTCCTCTCGTGCACTATGATCGTAACGACGCCAACGTGGGGCACCGACTTCACGCTTGACTGGGCCTATATGGCAGATCGCTCGAACGGCAATACTTTAATGACCAGCCCGGGGGGACACTCAATTTAGAGATCTTCATTTATCACGCTGAACCTGTGCCGCCGCGCGGTAGGCCAAACTGAGCGACATGGTCGAAGTCGGGCGGGGCGATTATTTGGTGTCGAACTCGAAGACCATCTCGGGCGGCGGGTGGCCGTCGGCGGCCTTGAGCCGCTCGAGGCACATCGCGATCACCTGATCATTCGGGTGCTCGCGCAACAATTGCTCCAAGTCGGACTCGGGTGAACGGCCCTCGTGCAGGAGGCCGAGCGCCTGCGCGAAGCGTTGATAGAAGGCCGGGTCGACGCCGTCGCCGTCGCGTCCGGCGATATCGACCACCGGAACGAGCTGGTCCTTGCCCTTGACCTTGACCAACCCGATTTCACGCGCGATATAACCGCCGCCCGCTTCGTCGAGCGTCTGCCGGTTGACCAGGATGCGCACCTTGAATTGGCGCGTCAGACTCTCGAGGCGGGAAGCCAGGTTGACGCTGTCGCCGATTGCCGAATACTCGAAATGTCGCTCGCCGCCGAAGTTGCCGACGACCGCCTCACCGGTCGTAATTCCGATGCCGATGTTGATGTCCTTGAAACGCTCATCGTGCTCGGCCAGTGCGTGCAGTTCGTCGAACATTTTTAGCGCGCAGTTCAGCGCGTCGCGCGCCGGGTTCTCGACGTGCATCGGCGCGCCCCAGAACGCCATGATGCCGTCGCCCATCATCTTGTCGACGAGGCCGCCGCTCTCCTTGATCACATTGATCATCGCGGTCATGTACGTGTTGAGCATCGCGACCAGCGGCTCGGGTTCGGAGCGTTCGGCACGCGCTGTGAAGCCGACTATATCGGAGAACAGGATGCTCAAGTGGCGGCGCTCGCCACCAAGTTTCAGCCCGCCCGGATCGTCGAGCACCGAGGCTATGACATCGGGGTCGAGGTAGTGCTCGAAGACATGGCGGAGGTGGCGTTTTTCGAGACCTTCGGTGATATAGCGATAGCTCACCAGCGCCAGGTAGGTGAAAGCCAGCGTGGCAAACGGGTAAACGACACCGACCAAGGTGCCGCTTGCGTTGAGTTCGCGGGTGGCGAACGACATATAGCCAAACGCCAGGATCAGAACGATCGCGAGGCTCGCTGTCGCGCTCATGAAGGCGGCCACGACGCTGATCGTCACGCCAAGGATCCAGGCGGCGTACCGCTCTTCGACCTCGGTCCGGTCCGGATGCCAGATGAAGTCGCCGGCCAGCACGTTGTCGACCGCATTGGCCTGGACCTCGACGCCGGGAAAATCGGCGCCGACCGGCGTTACGAAACGGTCGCCGAGTCCGTGGCCGGTGACACCAACCAGCACGATCTTGCCGGCGAGCGCGGCCGGCGACACGCGATGATTGATGATGTCGGTGACCGAGTAATGCGGCATCGTGCCGGCCTTCCCACGGAAATGCACCATCATCATGCCGCGCTCGTCGACTGGCACGTTAACATTGCGAATTCCTATGCCACTGACACCGTAGCTGGAAAGGTCGAGGCTCAGCACTGCGTGACGGGCGTAAGCGTCGACTAGGGCCATGTAGAGAGGGACGCAGTAGCGGCCGTTGAATCGCGTCACGGCGGGATATTCGCGCAGCACGTCGTCCTTGTCATATTCGGTGTCAGCGTAGGCGACTCCGCGGGCAGCGGCGTTGAGTTCGGGAATCGGCGCGAGATAGGCGTTCGCCCGCATCGTCACGGGTTCCGCTCCGGCCTGTTTGCGGACAATGTTGTAGGCGAGCGGCGGCGGGCTCAGGAACGTGCTGCGGTAGGCGCTGCGGTCGACCTTCGCCTGCAGCAGGAAGTAGTGGCTGTCGAAGGCATAGTCGAGATAGGTCGCACCCTGCGCCTTTATCGCGTTTGCAAAGGCGAGGTCGTTACTCGTTCCGAGCGTAGTCTGAATAGTGCGTTGACTGACACCCTCGCGCTCGAGCCGCTGCGCGATAGCCTCGCGTTGGACGTCCGCCGAGTCGCGCTCGCTGAAGAATACGTCGAAACCCACGACCGCAACCTTGTAATCGGTAAGAGCTGATTCCAGGCGCGCCTCGACGTCGCGCGGCCATGGCCAACGGCCGAGTTCCGCGATGCTTTTGTCGTCGATCTGGGCGATTACGACGACGCCGGTGGGTCTCGCGGAACTCTTGTAATAAATCCGGACGTCGGAAACTTTGAGGTCGGCCGAATTGAGGATATTCGAGCGCTTATGGGCTTTCGACATCGCAACCACGACCGCGATACCGATCGCGATCGTTATGGCGGCGCCTTTCCAGCGAGTTACTCCTGCCTTGGAAGCCATAACGTCGGGTAGCGAAAGCTTAGCGCGGGAGGCGCCGTTGCGCTAATGGGGTATCGTGGCGCCGCAGGGGGTTGCGACAAAGGGCCGGGTTCGAAGGCGCGCGGGATAGCCTGCCGAAAACGTTTCAGATTGCAATAAATCGTTGCCGCATTTTGAAGGGTAGAGTCACCTCAGGCAACCCAAACCTGAGTATCTGTGTGCTGTTCGCCCGCGGCATGGTCAATGCCCCTTATCCTGACAAGAAGAATGGGCGGGTAATCCGCCACGGTCTGAGGCGCTCGTCGAATCCAGCGTGCCCGGTACGGCGTTTGGGTAAGGTTTTTATGCGGCACATGTTCGCGATAAAAGACCTGAGACAAAGCGCGTGGTTCAAGCCGCATAGATACCGCTACTTTTGTGTCCTGTGCCGCTGGACGTTCCTCGTGGAGAATCGCCGCGGCGACGCGACCGCATTGGACGAGTCATGCCAGGCTTTGAGCGGAGCCGAAAACGCGGCGCGCGTGACCACGTTTGCCGTCGGTCCCTGCCCCGCAGCGATGCCGGAGCTTCAATTCGCTGACCGGGAAAGCATTTTTCGCCGTAGAGCCAAGACGAAATCTTACGTCCAGCCACGCAATAAGCCGATTCTAGAGACGCTACAGTACTTCTTTGCGGGAGCCCGCTCTGCACTTATCAGACGCACTCTGCAGAATAGCTCGCCGAGTCGCTGAGGTGTCGCAACGGCTAGTCAGAAGGCGATTTGGTTTTATGCGGTGGGGGACCGCCGCCACCACCACCACCGTCGAAGACACCGCCAGCAGCGAGCCCTATAACCGTGCCACCGCCAATTAAGGCAAGAATAGCTGCTATAGTGCCGGCCCCGATTCCTTCGGTAATCGCAGTAGCCGGTAGCGGAGCGAGTCCGCAGGCCACGGTGGTCTTTTTGCCCTCGTCGACTTCGACCGGCGGAGCACCTGGATTGGTGGGGTTCGTCACCTCCCACTTACCCTTATAAACGGCAACGTCGGTAAACTCGAGACAGTCTTTGAATTTATCGCGCGCCACGCCGTTTTGATAACCGACATCAGCGGAGCTGCCGCGCGCGGAGGCGACCGCATTGGGCGTGTGAACCTCAAAATTTGGCGGGGTGGCGGTCGGGTTTACGATGGATCGAACCAGTCCGCCTAACAAAGTGACCTTGGTACTGACCCGCGTGCCAGTTGGCGACAGCGTATTCTGGTCGACTACGAGAGTACTCGATTCGGTCACTTCCATCTGACTCGAATCGCTGAGCGTCACCGTTACGCGTCCATCCGCGCCCGTGACGATCCTATCACCAACCATGATCGCCGCGCCGTAAGTACCGGGAATGGTGCGGCCGGCTCTTTGAATACTCACGGCGCCGGAAACGGCGCTGATGGAGCCCGCCGGCGTTTGCGCCATGGCGGAGGGCGCGATTAGGAAAAAGATAGCGACGATAACGGTGAGGCTCACGGTCATCGTCGCCCCTCGAGGAGAAAGGCATCGTAAAGTCACAAGGAAACCACTCAAATTAGGCTAAGGAAACCGCTGAAATTAGTGTAAGGTAACCACTGAAATTGGGCTGACGGTATCTTTAGCTGGCCTACGTAGGCGGGTCAAACGGAAATAGGCCATCGGGCTATGAAATTCACGAAGTATTCAAAGCTGCTTAAGGAATGCGGCGCATAGCCATGTGATTCAGGTTACGCGGCTCAAGTTATGCTCGAGTTCGTGCAGATTTTGGCACGAAAGCAAAGCGTCCACCGCGCGTCCGTACTGTGCTATCGCGCTGTCCCCCGTACCCCATCGCGCAGAGTCCTCCGGGTTGAGCCAGATGACGGCCCGGCAAATCCGGCCAATGTCACGCAGCAGGTCGGCACGGGCCGGACGGCGATTGTTACGCCCGTCGCCAAGTATTACGAGGACAGTGGCCCGATTGAGCAACGTGGAGTGGCGCTCCCATAACTGGGAAAGGACCCGGCCAAAGTCGGATTTGGCGTAAAGGTCGAGCGGCGGCGCCATCACGAGGTGACCACGCTCAAAATCCGCGTCCGCCATTCGGTCAACGTAAACAAAGCTTCGGACCTTGTGGAAACATTCGCGCGCTCCCGCAACCAACTCGAGCATGAGGGACGCGGCATACCTGACCGAGCCGGAAACGTCCGCAAGAACCACCAGATCGATATGACGCTGACGCCGCGACCTGAAACGCAGGTCGGCGAACGCACCGCCATGCTGAATCGCCGCGCGAATCGTCCGCCGGAAGTCAATACGACCAACTTTCGCGAGCCTTAGACGGCGCGAGAGGCGCACGCGGAAACGCCGCTTCAGCACGGCCAGGGCCTGATGCGCGGCCTCGTACTCGAGGTCCGAGTACTGTGAGAAGGGGACGCGTTCGGCGGCGCGCATCCGGGTCGAGTGCCCCGCTTCGAGGCCGGCGGGGCGCGGCTCAGCTTCGTCCACGAGGGAGTCGGCCGCGGATGCGGCCGACTCCCTCGTGGCCTCCGGGGGCGCCTCAGCGCCGGACGGCGCTGAGTCGCCCGCAAGGGGTTGACGCGGCGCGGGGTGGACGCCCCGCGCCGCGTCGTTCTGGCGCGTAGGCGGGGCGGACGACGCTCCCGCGTCGTCCGCCCCGCCTGCGCCGTGCACGCCTGCACGTGCCTGCTTGCTTCGGTGGGGCGCGCCCCGCCCGGGGCGCGCCCCACCGAAGTAGCGCATGTAGGCCTCGTCGAATACGACGCGGTCGGCCTCGTCCTTGATTAGCGTTGCGGCTAACGCCTCACGCATCCGCGTGCGGGTAAGGCCGGCAGCCGCGACTGCTCGCATTGCGTCCATCGATTCGGCAACCGAGATACGCACGCCCGCCGCCCGCAATTCGGCGATAAACCCGAGCAACGCGTCGCGCATCGTGCTCATATCAGCAACGCGTGGAACATTGGAGTGTCACCTGAGCATGCGCCGAACGTTGCCATGTGGCCGAACGCATCTCGGCACGTCTCCTATCGCGCGCGTCCGGCGAGCGATGCCGCCTTCGTCTCGACGCGGGTGCGGTCGTCCTCATGCTTAAGCAGGACGCCAAGCGTCGCACGAAGCGTGGGTGTGTCGAGTTCCTTGATTCCGAGGCGCACCAGAGCACGCGCCCAATCGAGTGTCTCGGCAATCGAGGGCGGCTTTTTGAGGTCGAGTTTGCGAAGGGCGTTGACCAAGCGGGCGGCCTCGGCGGCCATCCGCGCGTCGAGTTCGGGCACCTTCAATTCGATTATCCGCCGTTCCTGCTCGATCCCCGGGAAATCGATGAACAGATGGAGACATCGGCGGCGCAGAGCCTCAGAGAGTTCGCGTGCGCGATTCGAGGTCAGCACCACGGCGGGGCGCTCGATCGCGCGCAACGTTCCGAGTTCGGGAACGCTTACCTGGAAATCCGACAGCAGCTCGAGCAGAAACGCTTCGAATTCCTCGTCCGCCTTGTCGATCTCGTCGATCAGAAGCACGGCTTTGCGCGGTGTCGAGATCGCCTTGAGCAACGGCCGTTCGAGCAGGTACTCGCGCGAGAACAGATGCTCCGACAGCTCCTCCCATCGAAGGCCCTGATGCTCGTCGGCCTGCAGCCGCAGCAACTGTTTCTGGTAGTTCCATTCGTACAGCGCGCGCGCCTCGTCGAGCCCCTCGTAACATTGCAGCCGAATCAGTTCCGTATGGAGAATTTCGGCAAGCACCTTGGCGACTTCGGTCTTGCCCGATCCCGCCGGACCCTCGATAAGCAAGGGCTTGTCGAGCGCCAGCGCGAGAAAGATCGCGGTCTCGACGCGTTCGTTGGTGATATAGCGAGCGCGGCGCAAACCTTCGGCGACAAATTCAGCGGTGATATCCACTCAGCGTTGGTGATTTTTTAGGAATCACCGCCTTCGATTAACTACATTCAGCATGATAAACCATCCAGCTCCTGGAGCAGCCGAGCGAGACGCGCGAAATCCCGCGCATAGGTACGCTCCGGGTACGCGCCGCGATTGACGTATGCAGGATGATACATCGGAAAAACGCGGTTGCCTCTAACTATCTGCGGCTGCGCGCGGCGCGGATTGAAAGGCGGATCGCGCCCGGCCAGCTCCCGCCATGCGATACGCCCGAGGCATGCGACGATGAGCGGCTGCGCGAGTGCGAGTTCGGCCTCCAGATGGGCGCGGCAGTTGGCGATTTCTTCGGCGCTCGGGTCGCGATTTCGTCCGCGCGCATCACGCGGATTACACCGCACGAGGTTAGTGATGAAGACGCGGCGCAATCGCGCGCGATGGATCATGCGATGCAGCAGATCGCCTGACCGGTCACCGGTAAACGGGATTCCCGTGCGGTCGCCGCCGAAGCGTCCAGGCGCAAGCCCAACGAATGCAACTGCTGCCGGCGCGGCGCCGTCGCCCGGAACCACGCGCGAACGGCATCGCACGAGCGAGGGGCATAGCGCGCACTCACTAATCGACGCGCGCAACCGCTCCAAAGGATCGAGGAAATCGGGGCTGAGGGTCGATGGGAGCGTAAGAAATTTATCGACCGGGATGGTCGTTGAGCCGATGCGTGAAAACTTTCCTGATGAGTTCGCGGCGCAGGTTGCCTTTCGGGACATCGTGGAACTTGCGCCACATGCAGCGGCCGCACAGCAGGTGAAACTCTTCCTTCGGCACGTCCGGCCAAGGGACGCTCCAGACGCCCTCCGCCCGTCCGCATTGTTTACACGGATCAACCAGCTTACCGGCTGCGGGAAATGTCGATTCGATCAAGCCCATTGTATTCCCAAACCAATCCGCATCGTTTGCCGCGCGATAATAGGCGCAATCGCATCGATTTGAAAGCGTTGGCAGGCTGTTGAAATCAGTTTCAACAGCCTGCGCCCTCACTCTTGTCTCCCGAGGCGGGAGAGAAGTTTAGGAACGAAGCCAGTTTTTACACAGGGTGTTGAGAGCGGAAGCCAAGCCATTTCGATTTTCCTAGGTTTCTCAACACCCTGCTAACGCGACGTTGCATTCACGTTGCTCGTCAGCACTGGCTCCACGCGATTGTTCGAAGCCGACGCCAAACTAGAGTTGCTCCTTCTCCTCGACAGCGCGGTACTCCGCCTCGCTGAGCGCCTGGGCCTTGCGCGAGCCGTGGCGCTCGTAAAGCTCAAACAGGGCCGACTTATGCGGCCGCACGCGCCCGAGCGGACATTTACCCCAATCCTCGAGCGACTCGTCGCAATAGCCCATGCGGTTCTCGCCGCATTTCGGTTGCAGGAACACCGCGATTTCGGGCAGCACTCTCTTTATCTCCGCGCGCATCAACGCGACCATCCGACGGATTTCCCACTGCGCGCGCACGCACAGGCGCAGGTCGCAGATATGGAGCATCTCGGCGAAGTTCACCATCACATGGAAATTCGTCGGGGCGGCGTTGGGCAGGACGAAGCGCGCATCTTCGGCGGGAATTCCGGCCTTGAGCGCCTTGGCGTAGAGTTCCGAGGTCCTGGCGAGCAGTTCCGCGAACTCGTCGTCGAGTTGCGCGCGTTTCCATGACTCGGGCAAGACGAAGGCGAGCTTGTCCTGCTTGAATTTAACGTAGCGCTGGCTCTGCTGCTCGAAGCTGATCCCGATCCGATGGCGGACGAACTGATGGGACAGTGAGCGCGAGACGCCAGCGATCGCGAACCAGAAGACGACCTGCTCGAGCGGCGAGGCGTGGCCGGTCTTCAGCCGTTCACCGATAAATTCCCGGATCTTCTCGCGGCTGATTTTTTCGGTTTCGATCTTTTCCCAGATTTCGATTGGCGTGTCGGAGGAGTAGCAGGTGCGGAACGCCGCGTAGAGCTTTTCGAGCGGCGCCTTCGCGTAGTCGATAAGCCGGACCTGCATCGTGGCCTGGTTGGTCATGTGGTGTGTTTGAAATTCCTCCGAACCTGCGTCACATCTTATTCTACCGCGCTCCTGACGTCATCGTAGCGCGCGTGATCTTTCCACACGAAACGCATTGCCCGACCGTTCTCCCCTCCCCCTTCTTGAGCGCGCAGATTAGAAAGAGGGCAGTAACGCGGCGGATTGCACGGGGGAGGCGGAGGGCGGCAAGATGCGGCATCCGATGATCCCCCTTGCTCAGGCTACATACGCGTGGTTTCTACGGCCGCCGATGTTTCGGCTCGATCCCGAGCGGGCCCATCGGATGACGCTCGCCATCCTCGCCGGAATACCCGCCGTTGCGCCGGCGCCCGACCCGCCGGAGCTTCGCACG
>WNFT01004729.1_pt1 | contig 12515 bp, 5 predicted proteins | sample 5400191 | NCBI WGS metagenome assembly WNFT01 (sample SAMN13153359, study PRJNA577476) | soil metagenome | isolation source: 80 cm saprolite under Madrone tree | place: USA:California | collected 2016-06-14
ATCTCGGCGGCGGCGATCTTCCCGAACGCATCTCCGGCGCGCTGGCAGCGCCTTCATTATTTCCTTTGCTCGGAGCTGAGCCGATCAAAGGCCGCACGTTTGCCCGCGAAGAACAAGGACAGGGTCATGACGATGTCATTGTGATCAGCGAACGGCTTTGGAAGCGGCGTTTCAATTCCGATCCGACGCTTGTCGGCAAATCGCTTCTGTTGAACGGCCGGAGTTACACCGTGATCGGCGTGATGCCGGCGAGGTTCGAGTTTCCGATTCCACTTTTCGGTGTTCAGGGCAACCAGTTCGCCGAACGCGTCGATATCTGGAAACCGCTCGCATTCACGCCGATGGAATTGAAAGAGCGCGGGTCGCGGAGTTACGGTCTGATCACGCGATTGCGTTCGGGCGTGTCGGTAGCCAGTGCGCAAGCCGAACTCGACAAAATTATTTCAAACTGGATCCAAACGTATCGCGATAATTATAGCGGCGGAGGTTTCGGCGCTCGAATCTATCCGTTGCACGATCAGGTGGTCGGTGGAATGCGGACAGGCCTGGTTATTTTGCTGGGCGCGGTGATTTTCGTGCTTCTGATCGCGTGCGCGAATCTCGCGACGATGCTGCTCGCTCGCGCGAGCGCGCGTCAGCGGGAACTGGCCATTCGAGTCGCGCTTGGCGCCGGACGCTGGCGCTTGCTCCGGCAGGTGCTGACCGAAAGTGTGCTACTGGCTCTTAATGTCGATCTTGTTGTTCTTGTCGTCACCGCCGTGGTTTCGATCGGAACCGGAATTTTGTTCGGATTGATTCCCGCATTCGCCAGCGCAAAGCCAGAATTGACGGAAGCGCTGAAGGAAGGCGGTCGTTCCTCGACGGCCGGCGCGCGGAGAAATCGGCTCCGCAATTCGCTCGTTGTCGCTGAGATTGCGCTCGCCCTTGTGCTGCTCGTTGGCGCCGGGCTTTTACTGAAAAGCTACGCGCGCGTGCAAAATATCGATCCTGGATTTGATCGTCGCAACGTGCTGACGGCGGAAATCAATCTTGCGGAGACAAAATATCCGCAACCTGGAAACGCCGACTACCGACACGGCGAAGCAATGATCAATTTTTGGAACGAAGCGTTGCGTCGCGTCCGCCAATTGCCCGGAGTGGAAGCGGCCGGTTACACCATCGTGCTTCCGTTGAGCGGCTCGAATACCGATTCCTCATTTTCGATTGAGGGACGCATGCCCGGTAAAAACGAACCGGGACCGGACGAGGAACTTCGCATCATCTCGCCGGATTATTTTCGAGTTCTAAAAACGCCGCTGCTGCGCGGCCGTTTTTTCACCAAGTCAGACAACGTCGAGGCGCCGGGGGTTGCGATCATCAACGATGCGCTGGCGAAAAAATATTGGACGAATGAAGACGCGCTTGGAAAACGAATCACGTTCGATGATCCGCGCAAAGATCCGAAATGGCTGACCATTGTCGGAATTACCCGGAGCATCAGGCACCGCGGGCTCGATCTCGATCCGCAACCGGAATATTATCTCCCACTCGCCCAACGCGCACAGAACGCGATGATCCTGACGGTGCGGAGCGCGCAAGATCCGCGCAGTCTCACTTCGGCCGTTCGCCGTGAAATCCAGGCGATCGATCCCGATCAACCGATCGCGAATGCGCGCACGCTCGAAGCGGTCACCGCCGATTCAATTGCAGCGCGCCGGATGTCGGTCGTATTACTCGGCGCATTTGCCGGCATCGCCTTGTTACTCGCGGGTGTTGGAATTTACGGAGTGATTTCATATCTGGTGGTGCAGCGCACGCATGAAATAGGCGTGCGGATGGCGCTTGGCGCGCAACGCCGCGACGTTCTGCGGCTCGTGGTGGGGCACGCGCTCAAGCTAGTTAGCATCGGCACTGTCACCGGATTGATTCTCGCGTTCCTGTCGACGCGCACACTTTCGGCGCTGCTCTACAGCGTCAGCGCCTTCGACGCGACGACCTTTATCTTTGTCACGATCGCGCTGGCGGCGGTCGCTTTGCTCGCCAGTTACATTCCCGCACTTCGCGTAACCCGCGCCGATCCAATGATCGCGCTTAGCCACAACGTATGATCCGGCTCCGGAATCTTGGGCGAAACTACCCGCTAGGGCATGGAAAGTTCTTTTACGTTTTGCGCGACATCAATATCGACGTCGCGGAAGGCGAGTTCGTTTCGGTGATGGGGCCGTCCGGCGCCGGAAAATCGACGTTGCTGCATATTCTCGGAATGCACGACCACGGTTGGAGCGGCGAATATTTTTTTAACGAGACGGCGATTCATCATTTGAAGGCGAAAGAGCGGGCCGCGCTGCGCAACGAGCAGATCGGGTTCGTTTTCCAGCAGTATCATTTGCTCGACGACCTGACCGTTTACGAAAATCTCGAGATCCCATTGTCGTATCGAAAAGTTGGCCGGAGCGAACGCACGGCGATTGTCGCGGACGCGCTCGATCGATTTCAAATGGTGGCAAAGCGGGATTTGTACCCGCGCCAGCTTTCTGGCGGCCAGCAGCAACTGGTTGGCGTCGCGCGCGCGATCATTGCCAGCCCGAAACTGATTCTGGCGGACGAGCCGACCGGAAATCTTCATTCCAGTCAGGGCGAAGAGATCATGGAGCTATTTCAAAAACTGAACGCCGAGGGCACGACCATCATTCAGGTCACGCACTCGGAAAAAAATGCAGGATACGGGAACCGGATCATCCAACTGCGCGACGGTTGGGTGATCGAGCCCAACAGGAAGTAAACATATGATTCTAGATTCGTTTCAACAGGATGTGCGAGTTGGTCTGCGAGTCTTGTTCAAAGACAAAGCCTTTTGCTTTCTGGCCGTGCTGGTTCTCGGTCTCGGCATTGGCGGTGCAACGACCCAATTCACCATCATCAACGCAATCGTGTTGCGAGGGTTTTCATTTCCTCATCCCGAGCAACTCGTAAGTGTCGGATTGATCGATCCCAAGGCCAGCGATCAAAATAATAATTTTGGCGTCGGTAACATTCCGACCGCGCAGGATTACGAGGATCTCAAAGCGGCCCAGAAATCATTTTTGATGATGGCGGGTTACCTCAGCGGTTCGACAGTCAACGTGACTTACAAAAACAATCCTCAGCGGTACACCGGCGGTTACATAACGGAAGATTTTTTCAAGATCATCGGAGTCTCGCCGGTCCTTGGCCGCGATTTCACCGCCGAAGAGAACAAACCGGGCGCAGAAAAGGTCACGATCCTCGGCGACGAAATCTGGCGACGCGATTTCGGCGCCGACCCAAACATTGTCGGACAAAGCGTCCGAATTAATGGCAAAGCCGCGACCATCATCGGAGTCATGCCGCCAAATTTTAAGTTCCCACAGGCGGAGGAACTCTGGACACCGCTTTATAATGAATTTCCGCCACAGCCGCGCGGCGACTTACGCCTTGGAGCAAGCAATAACGCGCCTGCGGTGATCGGCCGCTTGAAGCCGGGTGTGACTCTCGATCAAGCGAACGCGGAGTTCATCGCGCTTGCCCGTCATTTGGCAGAGGACAATCCGAAGACGAACCAAAATTTCACGTCAGCAAGCGTGCAGCCACTGCTGAACGCATTCACAGGTGTGCAATTTCGCCAGCAAGTCTGGGGAATGCTCGCTGCGGTCATTCTCGTCTTGCTGATTGCGTGCGTGAACGTGATGAACATGCAGTTTGGCCGGGCCGCGTTGCGTGCCAAAGAGTTGGCGATTCGCGGGGCGCTCGGCGCGACGCGGTGGAGACTCGTGCGCCAAATGTTGACCGAAAGTTTGGTCGTCGCTGTGTTCGGAGCAATCGCAGGTGTGATCATCGCTTATTGGTCACTGGATTTCTTCGTTCGCGCCATCAACACCTTGCCTTTTCCGGCACCCTATTATTGGAGGTTCACCATCGATGGACCCGTGCTCGTTTTCACGGTCGTAATCACTCTGCTGGCCACAATCGCCTCCGGTTTCATCCCGGCGTTTCTCAGCGCCAGAGGCAACGCCGCCGAGATCATGAAAGAAGGCGGCCGCGGGAACAGTAACCGTCTGGTCAATGTGATTACGCGTGTGCTCGTGGTGGCGCAAATCGCGCTGACCGCTGGACTTTTGATCGCGGCAATCTTGGAAATTAAATCGATTCGAAATCAGATGAAGCTCGACTACGGCTACGACGAAAACGCCGTTTACGCCGCGCGGATGGGTTTGATGGAAGGCGCCTATCCCAACGACGACGCCCGCCGCGAGTTCTTCAAGCGCGCGGTGCGTTCGTTGCGGGCGAATACGCAGTTCGACTCCGCCGCGATGAGCAGTCGCTTTCGCATGACCTTTGACGCCCAGGGTCAATATGAAGTCGATGGTCAAAATTATTTGACCGATCGGGATCGTCCGCGTGGAAATTTCGAATCGGTCTCGGACAATTATTTCGTGACGCTTGGTTTGAAAATTCTCGAAGGTCGGGATTTCACAGTCGACGATGTCGATTCAAAGCAACCGGTCGCAATTGTGAACGCGAGCTTTGCCCGAAAATACTGGGGCAATCAAAGTGCGATCGGCCACCAAGTGCGGATTTTCAACCCCGGAGTGCCGCAACCGTGGCGAACAATTGTCGGCGTTGTGCCGGACATGCTGATGCAAGGTCCGTTCGATCAGCAAACCGAGAGCGTGGGATTTTATATGCCAGTGCTGGGCGCATCTCCGGCTCCTCAATTTTGCACGATCCTTGTTCGTCCGCGCGCAGGTCAACGGGCTGACACTCTTGGACCAGCTCTGAGCAGAGCGGTTGCCGAGCTCGATTCGAACCTTCCGACTTATTTTGCCGGAACGCCGGGCCGGTTTCACAATGAAGTTCTCTCTGGCAATCGCATCGTCGCGACGCTGTTCACGATATTCGGAATCGTCGCATTCATTTTGTCGGCGGTCGGGCTTTACGGCGTGATGAGTTTCTCGGTGAATCAGCGGACCCAAGAGTTTGGCATTCGCATGGCGTTGGGCGCGGACGCGGCGCGAATCTTCCAAATGGTCATGACCCAAGGCGCGTGGCAACTCGGCATCGGCCTTGTCGTGGGCGCCGGTGGAATCGCCTTGCTACTCGGCGTGGTGGCGGCGGCGGCCTTGAAAAACATTCTCTTCAAGGTGAACGCGCTCGACCCGACGATTTATTTCGCAGTGTCAGGATTACTGACTCTGGTTGCGGCTGCGTCCTGTTTCGTTCCCGCGCGTCGCGCCACTCGCGTCGATCCCATGGTAGCGCTTCGGTACGAGTAGCGAGGAAGGGGATATGTTAGAGGATCTTCGGTTTGCATTTCGTCAGTTGATCAAAAATCCGGCGTTCTCTGCGGTTGCAATCGTAACGCTCGCGCTCGGGATCGGCGCGAATACTGCCATCTTCAGCATCGTCAATGCGGTTCTTCTCCAGCCGCTGCCCTATCCGGACGCCGACCGGATCATGGTGTTAAACGAATCGTCTGGGCCCGGACAGGATTACTCTGTCGCTTTGCCTGATTACTTCGACTGGCGCAATGACAACACCGTTTTCGAGCATCTCGCCGCCACCCACAAGGAATCGCGAAACTTGAGCGGCATTCCCGGTCGCGATCCGGAACGCATTTCCTGCGCTTCGGTCACTCGGAATTTTTTCAACATCGTCGGATTGCCCCCGGAGATCGGCCGGATATTTAGCGAGGAGGAAGACAAGGTCGGCGCCCCACCGGTCGTGGTGATCAGCGACCGGTTGTGGCGGCGCGCGTTTAATCGCGACCCGTCCGTACTTGGGCGGTCCATCACTTTGCACGATCAGAATTTCACCGTCATCGGCGTGCTGCCGCCGCAAGTTACCTCACCGCAGGACAGCGATGTCTGGTTGTCGATGATGCGAAGGAGCAATAACCCGGTCTGGATGCAGCGGTTCATCCACCCGATGATCTACGTCTGGGGAAAGCTCAAACCCGGCGTGACGCTTGAGCAAGCACGGACGGAAATGAAAACGATCGCCGCGCGGTTGGAAAAAGCTTATCCGGAAACAAATGGGAAAGAGACCGCCGTCGTCACGCCACTGCTCGAGAATCTCGTCGGCAAATACAGAACCAATCTTGGACTGCTCCTGGGCGCAGTCGGATTGGTCTTACTCATCGCCTGCGCGAACCTCGCGAATTTGTTTGCCGCGCGAGGCGCCGCGCGGGCGAAAGAGTTTGCCATTCACGCCGCGGTTGGCGCTACTCGCGGGCAGCTCATCAAGAAACTCTTGCTCGAAAGTTTTTTGATCGCACTCCTTGGCGGTGCGCTCGGGTTCTTTCTTGCTGTTTGGGTCCGGGACGGCTTGATCGCGCTGAGTCCGGCAGATGTTTCTCGTTTCCAACAAATTTCCTTCGATCTCCGGGTTCTCGGTTTCACGTTCTTAATCGCATCATTTACGACTGTGCTTTTCGGTCTGTGGCCGGCCTGGCAAGCTTCCCACGCCGACGTTCAGCTTGCCTTGAAAGCCGGTTCCGCTGGAAGCGGCGACCCGCCATCGGCCAAACGCGCGCGGGATTGGCTCGTGATCAGCGAAATTGCGCTCACCCTCACTTTGTTGGTTGCGGCCGCCCTGGTTCTGAAAAGCTTTTCGCGCCTTCAATCGCTCTCCTTAGGCTACGAACCGCGCGCACTCTTCACCGCGCGCTTCGAATTGCCGTGGCAAAGGTACAACGACCGCGACAAGATCAACACTTTTGCTAAGGCGTTGCTCGACAAGGTGCGTGGTCTGCCCGGCGTGCAAAACGCGGCCGTGAGCTCGAACGGTCCGCTGATGGGTGGGTGGCAAACGGGTTTCTGGCGTGAAGAAAACCCGCGTCCGCAGCCTTCCGATATGTTGAGCAGCGATCTCGAAGTCGTCGGCGGAGATTATTTTTCAACACTGAAGGTGCCGCTTTTGCGGGGTCGCACGTTTAACGAGCGCGACACCAAAAATTCACCGCGTGTGGTCATCATCGACCAGGCCATGGCCGAACAATATTTTCCCGGCGAAAATCCAATCGGCAAACGTCTCGGCGTTGATCCGGGAAACGACAACGAAAACTTCGTGATGTCGGAAATCGTCGGTGTCGTCGCGCGCATGCGATTTCACGCGATCGATGAAATGGCCCCTTTGCCGGTGATTTATTGTTCGTTAGGCCAGGCCCAGCGAACCAGTCTCACGCTCTTCGTAAGATCGACAATGGGCTCTGCGGCGCTGGAGCGCTCAATTCGTGATGCTGTGATTTCAATCGATTCGTCGCTGCCAACCTTCGACGCACGGCCGATGTTGGATCGGGTTCAGGAAACCTGGGGAACGCAACGTTTGCTCAGTTTTCTCTTCGCGATCTTCGCCGGCCTCGCGCTTCTGCTCGCGACCATCGGGCTTTACGGACTGCTCGCTTACACAACGCTCAAGCGCGTCCGCGAAATCGGTATTCGTCTCGCTCTTGGCGCCCGGCCAGCTCAGATTCGCGTGCTCGTTCTTTCGCACGGAATGCATCTGCTTTTGATCGGGTCGGCCATCGGCCTGCTCGCCGCCTTTGCGCTTTCGCGCGCATTACAAAGCGTGCTTTTCGAAGTGAAAGGGATCGATCCGAGAATTTATCTCGGCGTCGGACTGCTGCTTTTTGGGGCGACCCTCCTCGCTTCGTGGATTCCGGCGCGGCGCGCCGCACGCGTTGATCCCATCATCGCATTACGAACAGAATGATTTCGACCAGAAAACATCAAACCCACATTCGAACATGAACGATATTCGATTCGCATTTCGTAAACTTCGACAATCACCGGCCTTCACCTTCATCGCAGTGCTCACTCTCGCTCTCGGGATCGGTCTCAACACCGCGATCTTCAGTTTGGTCAACGATCTTTTTCTGAGCAGCCTTCCGTTCAAGGAACCGTCGCGCATCGTTCACTTTTACAGCGGCGATAAATCGCGCGATCTGGTGGACCTGCCGCTTTCCGCCCCGCGTTTCGAACATTTTCGAGATGGACAAACAATTTGTGAAAGTCTCGCCGGCGAAAATTTCTTCGCTTTCACCCTCACTGGGTTGGGCGATCCCGTCCAAATTTTTGGGAGCCGATTGACCTCAAACTACTTCGATGTGCTGGGAGTTCGTCCCGTCATCGGTCGAAACTTTCTGCCCGAGGAGCAGGAAGGCGCGAATGTCGTCTTGGTGACGGAGAACTTTTGGAAGAAACGCTTGGGCGGCGATCGGAACGTGATTGGTCGGAGCATCACACTCGATGGCACTGCTCACACAATTGTCGGCGTGATGCCAAACATGACAGCGAGGTGGTTCGGGGCAAACCCATTCGTCGCCGAGGTTTGGACGGCCAAGCCGTTTCAGATTCCCGGATTCAGCTACGATCGGATGATGCGCGGGACGAGCTTTCTGCGAGTGATCGGCCGGCTGAAATCCGGTGTGACGCTCGAGCAGGCCCGCGCCGCATTGCCGTCACTCGATCAGGGCTATCGCACGCAGTATCCAAACAAGATCGACAGTTCTCTCAAGAGTATCATCAAATCACTCCCGCAGGACGTGACCGAAAACTTCCGAGCCGGGTTCATTACGCTTTTCGCTGCCGTCTGTTTCGTCTTGCTAATCGCTTGCAGTAACGTGGCGAATCTGCTGCTCGTGCGTTTCAGCGGACGCCGCCGTGAGATCGCGCTGCGAATGGCGATTGGCGCTTCGCGTGCAAGTGTGGTGCGGCTTTTTGTTTTCGAAAGCGTGCTGGTGAGCGCAATCGCCGGCGTGGCCGGTGCGTTTATCGCGTGGCGACTCGTGCCGCTCGTTCCGAGTATGGCGTCAAACTTTTTACCCTTCGACGAAAACACGGCCACGAGTATTTCGCTGCCGGTGCTCCTGTTTACCATCGGGTTGTCGATCTTGACCGGGCTATTGATGGGGATCTATCCCGCGTTGCAAGGATCGCACGCGGATCTGGTGGAAAGTTTGAAAGAAGGCGGTCGCGGTACGGCCGGCAGTGTGCGTCAACAACGTTTCCGCAAAATTTTAGTCGGCGGACAAGTTGCACTTTCCGTGACGCTGCTCGCCGGCGCGGCCTTGCTCATCACCAGCTTCATTCGTTTGAATCAGCAAAATCTCGGTTTCCAGCCGCAAAAGCTTTGGACCGGCGGAATCACGTTGCCGGTCGCGCAGTATCCCGACAATCCCTCGCGGCAGCGTTTGGCCGAACAATTATTGAACGCGCTGCGTGATGTTCCTGGTCTCGAGAGCTCGACCATCAGTGGCGATGTTCCATTAGCGGGCGGCAACCGCACTCTTTATGCGCGCGGCGACCGCGACGTTCCGCCGATCGAGCAGCGCGCCAACGCCCCGAGCCATGACATTGCGCCCGGATATTTTAAAACGTGGGGAATTCCACTTTTAACGGGGCGCGAATTCAATGAACATGACATAACCGATTCGCAACGGGTTTGCCTGGTGAGCCAGGCCGGCGCGAAAAAAGTTTGGCCGGGCGAAAATCCGATCGGCAAAACGCTGCTCGTCACCAGCCTTGGCGTGCCGTGCGAAATCATCGGCATCGTCGGTGATGTTCGCTCGATCCGCGTGAATGAAGCTCCCGGGATGGAATTCTATCTTCCTTGGTCGCAGGAAAATTTTCTGTTCGTCAATGTGACTGTCCGGACAAACTTGAAATTGGATGCGGTGACCAAGCTTGTTCAGTCCGGGCTGAACACCGTGAACCCTGGGCTCGCCATTGCTGCGCCGCAAACGATGGATGCTGTGGTTGCTCAGGCGCTTGGTCAGGCGCGTTTAATGACTTGGCTGCTCGGAATCTTTGCCGGCGTCGCGTTGCTGCTCGCCAGCATCGGAATTTACGGCGCGGTCGCTTACACGGTTGAACAACGCACTGGAGAAATCGGCGTTCGCATGGCGCTCGGCGCGCAAACGCGCGATGTGCTGCGCCTCGTTGTCAATCAAGGCATGAAACCGGTTGTGATCGGACTCGCCATCGGCATTGTCGCCGCGTTCGCGCTTGGGCGATTGATTGCGTCGCAGCTTTTTGAAGTTTCGGCGCACAATCCAGCATTGCTCGGCGGAGCGACCATCGTTCTCGCCGCGATCGCACTGGTAGCATGTCTGTTGCCGGCGCGCCGGGCCACGCTGGTCGATCCCATCCAAGCGTTGCGGACGGAATGACATGAACGATCTCAAGTTCGCTCTTCGCCAACTTCGCAAAGCTCCAGCCTTCACGGTCACGGCGCTCGCCACGATCGCGATTTGTCTCGGCGCGAACCTCGCGATCTTCGCGGTGATCGATTCCATTCTGCTCCGTCCGCTTCCCTTTCCGCAATCCGATCGGCTGGTGACGATCTTCAACACCTATCCGAACGCTGGACTCGAGAATGCCGGCTCGTCGATAACCAATTACTACGAGCGGCGCGGCAACATTCCGGCGTTCTCGAGCATTTCCATCTTTCGTGACTTCAGCGAAGTCGTCGGCGAAACCGGTGCGGCCGAGCAAACAGAAATCATGCGCGTCTCGCCGGATTTTTTCGCGACCCTCGGCGTCAATCTCGCGATGGGTCGCACCTTCAGTGAAGAGGAAGCCGCGGTGGCCGAGAACAACGGAGTGGCCATCGTGACCGACGCCTACTGGCGGCAGCGTCTTAATTCCGATCCAAACGTCCTCGGCCGGGACATCCGGGTGAACACCATGCCGAGAAAGATCGTCGGCGTGTTGCCTCCTGATTTTCGATTCCTTTCCTCGGAAGCGCGTCTCTTTCTGCCGATAAGATCCAGGCCGGCGGAACGCACGCCGCAGCAGCGCCATTCGGATGGCGGCGGCACGCACATGATCGCGCGCTTGAAACCGGGCGCGACGATGGCCGAGGCGCAATCACAAATCGACGCGCACAACGCCGCTGTCGAAGAAGACAATCCGGAAGCGAAGATGATGACCGAAGCGGGTTTCCGATCACTCGTTAGGCCATTGCATGCGGAGCACGTTCGTCCGATTCGTCCAACCCTTTTGCTCATGCAGGCCGGCGTGTTTTTTCTTTTGCTCATCGGAGCGGTTAATCTGGTCAACCTCCTTCTGATCCGCGCGAGTGGGCGCGCGAAAGAAATGGCCATCCGCCGATCGATGGGCGCGAGTCGCGGGCATGTCGTCAGACAGGTAATGATCGAAACCGTTCTCCTGACTTTCGTCGGCGGATTGCTCGGCCTGGCGGTGGGCGCGTGGGGAATCCGGCTGCTCGAGGTTCTCGGGGCAGATCGCTTGCCGCTCGGCGCGCATATCGCGTTCGATGGCTGGCTGGCGTCAATCGGTCTTGTTGGCGCGGTGGTTCTCGGAATCGTCATCGCGGTGCCGATCGCCTGGTTCAACCTGAGCACTCATCTGGCGCATGCGCTCCAATCGGAATCACGCACCGGCACGATTAGTCGCGCCGCGCAACGGCTTCGCCACGGATTCATCGTCGCGCAAATTGCTCTGGCCTTCGTTCTGCTGGCTGGCGCCGCGCTCCTCGGGTTGAGCCTGAAAAAGGTGATGGCGGTTTCTCCCGGCTTCCGGGCCGATCACGTTCTCACCGGGGAGGTCACGGTGCCGTTTGCGTATAACACCCGCCCTTTCCTCGAGCGCCTACTGGAAGCAATCGGTCAGCAACCCGGGGTCGGCGCAGCCGGAGCAATCACGAACGTACCACTGAGTGGAGACAACGGGAAGACCGCGGTCACACCGAAGGGTTACGTGCCGCCGGTGGGCGAATCATTGCAAGGCCATTATTCCTACCAAGTCACGGGCGATTACTTCACCGCGCTCGGCATCCCTCTACGCGAGGGCCGGTTTTTAACTTCGGCGGACTCTCATCGCGCGGACCGGGTCTGCGTGGTGGACGAAGATTTCGCCCGGCGCTACTGGCCTCATGGCGGCGCGCTTGGTCAACGCGTATTTCCAAACACGCGCTCGGCGGAGGGGTTAAAGGTTCAAGGCAACGACTCCGACGACGCAAGACTGTTCACCATTGTCGGTGTCGTCGGCGCGGTAAAACAAGCGGAGCTCACGGAACCGCAGGGGCAGGGCGCGGTCTACCTGCCGTTCATGGATTCCGACGGGATCAACATCTTCGTCGTCACCCGCACGAGCCAGCGCCCGGAAGCGTTTGCTGAGACGCTGCGAAAACTGGTGCGCGCGGCCAATCCTGACTTGGCGATCGATAACCTCCGCTCCATGGATACGCGCATAGCGGAAAGTCTGATCGCGCGTCGCTCGCCGGCGTTGCTCGCCGGGATTTTCGCCGGCGTCGCGCTGCTCCTGGCGGCCATCGGAACATATGGCGTTCTCAGTTACGCCGTCGCGCAACGCCGGCGCGAGATCGGCATTCGCATGGCGCTCGGCGCGCAGAGGCATCAGATCGGGACGCAATTCCTCTCGTTAGGCCTGCGCCTTCTCGTCGCCGGAACCATCCTCGGTTTGATTGGCGCGTGGTTGGCGGGATGAGCGATGCAGAGCATTCTTTTCGACGTGCCAACGCTGCATGTCGCCATT
>WNFT01004248.1_pt1 | contig 12513 bp, 12 predicted proteins | sample 5400191 | NCBI WGS metagenome assembly WNFT01 (sample SAMN13153359, study PRJNA577476) | soil metagenome | isolation source: 80 cm saprolite under Madrone tree | place: USA:California | collected 2016-06-14
CCTCCTCATATCCCAGCTTTGCTTCGCCCAGGATTTTTGGTTCCAGCTCGAACTGCACGAACTCCTCCACATCCCGGCCCTGAACCAGCACCTTTGGTCCTTTTTCGTAAACGGCCACGCTCAACTTGTTTTTCTGCGCGAAGAAAAGTGTGTATTGCTTCGGTGAAAAGTCGAACCCGAGCTCTTGAAGCAGCGCACGCAGTTTTGTTGTCTGCTCGTTCGTCAGCGCGTGAGTGTACGAATTCAACGCTCAACGCTCTACGCTCACCGCTCAATGTTCAATCATCTTCTGAACTGAAGGTTGGACGTTGAGCGCTGGACGTTGGACGTTCGCTCCGAACCGTGACATCGCCACAAAACCTTCGCGCGTTTCGAAGTTACCTTCTCCGCTGGTTTCACCGTCACGGCCGCGACCTCCCCTGGCGACAAACGCGCGACCCATACGCCATCCTGGTTTCCGAATTCATGCTCCAGCAAACTCAGGTCGCCGCTGTCATTCCTTATTACCACGAGTGGCTCCGCCGCTTCCCGGATTTTGCCTCGCTCGCTCACGCTTGTGAAAACGACGTGCTCCGCGCGTGGCAAGGACTCGGCTACTACGTCCGCGCGCGAAATCTTCACGCCACCGCAAGCACCGTCGTAGATCGATACCGCGGACGCTTCCCGCGATCAGTTGAGCAAATGCAGGATCTTCCAGGGATCGGGAAATACACCGCGCACGCCGTCGCCAGCTTCGCCTTCGATCAACCAACACCAATCGTTGAAGCAAATACTGCTCGCGTCCTAACGCGGCTATTCGATTTTCGAAAACCCATCGATTCTGGCGCAGCCCGCAAAACGCTCTGGCGATATGCAGCGGTGCTCATTCCAAAATCCAGCACACGCGTTTATAACTCCGCACTGATCGATCTCGGCGCGCTCGTCTGCGTTGCCCACGAACCCAAATGCGCCATTTGCCCGGTGAACAAATTCTGCGGCGCGAAAAATCCGCAACTTTTGCCGGTCAGGAAATCTCCTGCGCCCACAAAGCGACTCATCGAAAAGCACGCGTTTGTGTTACGCCGGGGCAAGATTCTGCTCGAACAATCATCCAGTCGCTGGCGCGGCATGTGGATCCTGCCGCCGCTGAAACCTGGCTCCTGTAAGCAATCAAGTTTCCAGCATCCGGTTTACACGGCCATCTTTCCATTCACACATCACCGTGTGACACTGCGCGTCTATCGCCTGCGATTGTGCGAAGTCGCGACGAACCGCCAGCGCTGGTTCCCACTTCGCTCGCTTGACTCGATTCCGATTGCTTCACCCCATTGCCGCGCGCTTCGAGCGCTCACAGCAGCCGTTTCAGAATGACAATCGCATGGTCGGCATCACCCCAGCAGCGCGTAGCTTAGCTTACCTGGCCGGCGCGCACGCGCGGCGTTTCTCCGATCCAAAGCAGCGCCGTAACCGCGCTCGCAGCGGCGAGCGCGGCGCCGATCGCCATTACCGACCGAAATCCAGATACAAAAGATTCGTCGATCACGCGACGGATCAATTGTTGTGTGCCGGGGTCTAGGTTTTCCGGAACAGCGATGGCCGCAAGCTTGGTCGATTGAGCTCGCACGGACTGCGCTGCTGAAACTGGCAAATTCGTGCTCATCAATCTGCGATCCAGATTGGTTCTAAACACATGGAGCATTACGACTCCAAGAACTGCAATCGCGACCAGGCTCGCCGTTCGCGCGACGGCGTTGTTCACTCCCGAGGCAACCCCCGCGCGGTGTTGCGGAATCGAACTCATGACCGTCGTGGTGAGCGGCGCCACGGTGATCGCCATACCTAAACCCAGAACAACGACTGCCGGAAAAAAGTCTGTCCAATAATTGCCGCCAATTTTCGGTAGCAAGAAGAGCAAATAACCCATAGCCGTCACGACAGGACCAACGACAAGCGTCAACTTCGGACCGTAACGAGTAACGAGTCCGCCGGACCAACGCGAAAGCAAAGACATGATCAGTATGAACGGCAACAGGGCCGCGCCCGCGGCAGTCGGCGAGTACCGCTGAACCTGAATCAAATTTAGCGGCAGGAAAAAAAGTGTTCCGCCGAGCGCAGCATAAAGCAGAAACGTCAGGAGATTGGTTCCGGCAAATGTCCGCGAACGAAACAGCGTCAGCGGCAACATTGGCTGCGAAAGTCGCGATTCGGCGAACAAAAACAAAATCAAAACGACAACGCCTGCCGTCAACGCCGCGGTCACTGAGCGATCGTTAAAGCCGACTTGCGACGATTCGATCAATCCGTACACGAGCGCGCCTAAACCGAGTGCTGTCAAAATCGCGCCGAACCAGTCGACGCGAGTGCTTTCTCGATCGCGCGTTTCCGCGATGTGACGGTTCGAGATCAATATCACAACAAGCGCGAGCGGAAGATTAATGAAAAACACAGCTCGCCAGGAAACGTGCTCGATCAGCCAGCCGCCGAGAACTGGCCCAATTGCGGTGGTCATCGCGCTGAAGCCTGACCACACTCCAATTGCGCGTCCGCGTTCCTGCTCGGAGAAAGAATTGCTGATGATAGCGAGGCTGCCCGGGACAAGAAGTGCCGCGCCGAATCCTTGAATCGCGCGGGCTCCGATCAGTTGACGAATGTTCCCGGCAAGACCGCATGCGCCTGATGCAATGGCGAAAATTGCAACGCCGAGCAAAAAGATGCGGCGACGTCCGTAATGATCGCCCAACGACCCGCCGACGAGCAACAATGCAGAAAGCAGAAGCGCGTAAGACTCGATCACCCATTGCACATCCACGGCAGTGGCGTTGAGATTTGTCTGCAGCGCGGGCAACGCCACGTTCACAACTGTTCCATCGATAAACGCCATGCTCGAAGCGAGAATGGTTGCGGCGAGAATCCAGCGGCCGCGCGCTTTCGAACATGGCGCCGTGTCCGGCCCGGCTCGAATTACATTCTCGTCACAAGGTTCTTGAAGAACTGCCCACACACTGATGGCTGTATCACAAAAAAGTGTTTGCACATCCGAAATGGCGCCGTTAAATAGTTAACCAGATGGTTAAATATTCCGCCGCCACACTGAACCGAACTTTCGCCGCCCTGGCCGACCCCACCCGGCGGCGCATTCTCGCGCACCTGGCGCGCGGTTCCAGCCGCGTCACGCATCTGGCTAGACCGCATGCCATGTCGTTGCCGGCGGTATCGAAACACCTCAGGGTTTTGGAGAAAGCAGGGCTGCTTCGTCGCCGCCGCTACGGTCGGGTGCATGAAATGCAATTGGAGGCGACGCCGCTCAAACAAGCGGCCCAGTGGGTCGAAGATTATCGAAAATTCTGGGAAGGCTCGCTGGATCAACTTGCCAAGTATTTGCAGAAAACAAACAGCACAAAAATGAAACCAAAAACCAAAGAAAGATCATGAAAACCAAGAGCGATGTTACGGGTACAGTTATTGTGGAAAGAAGCTTTAACGCGCCCGTCGCGAGAGTTTGGCGAGCACTCACCGACGCGGACGAAATGCGGCAATGGTATTTCGATTTGAAGGAATTCAAACCGGAAGTCGGTTTCGAATTCGAGTTCGTCGTCGAGCACGAAGGCAACACTTATCATCATCTTTGCAAAGTGACGGAAGTGATTCCCCAACAGAAAATCGCTTACACCTGGCGCTATAAAGGCGAACCGGGGGACTCGTTAGTGACCTTTGAATTGTTGCCAGACGGCGACAAAACGAAATTGCGGCTTACGCACGAAGGATTGGAAACGTTTCCAAAAACTCCAGCTTACGCGCGGAAAAATTTTGAGGCCGGTTGGACGGGCATCGCCTCGGAATTGGAAAAGTTCCTGGAATAACAATCCGTGGACTGTTTTCATGTTTAGCCTAAACGTTGCGCTAGCCCTTGGCTGCGTACTTCTCGATCAACGCTTGGAAGCGGGGATCTTTGCGCAACGGGTCCCACTCTGGATCGAGTTTGAGAATCGGGACCGCGACGCCGTTTGGAATTTTAACCAGATGATCGAGCAGGCGAAATGCTTCATCAAACTCCCCAGTCCATGCATAAATTTTGGCCAGCGTGGCAGTGGCTTGCGGCCCATCAAAAGCGTCCTGAGATTCCGGTAGCAATTCGACAGCGCGCTTGCCTTCAGCGATTGCCTCCTCTTTTCGGCCCAATGCCGCGAGGATAAGGCCATGCTGCGCGTGTCTCGCGGGATCTTGCGGCGCTTCGTTTAGCAACTTTTCCGACACGACGAGTGCCTGCGCGAACTCGGTCTGCGCCGTCTCCTTATCGCCTTGCAGGAAATGAGCCGTGCCTGTTAACCAACTCTTCGGGGCAGGCGCTGTCGATTCAGTACGCAATGCTTGGCCTGAGAATTTTTGAGCAATGGCGAGTGCTTCAGAGAACCTGCGCTGCAAAATAAGGACCCAAAATCGCATGTAGGTTATCACCCCATTCGAATCGGTTTCGCCGACGGAAGATAATTGCTTTTCAGCAAGCTCAAGATCACCTCTCATCGCCACAGACATGGCTTTCAACCCGACTGTCTCGAATGAGTTAGGCTGCATGGCGATGGCGCGATCAATAATCTTGTCTGCCGCGGCGAAGTTACGCAGAGCGATGTAACTGAAACCGAGGTTGACCAGAATACTTATGTTTTTCGGATCGAGCGCGGCCGCTTTTTCTAAATTTGCATTTGATTCGTCCCATTTTCCCTGACGTCGTTGAATTGAGCCAATGGCCAAATAGGCCTGAGCCTCGTTGGGCAGTCCGCGCCTGGCAGTTTCAAATTCTGCGAGAGCCCGCTCGTAATCGCGATCGCCGTAATAGTAAGAGAATCCGAGTGCGAGACGCCCTTCCGGCAGGTCCGGTTGCAATCGCAGCGCTTCGTCCGCGTTGAGACGCGCTTTCTCACGCCACGCTGGCAGGGGGTCGGAGCTGTGATACAGCCAACTCTGCGCGATTGAAAGATCTGCATACGCCAAAGCAAAGTTCGGGTCCAGCTTGATAGCTTGCTCAAAAAGTGGCACCGCCTTCGCCTGCGCGCCGTGAATATCGTCCATTCTGCTGGCGTAGTCGTGCGCCTGAAGATAGAGCAAATACGCATCAGAATTTTGTGTGGGCCGGCGATCAAGCCGCGCTTTTTCGTTCGGCGAGAGCTTTGCTTGCAGAGCCGAGGCGATTTTTTGTGCGAGGTCGGTTTGAATCGCAAAAACATCGGTCAAATCGCGGTCGTAATCTTCTGCCCAGATATGCTCGTCATTGTTCGCGTTGATCAACTGCACGCTGACCCGGACGCGATTGCCAATCCGGCGGACGCTGCCTTCCAGAAGCGAGGCTACGCCGAGGGTTTTTCCGATTTCACGGGCATTGCGCACGCCGTCGCCGCGATACGACATGACTGACATCCGCGAGATCACTTTCAAATCACCGATTTTGGAAAGATTGGTCAGGATATCGTCCTGTATGCCGTCGGCGAAAAATGCGTTCTCCTTTTCGTCGCTAAGATTTTGGAATGGCAGCACCGCGATTGACTTGTCGATTTTGCGTGCTGACGCGCGAGGCAAGAGAAGGAGTCCGATTGCGGCCAAGACGACCAGGCTCGCCCCGGCAAACAACAACGCGTTTCTGCGTCGCCTGCGTACTTCACTCTGGGGTCGCTTCAAGCGAGGCGACTCCGGATTACCCAGCTCGCTAGTATAGAGGTTGACGATGGAGATTACTTCCCCGTGTTTCGCTTCGCACTGGCCGATATCGTGGAGGTATGGGCGCCATTCGGAATAATGCTGCAAATCTTCGGCGACGTGCTTTGAAAGAAGGATGTGTCCGGCATCCCCGCAATTCATTACCCGCTGCGCGATGTTGATTCCCGCGCCGGCAATATTCGCGCGTTCGTTGACATCGGCGACTTGGTTGACCGGACCACTATGAATACCCATCCGCACGCGCAATTCAGGATGAGTCTTTAAGCCCTGACTAATTTCCAAAGCGCAGCGGGCGGGCTCTTCCGGACTGTGGCGAAAAATAAGCGCCATTCCATCCCCTGTGGGCAATCGCACTAGCGTGCCCTCGGCTTCCGCCAGACGGAAACGCTCTGCTCCGCGCACGACTGCGTTCAGTTCACTGAGCAATTTGCTCTGCTCGTTGTTCGACAACTGTGAATAACCCACCATGTCAATGAACAACACGTGGCCAATTTCCAGCTGAAGATTGCGTTTTGTTTCAGCAGGCATGCGGCGCTCTTGAGTATAGGCAGTAACTTTCCACTGTGATGAACTAAAAGCTAGCAACGAACTGGTTACATTTGCGGAGATGAGTACACCGCTTACTGCTCCCGTACATAGCGTCTAATTCCAGGGACCTACGAGTAAATTTGCGTGGGCAAGGTCGCGCTTTTTGAGAGCATCGCACCGCGCTTGCGCCGATGAAAAGTGGGCTGTGGGAAACACGCGAAGTGGCTCTTGTTCCATCCTTACCGACTCCAGAAGTTTGCTCAGCAGAAAATGCATTAACAAAAGGAGACGAACATGAAAAAAATAATACTCACGCTTGGCTGTGTGCTGATTGCACTGCTGGCATTCGCCCAGCCGAGTGCGACGGATAAAAAACAAGGAACAACTACGACAGAACCGGTACAGGTAACCGGAACGATCATCAGAACGACGACTGGAGAAGGCGCGGCTGTCAGTTATCAGCCTAGCAAAACGCTCGTTGTTCGCGAGGACAGTTTGAATTACCCGGGCCGCTATGTTCTCAATGGGCGCGGTCACGTTCTGAACAAGTCAGGAGAAATCGTCCAAACAGCGATCAAACCCGGCACGCGCGTGCGCGTTTATTACGCAGACATGGGCGATTTGCGTATGATTGATCACGTCGTGGTTATAGACTGAGTCAAACCTCGACTTGGGATATTACGAGATACCAGCCGCAGGGTTCCCGCGAACTCTGCGGCTTTTCGTGTCCTTTAATCACATTGCACGCAAGACCAAATTTGCGTGACATGAAACGACGCGTTTGAGCAAATTGCTGCGGTGGATCTTTCGACGGTTGCAAACATTGCAACGGCCCTCACGGTATTGACGGCTGTCGTTTTCGGATTGATTGAGATGCGGCACGCGCGCAAGGAACGAGAGGAACGCGCAGCCTTCGTAGCTGTCCAGGCGATTTTGACGCCGGCATGGATGCAATCGATGACCCTCGTGCAGGCAATTGCTGAGGGTACGACACCCTCACAGATCGAAGCTGATCCGCGCCTTTTTCAAGCCGCCCAGTCCATAGCTTGCATTCTCGAGTCTCTTGGTTACGCGGTGTTTGCGCGCATGGTTCCGTTGAACGTAGTCGACGAACTGCTGGGCGGCACAGTGCGAGTCGCCTGGCGCAAATTGCATGGCTACGTCGAATACGAACGTGAGCGCTCAGGCTCGCAAAAAAATTGGGAATGGTTTCAGTGGCTGGCCCAACAGATCGACAGGCATAGCAAAGCCCGAACCAGTCTTGCCCTCGGCGCGCACGACGCTTATCGCGACTGGCGGCCGTAATTTAGATTCCTCCCGCGATCCCTGAGTGCCGATGCGAGTTTAACAAGGCTTTCCCGAATCTGTGTCGGTGTCCAGGCGGCGAATCCGAAAACGAACGCTGGTTTTAGCTTCGCTTGGATGCAAAAAAATGAGAGCGTCGACGGCCTCACTCCGATATCGACTGTGGTACGCCTGATCATTGGAAATTCTTCCTCGCGCTTCAGCCAGGCGACGATGTTCAGTCCCGCTTCAGGAACCTGCAAAGTGAAATGGTCACCGAGCAGCTCATTAAATTGTTTGATGAAGAAATCGCGTCGCTCGGCATAGATTTTTCGCATCCGTTTGATGTGACTCAGGAAAAAGCCCTCGCTGATGAAACGCGCCATTGTCGCCTGGTCGATTGGCGAGGAGTGTTGATCCATCGCACTGCGGATCTTGACCAACGAATCGACCAACGGCTCTGGCGCAACGATGTAGCCCAGACGCAAAGAGGGGCAAAGAATCTTGCTAACCGTTCCTGCGTAAATCACTCGACTGGCGTTGTCGATCCCTTGCAACGATGGGAGTGGTGGCCCGGCAAAACGGAACTCTGCGTCGTAGTCATCCTCGAAAATAAATGCGTTGTGAGCACGCGCGAAATCGAGCAAGCCGGTCCGACGCTGGAGACTCATGGTAACGCCGAGAGGAAATTGGTGAGAGGGCGTCACGTAAATGATCCTCGGCAGTGTTTCTTTTGGCGATCGCGCAATCACGATCCCTTCGTTGTCGAGCGGCTTGGGAATTATCTTTATGCCGGCCAAAGTAAGAACCCTTCGGGTCTGCTGATAACAGGGGTCTTCGATCCACGCGACTTCACCCGGATTCAGCATTGCCAATGCGCTGACCAACATCGCCTGCTGCATACCAGCCACGATTACGATCTGGTCCGGATGACAGCGCGCTGCTCTGAAATCACACAGGTACGCTGCAATTGCCTTGCGCAGGTCGGCGTCGCCGCGATTTGACGCATAGCGCAGCAGGTTGACGCCTTTTTTCGCGAGAACCTGCGCTCTGAGACGTTCCCATGCGGCCATCGGAAATTCGTCCACCGCTGGAATGCTCGGGACCAGGGAGACACCTGCTCCTGCGCCGGTTGCCCCGAGGTCAAACTGATCTCCGACGCGTCCATCCGGAATTGTTCTGACCCGATCTGAGATGCGAATCGGGCGCTGGATTGGTTCGTAGGTTTTCGGTTGGTCCGCAGTCAAAAAAGTTTCCGGGAGAAGGTTGGCAACGAATGTTCCGGAGCCCGGCTTTGAGCGGAGGTAACCTTCGGCATGAAGCTTTGAAAGCGCGAGTCTAACCGTCGATCTTGAAATTCCGCGGTCTGTAGCCAGCGCCCGAGAGGAGGGAAGTCGAGACGAACCATCGCCGAACCTGCCCGATTTCAGTTCGTCACGAATTTGCCGGTAAAGCTGCTCATGGAGCGGTTCGGTTGCCGTCCGGTCAAGCCGAATCATCTCAAAAGCTATAATCGAACGCCGGCGGCGCTTCTGTGGACGCGATTTCCTGCTGGACATGCTAATTGCGCCAATCTCCTACCAATTACCTTTCGATTTGCGGTTTGTTCAGTTATACGCGTTTGCCGTTGAAGTTGTGGCGGTCAGCAGCGACAAACCTAATATTGCGCGAGCGCGTCGTCAGGATAGCAATACAACCAGCGCTCGCTCGGTTGCGCGGAAGCGATCACGGGATGTGCGGTTGCCCGCGCATGTTTGCTGGCGTGCTGATTTGGGGAGCTGTCGCAACAAAGCGTAACGCCACACGTCTGGCACGTGCGCAGATGAACCCAGCGCGCACCGATCTTCACGCATTCTTCACATTCGCGGCGCTGCGGTTGCTTGATCGATTCAATCGCGTTGAGATGAGAACAGCCTCGGTCGGACATCACAGGATGAGCCTATCTCGGCCACGGACACGCGCAACGCTGTTGTAGATGCGATGCCATTATGATGTATGTAGAAGCAGAAGGGGAACATCGGGATGCCACAAGCCACAAAGTATGATGTGATCGTTATCGGAACCAGTCAGGGCGGCAGATTCCTCCCAATCGTCTTCGCGAAGGCAGGCCGGAAAGTGGCGGTCGTCGAGCGCGGCCACGTGGGTGGTGTGTGTGTTAACGTCGGATGTACTCCCACCAAAACGATGGTCGCTAGCGCACGCGTCGCCTATCTGGCAAACCGTGGCGCCTTTTATGGTGTTCAGACTGGCCCCATTTCGGTGGATCTGCAGGCCGTGCGCAAACGCAAACAGGCTGTAGTCGATGGCGCTCGCAGCTACTCCGAGAGCAATATCACCGCGGGACGAGGGCTCGATCTGGATCTACTGCGGGGTGAGGCTCATTTTATCGCTCCGAAAACGCTGGAGGTTTCTTCCGGGAACGGTGAGACACGGCAGATTACCGCGCCATTAATTTTCATCGATACTGGCGGTCGACCAAAACAACTCACGATCAAAGGCGTCGAGAGCGTCCCTGTCCTGAATTCGACCACGATCATGGAACTCGAGACGCTCCCCGAACATCTGTTGATCATTGGTGGCGGCTACATCGGGCTGGAGTTTGGGCAGATGTTTCGCCGCTTCGGCAGCCAGGTGACAATCATTCAGCATCATCCGCGATTACTAATGAACGAGGATGAGGATGTGTCTGACGAAGTAACGAAGATTTTCCGCGAGGACGAGATTAGGGTCCTAACGGGAACTACGCCCCAACGGGTTGAGCAGTTGAGCGGCGGACGCATTCAGTTAACCGTGAGCACGTCTCAGGGTGAGCAGCAACCGAGCGGCTCACATTTGCTGGCGGCGATTGGTCGTGTCCCCAACACTGAAGCTCTCACCCCCGAAGCGGCTGGCATTCATCTCGACAAGAAGGGCTACATCCAGGTCGATGAGCAATTGGAAACGAATGTTCCCGGAATCTACGCGATGGGTGATGTTAAAGGCGGGCCAGCTTTCACTCACATCTCTTACGATGACTTCCGTATTTTGCGCACCAACCTGCTCGAGCGTGGCAGCGCCAGCACGCAGGATCGTCTTGCCCCGTACACGATCTTCATCGATCCGCAGCTCGCGCGTGTTGGCATGAGCGAAAACGAAGCCAGAAAACAGGGACGCAATATCCGTGTGGCGAAACTGTCCATGAATGCCGTGCCCCGTGCCTTGGAAACCGGCGAGACGCGCGGCTTCATGAAGGCCATCGTCGATGCGGAGACAAACCGAATCCTGGGCTGCGCCATCCTAGGGTTGGAAGGTGGTGAGATCATGTCCATCATCCAGGTGGCGATGATGGGGAAGCTGCCCTACACCGCCCTAAAAGAAGGTATCTTCACGCATCCTACGTTGGCCGAAGGGCTCAATGCGCTGTTTATGACACTCGATCCGTAGATTTACTTTAATATTCGCGTTTCCCTCAGGCGTCGACCACATCGCATTCGCGCCGCCGCGGTTGCTTGATCGATTCAATCGCGTTGAGATGAGAACAGCCTCGGTCGGACATTGTAGGGTCAGTTTATTTCGCCCCGGAGCGCGCGCAATTGTTTGGATGAGAATCAAAGCTGCTTGTCATTCGCAACTTACATTGGCAACCTGCTTTTGACGTGGCTGGTCATGATTCCGTTGCTGGCGGTGGCAAAGCACTGCGATCATATTTGGTTTATCGTGGCTGCTGTATTTGCCGCACTAATCGACAGCGCAATGTCTAGTTTCCATCACCCGTAGCAGCGGTTCGCACTTTCTCAAACACCTGCAGATGCAAAAGCAAAAACAAAGCGCGACGATAGATGAAACGAAACGGGCCACTGAATACCTTGCTAACGAGCGGACTTTTCTGGCCTGGATTAGAACGAGCGTAGCGGTCATGAGTCTTGGCTTTGTGTTAGCGAGATTCAGTGTGTGGTTGCGGGAATTGTCGGCGCAACGGCAACCACAGGTGCCGGTACATCGCGGGGGAATTTCGCTGCCAATAGGCGTGGCGATGATGATTCTCGGCGGCGCGCTGACCATACTGGCAGCCCGGCGCTATCATGTGGTAAATCGCGACATCGAACACGGCAAAGTGAGCGCCGATCGTGGACTTGTGATTTTGGTGACCGTGATGGTCACGCTGCTTTCTGCAGGAATGATCGCGTTCGCTCTGCTAACGGCGGAGCAGCCGTGAGTGCGATGGCGAGCAGATCTGCGACTTCGCGTGCGCTCGTCTCACGCGTCACGTCGTGACGCCAGGCTCAGGTGGATCCCGGCGACGGCCATTCCGCCTTCGCCCACGGCCGCGGCGCAGCGTTTAACTGATCCGGAGCGGACGTCGCCGGCGGCAAAGATTCCTGGAAGACTAGTTTCGAGCGCAGCGGGTCTCCGTTTGTTTGCGCTCCAAGCTGGTGCTTCAGCGATGTCCGCGCCGGTTTTGATAAATCCTTTGTCGTCCCGCTCAATTTCCGCCGGCAACCAGTCTGTGCATGGGCGAGCACCGATCATGGAAAAAACGGCCGGCGTCCGCACAACTCTGCGCTCGCCTGTCTTGGTATTTTCCAGTTCGATTTGTTCCAGTTTTTTTCCGCCGGACATTTTGCGGATTTCAGTGTTGTAGAGAATCTCAATGTTTTCGCGAGCCTCCACCCGACGCGAAAGATAGTCCGACATCTTGTTGGCAATGTTGTTTCCCCTAACGACAAGTAATACTTTGGCCGCGCCGTCGGAAAGGAACATCGCTGCCTGGCCAGCTGAGTTGCCGCTGCCAGCGACAACAACAGTTTCGTTGCGACAAAGCTGACCCTCCAGGGCGGTGGCAGCGTAATAAACGCCGACACCTTCGAATTGTTCGCGGCCCTCGGCTTCGAGTCGGCCATAATCGGCGCCGGTGGTAATCAGGACAGCTTTTGCGCGGAGCGCTGCACCGCAACCCTCCGTCTCGAGGCATGCGCGGTACTCGCCATCAGCGTGGTATTCCAGAGAGAGGGCGGCTGCTGGTGTGGAAAATTT
>WNFT01004249.1_pt1 | contig 12512 bp, 11 predicted proteins | sample 5400191 | NCBI WGS metagenome assembly WNFT01 (sample SAMN13153359, study PRJNA577476) | soil metagenome | isolation source: 80 cm saprolite under Madrone tree | place: USA:California | collected 2016-06-14
AATCGAGCAGTTCATATTCTTCAAAGCAAGGGGTCTCAAACTGCTGCCCATCGCGCAAGAAGAGGGCCGTGCCGAAATACTCATTCGTCAGACCTTCAATGTTGAAGGTTAAGATATAGTTCCAGGGTGGTCGGGGATAACGGGGAATGCCACCATCATACATGATGAGATCGCGAGGGGCATCCAGCAGGGTCATGGCATAGGCGCACAGGGAGGTACCCAGGCCGGGGACCTGTCCACAGTCAGGAATCAGCGTAATCCCGGCAGCCTGGGCCTCTGGATCAAAAGCCAACTGTTCGCGCACCTGGGCAGTATTACCCCCGAAATCACACATGCTGGCATGGGCACGAATGGCGGCGATAGTCAGTCCTAAATTGTAGAAATATGGCACGCCGGAGATAAAAACCTCAATGCCATGCCTGCTGAGCATACGCACTACAGCATCATCATCCTGCACTTCCACGTGGGCAGCGTGAGCTACCTTTCGTCCAATTAGCTGATTGACGCGTGCAGCGGCCCGTTCGGCCTGGGCCAGAGACTGATCGGCCAGTAACAGGTAATCGGCATCTCCCAAAAGAGCCAGGTCATAAGCAGCCGCCGTACCCTGTCGTCCCGAACCGATAACAGCATAACGAAAACCCATGTATTCTTGTCTCCCAAGCCTTTTTCCCTAGCGCAAGACCTTCATAGTTCCAAAAAAGGCAGTGTTTCATGATACCATATTTTCTGAATCACACCTGACGAGATCATTTCGATTGTCTGGCTGCGGAACTGGTACCAGAGCGGCGGCAGTGATCGTGCCGAGATTATTCGCCACCTGGAGTTTCTCAAACTGCTTGTTATGAGTGGCAAAATGGCGCTCTAGTTTGGCTAGGTGGCACGCCTGGCCGCGCAGCACACCTACCAGAAGAAGATCAAAATGATGGATAGATACTATCAAAATTACCCCTCGCATTTATTTACCGTGCGAGTATGGCAGGAAGAGTTAGGCGATGGCCAGAAAGAGTGGCGCGGCAAAGTGCAGCATGTGCACACCGGAGAAGTGCGCTACTTCCGTGAGTGGCCGGCGCTGGTGGCAGCGCTTTTAAAAATGTTGTCCGAGCCTGACCCTCACGCCGAGACGGATTAAAGAAAGTTTAATTAATAGGTGTCTATCGCCGGCAGGAAGACGAATGGGGACTTTATGTGCAAAGCCACTGAAATTGATATATAATTAGATTAGCGAAATACGATGAATAACGACCAGGACTTACCCTCTTTCAACGAACATGAAACTGCCGGTGATGAGATAGGCAGCGACGAACTGCTCTCCGACGACAACCTGCGCCTACCGGAGAGCGCGAATATGCTTGTGCGCCTGCACGCGCTACGAGCCTGGCTCGCTCGCCGTCATCACGATGCAACCATCGACGTGGGCCAAACTGCCCTGCACCTGCAACAGCTCATGCAAGAAGACATACAGGAGACTGGAGCACGCAGAGCACACCGGCGTGCGCAGCAGGGAGAGGCAGTCCAACGACTAAATCACGCGCAACAAGCGCTCGCAGCTGCGCAACAAAGGCTGAGCGCCTATGAAGAGGCGCAGTCCCTCTTAGAGGATTGCATAGCGCACACAAGCGGTGAGCGTGTCCTGGTAGAATACTACCTGACACTGGAAGAACTCGTACAGCAAAGCCAGGCACCCCCCCGCCCTCCTGATCAACGCACACCATGGTTCGATGCAATGGCCGACGTGCTGCACCGCATCGAACACATCGGCACCCCCAACGAAGACCCGTAGGGCCGGTCTCACCCAAAAGCCACCATCGTCTGATTCCCCAACCGCAGCGTCAGCGATGACAGGTCAACCTGGGCATTGACAGGAAAATCGATATAGCCACTTTGTTGCTGATTGGGCAACACCACGGGCGCAATCGAGACCAACTTCGGCGAGATAGCCTCGCCACCTGGCATCAGCAGATGCACAAGTGATGCGTAGTCTATACCAATCGGAGCCTGGCTGCCATTTTCGCCCCTGGCCTGTAATTCGACACGAACAGTATACTTCCCTGCCCGCTTACTATCATCCGAAAATGCAGCTGCCTGTATAACACGAGTAACCGTAAGATGTACATTATTGAAGTCGACGCTGCGGTTCACCGTCAAAGTACCGACAGGGTTCGTTACCGTCAAAGTTGCCGGCACAGTATCACCCGTGACATTGCTCGCGTCCTCGTGTTTCCCTGGCAAAAAGAAGCTGAGAACGACAGCGAAAGCTATAATTGCAAGTGCTATGATTACCTTTGCTCTTGATGAGAGGCGAGGGTGTTTTTTATTCAGCGATTGTGACATGACTATGCTTTGCTCCTGGTTTTTCTAACCAGGATATATTATAGCATTAGCCTTCAACGTTCATTCCTGCCCCTTTCGCGCTCCCCGCGGGATCGGTGCGCGCCCTGGAGGCTGCGTGGGTCGCGGTCCCGCCTTCACGGGCGGGATGGGCCGGGTGACCGCCTCATCCACAGATAGCAGTATCTCCTCACCGTAATGGCGCACCTTCAGCTGCGAGCCATCGAGCAGGCGATACGTCGCTTCCGTCGCTGTCACCTCGACGCGCAGGCGGCAGCCGCGGAACACGAGGTGGAAGGCGAGCCGTCCTAGCGCCTCTGGCAGCCGCGGCGCGAAGGAGAGCGAGCTGTGTCGCAAGCGCAAGCCACCGAACCCCGCGACCAGCGCCGTCCAGGCCCCCGCCAGTGAGGCGATGTGGATCCCGTCCTGCACGTTATGCTGCAGGTCGTGGAGGTCTATGAGCGCAGTTTCGCCCAGGTAGTCGTAGGCGAGTTGGAGCTGGCCCACCTCGGCAGCCATGACTGCCTGCGTGGATGCCGACAGCGAGGAGTCGCGCACGGTAAGCGGCTCGTAGTACGCGAAGTTGCGCGCCTTCTGCTCGGGAGTGAACGCGTCGCCGCGCAGGTGCATCGCGAGAACGAGGTCGGCCTGCTTGACGACCTGCTTGCGATAGAGGTCAAAGTACGTGAAGTGCAGGAGCAGGGGATATTCGTCCGGCGCGGTGTGGGCGAAGTCCCACACCGCGTGTTCGGTAAAGTTCTCATCCTGAGGGGTCACTCCCAGGCGTTCGTCGTAGGGGATAAGCATTTTCTCAGCCGCCTCGCGCTAACTGGCTGCCTCCTCGGCGTCCACGCCGAGTGCGCGTGCCTTCTCGGGATAGAGCTTCACCCCTTCTGCCGCCCAGCGCAGGTTGCCCTGTGCCATGAGGTTCGTATAGACGTTGTTGTCACCGAGAGCGCTGTACTCGTCGGGTCCGGTGACTCCGTCGATGCGGAACTGGTCGGTGGCGGCGTTGAGGAACCCGATTGAATACCACAGCCGCGCCGTCTCGACGAGCAACTCGAGGCCAACCTCCTCCTCGAACTCGCTATCGCCGGTCGCCTCGATGTAGGTGGCCACGGCGTAGGCGATGTCCGCGTTGATATGGAACGCGGCAGTGCCCGCAGGCCAGTACCCCGAAGACTCTGCCCCCCGGATGGTCCGCCACGGGAAGGCGGCTCCACGTAGCCTGAGCTCGCGCGCATGCTCCTTCGCCTTGTCGAGAATCAAGTAGCGCCAGCGCAGTGCGTCGGCGGCGGCGCGCGGGAGGGTCATCGTGAGCACCGGCAGGACGAAGATCTCCATGTCCCAGAAGGTGTGACCGTCGTAGCCGGGACCCGTCAGCCCTTTTGCCGGGATTGGCCGTCGCTCCACACGAGCTCCCGCTTGCAGGACGTGGAAGAGGGCGAATCGCACCGCCTGCTGGATCTCCGGGTCGCCCTCCAGCTCGACGTTTGCACGCCCCCAGAAGTCGTCCAGGTAGGCACGCTGCTCGGCGAGCAGGCCCTCCCAGCCGGTCACCCGTGCAGCGGACAGCGCGGCCCTGACTTGGTCATGGATGGCAGGCCGAGAGCGCACGCTCGACCAGCCGTAGGCGATGAACTTGACAATGCGCAGCCGCTGGCCCGGTGCAAGGCGCGTGGTAATGGTCACACGGGCGATATCGGGGGAGCTTTCAGACTCGACGACCATCTCGGGTGGCCCCTCGATGCGATGGTCCATCGCCGCCCCGATGCGCAGGCCGCTGACCCGGGTGTGATGGACCAGCAGCCCGTTGGTGCCCTCAGCCCCGTGCTCCTCGCTCTCGAGCGCGGACGCGAGCGCGGCGCCCACCCGGGGGTCCTTGCCCTGGTCCGGCAGCACCTCGTTGGCGACCAGCTCCGACTGCACCACGACACGCACCGGGGCTTCAAGCGGCTCTACCTCGTAGCTGATTGCCGCGATGGCCCGCTGGGTGAACGACACCATGCGCACTGACGAGACCTTGACCGTGCGCCCCGCAGGGGTGGTCCAGCGGACACTGCGGCGCAGCACCCCGTTGCGCAAGTCGAGCTCCCGCTCGTGGTCCTGGAGCTTGCCGTAGCGAACGTCAAAGGGTTCGTCGTCGACGAGGAGGCGGATGAGCTTGCCGTTGGTGACGTTGATGATGGTCTGCCCGGACTCGGGAAAGGCGTATCCTCCCTCTGCATAGGGCAGCGGGCGCAGCTCGTAGAAGGAGTTCAGGTAGGTGCCGGGCAGGCCGTGCGGCTCCCCCTCATCAAGGTTGGCCCGCAGTCCGATGTGTCCGTTGGAGAGGGCGAAAATGGACTCGGTCTGCGCCAGGGTGTCGAGGTGGAGTCCTATCTCGCGCACGCTCCACTCCTCGACCGGGAAAGAAGGATGTTCGATCATCGTCGACCCTCCAGTCCGATCATGTCGGAGACGACGATGTCAACGCCGTGACGCTGCAGCGCCTCGGCCAGGCCGAGGCGCTCGACGCCGGTGCAGAAAAGCGCCGTCATATGCGGCAAATAACAGGTGCGCGGTTCAGACATGAGTTTCTCCTTAATGAGCGTGTGAGACGAACTTCCGACCCTCTGACTATACCATATTTTTGTGTCGAGGGCCATCAGGCGGCATGAACAGCGTACTGAATAGTTACGATAGATCTATCAAAATCTCGTAAGCTAAATCTTTAATTCCCTATCGTCTTTAGTAGGAAAGGGCTAGAGATGCTCTTTCGATGCGTTTTGACAACTTAAACACAAGGAGGCAACTATGGTTAGCACACCATCGGAGTCCAAATTGGTTCTACCGCACATGGCGATCTATTCCGCGTAGTGCCACTTTATCGTCCCGAGGAGATAGAGGCTGCACCATCGGCGCAACTCACGTTCCACAATGGACCACTGCTGAGTGCGGTTGAGGTTTTCAGTATCTTCTGGGGTTCAGCCTGGCAGCGGCAGCCACAGAGCGATCTAGCGAATAACCTGAACCAGTTCTTCGACTTCATCCTGACGAGTTCGCTGCTCGACCAACTCGCTGAGTACAGCGTCCAGGGTCAGGTAATTGTCCACGGCCACCGAAGTGGTACGACCACAATTACATCACTGCATCTGCGCCATTCGGTAACCGATACTGCTATCCAGCATATGCTCCAGCAAGAGATTACCTCTAATGCTGCATTTCCACAACCCACTGCGAACACCCTCTACTTCGTCTACCTGCCGCCAGGAGTAGCTGTAGTTCAAGGTGGGGGCGCCTCATGCAAGGTGTTCTGTGGGTACCACAACGATATTAGCGGCAAGATCTTTTATGCCGTCATGCCTTTTCCCGGTTGTACAGGTTGTACTGGTAATCTCACGACACTCGACGCGCTCACCTCGACCAGTTCACATGAACTGTGCGAAGCGATCACGGACGCAATCCCCGGGCAAGGGTGGTATGACGACCCCAACAACGAGGAAATTGGTGACATCTGTGCCTGGCAAACCAAGAAGATTGGTGATTACACCGTCCAGCTCGAGTGGTCGAACAAAGCTAGTAAATGCGTTTAACCGGTGATAATGCCAGTCTAGCTCAGGAAATTTTGCGTACCAAACGACCCACCCAGCACAGCCTTGGAGGATGCGCCCATCCAGCGGTCCAGCACCGTGGCGTAGACGGAGCGGAAATCGACGGTATATTTCAGGTTGCCGTTCTCGTCCAGGCTGCTCAGGCTGGGTGGCTCACCATAGATGCCCTTGTTGACAGGATTGCCCAGAATGAACATGGGAGCGGCAGTGCCATGATCGGTACCCAGGCTGCCGTTTTCTTCGACGCGCCGCCCAAACTCTGACCAGGTCATGACCACCACGTTATCGGCTTTGCCGTGTGCCGCCAGGTCACTGTAAAAGGCCGAGACCCCGTTGGCGAGCGTTTGCATGAGCACATCATGCGTGGCCGCCTGGTTGGCATGTGTGTCGAAGCCGCCGAGCGTGACATAGCCTACGCGCAGGCCGAGACCCTGCACAATAGCTTCCGCTAAAACCTTGAGTCCATCGGCAAATGGCCCTTTCGGATAGGTCACCGCAGGCCGGTACGTCGCGTCCGCCTGGTGCAACTGGCGCGAACCATCCTGGGCGCTGAGCGCCGTCGTGTCCAGCAAGGCAGCATAAGGCGCGGTCCCCGGATACGAGTTGTAGAGCTTCATCAACGCTTGCAGGCGCGTATTGCCCCCATCGGCATCCACAGGATCAGGATAGAGCCTGTACGACTGGACACTTGCCACCGTCGGCACCTGCGTAGTGATCGATTGCAGTGCCTGCGCGGTTTGTACGCCGATGTCAAGAGCTTTGAAAGGGTGACCATCCCGGTCAACCAGGCCGGAGACGAGTTTACCGAGCCAGCCTTCGCCGCCATTGCCAGACAGGTCAAGCGTCTGCCAGATGTCCATAGCCTGGAAGTGCGATAGGCTCGGGTTGGGATAGCCGACGCCCTCCACAATTGCCAGGTGCCCATCATGCCAGAGCTTTTGCAGCGGTTGCAGGTTGGGATGCAGTCCCAGGCGCGTATCCAGCGGTAATACTTTCGTCTCGGGTATGCCCAGCGTCGGGCGCATTTTCAGATACAGGGGATCGGTGAACGGCACAACCGTATTGAGGCCGTCGTTACCACCCGCCATCTGCACAACAATCAGCGTGCGGTCACTGGCCGTCTGAGCCATACGTGAACCATCCAGCGCCTGTGCCCGGGCCGATGCTACTCCACGACTGAAGATAGCTGGCATGACCATACCTGCCGATACGACTAACAATCCGTCTTTTATCATTGCTCTGCGCGTGAGTTTCATTTGCTCTACCTCTCTGGTCTAGTTAAGCTGGTATTCAGGTGATGCCATCATAAGATACAGCGTGCCCCGCACGCGGCCCAGCGGGTAACTCTGCCCATTCGTCAGCGCCACCGGCTTGCCTCTGCCGCTGCCCTCTTGTGCTGTGAAGTAGTCCAGCAGCTGCGTTCGCCTGCCACTAACTAGATTGCCTTCCAGTAAAAACGAGGAGAAGTGATCGACAAACTGCTCCGGTGAACTCAACTGGTGTGTGTTAACAACACTTTGCAGATCAACAAGCGGCGTTGAGCTGTCCCTTGCACCCGCGCCACTTGCCAGTAGAAAGTCTATGTAGTTCAAGCGCGTCATCCAGGTGCCACTATTGAGCCAGAGGGCGCTCACTTTGTCGCCGGGCCAGCCCGCTACGTTCGGGGGATCAAACAGCGTCTGCCCCATCAATGTACTGAATGCTGGTAAACGCTTACTGACGCTATCTTCATTGATACCCAGCGCACGATACACGCTGGCGGTAAACTCTACAGGCGACTTAATGCGGCCACGGTAGGATTGCGCCGATGAGAATTGTGGCGAGAGCAGCAAAATGCGCATGACTGCGCCCATGTTATGTCCACTCTCCACGTACGTATCGACTAACGGCTTCAGATCGTCAGTGCTCGGGTTTTCATAGGCAAAGAACGTAAAGAGTTTACGGCAGATGAACCAGGGTGCCGCGGGATGGTTGGCCAGGATAGTGATCACGTCCTTGTAGTCAAGATTGCCCGTGTGGCCCAGGTACGTTTTGACCAGGTCATTGTGATCTCGCGGGAAATAGCGCGAGCTCAACCCCCTGACATGCCAGCCGGTCAGAGCAGCCGCACCCTCGTACACGTCCTGTTGTGTATAATGACCAAGGCCAAGTGTGAACAATTCCATCAGTTCGCGCGCATAGTTTTCGTTTGGCGCCCTCTTCGTGCTCTTGGTCAGATCGAGGTAGAAGAGCATGGCAGGGTCGCTCGTAATCCCCAGCAGGATAGTATCAAAGGTATCGAACGCATGCTCGCGCAAAAACTGGTTTTGCATGATCATACGCATATAGGCTCTTGAGCCGCCAACTTTATGGAAACTGCTGGTCAGTACGCCATGCCAGAACAGCGTCATCTTCTCCAATAAAGGGCGTTGGGTCCATGCCATGCGCAGCAGCCACCAGCGTTGCTGGTCGGCAGGCGAGTTGAGATTAAGGCTCAGAGCCTTGAGACGATTCTCCATAGCATCATCTGCTACCTGCTGGTAGTTGAGCAGGCGATCCACCGCGCCATTAAAGCCGAGTTGCCTGTACATGGCTAATTCATCCGGAGTCGCTCCAAAGCCCGCACGCCGCAACAAATGCCCTATTTGTGTACTGCTCGCCATCGGCCCCTGCGCGGGACTCGTGAAACCACCATGCTCTATCCACCGTGCCAGGGCGACACCACCAAAAGCTGCTGCTACTCCCGCTCCGCCTAACGCGGCCATGCCCGCAAGTGATTTGCCCATAAACTTGCGACGAGAGGTGGGAGCAGGCTGCTGCGGAGCCACCTCAGGCGCTACGGCAGCCTGCAGCGGCGTGGTAGGGGCGGCCTGAGCAGGTAAGTCGTCCCGCACCCCGCCAATGTCCATTTGTGGCTCTGTTGGCTGATTATACGTATCATCAATACTCATATCTTTATGCTCCGCTGTGTCCTTGAGGATTGTCCTACAATAAGACAATTATCCCGGTACCTTGACTGCAACAACTCACTTGCTTCATCTTGTTACAGGGTTGCCTTCAACCGGTATAGTATATATTGAGAGCTTTTCTGTTCCTATTTTAGCAGACAAACGTCAAGAATTTCTCAAGAAGAGATAAGTATTTGCTCTACCGCTATGTAGCGCTGCTTGTCCAAAAAGCACAAGCAGTGTACAATATGCCCTGATGCGAATGAAGACAACGACCAAACGTCTTGATATAGACCATGGGGACTCCATCACCCGTCCCCCTAGCAGTACCAGGCGACGCACACACCTTCTCTTTGCTATTTTATTCGCGATGGGGTGTGCGATTCTCCTCATGGACGCCGTTCTGCCCTTACGCGACCTGTGGTTTTACGAAGCGCTATTGACGCAGCTCGGCTCCTGGCCTGTGCTCCCTTCCCAGATTCTTTTTCCAGGATGGCAACTCATCCCGCCTTTGCCTCACCTGAACTACATCGGAGTACCGCAAGTCGTACAGAGTTGGGAGAAGCTTCCTTTATTGCTCGCCTCTTTTATAATCGTATTCCTTGTCTATTTACTGGCGCTGCGGCAGCTCCCCGAACACATCACAAAGCGCTACCTTTTGCGCTCAACTGTGCTGCTCGGCATTCTCTATATGCTCATTCCTATTGTCACTTCCCCAGACCTGTATTCGTACATTGCTTACGCCCGTATCGGTGTAATTCACGGCTTAAATCCATTGACAACCCCGCCAACCGCCATTCGCGGCGATGTAATTTACTCCTACATCTTCTGGGTAGATCAGCCCTCAGCGTATGGACCTACCTGGGCTATCATCACCTGTTCCCTGCAGTGGCTAACCGGGCTTTTTGGAGGCGCTTCATACCTTCTAACGATGGTCATAGTGCTGCGTGTCCTGGGATTGGCTTCGCATCTCGTATCCACATTACTGATCTGGTCAATCAGTGGGCACCTGCAGCAGAAGTATGGGGGGACCATTTCGTCCACCGCACGTTTGCGTGCAACATTGGCATTTGCCTGGAATCCATTACTACTCTTTGAGGCTTGCGTCAACGCACATAATGATACCATCTTGTTGACTCTGGTATTGCTTGCAATCTGGTTCCTCACACGCGACACGGTGCCCAGGATACCCCCAACAGTATTGGCCGCCACAATGCTGGCACTGGCCACTTGCCTCAAAATAAATATCGTGGTGCTTGCGCCCGGCCTGCTCATTTATACCTGGACACAAGCACCCATCCAGGAGAGGCTTAAGCGTGTCGCGCTAACTGCTGCTACCTATGCCGGGATCATTCTTCTTCTCTATGCGCCATTCTGGCAAGGTGGAGCAATTTTCAATGTGTTGACCGTTAATCCTTCGACCTATCGCTCAATCAACACCCTGGCCGACTTCCTGGGTCATCTCTACAATGCCATCGCGGGCGATCTCGGCTTTGCCCTTGGGGAACCTATTGGTTCGCCCGCCGAACGTTTGATGCATACACTGAGCCTGGCCAGCTTTGTGATAATCTATGTGCTGCTCTGCTGGCGCATCATACGCAGGCCCGAGCGCGTCAGCACCCCGCCAGGTTTGATACGCTGGATGGCTATTATCTGGCTGGTCTATTGCGCCATCGGCTCGCCCTGGTTCTTTCCATGGTACATCACCATCTTTTTTGGACTCTTTGCGCTCATTGAGGCCTTGCCAGGCGACAACGATTCACTGTTCGACTTTATCCCACGGCCTACTGGCTCGGGCATCTACTTTGTGCGCCTGCTCGCTTTCAGTATGCTCAGTCTTTACTGCTTCTCCTCGTGGGGACCGCTGAACAGCCTGGTACCAGGTCTACCCGGCTTCCTATGGTCAACCTTCAGTGGGCTCTGGGCCTGGGTTTTGCCACCCCTGGGAGCTTATCTTCTCCTAAGATTCAGCAAGGTGGCTATCCATAAAGACCGCTAACCCTCCCACCCTAAAACGATCCCAAAAACCCGCTAATCGTCAGCAGAAACACCTCTGGCTGCTCCAAATTAGAAAGATGGCCAGCCTGTGGAATAACTACATATTGCGCGCCCGGAATACGTGACGCATAGTCCTGCGCCACAGTTGGAGGAGTTAAAGCATCCTGTTCGCCCACTATAACCAGCGTTGGGCATGTAATGCCTGCCAGGAGATCGGTGGAATCGGCGCGCTGCGCCATACCGCGCGAGGCGGCTGCGATACCTCGAGAAGTTGCCTCGTCGATCAATTGCCGGACACGCGCTTCCACGTCTGGATGCTGCTGGCGCGTATACTCTGAGAGCAACCGGGGCACCTGCAGATCAGCAATTGCCCCTGTTCCCTGCGTTTCAGCAATACGCGCGACATTCTCGCGGTTGGCTTGAGCCTCGGGGGTATCCGCCCCTGGTCGAGTATCGGCCAGGATCAAGCCACCCACGCGCTGCGGGTATTTGCGCAGGAACGCGAATGCCGCATACCCGCCCATCGACAGGCCGCAGAGCACAGCGTTTTGCATACCCAGAACATCCATCAGCCCTGCCACGTCATCAGCGAACAGTTCCATAGTGGATATTTCGTTCGTGATCTCGCTCTCCCCAAAGCCGCGCCAGTCAAGTGCCACGAGGCGATAACGCGCCTCCCCAAGCAGCGCCGTTAACTCCCCCTCCCACATGCGTCGATTCAGCGGAAAAGCATGCAGGAATATCACCGGCAGCCCAACGCCATGATCATCATAGGCAAGTTGAACATTGTTGATTGTTGCTCTCATCACGTACTGCTCTCAGCCCCCTCGGCCTGTTCGTGGGCATGGTACGAACTGCGTACAAAAGGACCAGACTCGACGTGACGGAAACCCATCTTCTTGCCCTCGGCCTTGAGGGCCGCAAATTCATCCAGCGGCACGTAGCGCTGGATCGGCAGGTGCTGGAATGACGGGCGCAAATACTGTCCAATGGTCAGTATATCAACGTCGTGTTCATGCAGGTCACGCATGACCTCGATAATCTCGTCCCACGTTTCGCCCAGGCCCAGCATGAAGCCGGATTTTGTCGGCGCCGCAGGATTCATCTCCTTGGCCCACTTCAACACCTGCAGCGAACGCTTGTAGATCGCCTGTGGGCGCACACGTCTGTAAAGCCTGGGAATAGTCTCGACGTTGTGGTTGAAGACATCGGGCTTCGCATCTATCACGACCTTCAGTGCTTCGTACACCCCTTTGAAATCAGGCGTCAATACCTCAACTTTGCAATCGGGGTTCAAGCGCCGGATCCAGCGAATGGTCGCGGCGAAAATAGCAGCGCCGCCATCCTTTAACTCATCGCGATTCACTGAGGTGACGACGGTATGGCGCAGCCCCATCTTCTGCACAGCCTCCGCGACCCGTTTCGGCTCCTCCCAGTCCAGTCCTATCGGGCGACCCGTCTCCACCGCACAAAAGCCACAACTGCGCGTGCAGACACGCCCCAGGATCATGAATGTGGCCGTTCTATGGCCCCAGCATTCCCCAATATTTGGGCAGCGTGCCTCCTCGCAAACCGTGTGCAATTCCTTGCTACGCATCAACTCCTTCAGATTTTCGTAGTTTTCGCCCTTAGGAGGCCGCACCCTCAGCCATTCGGGTCGGCGCTC
>WNFT01005557.1_pt1 | contig 12512 bp, 10 predicted proteins | sample 5400191 | NCBI WGS metagenome assembly WNFT01 (sample SAMN13153359, study PRJNA577476) | soil metagenome | isolation source: 80 cm saprolite under Madrone tree | place: USA:California | collected 2016-06-14
GCTCCAGGGCGGAAAGCGCGTGGACGGCCCCATCCACCAGGGCGAGATCTTCCTGCTCCCGCCCGGCACGCCGCACTCGCCGCAGCGGCCCGCAGACACCGTGGGTCTGGTGATCGAGCGCCGGCGCCTGCCCGAGGAGAAGGACACCTTCCTCTGGGTCTGCGACGGCTGCGGGAGCGAGCTCTACCGCGAATCATTCCACCTCACCGACATCGTCAAGCAGCTCCCGCCCGTGTTCGAGCACTACTGGGGCAATCCCGCGAACACGACCTGCCGCAAGTGCGGCCGCAAGCATGCGAAGCCTTGACGTGCACACGCACCTGCTCCCGCCGGAGCTTCCGCGTTGGAGTCCCATCCGGCTGGAGCGGGTCAGCGAGTGCCGGGCGCGCATGCTGCGCGAGGACGGAACGGTCTTTCGCGAGATCGCGAGCAACTGCTGGGACGCGACCCAGCGGCTGCAGGAGTGCGACGAGGCCGGCGTGGGCGTCCAGGTGCTGTCGACGGTCCCGGCCCTGTTCGCCTATCAGCTCCCACCGGAGCGCGGCCACGATCTGGCCCGCCTGCTGAACGATTCCATCGCTTCGCTCTGCCGCGAGCATCCCCGCCGCTTCATCGGTCTCGGGACGCTCCCGCTGCAGTCCCCCGATCTCGCTCTGCGCGAGCTGGACCGCTGCATCGGGGAGCTGGGGCTTGCGGGCATCGAGATCGGTTCCCACGTCAACGCCTGGAACCTCTCCGACCCCGCGCTCTTTCCGGTCTTCGCGCGCGCCGCCGGGCTGGGAGCGGCCATCTTCGTCCACCCCTGGGACATGATGGGCGAGGAACGGATGCAGAGGTACTGGCTCCCCTGGCTCGTCGGGATGCCGGCGGAAGTCTCGCTGGCGATCTGCTCCGTGATCTTCGGCGGCGTCCTGGAGCGCCTGCCGGGGCTTCGGATCGCGTTCGCCCACGGCGGAGGCGCGTTCCCGGGAACGCTGGGACGCATCGAGCAGGGGTTCCATGCCCGGTCGGAGCTGGTGGCGATCGACAATCCGCGCCCGCCCTCGGCCTACCTGAAATCGATCTACGTCGACTCGCTGGTGCACGATCCTCGACGGAGTTTCTCTTCCCCGATTCCGGGCCGCTCTATTTCGCCGGACATTCGCTGGGGCTGCAGCCGCGGCGCGCGCGAGAATACGTGCTCCAGGAGCTCGACGACTGGGCGCGGCTCGGCGTCGAGGGCCACTTCGCGGCCCGCAACCCCTGGGTCAGCTACCACGAGCTCTTGACCGCATCGACGGCGCGGTTGGTCGGCGCCCTGCCCCACGAAGTGGTGGTGATGAACACCCTGTCGGTGAACCTCCATCTGCTGATGGTCTCGTTCTACCGGCCGCGGCGCGGAAAGCACCGGCTGCTCATCGAGCACGGCGCGTTTCCTTCCGACCGGTACGCCGTCGCCTCCCAGGCCCGCTTCCACGGTTTTCCCGATGCGGTGCTGGAAAGCGAGGATCCGCTGGAGACCCTGCGCGAGCGCGACGACATCGCGCTCGCGCTGATCGGGAACGTGAACTATCTCACCGGGCGCGCGTACGACATGCGCGCGCTGGTGCGCGCCGCGCAGGAGAAGGAGGCGTTCATCGGCTTCGATCTCGCGCACGGCGCGGGCAACCTCCCGCTGACGTACCTGAATGCCGGCCCCGGAGGTCTCGGGGGAGTATTCGTACACGAGCGGCACATCGATGCCGCGCTGCCACGATTCGAGGGCTGGTGGGGCCATGACAAGGCGCGAAGGTTCGAGATCGGACCGCGCTTCTCGCCCATCCGCGGCGCGGAGGCCTGGCAGGTCTCCAATCCACCCATCCTGCAGCTCGCCGTACTGCGCGCCTCGATGGAGCTGTTCGACCGCGCCGGGATGCCCGCGCTGCGCCGCAAGGGCGATCGGCTGACGGCATACCTCGAGCTCCTGCTGCGGCAGCGCGGCGCCGAGATCCTCACGCCGGCAGAGCGAGGTTCGATGCTGACCGTGCGGTTCCGCCAGCCGGGCGTTGTCGCGGAGCTGAAGAACCGGGGCGCCGTGGTCGACTCGCGTCCGCCGGACATCGTCCGGATCACGCCTGCTCCGCTCTACAACTCCTTCGAGGACGTGCAACGCCTCTGCGCGCTGATCGGCGAGTCCGGCGATGCCTGATCTCGCCATCGTCGGAGCGGGTCCCGTCGGGTCCCTGCTCGCGCTCACGCTTGCGCGGCGGGGCTACGACGTCGACGTATACGAGCGCCGCCCTGACATGCGCCGCGTCGACATCTCGGCCGGCCGCTCGATCAATCTCGCCGTCTCCACCCGCGGGCTGCATGCGCTGCACGAGGTGGGGCTCGACGAAGACGTGCTGCGCGACGCGGTGCCGATGCTGGGGCGGATGACGCACGCCCTGGACGGCAAGCTGGCGCTGCTTCCCTACGGCCGGAGCGACCGGGAGTTCATCAACTCGATGTCCCGCGGCGAGCTGAACAAGCTCCTGATGACCCGCGCCGAGGAAACCGGGCGCCTCCGCATCCATTTCGGCCAGCGGCTGATCGACTACGACCCGGATCGCAGGGTCGCGCGTTTCGAGCCGTCCGGAGAAGTGCGCGCGGAAGTGATCATCGGGAGCGACGGGAGCGCCTCGACCCTGCGCGCCGGCCTGGGCGGAAGTTTGTCGCAGGAGGTGCTCTCCAGCGGCTACAAGGAGCTGACGATGCCGCCGAAGGATGGCGGCTTCGCCATGCATCGCAATGCCCTGCATATCTGGCCCCGCGGCAACTTCATGCTGATCGCGCTGCCGAACCGGGACGGCAGCTTCACCTGCACGCTGTTCCTGCCGTTCAGAGGCTCGCCGTCGTTCGCGGAGCTGGAAACGGAAGCGGACGCGGCCCGGTTCTTCGAAACCTGGTTCCCGGACTCGGTGCCGCTCATCCCCGGGCTCGCCCGGCAGTTCATGCAGGCGCCCCTGGGGCGGATGACGACCGTCAAAGCCTGGCCCTGGTCGCGCGGAAGCGCGCTGCTGATCGGTGACGCCGCGCACGCGATCGTTCCCTTCTTCGGCCAGGGGATGAACGCCGGATTCGAGGACGTCACGCTGCTCGCGGGCATGCTGACCGGTGACTGGCCAGACGACTTCGCCCGCTTCGGCGAGGCGCGCAAGCCGGATACCGATGCCATCGCGGACCTGGCGGTGGAGAACTTCGTGGAGATGCGTGACAAAGTGGCCGACCCGGACTTCCTCCGGATGCGGGAGATCGAGCACGGCCTTCAGGAGAGGATGCCCGGCCGGTACCTGACGCGCTATCAGCTCGTGACGTTCACGCGGATTCCGTACCGCGTCGCGCTGCTGGCCGGGGAGATCCAGTCGCGCATCCTCTCCGAGCTGGCCCGGCAGGCGAGTCCCGACTACGAGCGGGGCGTCCAGCTGGCGGAACAGCAGCTGGTGCCGATCCTCCGCTCGCACGGGATCGTCTGAAGGGCCGCGATCAGCCTTTCAGCTCCGTGCGCACGTCCCAGACGTCGGGGAAGAGCAGCACGTCGACGAGGGTCTTCAAGTAATCGACGCCCGCGGTGCCGCCGGTGCCGCGCTTCCAGCCGATGATCCGCTGCACCACCTTCACGTGCCGGAATCGCCAGAGCGCGAGCTGCTCGTCGACGTCGATCAGCTTCTCGCACATCTCGTAGGCGTCCCAGTTCGCCGCCGGGTCCTGGTAGATCTCGCGGACCACGGCCCGCACGCCCGGATCGCCCTGGTGCGGCTGGGTCACGTCGCGCTGGAGCACGGACTTCGGGATCGGCTTCCCCCGCCGTGCCAGGTGGCGCAGGAACTCGTCATAGAGGGTCGGCGACTCCAGCGCCTGCAGCAGCTGCGCGTGGCTCGCCGGATCCTGCTCGTGCACCGCCAGCATGCGGCGGTCCTTGTTTCCCAGGATGAACTCGATCATCCGGTGCTGCAGCGACTGGAAACCGCTCGCCGGCCCGAGCACGTGGCGGAACTCGCCGTACTCGCTCGGTGTCAGCGTCTCCAGGACTGCCCACTGGGAGACGAGCTGGGCCTGGATGTGCTTGACCCGCGCGAGGATCTTGAACGTAGGCTCGAGCTCGTCGCGCCGGACGAAGGCGAGGGCCGCGCGCAGCTCGTGCAGGATCAGCTTGAACCAAAGCTCGCTCGTCTGGTGCTGGATGATGAAGAGCATCTCGTCATGGTGCGGAGGATTGCTCAGCGGCACTTGCGCCGAGAGCAGCTTGTCGAGCTGCAGGTATCCGCCGTACGTCATGCGATCGCGGAAATCGGTGACCACCCCGTCTTCGAGGGACATGGGTGACCTTCTATCACCCGGCCGTGCCCGCCGGATGCGAGGGGCGGCGACGTTGCTGCTGGCGCTCACCGCCTGCGCCGGCGAGGAATCCCCGCAATCCATTCCCGGGTTGATCGCGGTCTCCGGGAAAGCGGTCTGGAACAGCTCCTGCACGGGCCCAGCGGGCAGCGGCGAGATCTTCCTCAACGCGGAAGTCGAGCCCTCGCTGGCGGTGGACCCGACGGATCCCAAGCACCTGATCGGCGCGTGGCAGCAGGACCGCTGGTCCAACGGCGGCGCGAACGGCATCGTGAGCGCCGTCAGCTTCGATGGCGGGCACACCTGGGCGCCGAAGACGGTGCCGTTCACGCGCTGCGGCGGCGGCCTGTATCACCGCGCCTCCGACCCGTGGGTGAGCATCGCGCCGGACGGCACCGCGTACCAGATCGCTTACGCATTCGACGGGCCTTTGAACCGCGCGATGCTGGTCAGCCGCTCGACCGACCGCGGACTCAACTGGAGCACTCCGATCGCTCTTCAGCACGACGTCGACCCCAATTTCCTCATGGACAAGGAGACCGTGACCGCCGACCCGCTGGACGCGAATTTTGCCTATGCGGTCTGGGATCGCCTGACCGGCTCGATCGTCGCGAACAACCCGCTGGGCACCGGACCGGCGTGGTTCGCGCGGACCACCGACCGGGGCGAAAGCTGGGAAGATGCGCAACAGATCTACGATCCCGGTCCGGACGCGCAGACCGTCTCGAACCAGATTGTGGTCCTGCCCGACCACACCCTGGTCAATTCCTTGATGGTCATTTCACAGAACAGCTCGACGAACCCGCACGTCAGCATCGCGGTGATCCGCTCTTCCGATCGCGGCGCGAGCTGGCCGGGACCCGCCGTCACCGTCGCGGAAGCGGAGTTCGTCGGCGTCAACGATCCCAAGAGCAAGCGCGGAATCCGCACCGGCAACGTGGTCCACGGCATCGCCGTGGACCGGTCGAGCGGCACGCTTTACGTCGTCTGGGAGGACGGGCGTTTTTCCGGGTGGGCGCATGATGCGATTGCGCTAGCGAAGAGCACCGACGGCGGTCGGACCTGGTCGGCCCCGGTACAGGTCAACGGAGCATCCGCTCCGGCGTTCACGCCTTCCGTCGCGGTCGCCGACGGCGGACAGGTCGGCATCAGTTATTACGACCTGCGCAACGACGTCCCCGCCGACGCCTCCCGTCTCATGGTGACCCGCTGGTTGGCGACTTCGAGCGACAGGGGCACGACGTTCTCGGAAACGATGATCGGTGTCCCCTTCAATCTGCAGGGCGCCCCGCGCGCCGACGGTCAGTGGTTCTTGGGCGACTACCAGGCGCTCGCGCCTTCCGGAAACGGCTTCCTGCCCTTCTTCGTCGCGATTCCCCAGGGCGGCCTGGCCAGCGTGTTCTTCCACCCGGCGGACGGCGCGATGGGCGCTGCGCAGGCGGTCACGCTCGCGGCGCGAAGCGTTCAGCGGATCTGGCGCGGCGCCCGCGAGCGCTGGCGCTTCGGCACGCTGTTCAAGTAGCCTGCGCCGCCATGAAAGACTCGCTCGTGGTCGCCACCGCCGCGCTGGCGGCGTGCGCGTCCACCGCGGCGCGGCAGAAGGGCCCGCTGGACCAGTGCTCGTTCTACGGCAGCAGGGAGGCCGGCCAGCGCCTGTGGAAGATGCTCTCTCTCGGCGCTAGCAAGCCATGGCCGGACGCGCTGGAAACCATGACGGGCCAGCGCCAGATGGACGGTAGCGCGCTGCTCGAATATTTCCAGCCGCTGCAGGGATGGCTGAAGCAGCAGAACCAGGGGAAGCAGTGTGGCTGCTGAGGGCTCCAGGCTCCCGAGGGCAGTGAAATACATCATCGGGAACGAGGCCTGCGAGCGCTTCAGCTTCTACGGAATGAGCACCATCCTCGTGCCGTACATGCAGCAATTCCTCGGCTGGGGGCACAATACCTCGGAGAGCATCTACCATTACTTCGTCGCTGCGGCGTACGCGATGACGGTCGTGGGCGGATGGATCTCGGACCGCTTCCTCGGGCGCTACCGGACCATCCTCTGGCTCTCGTACGGGTACGTCCTCGGACACGCGGTGCTAGCGGCGGGAGATCTCGGATTTCGCGTTCCGGCGCTCTTCGTCGGATTGACCCTGATCGTGATCGGGCAATCCGGGATCAAACCCAATCTCTCCGCCTTCGTCGGCGATCAGTTCCGCCAGGAGCAGCGGCACCTGCTCGATCGCGTGTACTCGTGGTTCTATTTCGCCATCAACGTCGGCTCGGCCACCTCGCAGCTGGCCACTCCCTGGCTGCTCGCGGGCTGCGTTTTCGGCGCGCTCAAGCTCTGTGAAAACAGCGCCCCCGCCTGGGGATTCGGCGTCCCGGGAATCTTGATGGCGGCGGCGCTGGCCATCTACCTGGCCGGCCGTCGCTCCTACGTGAAGGTGCCGCCGGCAGGCCGCGACCCCAACGGCTTTCTCGCCGTGCTGCGCACGCGGTTGTCCGAAGGAGAGGACGCGGCCCGCAAACGCCATGGAGAAGGCGCCGTGGAGGGGATGCGGTCGGTCTTCCGCATCGCGCTGGTCTTCCTTCCCGTCGTCGCCTTCTGGGCGCTCTACTTCCAGTACGGATCGTCGTGGTTCAACCAGGCCGAGAAGATGGACCGCGACATCTTCGGCTGGCACCTGGAATCCGCGCAGATGGAATCGCTCAATGCCATCCTCATTCTCATCATGGTGCCGACTTTCGCCTACGTGGTGTATCCGGCGCTCGAGCGCGCGGGCATCCGCATGACCATGCTCCGGCGGATGGCCATCGGGATGTTCTTCGCCATCCCGGCGTTCCTCTCCGCAGCGATGATCCAGCGCTGGATCGAGGCAGGAGCTCACCCGCACATCGCCTGGCAGGTGATCCAGTACGTCCTCATCTCCATCGCCGAGACGATGGTCAGCGTCACCGCGCTCGAGTTCGCCTACACGCAGGCGCCCAGGTCGCTGAAAGGCGTGATCATGAGCCTCTGGTTCCTGACGCTGGGGACCGGATCCTTCGTCACTTCGCTGGTCCGGAGCAACGTCGCGTTTGCCTCGGATACCAACTATTTCCTCTTCTGGGCGGGCTTCATGCTGGTGGGGGCCATCGCCTTCACCGTGGTCGCGGCGCTCTACAAGCCCGTCGCTTTCGTCGCCGCGAATCAGGAAGCCGCTACTGCTTGATCCTCAAGCAGTACCGCCGCCTACCGGAAGGGCTTCGCGGGTCAGGTTGCGGATACCCTGGTCCTGCACGACCAGGTCGTCCTCGATGCGGATGCCGCCGAAGGCGGAGAGGGCGTCCACCAGCTTCCAGTCGATGTCCGGCGAATTGCGCAACGGCGCCAGCAGCGCCTCGATGAAGTACAGCCCCGGCTCGATGGTGAAGACCTGCCGCGGAGCGATGTCCGACGTATTGCGGAGGAACGGATTGTCGCCGCGCGGTGGACGCAGCGCGCACCCGACGTCGTGGCACTGCAAGCCGAGGGAGTGGCCGAGACCGTGAGGATAGAAGGCCCTCGTAATCCCGCGCGAGACCAGCTCGTCCTCGGGCAGCCGCGAGATCCCCGCTTCCCGGAGGATGCCGGCGACTTGCCGGTGCGAGTCGTCGTGCAGCTCTTCGTACGGCATGCCGACGCGCACCTGGGCGCAGAGCCGCTGCTGCATCGCTTCCATGCCGGAGATCAGCTGGGCGAACGCGCTCGCCGTCGCCCCGCTCCCCTTCACCCAGGTGCGCGTGACGTCCGAGCAGTACCCGGCGAAGCAGGCGCCGGCGTCGACGAGTAGCGACTGCGCCGGCTGCGCCCGCTTCGAGTAGCTCACGTGGTGCAGCGTGGCGGCGTGGTTTCCCAGCGCAACGATGTTCTTGTACGGGGTCTCCGCGTCGTCCTGGCGAGTGGAGCCGAGGAAAGCGAGATGCAGCTCGAGCTCGCTCCGATCGGCGTCGCGGAACAGCCGCCGCAGCTCCTCGTGCCCGCGAGCTGCCCTGCGGTTTGCCTCCGCGAGACATTCCACTTCGTACGCGGTCTTGTAGGCGCGCAGACCATCGAGCGCCCGCACCAGCGCGGGCGGATTCACGTCCGCGATCTTCAGCTCCGCCGCGGCGCGCTCCTCGTCTCCGACGAAAGCCACACGGCCGGCCGGAAGCGGAGGGAGCGCCTCGACTAGCTCGAACGACGACCAGAAATGATCGACCTCCGGCGGAGCGGGCGCTTCCCAAAAGCTTTGCGCAGCCGGACGCGCGAGGACCGGCTTTCGTCCGGGCACGACAATGAGCAGGCATCCTGGTTCCGCGAGAGGAAGCCAATGCTGGAAATGCGGAGTCGGCCGCAGCGGCCAATACTGATCGTCGGCGTCGGTACGCTTCAGCGGCGCACCGGAATGAACGGCGAGTGCGCTGAATCCCGTCTTCTCCAGCGCCGCCGCGATGTTCTGCGACAGCTCCTCCACGTGTCCTCTATGCAGATAACGGAGATCCATGGCGATTATGTCTTTCAAGTCATCGCTTCTAGCAATTCATTGTCGAATGGGCTAGAGAATGAGCCCCACAGGCCAGGATCCTGGCCCGGACCGACGAATGCCCAAACCAATCCACGGCCTGCTTGATAGCTTGATCGAACAGTTTGCTGCCGCGATCGCGGCCCGCGCGGAGCAGATGTTCGCGCGCTCCGGCCTCGGAAGCGGCCGGCGCGCCGGTATCCGCATGTGCCCCTATCCTGGGTGCAAGAATGCGGGGGCCGGCCCGCGCAACCGCTGGTTCTGCAGGGAACATGCGCGCAGCGTCCCGGTGCGCGAGCAGAAGCGGATTCTCGCCGAGCGGGCCAAGGAGAACCAGGCGGCGGCGCGCCTCGCCCGCGCCAGACAACTCGGAGGCCGCCATCTGGACATGCGCTGCCGGGTGGAAGGCTGCAAGAACATGTCGCGGGGCCCCCGCTTCGGCTACATCTGCGACAAGCACCGCAAGGAGCTCTCCGCCAAGGAGCAGCGCGAGGCGCGCGAGAAGTGGAACGCCGCGCACGCAAAGGCGGCGTAAAACCGGCGCATGCCGTTCGTTCACGAAGTCGAGGTGCTCGAGGGCGACATCGACAACCTCGGGCACGCGTCGAACCTCGTCTATCTCCGCTGGGTGCAGGACGCCGCGCTGGCGCACTCGACGGCGTTGGGTTTTCCCGAGCAGGCGTATATCGCGCGCGGCCAGGCCTGGGTAGTCCGCAGGCACGAGATCGAATACGTGCGCGCGGCCGTCGCAGGCGACCGCCTGCGAATCGAAACGCGCGTGACCACGATGAAGGCGGCGAACAGTCTGCGCAAGACGGAGATCTTCCGGGCAAGCGAGCTCGTCTGCCGCGCCTCGACGGACTGGGTCTACGTCGATCTCTCGCGTGGAAGGCCCGCACGGATTCCGGAAGAGGTGAGAAGCGCGTTCCCGCTCGAGCCCTGAGACGGCAGGATCCGTCCAAGGTCTCAGGCGACACTGTACGATGCGAACAGATTCTGATCGATTGTCCATGTTCTGCACGATCCACAACGCTCTACCGACACGCTCGCACCCCTTGTTCACAAACTCACCACAGCCTTCCCCCACAAATCCCCAGACCGCGCACAGGAATGTGTCCAGATCGTGCGCGCCGCGCCGATCTAGACCCTGAGTTGTTCCGAGTGGTTACGCAGCGCAGAGGCTGGCACAACGCGTGCTCTATCCACCCGCGTGTCCGGCGGCTCGGTAGGCCGTCTGAACGCGACCTCGAACCCGACTTTCGAAAGGAGGACGGGGTTTCAGGTCAGAAAGCTCGAGCGGGTCGGCAGCCTGAATCCAGGCGAGCCCATCCGGGCAACGGTGAGACGCCGGGGACCAACCGCGAGGGGTTCTTCGCGGTCAAGGCCGAGGGCGGAGGGGATGTGAAGGCATTCCCACGTTGCGCGGGGAGAGTACCCGGAGGAGCTGAAGCCCACGAGGGGAGCGGATCGGTCGAGGCCTAACCCGCTTCGACCGACACCGCACTCGCGGCGGGGAGCAAAGCCCTGAAGTCGAGGGCGCAGTCGCTGGTCATAGGCGGTTGCGTTCAACGGCAGGAGGGCATGACGAGGCCGGGGAAACCCGGTACGGCTCCGCGGCGAGGGACAAACCCCTGAAGGGCAAACCCTGGACGTGGCAGCGGGATGAAACAAGCCCGCGAAGGCAGGTGGCGGAGCAAACCGTCGAGGACGTGAGAAACGTCGAGGACGGAACGTGACCGCTGGGTCGGGATTCCCCGCGGAGTGGTGGACGCCGCCTGCTGATGTCGCGATGAGGGAAGGGGACCCCAAGGGAGGCGCTCTTCGGCCGTTCGGTTGGGTCGCGAGGTTCAACCAGGCAGGAAGGGCAGCGCGCAGGCCGCAGGACTCTGAAGGAGGCGGAAAGCTCGAGGGAGGATGAAACCCCGTCGGAAGATGGGGTGAACGGCGGACGAAGAGAAACCGCGTGGGTCCGGGTGAAAGTCCGAGGCCGTAGCGGGAGCGGGGAACCCAATGACCCCGCAATTCGTCGGCATACAACACTCCGGGGAGCACCGAACTTCAGGAGAGGGAGCGCAGGGCGGGGTCAACCCGCGTTGCGCAGCGGCAGGCGAGGCTGGAACCTCCGAAGGGGAAAAGCGGTCGGAAGGCTTTCTGGGTCGCTGGGCACACTAAACAGCTCGCCCGCCGAGAGGCGGGGAGCACGTTACCAAGCAGCTTGCCCGCCGCAAGGCGGGAAGCACGTTACCGTATTTGATCAGATCCAGACCTGAGTTTGAGACGCAAATCCGACTAGGTCCACCCCCCGGATCGAGATCCGGAACCCGTCCCCAACCCAGGCAGCTGCTCGGCCGCGGAAACGCGGCCGAGCGCACCTTTGCGTCACCGCGCCGCCCCCTCGCGCTGCACGTCGCAATCGTCGCGCCCAAGCAAGCACGCGGCAGCAATCCTCGGCACAGACGATGGCATGGGCTGGAGCTCCAGATTGAGCGCGTGAATCTCCGGCTGCACGGCCTCGAGCTCCGCGCGCACGTCCCCGAGCTCGCGCCGCAGCGCATCCGCACGCTCGAGCAGGTACCGCGCCGGCTTCCCTTCCCAGGAGAGCAGCGCCGAATACAGGTGATCGGTGTGCTCGCGAATCCGCTCTTCCCCGGTGATTGCCCCGCCCTCCTTGGTGGCGACGATCTTCTTCTTCATCGCCTCCAGTTTCGTCGCCAACCCGGCGAGGCGTCCTTCCTGCGGCTGCGCCTTCATCCGCTGCGCGAGCGCCGCAGCCGCCGAGTCGATCCGCTCCACCACATCGCTCATCTCCCCGAACAGCGCGTGCACCTTCATCGCCGCGTCGAAGTGCTGCCGGCGGTCCGCGACGTTCCAGGACGCGCGCCGGTCTAGCCCGATGTCGAGCTTCGTCTGGTACACCTGCGATCCCTTGGTCAGCCGGATCGTGTACGTGCCCGGCACCACCCGCGGCCCTTGCGACCCGGCGAATGCCACCGTTGCCGCGCGGGGCACGCGGGGCGGCTTGACCTGCATCGTCCACGATACGCGGTTGATGCCCCGGCGCTTCGACGGCGGAACGGTATCGACCAGGTTCCCTTGAGCGTCGAGCACCTCGAGCTTGATGGGCCCGAAGAGATGCCGGCTGCGCTGGTAGTAGGTGATCACGGCCCCGCTGGGGGGATTCTGACCCGTGAACGTCGCGTCGCCTTCCGACCAGCCGCCCTGCCCGGCGATGCGCTGCTGCGTCGCCCGCCAAGGCAAGAACGCGGCATCCTGCGCCAACGTCTGCTGCGAGAGCGCGCGCAGGGGCGTCAGGTCGTCGATGATCCAGATGCCGCGTCCATGCGTCGCGATCACCAGGTCGCCGTCGCGCGCGTGGATCTGAAGGTCGCGCACCGCCACCGCCGGGAAATCGCTGCCCTTGAACTCCGCCCAGCTCCTCCCGCCGTCCACCGAGATCCAGAGACCGAGCTCGGTTCCAACGAAGAGCAGGTCCTTGCGGACAGGATCCTCCCTGACGACGTGCGCGTATCCACGGACGCCCTGCTCAGGGGCCACGATCCGCGTCCAGGTCTTTCCGAAGTCAGCGGTGCGGTACACCCACGGGCTCATGTCCCCGAACGTGTGCCGGTCGAACGCCGCGTAGGCCGTGCCCGCAGCGTGACGGCTC
>WNFT01008740.1_pt1 | contig 12511 bp, 11 predicted proteins | sample 5400191 | NCBI WGS metagenome assembly WNFT01 (sample SAMN13153359, study PRJNA577476) | soil metagenome | isolation source: 80 cm saprolite under Madrone tree | place: USA:California | collected 2016-06-14
GCGTCCCATCACGCACCACGAGTCGGGCGTCACATTCTCGACGCGGATACTGACGTTGCGGCGCGTTTCGAAATCAAGCCGCTCGGCGATTTTGCGCGAGGTCACGTAATCGCCTTCGCGCCCCGCCCATGGCGAGTTGTTGACGCTGAAGGTCATCACGACGGTCGGCTCGTCGATACGGATACCGGGCAGCGGACGCGGATTTTCGAGGTCCGCGATGGTCTCGCCAATTTCGATATCGTCGAGGCCGGCAACCATCACGATGTCGCCAGCGCGCGCCTCGGTGAGTTCGACCCGCTTGAGCCCCTGCCATCCGTAGAGCCGGGCGACCTTGCACACCGTACGGCTGCCGTCGTTCCGGCATAGCGAGTAGTTGCCGCCGGCGGCGAGCGAGCCCGCGACTATCCGCCCTACCGCGAGCCGGCCGACGTAATCGTCGTAGTCGAGATTGTTGGCCTGGAACTGGGGCGTCGCGTCGGGATCGACCTCGGGGCCGGGAAGATGGGTGAGAATCGTTTCGAACAGCGGAGTCAGGTCGCGGCCCTCGTCGCGCGGGATGAGGCCTGCCGTGCCGGCGCGGGCGTTGGTGTAGAGAACCGGGAAGTCGAGCAGCTTGTCGCTGGCCTCGAGGTCGATGAAGAGGTCGTAGACCTCGTCGAGGACTTCGGCCGGGCGCGCGTCGGAGCGGTCAATCTTATTGATGCAGACGATCGCGGGCAGGTGCGACTCGAGCGCTTTTTTGAGCACGAAGCGGGTCTGCGGCAGCGGTCCCTCGCAGGCGTCGACCAGCAGCAGCACGCCGTCGACCATCGCGAGCGTACGTTCGACCTCGCCGCCGAAGTCCGAATGGCCGGGCGTGTCGACGATGTTGATGCGGGTGCCGCGCCATACGATCGAGGTGTTCTTGGCCATGATCGTGATGCCGCGTTCGCGCTCGAGGGCGAACGAATCCATCACGCGGTCCACCAGCAGTTCGTTGCTGCGAAAGGCGCCGGACTGGCGCAGGAGCGCGTCGACCAGCGTCGTTTTCCCATGGTCGACGTGGGCCACGATGGCGAGGTTTCTGATGTCGTTGCGTCGCATTATTGAAATGAATATTAAAACGCGGCCGGAGCCGCATGGCTTTTCGGCCGCGCACCTTGAGTGTACCGGTCATACGTCGCGGTGTAAACGTGGCGGGTTGTGGGGGTGTAGGGCGATGGCGCGCGAACGAGTGTGGACGCTGCCCTCACCCGCGCGTCACGGCGGTTGCAAAAAAGACAGCAACCGCCGCGCCGCTCGCCCTCTCCCTGGACAGGGCGAGGGATCTGAAGGGACAGGGAGAGGGATAAAGAGTTACGGAGAAGGCACGGGCGCGGGTTCGGCGGGAGGGCTGAACTCCTTTTCCTCGCGGCGCTTGAGGCGATTGAGAAGCTCCTGGATGTCCTTGACCTCGACGACGCGCCAATTGCCGTCCTCGCGCTCCATCTGGATTTCCCATTCATGGCCGTCGGGGTCCCGCCATTGCGTGTTAGCCTTGTCGCCGTTTCGATGAATCATCACGACGGCAGCCGCGACCGCGACCGCAGGCATCTGGATTCTCCGGTCGCCGCTGTTGACGCGGTCCGCCGCCCATGACTTGAGCACGGCCGCCATCGGACCCGAGAGCAAATCAACCGCGCCCTTGCCCACCAACTCGCCCAATACGTTGGGTGTGCCGGCTCCACTTCCGGAGTTGCGCTGACTGACCATCTCGTAGCCGGCATTGCGTACGACTTTCTGGAAGTCGACGTATTGCGCGGCGGCCTCCCCGTTGCGCGCGTCAATTGCCTGCTTGAGTTGGAAGACAGCGTAGGACGGCGTGTCGGGCAGGTAGAAGATCGCCCATCCTGCCATCACGATGATGATAAGGAGGGCGGTCCAGTGGCGGAGCGCGAATCGAAGCATACGATTATTGTGACGTTGCGAGAGGGGAGAAGAAAGTGCGGGTGGGCGGCGCGAAAGGCAACTGCACCCCTCCTGTCCCCAATGTCAAAAATGGGGAGGAAAAATATTAGGAAAGGAGGCGGGCGGCGGATTTGTCGAGTAGCCAGACCAGTTCCCCGTCGGCGGGCTGGATTAGCTGCGCAGGAAAGTGGTCGGGGTCGCGCGGCCCTTCGAGGACATCCTTGACCGCCTGCGCCTTGGACGCGCCGCCAACCACGAACATCGCGCGCGCCGCATTGTTGGCGACGGGCGCAGTCAGCGTCACGCGATGGGGCTCGGGCGCGTCGACCTTCACCGCAATCGCAAGCCGTTCACGCTCGTGAATCGCGGGGTCGCCGGGGAAGAGCGAGAGCGTGTGGGCGTTATCGCCGAGACCGAGGAGCACGAGGTTGAACCGCGGAAAATCTCCACCGGCGAGTCCGAAAAACGAGCGCAGTTGCTCCTCGTAATCGCGGGCCGCGTCCGCGGGCGTATCCTCGCCGCGAATCCGATGGATTTGCGACGGGTTCAGCGCGACCTTCGAGAGCATCGTGCGATTCGCCATTTCATAGTTGCTCGCCGGATCGCCCGGTGGGACGCAGCGTTCGTCGCCCCAGAAGAACTGGACTTCCTTCCAGTCGACGCTCAACTTGAGGCGCGTCGCCATCAGTTCGTAGGTCGCGGCGGGCGTCGAGCCACCTGAGAGGCACAATGTGAATTCGCCATGCGTGCAAATCGCCTCGCCGGCGAAATGCGTGATCTCCTCGGCGGCGCGGACGTAGAGCGCCTGGAGATCGTCAAGCACGATGATTTGTTTCTCACTCATCTCTTGTCTTCTTTTTCAGGCGGTGCGCTCCGTAGTCGCGTTTTTCAAGCGATGCGCTCCGTTGTCGCGCATCGTGTGAGCGCTTTGCCACCTTCAAGCAGCGTGCTCCGCGGTCGCACACCATGCGAGCTTTTTGCCCCAATGTGGGACTCGATCTATGCCGTCAACAGCTTGAGCGCGCGCTCGACGACATTTTCGACGGTGAAGCCGAAATACTTCAGCACGTCCTGCGACGGGGCGGAGGCGCCGAACGTCTTCATCCCGATGATATCGCCGTCCGGGCCGACCCATCGATACCATGACAATGATACGCCCGCTTCGATCGCGAGCCGCCGATTTATCGCGCGCGGCAATACCGAGTCGCGGTAGCCGCCGGCCTGCCGTTCGAACAGCTCGAAACTCGGCATGCTGACGACGCGAATCGCATGGCCGCGCTTTTCGAGTTCGGCCTTGGCCCCGACCGCGAGCTGAAGCTCGGAGCCGGTCGCGATGAGAATCAGTTCGGGCGTCTTGCCCGCCGTTTCGGTAAGCACGTAAGCACCGCGTCTGAGCTCGGACGCGGGCGCCATCGCGGCGCGGTCGAAGGTCGGCAGCCTCTGGCGTGAAAGCGCGAGCATCACCGGACCGTCCGTGTGGGTAATCGCGGCGCGCCATGCCTCCGCTGCTTCGTTGGCGTCGCCGGGCCGAATGAGCGTGAGATTTGGAATCGCGCGCAGGCTCGTCAGATGCTCGATTGGCTGATGGGTCGGGCCATCTTCGCCGAGGCCGATCGAGTCATGCGTAAAGATGTAGATGACGTGCAGGCGCATCAGCGCGGCGAGCCGAATCGACGGCCGGCAATAGTCTGTGAAGACCATGAAGCTCGAGCCGAATGGAATCTTCAAGTCGGTGAAGGTCGACTCGTTGAGGTCCGCGGCGCCGCCGAACAAGCTCGCTACGCGCTGCCCGATAACCTGCTCGACGCGTGAAGCCGATTCGCGCGTAGCAAGAGAGTCCTTGGGGGTGAAGACCGGCAGGTCATGATCCCATCCGTCGGGTAATTTCCCGGCTAGCGCCGCCTTGAACTCCGCGCCTTCATTCGGATGGGACCTGGCGTAAGTTTCGAACTTGCGATTCCAGTCGGTCTCGAGTTTCGCACCACGTTCGACGCATTGCCGGAAAGCGCCGAGCGCCTCGTCGGGTACGTAAAAGGCGGGCTCGAGCGGCCATCCGTAGAATTGCTTCGTGAGCTTGACTTCGTCGGCGCCGAGCGCCTGGCCATGCGCCTTCGGATTGTCATGCCGATTCGGGCTGCCGTAGCCGATATGGCTGCGAACACGAATCAGCGAAGGCCGGCTCGTCTCGGCGCATCCGTTTTCGATTGCGCGTGTGAGTGCGTCGAGGTCGTTGGCGTCCTCAACCGCCTGGGTATGCCATCCGTAGGCCTCGAACCGTTTGCATACATCTTCGGAGAAAGCGATCTCGGTGTGGCCGTCGATCGTGATGTGATTGTCGTCGTAGAGGTAGACGATGTTGCCAAGGCGAAGATGCCCTGCGATCGACGCGGCCTCGCTGGAGATGCCCTCCATCATGTCGCCGTCGCTGGTGATCGCGAAAATCTGATGGTCGAACAGGCCGGAGCCGTCGCGATCGAAGCGCGCCGCCATGTGCCTGGCCGCGATCGCCACACCCACGCCGTTGCCGAAGCCTTGGCCGAGCGGACCCGTCGTGGTTTCGACGCCCGGGGTCAGATGATTTTCGGGATGACCGGGGGTTTTGCTGCCGAGTTGGCGGAAGCGTTTGATCTCGTCGAGCGGGAGGTCGTACCCGGTCAGGTGGAGCATCGCATAGAGCAGCATCGAGCCATGCCCGGCAGACAGCACGAAGCGGTCGCGTCCGTACCAATGCGGATTTTTCGGGTTATGGCGGATGAAGCGTGTGAAGAGCAGATAGGCCGCCGGCGCCATCCCCATCGGCATTCCGGGGTGACCGGAGTTGGCCTTCTGCACTGCGTCGATCGCGAGTACGCGAATCGAGTTGATGCAAAGTTGATCGAGATTCGCCTTGGTTGCTTTCAAATCGGGTGCGAGTGCCACTTAACTCACCGAGTCCTGGTTAATTAAAGTGTTGATTTAAGTTATGGGATTCTACCAATCGTCTTCGTCCTTGGGATCGCCGGCCTTGTGCCGCATGAAGTTGACGACGTCCTTGGCGGCGCCCTTGTCGCCGAAATTCAAGGCTTGGGTGAAGCGCTCTGCGATTAGCCGCATCAACGCTCCTTCTTCCGCGTCGAGTTCGCCGCCGAGCGCTGCGAGCCGTTGCATCGCGAGCCTGATCGTTGCCAAGGCTGCGGGCAGGTCCCCGCTTTCACGCTGGGACGCGGCCTCGCGGAGCCGCGCTCGCACCTCGGCGATAACGGGCCGCGCCTTGGGTCCAACCGTCACCTCGAGTTCGCGCAGGCTCTCGCCCAGTTTCAGAAACGAATCGAAGCCATTGATGTCGAACGGCACCATCGAATTGTCCCATCAGAGCGAGGGGCCAATCAAGTTTCGGGATCGGCGCGCGGCTGAATAATTTCACATGCTTTGGGATGAGTTTGACGGCACGTCATACGGCGCGGATTTCCCGGCAACGGCTGCGGACACAGGACCGTGTTTTCTGGGGCCCGCTTCTGATAGAAATGATCGCCAAACGCCGATGGAGGGAAAGGCTCCCAGATGAGACGCAAAGTTGACCGCGACCGCCGCGTGGTGGTGACCGGTGTCGGCCTCGTGACGCCCTTGGGAACCGGGGTGGAAAAGAATTGGGAAGCGCTGACCGCGGGGCGTTCAGGTATCGGGCCGATCACGCGGTTCGATACCAGTGATTTTGCCTCGCGCATTGCCGGCGAAGTGCGCGACTTCAATCCGCTCGACTGGATCGAAAAGAAAGAAGTCAAAAAGATGGATCTTTTCATCCAGTACGCGATGGGCGCGGCCGAGCAAGCGATGCGCCAGTCGGGGCTCAAGATCGACGAGGATAATGCCGACCATGTCGGCGTGCTGGTTGGCGTCGGTATCGGCGGGCTTATCACGATCGAGGAGAACCATATTATTTTCCTCGAGAGCCGCCTCAAACGGATCACCCCGTTTTTCATTCCGAAGCTGATCAGCAATCTTGCGCCCGGCCATATCGCGATTCGCTACGGCGCGCGTGGCGCCAACCTGACGACCACCAGCGCGTGCGCGTCGGGAAGCCACGCGGTGGGTGAGGCGTATCGAATGATCCGGGGCGGCTATCTTGACGCGGCCATCACGGGCGGCGCCGAGGCTGCGCTGTGCTCGCTCGGCGTGGGCGGGTTCGTCGCGATGCGGGCATTGTCGACCCGAAACGAAAGCCCCGAGACGGCCAGCCGGCCGTTCGACCGCGAGCGCGACGGTTTCGTTATGTCAGAAGGAGCGGCGGCGCTTATTCTCGAGGAGCGCGACCAGGCGATCGCACGCGGCGCCAAAATTCTCGCGGAGATCGTCGGTTACGCTTCCAACGCGGACGCCTACCACATCACTTCGCCTTCGCCCGAGGGGCACGGCGCCGCGAAATGCATGCAGCTTTGCCTCGACGACGGCAACCTCGAACCCGCAGAGGTGGATTACATCAACGCGCACGGCACTTCGACTCCGCAGGGCGACGTGGCCGAGACGCAGGCTATCAAGCACGTATTCGGCGAGCATGCGGCGAAAATCGCGGTGAGCTCGACCAAGTCGATGACGGGGCATACGCTCGGGGCGGCGGGCGCTATCGAATCGGTATTCACCGTGCTCACGGTCGAGCGCGGTGTGCTCCCGCCCACTATAAATCACGAATATCCAGACCCGGAGTGCGACCTCGATTACGTTCCGAACCAGGCGCGTCCCGCGAAGATTCGGCTCGCGTTGAACAACTCCTTCGGGTTCGGCGGGGCCAACACCACCCTGGCTTTCAGGCCAGCGGCGCAAAACTAGCGGACGCAAAAGATGGGTTCGAGAATCGTCGCCACCGGGCGCGCTACGCCCCGCACTCTAATCACCAATCAAGACCTTGAACGCCGGATGGATACGTCCGACGAATGGGTGCGCACGCGCACGGGGATTTCGCGGCGCTACGTCATGAGCAGCGGAGAGTCGTTGATCGATGTCGCGGCGGAGGCGAGCCGCGAGGCGCTTGAGCGCGCGAGCATCGAGCCGGTGGATCTCGAAGCGATCATCGTCGGCACGGTTTCCTCGGACTACGGATTTCCGTCGTTCGCGTGCCAACTACAACATCGGCTCGGGGTCGATTCGATTCCGGCGTTCGATGTCGCGGCGGCGTGCTCCGGCTTTATCTATGCGTTGTCGGTTGCGGATACCGCCATGCGCGCCGGCGACTGGTCGAAGATTCTGGTGATTGGCGCCGACGCGCTATCCACGATGGTCGACTGGAACGATCGCACGACGGCGGTACTCTTCGGCGACGGGGCGGGTGCGGCTGTGATGGTCACGGAGCCGGGACCGCGTGGCGTACTCGGCAGTCTGTTACGATCTTCGGGTGAATATTGGGACCTGCTCACCGTACGCAACCGCGGAACACAAAATACGTTCGACGCCGAAGCGCGGCGCAGCTGTGACGACGCTATCCAGATGAAGGGGCCCGAGCTTTTCAAGATCGCGGTCAAGAGCATGGAGGACGTGAGCCGCAAGGTGATCGAGCGCGCGGGGGTGCGTCTCGAAGAGATCAACCTGATTGTTCCGCATCAGGCGAATATCCGCATTCTTAATGCGGTTGCGCAGCGGCTGGGGCTCAGCGCGGACAAGGTGTTTACCAACATTGACCGTTACGGCAACACGTCGGCGGCGTCGGTTCCGATCGCCCTCGATGAGGCGCTCGAAGCGAACCGTATCCACGACAACGACCTCGTGCTGCTCAACGCGTGCGGGGGCGGGCTCACCTGGGGCGCCAACCTGCTGCGCTGGTAGTAACCCAGGATGAGCGTACCTGGCACCAGGAACGGAAGGCTTTTGATCAAGGATGTCGAACTCGAAGTTTTTCATAAGGGCGGCGGCCCGGCGCTCTTGCTGCTTCATGGCGGAAACGGCCTCGACCATCGCGCCAAATTTCTCGAACTCCTCGCGGAACGTTTCGAAGTAATCGCGCCGTCGCATCCGGGATTCGGCCGCACGCCGCTTCCCGATCGTTTCGACAGCGTCGACGATCTAGCCTACCTGTACCTGGATCTCCTCGATGCCTGCGATCTTCGCGACGTTGTCCTGATGGGATTTTCGCTGGGCGGATGGATCGCGGCGGAGGTTGCCGTTCGCTGCGCGCACCGGCTCGCGAAGCTGATTCTGGTGGGTCCGGTCGGGATCAAAATCAGCGATCGCGAGACGCGCGACATTCCGGACATTTTCGCGACGTCGCCCGATGACCTGGTGCGGCTCGTGTTCCACGATCCCAGGAACGGAGTGGTCGATTACGGCGCGCTCTCCGATGAGGAGCTGCAGATAATCGCGCGTAACCGCGAATCGCTGGCGCTCTACACCTGGGAGCCGTACATGCACAATCCGCGGCTCCGCTACCATCTCGATCGCATACGGATTCCCACGCTGATGATTCGTGGTGCGAGCGATGGGCTGGTGAGCCAGGCGTACGCGCAAGCGTATGCCGCCCTGATTCCGGGAGCGCGCGTTGAAGTGATCGACGAAGCCGGGCACATGCCCCACATCGAGCAGCCGGAAGAATTCGTGCGGCGCGTGATCGACTTCGCGGCAAACTAAAAACGCCTTCGGAACGGAACTGCAATGAAGACGTGGTTTTTCACCGAGACCGCATACCCGTATCTGCCGGAGACTTATGACTCGATCCGGGTCAAGTTGCCCAATCGCATCTACAATCCGCGGATCGGTGCGGAGCTGTACCATCGCTATATCGACGAATGGGTTTACGCCGAGGAGATGGGACTCGATCTCATGCTCAACGAGCACCATCAGACGGCAACTTGTCTCGATCCGGCTGCTCCAATCATGCTCGGCGTTCTCGCGCGCGAGACGAGCAAGGCGCGCCTGCTGATTCTGGGTAATCCCATCGCGAACCGCCGCCAGCCGGTGCGCGTCGCCGAGGAAATGGCGATGGTCGACAACCTCGCGCGCGGGCGGGTCGAAGTCGGCTTCGTGCGCGGCGTGCCTTACGAAATTTCGGCAGTCAACAGCAATCCGGTGCGGATGTCGGAACGGTTTTGGGAAGCGCATGACCTGATCATGAAGGCATGGACGACGCATGATGGGCCGTTCAACTGGGAAGGCCGTTACTTCCATCATCGGCAGGTCAACATCTGGCCGCGTCCTTACCAGGAACCGCATCCGCCGGTGTGGATCACGGCGCTCAGCCCCGGAAGCATTCCGCCGGTCGCCGACCATCGCTATGTCGTCGCGACGTTCCTGACCGGCTTCGACGGTTCGAAGGCGATTTTCAGCAAGTATCGAGAGCGCGCTGCTGAGAACAAATGGGAAGCGCCCAACGATCGGTTTGCGTACGCGGCGCTGGTCTACGCCGGGGAGACCGACGAAGAAGGATTCGCCGGCGCGCGCAAGCTGATGTGGTATATCGAGTCGAACCGCGTCCTTCCGCAATTCATCAATCCGCCCGGATATGTCCCGCCGGACACCGCGGCGAAGGCGATGCGCAACGGCGGTTCGCTCTACCGCTACGACAAGCCCAACCTCGAGGGCCTCATCTCGCAGGGCGTCGTCTTCGCGGGAAATCCGGACACGGTGTTCAAGCAGATCAAGACGATGTACGAGTACAACGGCGGCTTCGGCCATCTGCTCGTTATGGGGCAGGCGGGCTTTCTCGACCATCGCGAAACGACCAGGGGCATCGACCTGCTCGCGAAGGAAGTTTACCCGCGGCTCCAAGAGCTGAAGTAGACCTGAAGTAGGACGCGTTCGATGTCTGCCGCGCAGTTCGACGGGATAACGCCATGGCCAGCCGAGGCCGCGGCACGTTACGTCGCGCGCGGCCATTGGCGTGGCGTCGCGATTGGCGACGTGTTCGACGAGTCGGTGCGCAGGAACGCCGATCTCGAGGCGGTGGTCGACGGCGAGCGGCGCGTCACGTACCGCGAACTGGGGCGGATGGTCGATCGCATCGCTATTCATTTCGCCGCCCGCGGTATCAGCGCCGGAAAGCGCGTCGTTTTCCAACTGCCGAATTGCCTGGAATGCGCCGTCGCGTATTTCGCCTGCCTGAAGGTCGGCGCGATTCCGATCACGTGTCTCCCGGCCCATCGCCATACCGAGATCGAACATCTGGCGCGCTTCACCGGCGCGTACGCATGGCTGATGCCCGCCGACCATCGCAGATTCGATCACGTCGCGATGGCGGAGGAGCTGCGAGGCGCGCTGCCCGCGATGCGAGAACTCATCGTGGTTGGCGAGCGAGCCGGCCCGCGCATGACTCGCTTTGCGGATTTGCTTGGTGATCGAATCGAGGAGCGCGTTTCGGTTGCTTCGTTAGTGCGTCTCAAGCCGGACGCCGGGATGCCGGCTGTATTCCAGCTTTCGGGCGGCAGCACCGGCCTGCCGAAGGTCATCCCGCGCACACACAATGACTATCTCTACAATTCGTATCTACTCTCCTCGAAATCCGGCTACGATCGCGACGGCGTTGCGCTTGTCGCGATCCCGATGCTCCACAATTTTCCGCTTGCCGGTGCGGTGCAGCCGGGATTGCTCCTCGGCGGCAAGATCGTGCTCGCGCAGGGACCGGAGCCCGAGACGGTTTTCGGGCTCGTCGAACGCGAGCGGGTGACGTGGATTTGCGCGGTGCCCGCGATGGTCGTGAGCTGGCTGAATGATCCGCGACTGAAGCAGGCGGATCTCTCGTCGCTAAAATCTCTGGCCGTCGGCGGTGCGCGGCTTAATCCCGAGCCCGCGCGTCGCGTACTCAACGAGATTGGCCCGGTCGTGACGCAGGTTTACGGGATGGCCGAGGGCCTATGTTGTTCGACGCGTGCCGGCGACCCGGAAGAAGTTATCGTCGAGACGCAGGGGCGTCCCATGTCGGAAGACGATGAGATCCGGATCGTCGACGAGAATGACCGCGACGTTCCGCCGGGCGAGTTGGGCGAGTTGCTCACGCGCGGGCCGTACACGATCCGAGGATACTACAGGGCCGAGGAGCACAATCGCGCTTCCTTCACGCCTGACGGCTACTACCGCACCGGCGACGTGGTGCGGATGCATCGGAGCGGTAATCTAATCGTCGAAGGGCGCCGGAAAGACCTGATCAATCGCGGCGGCGAAAAAATCAGTGCCGAGGAAATCGAAAACCTGATCCTGTCGCATCCTGCCGTCGAGAACGCCGCGGTGGTCGCGATGCCGGACGCGGTCCTGGGCGAACGCGCTTGCGCTTACGTCGTGCTTCGCCCCGGCGCGAGTCTCGATCTGGGCGCGCTTACGCGATTTCTCGAAAAAAAACGCATCGCGCGATTCAAGCTGCCCGAGCGGTTGGAAGTCATCGAAAGATTACCGGCTACGGCAGTGGGTAAAATCTCAAAGAAGGATTTGCGCGACGACATCCAGCGCAAACTCTCGCGCGAACGAGGTGCGTAGCCATGAGCAAATCACGATGGCCGACGGGTGTAGTCAAGCCTCGTTCCGATGACGATCGAACATTCGAACTCGGTTCGCAGCTCATCGGCGAGGTTCAGGAGGTGTGCGTTGTTTTGACGGAACCAGGAAGCTTCCAATGTTTTACCCGGCGTCGTCAGGCGACTCGCGAATGTACTACACCCGAGGAACTTAATGGCGAGATCGATCGGCTCATCGCTGAACTCGAGGAACTGCGAGAGCGAGGACTGAAGATCCTCGGCGGGGACAACCCGGACGAAGCGTCATGAGCGGAATACTCGACGAAATTCGCGACGCCTATGCGCCCTGGAGTATCGAGGTCGAGGGTGTGGCGACCTACGGTACGTATTACCGGCTGCGTTGCGGGCGATGCGGGAAAATCCTGGGGGCGGTCGGCGATAAGCTCTTGCCCGGGATGGCGCGTGAACTCGTGCAGGGGAATTTCGACCTTTATGCCGCCGGGCTGATGGGATGCGCTTGCGGATGCCAGGCCGATCGCGCCAATGCGATCGATCCCGCCCGCGCCGCAGATGCGCGCACCCGGTTGGCGTAGAAGATACCAGTATTTCCAAGCACGCTCGCTATTGCCGGTGTTTGTCGGGGAGGCAAACAACCGATCCACCTTGACGACTGGATACAGGCGGTGCTAAAAGAGGAAAGAAAAGCGGAAGCATTAGAGGAAGTGGGCAGTTCGTCGAAGGCTGATAGGAGTTTTCAATGAGACCGCCGGCAAATGCTGCGAAGAGCCTCGACCGAGCCGTCGAAGCCGGAGATGTCGTGCGACGGCTTCGCGATTATGGCCTGACCCAATCGGCTATCGCGAAGGCCACTGGCGCGACGATACGATCGGTTCGAAACTGGGAAGCTACGTCCGCTATCCGCCCACGCAACGATGAACGGCTTCGCGATCTCCGGGAGATCGTCCTTATCCTGAGAGAGACACTCACTGAGAAAGGCGTCAGCCAGTGGCTGCGAGCCCGCAATCGAACCCTCAACGGGCGTCGGCCGATCGATCTTCTCGAGAGTGGCGACGTCAAGACCGTTCGTGATGCAGCAAAAGCATACGTTGAGGGAGCTTATGTCTAAGCAGTTTCAATGTATCGCATTTCGTCTGCCAAAGGACGTTAAACCTCGGGGGTCG